>BNJT01001006.1_pt1 | contig 333701 bp, 411 predicted proteins | sample 8540491 | NCBI WGS metagenome assembly BNJT01 (sample SAMD00202455, study PRJDB9452) | human saliva metagenome | host: Homo sapiens | reverse complement strand
TTTATGGATTTACATTCTTTTTATGACTGGAATGAGAAGAGCTTATGATATCGGCTTTCCATTTTGGGGATATCCTATTTTTTTGTGGGATTAATACTTTTAAGTAGCTTTATAAATGATACAATTTTTTTGAATTTCTTATGTTAGGTATGTACATATTTTTTTATTACAGCCAGGCAGCAACAATAATTAAGCAATACCCATACATTAAAAAAATTACATTTTAAAAAGATGATTATCTAGTATTAGGCAATCATCTTTTAGTTTCTATTTAGTTTAATTAGTATATTAATGCCTATAAAAAAATTGACAGATTTTAAATTAAGGTATACTATTTATGTGTAAAAGGTTTAATGTGTTGCACTAATTGACTAGGAGGTTCTCACATGAATCGCGAAACAGCATACGTACTTTGGTTTGATGAATTACAACGTGAAGATGTTAATTTAGTAGGTGGTAAGTCTTCTTCCTTAGGGGAATTGACGTCCTCCACTAATGTACCTGTTCCTTATGGCTTTGCTACAACTGCTCATGGTTATCGTGAGTTTATGAAAGCTACAGGTTTAGAAGATAAAATTCGTGCTGAGCTTGATGCGTTAGATGATGTAGAAAATTCTGCATTATTGCGTGAAGTGTGTGCTAAGATTCGCCGCATGATTTGTCAGGAAGAAATGCCACAAGCTTTTGGCAGATGCTATCCGTCATGCGTATGAAGAACTTGGTAAAAAAGTAAACGAAGAAAATCCATTCGTAGCGGTTCGTTCTAGTGCAACAGCAGAAGACTTGCCAGATGCAAGTTTCGCAGGCCAACAAGATACATATTTAAATGTACGTGGTGCTGATGTTATCATCGAGAAAGTAAAAGAATGTTATGCATCTACTTTCACAGACCGTGCCACATATTACCGTGTAAAACAAGGTTTCGATCATATGACAGTAGCATTGAGTGCTGCCGTTCAAATGATGGTATTCTCTAAAGCCGCTGGCGTAATGTTCACTGTTGACCTTGTAACAGGCAACGATAACAATATCCTTATCGAAGGTTCTTGGGGCCTTGGTGAGTACGTTGTACAAGGTACAGTTACACCAGATAATTTCCATGTAGATAAAGCTAAAATGGAAATTACAGACCGCATGATTAATGACAAACATATCCGTTTAGTTCGTAAAGCTGATGGGGACTGCGTAGAAGAAGTTGTGCCAGCAGATGAAGCTAAAAAACAAGTTATTACAGATGCTCAAGTATTAGAGCTTGCTAAATATGCAAAAGCAATCGAAAAACATTATGGTTGCTATATGGATATGGAATGGGGCGTAGATGAGCGAGATGATAAGATTTGGATCTTACAAGCTCGTCCAGAAACAGTATGGTCTCGTAAAGAAAAATCAGAAACAACTGAGAAAGCTAACACTTTAGATACTGGCAATCGTGAAATTATTGTAAAAGGTTTACCAGCTTCCCCTGGTAATGCAGCAGGTAAAGCTCACGTTATCATCAATCCTGAGGATATTGATGAGTTCAAAGAAGGTGAAATCCTTGTCACTGCTATGACTGCTCCTGACTGGGTACCAGCTATGAAAAAGGCAAAAGCAATCGTTACTGATGCTGGCGGTATGACTTGTCATGCGTCCATCGTTAGCCGTGAGCTTGGTATTCCTTGTATCGTAGGTACTAAGAGCCGTAGCCATGAAGCAACAACATCCATTAAAGATGGTCAAATGATTACTGTTGATGCTACAAATGGCATCGTATATGATGGCGTATTAGAAGATATCGTTAAAAAGCCAGAAGCACAAGCTACTGCAGGCGTTGTTGCTGAATCTGTTCCTGTAACAGGCACTAAAATTTACATGAATTTAGGCGATCCTGATTTGGCTGAAAAACATGGCGTGTTGCCATGTGATGGCATTGGTCTAATGCGTGAAGAGTTCATTTGGACTACTTTTATTCACGAGCATCCATTACACCTTATCGAAACAGGCCGTAGTGATTTTGCCGTAAATACATTGGCTGAAGGTATGCGTAAAGTATGCCAAGCATTAGCTCCTCGACAAGTAGTAGTTCGCTTGAGCGACTTCAAATCTAGCGAATACCGCGATCTTAAAGGTGGCGACAAATACGAACCACATGAATCCAGTGCATTACTTGGCTGGCGTGGTGCATCCCGTTACTATGATCCAAAATACACACCTGCTTTCAAATTAGAATTAGAAGCAATCAAAAAAGTACGCAATGAATTTGGTTTCAAAAACTTGCAAGTTATGATTCCATTCTGCCGTACTGTAGAGGAAGCTGAATTAGTAACTAATTTAATGGCTCAAGAAGGTCTTGCACGCAGTAAAGACTTCAAAGTATGGCTAATGGCTGAGATCCCATCTAACATTATCTTAGCTGATCAATTCAATAAATACGTAGATGGTTATTCCATCGGTTCTAACGACTTGACTATGCTCGTTCTCGGTTGTGACCGCGATAACGAAACAGTTCAACATATCTATGATGAACGTAATTTAGCAGTTCGTAGAGCAATTCGTCATCTCATTGAAGTGGCGCATAAAGATGGCAAAACTGTATCCATCTGTGGCCAAGCACCAAGCGTGTACCCTGAACTTTGCGAATTCCTCGTGAAGAGCGGTATCGACTCCATTTCTGTTAACCCAGATGCGGTTGTGAGCACTAAGAAAAATGGTGGCTCAAATCGAACAAAAGAATTATGCTCGATGCTATGACTGGTCGTGGTCGTCAAGAATCTGACGAACTAAATTGGTAATAATATAGTTATGGTGAAAGAGGAGGCCCGTAGGTCTCCTCTTTTTTTCTGAATGGTAACTTAGGATATAATACAAACAGAGATGAAAGGGGGTTACCGTGTGAAACTGTCGAAACGACAAGAACAAATTGCTCAAATCGTTCGTGAAGAAGGACCTGTAACAGGCAGTGCCATTGCTGAACATTTAGAGGTTACACGATCTGCATTGCGTTCAGATTTATCTGTATTAACTATGTTAGGTGTGCTAGATGCGCGACCAAATGTAGGTTATTACTACGTAGGACTTTCAAAGGAAACACAAACGGCTGAGCGATTAAAGTCATTTCTGGTAAGTGATGTATTATCTCAAGCAGTCGTTGTTAGTGGGGAAACTAGTTTATATGACACGATTGTTACTATATTTACAGAGGATGTAGGTACGATTTTAGTGTGTGATGATTCGTACCTAGTAGGCGTCGTATCTCGAAAAGATTTACTGCGCGCCTCTATGGGACAAACAGATTCGCACGCCATGCCTATATCTATGATCATGACCCCTGTGAGCAAGGTTATAACTGTGGAACCTACGGATACGTTAGTGGAGGCGGCACAGAAGATGATAGATTATGAAGTAGATTGTTTACCTGTTGTCATTCGCGAGGACGTAGGGAACAAGAAACGCTTAAAGGTCGTGGGCCGCGTGTCAAAAACGACGGTAGCAAAAGTATTTTTAGAATGTAGCATACATTGAGGTTGATAGAATGGCAGAAAAAATTATTTATGCAATATCGGATTCCCTAGGGGAAACCGCAGAGGCTGTAGCGCGAGCTACGGCCAGTCAATATGATAAAGAACAAATTGAAATTGTGCGCATTCCTTATATCGATAGTGAAAGCCAAATCGACGAAATCGTAGACGATGCAAAACGAGGTCATCACGTTATTTGTCATACTATCGTGTCCGAGTCTTTGCGCAAATATCTTCATGAGAAGGTAGCAGAGTACAATATTCCTGCTGTAGATATCATGGGGCCTGTTCTCGATGCAGTAGGTACTGTGGCGACTACAAAACCACGTATGACAGCAGGCATGGTTCATAAGCTTGACCAAGAATATTTTAAAAAGGTGGAAGCCATTGAATTTGCCGTAAAATATGACGATGGTAAAAACCCATCTGGCTTTGAAAAAGCAGATGTTGTCATCATTGGTGTATCTAGAACTAGTAAGACTCCATTATCTATGTTCTTGGCGTATAAAAAAGTTAAAGCTGCCAATTTGCCGTTGGTACCTGAAGTACCATTGCCAGAGGAGTTATTCAAAATTCCAGCAAAAAAAATTGTAGGCCTTATTATTGACCCATTCAAATTAAATAATATTCGTAGTGAACGTTTACGCGCTATTGGTCTTGAAGACGAAGCAAACTATGCATCCATTGAGCGTATTCAGGCTGAACTAGAATATGCGAAAGCTATTATGCGCCGTTTGCACTGTCAAGTATTAGATGTTTCTAATAAATCCATTGAAGAAACAGCTTCTCTTGTGATGCAGTTAATCGATAAAAACCGCGCATCGGAGGGTAGATGAATATACGAGAACAAATAGAGGAACGGGAGGCTTTGCTCCTGTCCCCCTATGCAGCTAAAAGCCGCGATGCCATCCGTGGTGTAGAGGAAGCTCCCGATCCACTTAGAACAGCGTTCCAACGCGATCGGGACCGCATTATTCACAGTAAATGTTTTAGAAGGTTAAAGCATAAGACACAGGTGTATATTGCACCAGGCGACCATTATCGGACGCGTATGACTCATACCCTTGAGGTAGGTCAAATTGGGCGCACTGTGGCACGTGCATTGCGTTTAAATGAAGATCTTGTAGAGGCAATTGCCATGGGCCACGATGTGGGACATACGCCATTTGGTCACGTCGGTGAATATGCATTGCGCGACATGGTGGGGCACTTTAATCATAATGAGCAAAGCTTGCGTATGGTTGAAGTTTTAGAAAAGCATGGCGACCACCAAGGTCTTAATTTAACGACTCCTGTACGTGATGGTATTTTAGGTCATACAGGGGTACATATCCCTGTCACTTTGGAAGGTCAAATCATTCGTATTGTAGACCGCATTGCTTATTTGTGCCACGATTTTGACGATGCACAACGGGCAGGTATGTTGACCGCTGAGGAGTTACCTTTGGAAGTGCGCGAGCATTTCGGTATGACTCCATCTAGTATGATTACAGCCATGGTAGAGGATATGGTACGAGAATCTTTAGACAAGCCAGCCATATCTATGTCTGCAGATGTGGAAATGACCATGAATCTATTCCGCCAATTTATGTTTAAAAACGTTTACTTGGCACCAGCGTTAATTCCTGATCGTAAAAAGGCATCCCATGTAGTAAAAAATTTATTTACTCATTTTATGGAGCACCCAGATGATATGGAAGGGTGTGAAAGTGGTAAGGAATTTTATTCTACACTCGATGTAGTAGACTATGTAGCAGGCTTAACAGATCAATATGCTATTAAGCTCTTTAAACAATACTATATTCCAAATATTACCTTATAAATAACAAAAAAAGCAGTTAGTTCAAATTGAACTAACTGCTTTTTTTGGGGCTCTAGAACCCCAAAGAGTACATGTACTTTTTATTTTACGCGCGTGTAACTTTATTAGAACGAAGGCAGCGAGTGCATACGTTTACTTTTTTAGTAGCACCGTCTACAACCGCCCGTACTCTTTGAATGTTCGGTTTCCAAGTTTTTCTTGTGCGAATGTGAGAATGACTCACGTTCATACCGCTAGATGTGGATTTACCACATACTTCGCAAAGGTTTGCCATAGTTTCCACCTCCAAGCTTAATCTATAACATAACAAAAGTATATTATCATAAAGAGTAGGTTAAAGCAAGTATTTTTATCGTACATATTGCTCTTTTTATGAAATATACTACAATATAAGGTATACTATATATCATATTCTATGATATGAGTGGGCTTTTACACAAGGGTATACAGAAATTGGATATATCTCATGTGTTTATCGTATATTTAAAGGAGTTTCTATGGATGAACGGTTGACGATCATAAAGGGGATTGGTCCTGGTCGAGAGAAACAATTACATAAGTTGGGAATTACCAATATAACATCCTTGTTAACGTATTTCCCAAGAACCTATGAAGACCGCCGTACGATTTATAGAATTGGTGATTTAAAATCTGGCATGACTGGTGGAGTAGTAGGTACTGTTATAGCAGTTCAAGAGAAACGTCCTCGCCCTCGATTGTCTATTTTAGAAGTAGTCATTGCAGATGGTACAGGTCCTTTAAAGATTGTGCTATTTAACCAAGGTTATAAGAAGAACTTTTATAAAAAAGGGCAGCGTTTATATGCATATGGCAAAGCGGAGTTTCAATATGGCTCTATGCAAATGAATACGCCACAAATAGAAAACTTGGGAGATGGAATGGAGCCTGATCGAGGTATCGTTCCTATTTATGCGTTGGCTGATGGGGTATCTCAATTTGTAGTGCGTTCATCGGTACGAAATTGGTTTGCCGCTAATCATGAGTTACCTGAGATTTTACCTAAAGAGGTTCGGGAGGCTCACCATTATATGAGCCGATATGATGCATTTAAGATGATGCATTTTCCCCGATTCCTCTGAGCGTTACGAAGAGGCTCGTCATCAACTCGCTTATGAAGAGTTATTTGTCATGCAAGCGGGCTTAGCGTTGTTGCGTAATAAAGAGCAGTGCCATAGAGGTCCGAAGATGGGACCTAATGGAGAGTTAATGGCTAAATGCATTGAAAAATCTACCATTTCTCGTTGACCGGTGATCAACAGCGTGCATTAGAGGACATTCGTATCGATATGGAAGATGAACGTCCTATGCAACGGTTATTACAAGGTGATGTAGGCTCTGGTAAAACTGTTGTAGCTACGTTGAGTTTGTTGAAAGCCATTGAAAATGGGTACCAAGGGGCGTTAATGGCTCCAACGGAGATTTTTGGCGGCACAACATTACGAAGGTATAACAGAAGTGTGTGGTAATTTGGGGATTACCATAGAGCTATTAACGGGCTCTACTACAAAAAAAGAAAAAGAACGTATCTATGAAGGGTTAGCTGATGGATCGATTCATATGATTATTGGCACCCATGCTCTTATTCAAGAAGGTGTTAACTTTCACAACTTAGGACTTGTTATTATAGATGAACAACATCGCTTTGGTGTAGAACAACGGGCTCGGTTGCAACAGAAGGGTACATATCCTCACGTACTTATCATGACGGCTACACCGATTCCTCGAACCATGACATTATCTGTGTATGGTGATTTGGCAGTATCCTTGATTAAAGAGATGCCACCAGGTCGTAAGCCTGTAAAAACCTATGCTGTAGATAGTTCTTATAAAGATCGACTACGGACATTCTTTGGTAAGGAGATGGCGGAAGGGCGCCAAGTCTACGTAGTATGTCCACTCGTTGAAGAGTCGGAAAAATTAGACTTGCAAGCTGCAGAAGAATTGTATTTAGAACTAAAAGAGTACTTTTACAAGGCCTATGAAGTGGGACTCGTTCATGGTCGAATGAAACCTAGTGAAAAGGATGAAGTAATGAATGCATTTCACAAGGGAGACATTTCATTACTAGTTTCCACTACGGTTATCGAGGTTGGTGTCAATGTACCTAATGCGACCATCATGTGTATTGAAGGGGCTGAGCGATTTGGCTTGTCTCAATTGCATCAGTTGCGTGGCCGTGTAGGTCGGGGTTCTCATCAGTCCTATTGTATCCTCGTAAGTGATTCAAAAAATGACGTAAGTCAAGAGCGTTTGAAGCTGATGGAACAAACGCAAGATGGTTTTGAACTAGCGGAGCAAGATCTATTGTTACGTGGATCAGGTCAATTATTTGGATTAGCTCAATCGGGCTTACCTGATTTACGGGTTGCTAATATCATTAAAGATATCGAAATTCTAGTGGAGGCGCGCAAGGATGTACTAGACTTTGCTAGTCAATTTGGTATGGAAATATTAGAATCTGTCATGAAAGAAGAATTAGAAAAAAGATTTGGTGAAAAATTCCTAAGAATATTGTATAATTAAGAGGTAGGAATAATAAGTACATAAGTATCGATAATATTAGATTTTATCTGGCTTTTTCCCTTGTGTATATGTTCCTCATACCGTATAATAGAACAAACAATTTATTTCATTTTTTCATCTATGGAGGTTAATATGCCAATTATCCATGTAGAGCTCGTTGAAGGGCGCACAAAAGAACAAAAGAAACAATTAGGTGAAGCTATCACTAAAGCTGCGGTTGATATCGTGAATGTTCCTGCTGATGCAGTAAAAGTTATCTTCGTAGATATGAAAAAAGATGATTATATGGAAGGCGGCATTTTGCGGTCTGAACGCTAAGCTACGACTGACCGCCTAGTCCATAGGGACTAGGCGGGTCGTAGTTTTGTTTTATTATACGGAAAGGAAATAAATAATGAGAGACGATAAATTCGGTATGCGTGGACTCACTTTTGATGATGTATTATTAGTACCAGCGGCTTCTGATGTGCTGCCAAGTCAAGTAGAGTTGAAAACTCAACTGACTCGCGACATAACGTTAAATATCCCGATGATTAGTTCTGGGATGGATACGGTTACTGAATCTCGTATGGCTATTGCTATGGCTCGTGAAGGGGGCCTTGGTGTTATCCATAAGAATATGTCTATTGAAGAACAAGCCCATGAAGTTGACAAGGTAAAGCGCTCTGAACATGGTGTTATCGTTGATCCTATTTTCTTAAGCCCTCAAAATTTACTATCTGATGTAGCAGAAATTATGGAAAAATATAAAATTTCTGGTGTACCTATCACAGAACATGGTAAACTAGTAGGGATCATAACAAATCGCGATATGCGTTTTGAAACTGATTTAGCTCGCCAAATTGGAGACTGCATGACAAAGGATACCCTTGTTACTGCGCCGGAAGGTACGTCTCTAGAAGCGGCGAAAGCTATTTTAAGTGAACATCGTATTGAAAAATTACCTCTCGTAGATGGCGATGGTAACTTAAAAGGTTTAATTACTATAAAAGATATTGAAAAAGCGACAAAATATCCAAATGCAGCTAAGGATACTAGTGGTCGATTATTAGTTGGTGCCGCAGTAGGTGTATCTCAAGATATGTATGATCGTCTTGATGCCCTTGTATCTGCTAAAGCTGACGTGATTATCGTTGATACTGCTCATGGCCATTCTGCAGGTGTACTACGTACATTGAAGGACATTAAACAAGCCTATCCTCATATTCCAGTAATTGCTGGTAATGTGGCTACTGCAGCAGGTACTGAGGCTCTCATTGAAGCGGGTGCTGATGCTGTTAAGGTTGGTATTGGCCCTGGATCTATTTGTACAACTCGCGTTATTGCTGGTATTGGGGTACCTCAAATTACAGCGGTCTATGAGGCTGCTCAAGTAGGTCGTCGCTATGGAATTCCTATCATCGCTGATGGGGGCATTAAATACTCTGGCGATATTGCTAAGGCTATTGCGGCTGGTGCCAATGTAGTTATGATGGGCAATATTTTAGCTGGTACTGATGAAAGCCCAGGGGAACAAGTGATTTACCAAGGTCGCTCCTATAAAGTATACCGTGGCATGGGTAGCTTAGGGGCTATGAAGCTTGGTAGTAAAGATCGATATTTCCAAACAGAAGCTAAGAAATTAGTTCCTGAAGGTATAGAAGGTCGCGTACCGTATAAAGGTATGTTGGCCGATACAATTTTCCAAATGGTTGGTGGTTTGCGTGCAAGTATGGGGTATTGCGGATGTCATAACATCCAAGAAATGATTGAAAATACTCAATTCATTCAAATTACAGCGGCTGGTTTGAGAGAAAGTCATCCGCATGATGTAAGCATTACCGTTGAGGCACCAAATTATAGTGGTTGATAATGGAGTATTACATTGAATAAACGTATTTCTGTTTTATCTGTGCCTATCGATTGTGTAACAATGGATGAGGCAGTCCAACGAATTTTACAATTGACTGAACAGCCGGGGCTACATTTAGTAGCCACGGCTAATGCAGAAATGGTTATGTTGGCTAATGAAAATCCTACATTGCACACCATATTGAATGATGCTAGTCTCGTCGTGCCTGACGGGGCTGGCATTTTGTGGGCTGCAGAACGTCAAGGTGAACATGTACCTGAACGTGTAACAGGTGTAGACGTAACTAAGGAGTTGTTCAAAGTTGCGGCTACCCATCATATTCCTGTATACTGCTTAGGGGCGGCACCTGGTGTTGCTCAGCGTGCAGTTGATAATTTGGCGGCTCAAGTGGGTGAGTTAAATATAGCAGGAATTCATGATGGATTCTTCGATAGCGCAGAGGAACAAGAAATCATTAATACTATTGGTGAATCTAAGGCGAAATTAGTATTTGTTGCCTTAGGTGTACCAAAGCAAGAGCAATGGATTGCAGAAAAATTGAGTCACCTTGATGGCGTAGTAGCTATTGGTATTGGTGGTTCCTTTGATGTCTTGGCAGGTAATATTCCTCGGGCTCCAGAATGGATGCAACGAAATCGACTTGAATGGTTGTATCGATTATATTTAGAACCTCAACGGATTGGCCGCATGTTGGCTATTCCAAAGTTTATGTGGACCGTTATTAGAAATAAATAGGGAGTGTTGAATCGTGCCTACAGGACCAATTATTAAGGAAGGGTTTCCACTGATAGGGGCTATGCTCGTTATTACAGTGGTATTAGGATTTTTAGGACATTATGTAATTGCGATTATTTCATTTATTTTGGCATTATTTTTCGTCAATTTCTTTAGAAATCCTAAACGTGTAATCCCTCAAGATCCAGAATTGATTTTGTCCCCTGCAGATGGGAAAATCATGGATATTTCTGATGTATATGAAGACATTTACTTACATAAAGAATGTAAAAAGGTGACTATCTTCCTATCTGTTTTTGACGTACATGCTAATCGTGCGCCTATAGATGGTAAAATTACGTACCGTCACTATACAATGGGCAGTTTCTTGCCTGCCTTCAAAGATGATGTAGGCTTTGAAAATGAACGTCATACTATTTGTATTGAAAATGATCGTACCTCCGTTTTGGTAACACAAATCGCAGGCCTTTTAGCAAGACGTATCGTATCTTGGACAGATCTCGATAGCGAGCTTGAACGCGGTCAATTGTACGGAATGATTAAGTTCGGTTCCTGTACTGAGCTCTATATGGATAAGAATGTAGAGTTATTCGTGGAAAGGTCAACATATTACAGGTGGTGACACTGTTATCGGGAGGTTACGTCATGAATAAATCTATAATTCCAAATTTATTTACTAGTGCTAATTTAGCCTTTGGTGTACTAGGTATCACCTTATCTGCTACAGGAAATACTTTCTATGCTGCTATTTGCGTTTTACTATCTCTCGTAGCGGACGGATTAGATGGTCGTGTAGCGAGAGCTTTAGGTGTGGCAGGACCTATGGGTCGTGAACTAGACTCTTTGTCAGATGTTGTAGGCTTTGGTGTAGCACCAGCTTATATGTTATATATGAAAGAGCTTTATGGTTTGGGATGGATTGCCTATGTACCATTATTAGTATTTGCTGTATTGGGCGCATTCCGCCTTGCTCGTTTTAACATTAAAACCGATGAAGTACATGGTTACTTTGAAGGATTACCAATTCCAGCTGCAGGCTGTTTGGCGGCAACGTACGTATTGTGTGGCGTATCGGTGCCTCAATTTGTATTGGTAGTTTGTATGATTGGTGTAGGCATCCTCATGGTTAGTGAAGTAAAATATCCTGACTTTAAAGGTAAGAGCGAAATTTATATTAATAAGCTTTCTTATGTGCTTACAGCAATTTTCGTGATAGCATGTCTCGTGTATGATTGGCATACTTGGGCTGTTATGATTTTTGCAGGCTATGTAATGTTTGGGCTCATCAATGGGGCTTTAAATATAGTACGTAAATAGGTGTGTGGAGGAAAATAGTATGAATTACCTACTGGATCTATTACTGATCCCTATGCAGGTAATAATCGTAATCTATACGGTTTATTATTTTATACTCGCTGTTGTTGGTATGTGGCGGTCGCGAGTACATAAAAACTATACCCCTAAAAATTCCTTTGCCATCGTTGTATGTGCTCATAATGAGGAAGCAGTAGTTGGTGAGTTAGTAAAAACTTACGTGGCTTAGATTATCCTGATGAGCTGTACGATATCTTTGTGGTAGCAGATAACTGTACAGATAAGACAGCTGAAGTTGCTAGTGCTGCTGGTGCTAATGTGCATGTGCGCGAAAACAAACAAGAAGTAGGTAAAGGTTATGCCATGGGGTGGATGTTCGATCGAGTAGAGAAAATGGAAAGGAAATACGATGCCTTCCTTATCTTTGATGCCGATAATTTAGTACATCCACAATTTATGTTAGAAATGAATGATCACCTTGAAAAAGGTGAGTCTGTAATTCAAGGTTACTTGAACTCTAAAAACCCAACAGATTCTTGGGTAGCAGGTACGTTCTCCATCGCGTTTTGGATGGTAAACCATATGTGGCATTTAGCAAAATATCGCATTGGTTTGTCTACCGCTTTGGGTGGTACAGGTATGTGTATCCGTACATCTATCATTCGCGAGTACGGTTGGGATTGTAATAGCTTGACTGAGGATATGGAATTCTCCATGAAGTTATTAACTCATGGTATCCGTACATGTTGGGGCCACGATGCCATCGTATACGATGAGAAGGTAACGACCATGATGGCCTCCTGTAAACAGCGTTTACGTTGGGCTCAAGGTCAATTTGACTGTGCTGGTCGATATATTCCTAAATTGTTTGCTACAGGCATTAAAACCGGGAATATTATGATTTTGGATGGTATTTTCCAAGTGAGTCAACCCTATTTCTTATTGTTGACTACTGTATACTTGGTGTTGTCTTACATCAATGCGTATACTCCAATTTATACAAATATTTTGTATCAAATCATGCCAATGTCTGTTTGGACTATTATCGGTGTTGGTCAATATTTATTCCCATTAATCGTGTTATTGAAATTAAGGTGCCACCAAAGATTTGGTTCTACTATTTACTATATCCATTATTTGTTTATTCTTGGATTCCAGTAAATATTTTAGGTTGGTTCCGTCGTCATAACAAAGTATGGTCTCACACAGTTCATACGAGAGCCGTTGGCTTAGATGATGTTAAATTAACGCGTATGGGAAATATGAATAAGAATAAAAAATAGAATCTGTAGGAGTGACTATGCATATTTTAATGTGTAATGATGATGGTATTTTAGCAGATGGTTTACGCCATCTTGCATCGTACTTAAGTCAATATTATCGAATTACCGTTGTAGCACCTGCGAATGAGCAAAGTGCTAAATCCCATGCATTGACGACTGAGGTTCCATTAAAACTAGATGCGTACAATGGCGAGGATGAAAATCCTCGCCTTTATGCTCTAACGGGAACACCGTCTGATTGTATGAAGTTTGGCCTTAGTTATTTATTGACTGATGATATGCCTGACCTCGTAATTTCTGGTATTAATCATGGTTTTAACTTAGGTTCTGATGTATTGTATTCTGGTACTGTATCAGCTGCTATGGAAAGTTGTTTTTACGGCATTCCAGGATTAGCTTTGTCTGTTGAGCGCTATTCGGCTGAACGAGGCGCTGAAATGCATCCCTTTATTCATGAATTAATTGATAAAATTTATGTTAAGGGCCAGTTTAGCGGTTTGCTTAATGTGAACTTCCCATTGCGTGGCATTTGCGATTGGGATCATTTTAAAATGGTGAGCCAAGGCTTGCAGACTTATAGTAATATTATCGATGCTCGTATTAACTCAAGAGGGCAGGACTACTATTGGCTAGCAGGTGAATTAGATTATGGTTCTGAAAGTGTGCCTACCGATGTAGAATATGCTCGTAAGGGATATATTACAGGGGTAGCACTTACGTGGAAACAACAATGTGATTCCGATATGGAAGCTGTTAAAAATATTTTAGAGAAAATATAAAAAACAGGTTGACATTGTTTAGGGATGTCTGTATAATAACAAATGTTCCGAGACGCCGGAGTGGCGGAATGGCAGACGCACTTGACTCAAAAATCAAGCGGGTAACACCGTGTGGGTTCAAGTCCCACCTCCGGCATCAACTTTTAGGCGGTAAGACTTTTGTCTTACCGCCTATTTTTATATTTATTGAATTTATATACTTAATATACATTTTTCCTTTTTTTGAGGTGACATTATGGATCAAGGTGTAATTGACTATATTGCTAATGTCTTTGATATTCCAAAGCTAACACAACATGTAAGTGCTGTTCAAATGCCATTGCCTTTATCTCGTTTAGCAGAAATCCCATTAGATGCGGGCGTAAATCAATGCCAAGGATTTTGTTATAACTCTAAAAAAGATGTTTTTGTTTTAGCTTGTATTAACTCTGAAAATACAAAGCAAATTATTTACGAAATTAATCCTACAACCTTTAAGGTAGTTGCAAAATATGAATATAGTCATAAAAAGCTGTTAGGTCACATGAATACCTTAACGTATAATCCTAACAATAATCGCTACTATACGACAAATGCCGTTGTAGATGGTTATATTGTTACGCCTATAGAGGCGGATAGTATGATTGTAGAAGCACCTATTAGATTAAAAGAAAAGGTATTTAACTTTGCCTTTGATAAAGACCGTAATGAATACGTATCTATTGTGCCGTTAACAAATTCTCATCGTACGATTAATTATTATGACTCTAATTTTAATAAGATTAAGACTTATAAGATTGACGCAGAGCATACAGATTTAAACAATAATGGTGCTTATGCTGGCAATGGTAATACTATTTTTACAACCTTAACAACCTTTGTTTTTGTCGATGAAGAAGGGGTTGTGAAAAATATTAGTCCTTATACATCTGGTATGGAGGTTGAGGATATGGATTATCGGAATGGTCAAATGTATATGGCTGTAAATCGTAAGGGGAAAGTTGAAATTTATGGCTTGCCTAGTTTACCATTCTCTGTAAATGCCTAGATATTATCTATGTTTTAATCCCTTTTAAGAGTGTATAATAATAGTGTTAGGGTATTTTAGGAGCTATTATGAAATTAGGGAACGATATTATAGAAATTGAACGTATCCGCCAAGCTATAGAGCGGTCTAGTTCATTTGTGGAGCGTGTGTATACGCCTCATGAGATAGATTATTGTGAAAGTCGTAATAAAGGGCGTTATGAATCGTTCGCAGGTATTTATGCCGCAAAAGAGGCGTTTATTAAAGCGCTAGGGACGGGGATGCGCCATGGATCTTGGCAAGATATAGAAATATATCACGATGAATTAGGGGCGCCTTTGATCCGTTTACAAGATACTTTCAAAAATATCTATGAAACCTTAGGTTATACTAATATTCACGTATCAATTAGTCATTGCAAGGAATACGCAATGAGTACGGTTATACTTGAAGGAGCATAAGATGAATATTTTAACAACTGAAGATGCTCGATTTATAGATCGAGAGGTTCCTAAGCAATTAGGTGTCTCTTTAGAAATCCTTATGGAAAATGCAGGACGAGGCATTGTTGATGCTTTATGGGGACAATATGATTTGTTTTCTTTAGATAACGCCCGTTCTATCAATAGTTTTGTTCTATTTATCTGCGGTACAGGGAATAATGGGGCAGATGGCCTGGTAGCGGCTCGCCATTTAATGGAACAAGGCGTACCTGTACAAATTGTACTAGTAGGAGATACTAGCAAATGTAGTGATCTTTTTGCATTGCAATTAGAGCGGTGTGAGGCCATGGGTTGTATCATCGATATGTATGATGAATTTAATGATTGGTCTAATGTAGCTGTTGCTGTGGAAGGTATTATGGGAACAGGCTTAACTGGAAAGTTGAGAGATTTAACTGTGGATGTACTCCATGATATTGATACTATGCGCAGTCAATATAATTTTGATTTGTGGGCCATTGATGTACCTGCTGGCTTAGATGCTACAACAGGTCAAATAGCTGAAGGTACATTGGCCTATGATTACACAGTTACCTTTGGTGCCATTAAACAAGGATTATTACTATATCCTGGCAAGGCTGTAGGGGGTATAGCTGTTGTTGCCCCTCTAGGAGCACCTTGGCAGCAAGTGCTAGGAGATCGTGATATTACTGTAACAATTGATTCTGATTTAGCGGAAAAGCTTATTAACTATCGGATTCCTATGGCTCACAAAGGCGTTAATGGGAATGCCTTGATTATTGGTGGGTCTAATGATATGATAGGGGCTCCTATTTAGCTGCAGAGGCTGCAGTTCATAGTGGCGCTGGCAAGGTGACTTTAGGTGTACCAGAAGTGATTAAACCAGTCGTACAAGGTCGCATTATACCGGAAGTAATGGTCACCTCTACAGAGGCTCATAAAGCTATGTTAGAAGGGCGTCAAGTGGTTGCTATGGGACCAGGCCTAGGACGTACTAGTGATATTCCTGATTTTGTAGATTCTATTTTAGATAGCTACGAAGGTCCATTGGTTCTTGATGCAGATGCTCTTTATGCATTGGGTCATGTAGGTTCTGTTGATAAAGATGCCTTGCGCGATGGGGATATTGAGTCTATATACGCGGTGAAACGAGATCTACCTTATTGTGTTATGACACCTCACTTAGGTGAGTTTAGTAGGCTCATTGATTTGCCTATCAAATGGATTGAGCGTCATTATATTACGCTAGCAAGAGAATTTGCTAAGGCACACCAAGTTGTTTTAGTATTAAAAGGGATTCCTTCTGTTGTAGCATTGCCAGATGGAACTGTATATGTTAATACGATTGGTAACGCTGGTATGGGTACTGGCGGTATGGGGGATGTACTAACCGGTGTAATCGCTGGATTCATTAGCCAAGGTTATTCTTTACAAGATAGTGCAGTTCTCGGCGTATATGTGCATAGTCGTAGTGCTGATATTTTGAACGACACTAAGGCTTGGGGGTATACACCTAGTGATGTAAGCACTTCACTAGGATGTGTAATTAGTGAACTGTTGGGAGAATAAGAATGACAAATAAAATACAACGCTTTATAGCTTTTTTGCTAGTATTATGTATTCCTATCTTTGCCATTGCAGGTTGTACAAATAAAGATGTAGCTAATGCTGCTAATCAAGCGACCTCTAGTGCTAATGGGGCTTACTCTATTGATACTAAGACAACTACACCTGAAGGTAAGCTAGATGTATATATGCTAGATATTGGCCAAGGTGATGCTATATTGCTTAAGGTGGGCGATGAATATAGCATGATCGATACTGGCGATATTGAACATCGAGAAAATATTGTAGCTCAGCTAAAAGCCATGGGGGTTACAAAGTTAAAAAATATTATAATTACGCATCCTCATGCAGATCATATGGGTGGTTTCTATGCCATTGCCAAAGCAATGCCTATTGAAATGTATATGATGATGGTATTTCTGTTGATAACAATATGTTCAAAACCTATGAAAAGTGGATTGAAAAAAATAAAATCAAACGTTCTACTTTGAGAAGTGGTGATGTAGTTGATTTTGGTCATGGTGCCGTATTTGTTGTGTATGCTCCTTGGACGGAGGTCTTAACTGATAAAAAAGGCGAACCAGATCTCAACAATAACTCTATTGTAGGTAAGTTAATCTTTGGTAAATTCTCAATGCTCTTTACGGGAGATGCCGAATTACAAGAAGAGAAAAAACTGGTAAAAGAGCAGAACTCTAAACTGTTTGCTCGCGTTCTTAAGGTAGGTCATCACGGTTCTCGTACAAGTAGCTCTGAAGATTTTTTGAAATCTATTAGACCAGAAAGTGCATTAATTTCAAATGGCATGTATAATAAGTATGGTCATCCTCACGATGTAACATTACGTCGTTTACAGGAAAACAATATTGCCATTTACCGTACGGATACGATGGGACGTATTCACATTAGTACGGATGGGAATGAATGGCAGATTACAACTGAACGATAGTGTCGATTGTATAGCATAAAAAATAATTTTAAGCAACTGTTTATTGTGTCTTTGATATAAAGACTTTATATAGTAATATGTATAATCGGCATACTTATCTTCATGTTTGTATGAAATAATCTATCTATAATCTAACATTAGTTTATGGATAGATTGGAACGATGAGATTTTGATAGACAAAGATATCATCGACTCATCTCTATGGTTTGGACACTATGTATGTCAGTTAGATTGGAGTGAATGTATTGCGTAAACTATTTTTTATGTGCCTTGCAGTCTTGATGGCGATACCTTTATTATTGACTCAAGCGAAGGCCGCTAATCTTGAAGATGCACGATGGGTGACTAGAACAGATGCACCTGTACCATATGTTCGTATGGTTATGGATTTGTCAGCGCCGGTGAAAGCGTCCGCATCGATTAGCAAAGATGGGAAACGACGACTGTTACCTTGAAAAACACGAAGCTAAAGACTGCTAAAGAGAACATTACAATGGACTCAAGCATAGCTAGTTCTGCTAAACTCTCAGAAGACGGCAGAGATGTTAAGGTTACAATCAAGACACCTTCATCTATCGATACGAGTGATGTAAAGGTATTTTCCCTGAAAAAAGATACGGTTAATAAGAAACCATATCGCATCGTTGTAGATGTTCAGAAAAAAGGTGTAACACCTAAACCTGCTTACTATGGTAAACGCCCATCTCCTTCTGCACATCCTGCGAAAAATGTACCGGCTGGATCCGGTAAATACTCAAGTAGCGGTGGTTTATCTGGTAAAACAATCACTATCGATCCTGGTCATGGTGGTAGCGACTCCGGTGCCATAGGACCACATGGCTTACAAGAGAAAAATGTAACATTACCAATTTCTAAGTATTTGAAATCCGCTTTGGAAAGCCGTGGTGCTAAAGTAGTTATGACACGTACTACAGACGTAGACGTATATGGTCCTAATGCAAGCGGTGTTGAAGAATTAGGTGCTCGCGTTAATATTGCGAACCGCAACAATTCTGATGCTCTTATAAGTGTTCATATCAATGCTTTCACTAACCCAAGCGTGGGTGGTATTGCAACATACTACTACAGTAAATCAGGTAATGATGCTAGATTGGCACAAAAGGTTCAAACTCAAATTGCTAATGCACCTGGTTTCAATGGTGACCGTGGCATTCAAGAGGGTAACTTATATGTGTTGAGACATTCTAATATGCCTGCAATTCTCGTAGAGCTTGGCTTTATCTCCAATCCTAACGAGGAGCGAGCATTACAGTCTGCTCAAACACAAGAAGACTTTGCTAATCGCATTGCAAATGGTATTGCTAATTACTTTGGAGGTTAATCGATGAAATTACGTAAACAAGTTCTTTCGATCCTCTGTGTAGGCATGCTAGCATTTGCAGCAGGTTGTACACCTGAACAAGCTCCTACAACAGGTAAAAGCGAGCCTGTGCAAGAGGCGAAAGTCAATAAGGATGCAGAAACTACAAAAGTATCTCAAGAAAAGGTTAAGATGGTATTCTTTGTACCAACAGAGGATGGTTCTGGGGTAAAACAACAGACCGTTGAGATGGAGGCGAATAAAGTAACGCCGAAAGCAGCTCTTCTAGCGATGTTAAAAGCTGACAGAGCTCAAAAATATCCAATATTCACTAAGGATATTGAGATTACATCTGTTACTGTAAAGGACGGTATTGCTTCTGTTGAAGTAAACAATGCCTTCGTAAAAGGTAATGGTGGGGACTTAACTGTTAAATTACAAATGGCTGCCATTGTCAATACATTGACATCCTTTGATAACATTAATGGTGTTCTCTTCGTCAGCGATGGTAAAAAGGTTCCTGCAGTAGGCTCCTTTGATACTAAAGATCCAGTTAAACGGATGACGAACTTAATCAAAAAATAATTCCCTTAGGAACATTGATAGCAGATAGTTGATATATCAACTATCTGCTATTTTTGTTATTGTCTTTAGACTGGTTCGCGACGTAGTCGCGAATCATAAAACCACCCGCTATGCGGGTGCGGCAACGAAAGTTATACAAAAAAATCACCTTGCTTAAGTATAATATAGGTGTTCAAGCCGCATTATATACAAAAGAAAGGTGATTTTATATGGCAACAAAGACACAGAGCCTTGCGCACACAAAATGGTTATGCAAATACCACATAGTATTTACACCTAAGTATAGACGTAAAGTTATATATAATCAATACAGAAATAGTTTACGTGAAATACTGAGACGTTTATGTGAATATAAGGGCGTCAAGATTATAGAGGGGGAGCTTATGGCAGATCATGTGCATATGCTAGTGTTAATTCCACCTAAAATATCAGTTTCATCTTTTATGGGATATCTAAAGGGTAAAAGTGCGCTAATGATGTTCGATAAACACGCAAACTTAAAGTATAAATTTGGAAATAGACACTTTTGGTCCGAGGGATATTATGTAAGTACGGTAGGATTAAATGAAGCTACCGTAAAAAAATATATACGTGAGCAAGAGTTACATGACCAAATGAAAGATAAACTTAGTGTAAAGAATATGAGGACCCTTTTAAGGGTAGCAAGTAATACATATCCCCTTTAAGGGGACCGTTACGAGTCAATGGCTATGCGGCTTGAACGTAGTGAAAGCCAGCGCCTTTAGACGCTGGCCTAGTACTACGGGCTTATAGCCCGTGAGCAAACCACCCGTTTTACGGGTGGTTCTGATTGTCTTTTATATATGTTACAATACAATGAGTATAATAATCAGAAACTAGGTGATCAGATGCAATTAAAAGATGTAGGGGAATTTAATTTCATTCGCCAAATTCAAGATAATACAATATATGACTCTAGTACCGTAGTGTATGGTATTGGTGACGATTGTGCAGTATATAGTGCCGCACCAGATATGGATCAACTCATTAGTACGGATACGATGGTGGAAGGGGTTCATTTTAGCTTTCACTATATGATGCCTTATGATGTAGGATATCGGCTCATGACGGCTAATCTAAGTGATATAGCGGCTATGGGGGGAACCCCAAAACAAATCGTTTTATCTGTTGCAGCTCCCCCACATATAGATACAAAAATTTTAGATGAAATATATAAAGGTATTAAAGCTCAATGTCAACGATATAAGCTAAATATATTAGGTGGTGACACAGTGCGCACGGAAGGTCCTCTGGTGTGGACCGTAACGATTATTGGCGAGGTACCTAAAGGAACTGCAGTTATGCGCAGTGGTGCTCAAGTAGGTGATGTTGTAGGCATTACTAATTATGTAGGCTATGCTGCCACTGGGTTAGGCGCACTTTCATACAATCTAGAAGGGTATGATATGACCAAGATAGGTCATCAACGTCCAGATCCTCAAATTGAATTAGGGGAACAATTGAGACAGTTAGGTGTTCATAGTATGAATGATATTAGTGATGGTCTTGGTAGTGAATTAAATGAAATTGCATCTGCTAGCAATGTTTCTATCCTTGTAGAGGAATCAGCTATTCCACTGCATGAAGAAACCTACGCATTAGCGAAGCATTTACAAACTAAGCCAGTAGATTATGCTCTATATGGTGGAGAAGACTTTCAACTAGTATTTACGGCCCCTAAGTCATTAGTTCCGAAATTAGAAATCTAGCAGGTATTACATTGATTGGAGAGGTTGTAACTGGACCTCCAAAGGTTGAGATGGTAACACAGGATAGAACGATTAAGACCATAGAAGCGAAAGGATATAATCATTTTCATGAATTATAAGGCACATGTCCAATTAGAGACACATACAGTAGAAGATACGCAACAATTTGGACAGATACTCGGTAAATGGGTACAACAGAATGGAGATCCTTTATGTATTGCCTTAATTGGTGATTTAGGAACGGGTAAAACTCATTTATCCCAGGGCATAGCTAAAGGCTTTGGCGTAACAGAGGAGATTACGAGTCCTACCTTTGCCATTATGAATACCTATGATGTGAATCGAACGCATTTATATCATTTTGATGTGTATCGCTTGGATGATATTAGTGAACTGGAAAATATTGGCTTTTACGAATATACAGAAGATTGTGTATCCATTGTGGAATGGGCAGATAAATTCCCTGATGAATTGCCTGATGAAACATTATGGATTTATTTAACGTCCATTGACGATACAAGCCGATCTATTATTTTAGGTAGTGATTACCTTACAGCGGAAGATTTAGCAGAAATAGGAGGCCCATATGTGGTTGGGAATTGAGACGAGCTCACTCGTATCGAGTGTGGCCTTGATGGACGAACATAACCTTATAGGGGAATTGACCATCCAAGCTGGATTGACTCATTCCGAGCAATTAGTACCTCATATCGATATGTTATTACGTGCCTCTCAAGTTGAAAGAAATGAATTAAAAGGAATCGTAGTTAGTATTGGGCCTGGTTCCTTTACGGGCTTACGCATTGGCATGGGGACAGCAAAGGCAATGGCTTACGCTTTACAAATTCCTTTATATGGTGTCATGACTATGGATAGCTTAGTGCGTAATGTATCCTATACAGATCATATAATTTGTACCGTTATTGATGCACAGAAGAAACATGTTTACGCAGGTATTTATCAATATGAGGGTAATGAACTCGTATGTAAGGAAGAGCCATTTGTTATACCTGCAAGTGATTTGTTAGACCGCTTTAGAGAAAATGATGATAAAGTATTATTCCTTGGGGATGGCATTAAACGTATTGAAAAACTGTTAGAGGAAAAGGATACTAATTTAACGATTCTAGATATATCACAACGTATTCCGAAGGCTAGTTCGTTACTGCTAGCTGGTCGTAAATTAATAGATACAAATGAAGTATCTGATCCTATGGATATGGTACCGTATTATATTCGCCGCTCAGAAGCGGAAGTATTATGGGAAGAACGCCATAAGGATAATCCTGCCATGTTGAGCCAAAATCCTACCGTAGTAGTGACAGAGGCAGCAGGTGCAGAATGATGGAGATACGTTTAGCCACTATTGAGGATGCTCACGCTATTTATGAGATCGAACAGCAGTCCTTTTCTGTTCCTTGGAGTTTAGAATCTGTTCTCGCTGAGCTGGAAGGTGCAGCAAATAAACTATATATGGTAATTTGTGAGGAGAACCACATTGTAGGATATGCAGGTGCTTGGCTTGTATACGATGAAGGTCAAATTACGAATATTGCCGTTTTGCCTTCTGCCCGTGGTAAAGGATACGGATCAAAACTTACAAAGCAATTAATTGATGAATGTTTCGCGAGGCATGCACGAAATCTTTTTAGAGGTGCGCATATCTAATTTAGCCGCATTGGCTATGTATAGAAATTTAGGTTTTTCTGTAAAAGGAATTCGTAAAGAGTACTATTCAGAGCCTACGGAAGATGCGTACATTATGTCTCTCGTTTCAGAGGAAATAGAATGAGTATATACACATTAGCCTTGGAAAGTAGCTGTGATGAAACATCAGCCTCTGTCTTAAAGGATGGACGAACTGTTTTATCTAATGTTATTTCTAGCCAAGTGCCGATTCATAGAAAATTTGGTGGCGTTGTGCCTGAAATTGCATCGCGTCACCATATAGAACAAGTTATACCTGTTATAGATCAAGCGCTACGAGATGCGAATGTAACCTTACAAGATATTGACCATATTGGCGTTACCTATGGTCCCGGCCTTGTTGGTGCACTGTTGGTAGGTGTAGCAGCAGCAAAGGGTTTATCCTTTGCTACAGGCATTCCTTTGGTGCCAGTTCACCATATGGAAGGTCATATTTTTGCTAATTTCTTAGCTAATCCAGAATTAGAGCCTCCATTTTTGAGCCTCGTCGTATCTGGTGGTCATACAATGCTAGTTCATGTAAAAGGGTACGAAGAATTTGATATTCTTGGCCAAACACGAGATGATGCAGCTGGTGAAGCTTTTGATAAAATTGCTCGTGTCATGGGCTTCCCATACCCAGGTGGTCCTCATATTGATGCTCTTGCTGCGGAAGGTGATGCTGATGCCATCGAGTTTCCAAAGGCTTTGAGCGAACCTGGTAATTTTGAATTCAGTTTTAGTGGCTTGAAATCAGCAGTATTAAACTATTTAAATAGCAAACAACAAAAGAATGAGCCCATCAATCAAGCCGATGTGGCAGCGTCCTTCCAAAAGGCCATCGTTGATGTGCTTGTAGAAAAAACAAAAGATGCAGCTCACACATTAGGTGAAACACGTATTACTATTGCGGGTGGTGTATCTGCTAACAAGGGGTTACAACAAGCATTAGAAGCTATGTGCCAAGAAGAAGGCTTTACTTATTACAAGCCTCATAAAATTTTGTCTACGGACAATGCGGCCATGATTGGTTGTCGAGCCTATTACATGGCAAAAGCTGGTAAATTTGGCGACTTAACATTGAATGCAAAACCAAGCGTAGAAATTGGTCATGTATCTTGGAAAGAGGATTAATTGTGGATATTGGTCAAGATATTTTAAATACAACACCATTAGGACCATTACAAACCTCATTACTTGAGCATATTAGTAAACTTATATCCTTTGGCGAGTCTTTGACCCGTCAAAGGATACAGATTTTTACGCCCCTACTTAAGAAATCACATGGTGATATACAACAGCGTGCTGATATGTTATGTATAGAACGCAGTGAAGCTGGAATCGTTACACGTCACGTAAAAGGCAATCATACTTGGCATGTGATGATGAAAAATGGACAGCCACTCATTGGGGGCGATCATGAGTTTAGGCAGCATGTTTTTCCTGTAGTAGACAATGGAGGACGTATTATTGGTGGTATTTCCTTTACACTGTCCCCATCTATCAAGGTAGAGCAATATGAACAAGAATATACTTTATCTGATACGATGCAACGTCTCATGCTGACTGCTACGGATGAACAAATCCAATCTTACGAACCTATCTCTTATTTTGATGGTTTAATTATCTTTGATGATGCTCATAAAATTCTATACGGCAATGATGCTGCATTACAATTGGTAGATTTATTAGGCTTTGATCGACGCTTAGTAGGTTCATCTATTTATAGCAGTACTTTAAAAATATCGGCTATCCAACAAGTCTTGGCAGATAGAACTATATATACTAGTGAAGAAATATACCAAGATATGGTGATTCGTCAGCATATGATTCCTATTGCTATGGGCCGTAATGAAACGAGATGTTTTTTAGTGTTACATGATTGTACTCGTGAAAGTAAGCAACAACAAGAGTTGTTGGTAAAAAACTCAATTATCAAAGAGGTCCATCATCGCGTAAAAAACAACTTACAAACTGTAGCTGGTCTATTGCGTATGGAGGCGAGACGTTCAAGCTTACCAGAGGTAAAACAGGCTCTTCAAGAGGGAATTAATCGTATCGAAAGTATGGCTCTAGTTCACGATATAGTGTCTCATTATGATGAGGATTATATTGGTATACGATCCATTTATGATGAGCTATGTAGATTATTGCGTATGAGTATGGTCAGACAAGATCAAGAGGTTACCTTTACTTATAGTGGGGAAGATATATTAATTTCTTCTCATATGGCAAGTTATGTATCTCTTATCATTAATGAATTAATTACTAATAGCTTAGAACATGGTCTAGAAGGGGAGCATGGAGAAATTCATCTTCATGTTAATGACATAGGGGAAAACATTAAATTAGCTTTCACAGATAATGGCAAAGGATTGCCTAGTGATTTTTCTATTTCCTCTAATAAACGATTAGGGCTTACAATTATAAATAATTTAGTTACTCATGAATTAAAGGGAAGTTTATCCATAGAAAATACTGGTCATGGTGTATTGGCCACAATACATATGAAGAAGGAGGCGTAAATGCGTGTTTTAATCGTCGATGATGAATCCCTTATACGCATGGATTTGCGAGATATTATTGAGTCTTGCGGTCATGAAGTCGTAGCAGAGGGAACCAATGGCGTTGAAGCTATACAACTCTGTAAACAGCATAAACCAGATATCATTTTAATGGATGTTAAAATGCCAGAATTAGATGGTATTGAAGCTGCTCGGCAGATTGGCTTTCACCATGAAGCTCCTGTTGTGTTGTTAACCAGTTATAGTCAACAAGATTTAATCGATAAAGCTAGAGACTCAGGCGTATATGGATACCTAATTAAACCTGTACGAGAGGAACAATTGGTACCTACTTTAGAAATGGCATTAGGTCGTTATAAAAGTGATGCTCAGCTACGTGAGAAGATGGCTGAATTAGAACAGTCCTTAGAAGATCGTAAAATCATTCAAAAGGGGACGGGCATATTAATGGAGCTGTATTCTATATCTGAAGAGGAAGCCTATAATCGCATTCGTGCCCTAAGTATGAAGAAACGTGATAGTATTGTTAATATTTGCAAAGCCTTAATTAATCAAGTTTCAAAATAGTAGAAGACTAGTATAAGGATTAAAACTTATACTAGTTTTTTTGCTTCTAATTCATATAAAGACTAAAAAGTCAAAAAATCAAAAATTTTGCTTGCAATTATTTTGACATAGGTTATAATAATACATGTAATTAGCACTCGGTGAGTTAGAGTGCTAATAAATTATAAAGAATATCTAGTAAATAAGGAGTGACATCATATGTTAAAACCATTAGCTGACCGCGTTCTTATCCGTTTAGAAGCAAAAGAAGAAAAAACTAAAAGTGGTATCTTCCTTCCTGATACAGCAAAAGAAAAACCTCAAGAAGGTGTTGTTGTAGCTGTAGGTGCTGGTAAAGTATATGACAATGGTCAACGTGTAGCTCCAGAAGTTAAAGTTGGCGACACTGTTATGTTCGCAAAATATGCTGGTAGCGAATTAGAAATCGATGGCGCTACTCACTTGATCATTAGCGAACGCGATATTTTGAGCAGTATTATAATAGCTGATTAATAGCTTTCATGGCTATACATATTAATGATACATTCTATATTGCCTACGGGCACATATATTTCGTTACATTCGATAGTGTTACTATCTAGGAGGTAATACATATGGCAAAAGAAATCTTGTTTAATGAAGAAGCTCGTCGCGCTTTAGGCCGTGGCGTTGATCAATTGGCAAATGCTGTAAAAGTAACATTAGGTCCAAAAGGTCGTAATGTTGTTTTAGATAAAAAATTCGGTTCCCCAACAATTACAAACGATGGTGTAACTATTGCTCGTGATATCGAACTTCCAGATCCATTTGAAAACATGGGTGCTCAATTAGTTAAAGAAGTTGCTACTAAAACTAACGACGTAGCAGGTGATGGTACTACTACTGCAACTGTATTGGCTCAAGCTATGATTCAAGAAGGTATGCGCAACGTAGCAGCTGGTGCAAATCCAATGATCTTGAAAAAAGGTATTGAAACAGCAGTAAAAACTTTGGTTGAAGAAATCAAAAAACGCTCCATCAAAGTTTCTGGTAAAGCTGAAATCGCTCAAGTTGCTAGCGTATCCGCTGCTGATGAAGAAATCGGTGGCTTAATTGCTGAAGCTATGGAAAAAGTTGGTAACGATGGCGTTATCACTGTAGAAGAATCCAAAGGCTTGCAAACTGCATTAAATGTAGTAGAAGGTATGCAATTCGACCGTGGCTACATTTCTCCTTACATGGTAACTGATCCTGATCGTATGGAAGCTGTTATGGATAATCCATTCATCTTGATTACAGACCGTAAAATCAGCGCTATTGCTGATATGTTGCCAACACTTGAAAAAGTGGTAAAAGTAGGTAAAGAACTTCTTATCATCGCTGAAGATGTAGAAGGTGAAGCATTGGCTACTTTAGTAGTTAACCGCTTGCGTGGTACATTCAAAGCTGTAGCTGTTAAAGCGCCTGGTTTCGGTGACCGTCGTAAAGCTATGCTTGAAGACATCGCAATCTTGACTGGTGGTACTGTAATCACTGAAGATATGGGCCGTAAGCTTGATTCTGTAGAGCTTGAAGATCTTGGTACAGCTCGTCAAGTACGCATTACTAAAGATGAAACTACAATCATCGACGGTGTAGGTGATAAAGAAGTAATCGCTAAACGCGTAAATCAAATCCGTGCACAAGTTGAAGAAACAACTTCTGAATTCGACCGCGAAAAATTACAAGAACGTCTTGCTAAATTGTCCGGTGGTGTTGCAGTTATCGAAGTAGGTGCTGCTACAGAAGTTGAAATGAAAGATAAAAAACTTCGCATCGAAGACGCATTGAATGCAACACGCGCTGCAGTTGAAGAAGGTATCGTAGCTGGTGGTGGTACTACATTCATCGATATCATCCCTGCATTAAATACATTGGAAGCTACTGGTGATGTTCAAACTGGTATCAACCTTGTAAAACGCGCTGTAGAAGAACCACTTCGTCAAATCGCTTATAATGCTGGTCTTGAAGGTTCTGTTGTAGTAGAAAAAGTTAAAAATACTGACTCTGGTATCGGTTTCAATGCTTTGACTGAAGAATATATCGACATGGTTAAAGCTGGTATCGTAGACCCTGCTAAAGTTACTCGTTCTGCTCTTCAAAACGCTGCATCTATCGCATCTCTTGTATTGACTACTGAAACAATCGTAGCTGACAAAGTAGAAGAAAAATGCTGCAGTTCCAGCAATGCCTCCAATGGGTGGCATGGGCGGTATGATGTAATCAACTGCTTAAGGCACAATAAATAGACCTATAATAATCCTAATGAATTAGAAATAACATGGTTTCAGTTCATTAGGATTATTTTTATATTAACTATACAAATATCGAGAAAATTGATTTTGTATACAAATTATGATATAATTCTATAGAATTTAATTTAGGTTTATTTGATATAATAAATTATTATATACAGTTCTACGGTTCTATATGATGTAGATCGCTTTGGCTTATATAGCTAATTTAAATAATAATGTAGATAATAGTCTCATCCCTTGATGAGTCTTTTATTTATGTAGAGAGGTTGTTATGAACACAAAAACAGTTCCCTTTACGGTTGAACAATTAGAAAATATTATTGCTCAATATCCGACTCCATTCCATATTTATGACGAAGAGGGCATCATTGAAAATATGAAATCCTTCATTAACGCATTTTCTTGGAATAAGGGCTTTAAGCAATATTTTGCTGTAAAAGCAACTCCTAATCCATATATCATGCGTGTATTACAAAAGCTTGGTGTAGGTGCCGATTGCTCTTCCTTGGCAGAGTTATTGTTATGTGAAAAAGTGGGCATTACAGGTCATGATATTATGTTCACATCTAATGACACACCATATGTGGAATATAAAAAAGCACTTGAATTAGGTGCTATCATCAATCTTGATGATATTACTCATATTGAATATTTGGAAAAAAATCATGGTTCTTTGCCTGATACATTCTGCGTACGTTATAACCCCGGCTCCTTAAAAGAAGGTGGTAATACAATTATCGGTCTTCCTGAAGAAGCTAAATACGGTATGACACGTGAACAAATTTGAAGCTTACAAACAATTGCAAGCTAAAGGTGTAAAACACTTTGGTATCCACACAATGGTTGTATCTAACGAGCTTGATATTGATGGCTTAGTAGGCACTGCTGAACTTTGCTTCAATCTAGCAGTAGATATTAAAAATGAACTTGGTATCAATGTTGAGTTTATCGATCTTGGTGGTGGTGTAGGTGTTGCCTATAAGCCAGATCAAACACCTGTAGATTTCAAGGCACTTAGCAAGGGTGTAGAGGAAGCTTATAATAGAATTCTCGTAGCTAATGGTCTCAGTGATGTTGCGTTAGCTTACGAATGTGGCCGTATGGTTACAGGCCCGTTCGGTTACCTTGTTTCTACGGCGATTCACAAAAAGGACATTTATCGTCAATATATCGGTCTTGATTCTTGTATGGCTGACTTAATGCGTCCTGCATTATATGGTTCTTATCATCACATCACTGTAATGGGTAAAGAAAATGCGCCTAAGGATCATGTATATGATGTAACAGGTTCTTTATGTGAAAATAATGATAAATTTGCTATTCAACGTGAATTACCAAAAATTGATATGGGCGATCGTGTTATCATTCATGATACGGGAGCGCATGGTCATTCTATGGGCTTTAACTATAATGGTAAATTGCGCTCTGCCGAGTTATTGTTACATAAAGATGGTTCTGTTACACAAATTCGTCGTGCTGAAACATATGATGACTTGTTTGGAACCCTTGATTTTTCCAACCTATAATTTAATATTGAGAATCGAATAGGATGAGAATGAATATTAAATAAAACCTATCAATATATGTAATACTTGATATTCTTTTAATTCCTGTATATTTTAGTAGGAATATCTTGCTATCATTTAGATAAGAATGTATAATAATTGTAGATTGTTATGCACATACTTGCTAAGTTGGCGAGAATTACGGCGGTATTCACGTTAGTGCGTACCGCCTTTTTATATGTGTCAGTATATACGTTTTACATATAACGCATGTATGTTCCTATGGTACATACAAATAAAAAGGAGTGAACATTTTGGCTGAATTACTTCAGATAAAAGATTTAAAGGTATCCGTTGAAGACAAACAAATCTTAAAAGGTATCGACTTAACAATTAATAAAGGTGAAATTCACGTAGTAATGGGGACTAATGGTGCTGGTAAATCCACACTTGCCAATGCAATCATGGGTAACTCTACATATACAGTAGATAGCGGTTCTATCATTTTTGATGGTAAAGATATTACGGAAGATGCAGTAAATGATCGTGCAAAAGCAGGTATCTTTATGTCCTTCCAACATCCAATCTCCATTCCTGGCATTACTGTAGAAAACTTCATTCGTACAGCTAAATCCACAATTACTGGTAAAAACGTTCGCGCTTTATCTTTCAAAAAAGAATTGAAAGAAAAGATGGATGAATTGTCCTTCGACACATCTTATGCACAACGTTATGTTAATGAAGGTTTCTCTGGTGGTGAACGCAAGAAAAATGAAATTCTTCAAATGTCCATTTTGAATCCTAAATTGGCTATTCTTGACGAAACTGACTCCGGTCTTGACGTAGATGCGGTTCGTATTGTGTCTGAAGGGGTACAACGTTTCCACAACGAAGAAAACGCTGTGTTAATCATCACTCACCACAATCAAATCTTACAAAAATTGAACCCTGACTATGTTCATGTATTGATCAACGGTAAAATCGTTAAAACTGGTGATGCTTCTCTTGTACGTGAAATTGAAGAAAAAGGTTACGACGCATACAAAGCATTAGCATAGGAGGCACAATGGAAGAAAGAAAGAAAACCCAAGTCGCGGATATGGACCGTGGTGTCTACGACATTAAGAATGACTTTGAATATTCTTATATCGCTGATGCTGGTTTAACGGAAGATATTATCCGTGAGATTTGGTCTAATAAAAATGAACCGGAATGGATGCTAGAGTTTCGTTTGAAATCTCTAGAAATCTATAATCGTATGGGCATTCCTAACTGGATCCCTGATATTTCTGGCTTAGATATGGCTAATATCCATACTTATGTTAAGCCAAAAGTAGATATGAAAGAAAACTGGGACGAAGTTCCAGAAGAAATTAAAAGCACTTTTGACCGTTTAGGTATTCCAGAAGCGGAAAAAACATCTTTAGCTGGTGTTGGTGCTCAGTATGACTCTGAAGTTGTTTATCACAGTATTCAAGAAGATCTTGTAAAGCAAGGTGTTATCTATACTGATATTGAAACAGCTCTTCATGAGCATGAAGAAATCGTTAAAAAATACTGGATGACATTGATTCCTCCTACTGACCATAAATGGGCAGCTCTTCATGGTGCTGTTTGGTCTGGTGGTTCCTTCGTATATGTTCCAGCAGGCGTACAAGTAGATATTCCATTGCAATCCTACTTCCGCTTGAATGCACCAGGTGCGGGTCAGTTCGAACATACGATGATTATCGTAGAAGAAGGTGCTAAATTGCACTTTATCGAAGGTTGTTCCGCGCCTAAATATGACGTATCTAACCTTCATGCAGGTGCCGTTGAATTGTTCGTAAAAGATAATGCTACTTTGCGTTATTCTACAATTGAAAACTGGTCCAAAAATATGTACAACCTTAATACAAAACGTTGTGTTGTAGGTAAAGGTGGTACTATTGAGTGGGTATCTGGTTCCTTCGGTTCCAAAGTATCTTGCTTGTATCCAATGAGTATCCTTAACGGTGAAGGTGCACATGCTGAATTTACAGGTGTAACATTCGCTGGTGAAGGCCAATTCCTTGATACAGGTTGTAAAGTGGTTCACAACGCACCATATACAACAAGTAATGTAAACTCTAAATCTATTTCTAAATCCGGTGGCGCAGCTATCTACCGTGGTCTTTTGAAAATTGGTCCTAATGCTGAACATTCAAAAGCAACGGTTTCTTGTGAATCCTTGATGCTTGATGCTGAGTCTCAATCTGATACAATTCCAGCAATTATTGTTGAAAACGATAATGTGGACTTAGGTCATGAAGCTAAAATCGGTCGTATTTCCGATGAAGCGATTTTCTATCTCATGACTCGTGGTATTAGCGAAGAAGAAGCTCGTGCAATGCTTGTTCGTGGCTTCGTAGAGCCAATCTCTAAAGAATTGCCACTTGAATATGCAGTAGAAATGAACAACCTAATCAATCTTGAATTAGAAGGTTCTATCGGTTAAGGAGGAATTATGAGCGAATTACTATTTAATGAACTCCCTAGACCGACGTTCAGATGGTTACGTGTTAACCATACTGTAGGCTCTCTAGCTGGAGAAGATACAGCAGTACAATCTATCGCTGTTGAAGCGAATGAAAATATACTTTCACCATTACCTGTAGGCACAGCATTATTAGAAGGCAAATATGAAGGCGCTAACAAAGAAGCGGTTCAAGGTTTGGTGGAAAAAGCAGAAGGTTATGCTATTAACGTTCCTGCAAATGCGAAAGAAGTTGTAGGTATCCGCATCGATGCTACAGCTCGCGTAGCAAATCGATTCCAATTTATCGTTGGTGAAGGTGCTGAACTAGAAGTTCAATTTTTTGTTACTGGTTCTGGTGATGCAGTAACTAATGTAAGCTACCTTAACGAATATGATGTTAAAGCAACTGGTAAAGTTGTAGTGAAAAAGGTAAATCTTTTACCTGAACACGTACAACATATCGAGCATCGATACACTAAATTAGAAGATAACGCTGACGTTGAATATATCAATATCGAAATTGGCGGTAGTGAAAATATCTTGAACTACTATCATGATTTAGTAGGTAAAAAATCTCACATTATTCACGACATTGCTTATCTTGGTAATAAAGAGCAAAAATTTGATATTTCTATGATTATGAGTCATGGCGGCAAAAAATCTGTCAGCGATATTCATAACTTAGGTGCTCTTAGTGGCAATGCTAAAAAATCCTTCCGTGGTACCCTTGATTTCCTACATGGTGCAACTGCATCTGAAGGCGCGGAAGAAGATACTTGCTTGTTGTTAGACCCTACTGTAAAATCCATTTCTTTACCACTCTTGTTGTGTAAAGAGGATAATGTAGTAGGTAACCATGCAGCAAGTGCAGGCCAAATTGATCATAATAAATTGTTCTATCTCATGAGCCGTGGCTTTAGTGAAGTAGAAGCTAAACATATTATCGTTGAATCTATGATTCGTCCTATTATTGATCGCATTGGTGATGAAACGATTGAAGAAGCAGCATTAGCGGCTGTACGTAATAAGATTTAAAGAGGCGTTTTATGAGACCTATTGCAGAAGCATATAAAGATTTTCCTATATTACATAAAGAGCATAATGGGCACCGCATTATCTATTTAGATAGCGGTGCAACTGCACAAATACCCTCAAGTTGTAGTGGATCGTGTAGTAGAGCATATGACTCAGCATAATGGTAATCCACATCGTGGTTCTCATGTTTTGGCTATTGAAGCTTCTGAAGCATATGAAAACGCTCGTGATCGTGTAGTGGAATTTATCAATGCCCGTGAGCGAGAAGAGGTTGTATTCACACGTAATACGACAGAATCTATGAATTTAATTGCCCATAGCTATGGTCTTAATAACCTTAAAGCAGGCGATAAAATCATTATTACTGTTGCTGAACATCACGCAAACCTTGTTACATGGCAATATGTGGCTGAAAAGACAGGGGCTACATTGGAATATATGTACCTTGATGAAAGCGGTCATTTAAAAGACGGTGAAATCAATAAAATTGATGAAACTACTAAGATCGTTGCTTTTGCCCACATTAGTAATGTTTTGGGCATGGAGTTCCCTGTAAAAGAATTGACAGAAAAAGCACACTCTGTTGGTGCTGTTGTCGTTCTTGATGGTGCTCAATCTACACCTCATAAAAAAATTGACGTTCAAGAACTTGATTGTGATTTCTTTGTATTCTCTGGCCATAAAATGTGTGCATCCCAAGGTATTGGTGTACTCTATGGTAAAAGAGAATTATTAGAAGCAATGCCTCCATTCTTATTGGGCGGCGATATGATTGAATATGTAAAAGAGCAATCTGCTACGTTCAATGAATTGCCATACAAATTTGAAGCTGGTACACCAAATGCAGATGGTGCTGTTTCCTTGCATGCTGCTATCGATTATTTAGAATCCTTTGGTATGGATGCGATTGAAGCGTATGAAGAAGAGTTGGTTGCTTACATTTTACCTAAATTATTAGAGCTACCGCATGTTAATGTAATCGGTTCTACAAATCCGAAAGAGAAGCATGGTGTAATTGCTTTCACTATAGATGATGTACATCCTCACGATGTAGCAACTATCTTAGATGCAAAAGGCATTTGTGTGCGCTCTGGTCACCACTGTGCGCAACCATTAGGGGCATTCTACAATGTATCTGCATCTACGCGTTTAAGTATGTACTTGTACACTCGTAAGGAAGACCTTGATGCCTTCCTCGAAGTATTGAAGACTGTTCGTTCAGTCATGGGCTTTAAAGATTAGGAGATTACCATCAATGGAAATGGATCAACTATATACGGAACTTATTTTGGAACATAACCAAGATAAACGTAATAAACATGAGTTAACTGAATTCACAACTTCTGAACATGGCCATAACCCTAGTTGTGGTGATGATTTAACATTACAACTTAATGTAGTAGATGGCATTGTAAAAGATGCAGCATATACTGGTTCTGGTTGTGCTATTAGCCAAGCTTCTGCATCTATGATGATTGATATTATCAAAGGTAAATCTGTAGAGGAAGCTCTACGCTTGGTTGAAGTTTCCTAGGTATGATCAAGAAAGAGATTACTGATGAAAGCGAGTTAGAACAATTAGAAGATGCTATGGCATTACAAAATATTTCTAACATGCCAGCTCGTGTTAAATGTGCAGTTCTTGCATGGCATACATTAAAAGAGGCTTTAAAGAAGTAATATGAAAAAGACAATATTATTTGACTTAGACGGTACTTTGACAGACTCTCAAGAAGGTATTTTAAAAAGTATTAAGTTTGCCTTAGAATATTTTGGCTATGACGTACCTGATGAAGAAACATTGCAATTGTTCTTAGGGCCGCCATTGGTAGATGCCTTCCAAGAACATTGTGGCATGACTTTTGAGCAAGCTGAAGAAACATACTTCAAGTTCCGTGAACGGTATGGAACGATTGGTAAGTTCGAAAATACAGTATATCCAAATATTGTAGACTTATTGGCTAAATGTAAAACTGAACAATATACGATTGCTTTGGCTACGGCAAAGCCAGAACATTATGCTAAGGATATCTTAGATCATTTTGAATTAACACCTTATTTTGATGTAATCGTTGGTGCTAATTATGAAAGTGGATTGTTACATAAGAAAGAAATCCTTGAAAGCTCTTGAACTTTGTGGTCATCCATTAACTGATGAAAATGGTAATCGTATGGTATTCATGGTTGGGGATCGTAAGTATGATGTAGAGGCAGCCAATGAACTTGGTTGTATCTCCGTCGGTGTTACTTATGGTTATGGTACAGAAGCTGAACTAAAAGAAGCTGATGCCGAATATCTCTGTGATGACGTTGATGAAATTGCAGATGTTCTCGATCTTGAAGCGTTAATGGTTCGTAGATAATAATATATAAAAAAGCTAGAGGATAACTGATATGTACTCCCTTTACTGGACAACCAGTAAATAGGGATATATATCATAACCTCTAGCTTTTTTTATTTCTTTAAGCCACTTTTTTTAGCTAATGTTTTAATAACCTTAGCACTTTGTTTTTTCAATTTGCCGCCTGTTTGTTTGAGTTGAATTCTTGTGCGAGATACGCGACCAAGAGTAGTGATTTTAGTTTTACGACGCGGCTTCATGTCTCGTTCGTTGCCAAAGTCACCGCGTTGTACACTCGTTGCTTTTACCTTTTCTGCTCTGAAAGATTTACGCAATGCTTTCATAATCAATGTAAGTGGTAAGGATTGCTCGAAAGAGTACAAATCAACTGCTACATAACCTAGTGCAGGATATGTGTGCAATGTAAAGTGAAAGCCTGGTGCAACAGAAAGGAGGGCGATCTCCTCGTCCATAACCTGACAACTGATTTCATCAACATCAAGTTCAGCTAAATCAAATGCAGTAGCTACACTTTCTTGTACAGCTGTAGCGGATGAAATTGCATCTTCATCACAGGAATATAAATCAATTAACAGTTCTTGTCCTAATGCTTCTGCCATAATAACACCTTCTTTCGGAATATAATATCTCATTTATTATACATAGAATTAAAGATTAAGTCCAATCATAGAACAATGAATTAAAAAAATGAATTAAAAAAATAGAATAAAAAGTCAAAAACTATTTAGTGTGATTTGACTTATTAAATATATATAGAAAAAAACTCAGGTATAATAAAAGCTTTTCCTAATTTTAAAAATGTATAAAAAGTAGATAATAGGTCAAATGTGAGTACTATGAAGTTTGACTTTTATATTGACTAAAGTCAAATAGTCAAATATAATAGAATTGTATCAAAAGAACAAATAGTCAAAAACTATAGTAAATATATTTTAAAGGGGTGTTTTTTATGAGTATGATAGCTGATAAAATAGAAAAATTTATATTAGACCGTATGCGTGAAGAACAAGAAAAGCTAATTTTAAAACGTAACGAATTAGCTGATGAACTAAATTGTGCACCATCCCAAATTAGTTACGTATTGAGTACACGCTTTTCTAATGAACGTGGTTTTGATGTTGAATCTAGACGTGGCTTAGGTGGGTATATTCGCATCAAAAAACTAAACCCAGAAAGCTCTGATTCTTTACCTGCCGTAACGACATATCGTATTTATGAAGGTCAAAATACGGTGGAACGATTAATTGATATGCGAGACGTAGATCAATCGTTGTTCCAACTACTTCAATCTGAAAAGATTACTCGTCGTGAAGCTCAATTAATGCATAACTCTTTTGCTACTTTGATTGAAAATGTAGATATTGAAGAGCGCAATGAGGCTGTTCGTCAGCTTTACGCAACAATGGTGGATACACTACGGAAGGAGTGATGATCGATGTTATGTGATCATTGCCATAAGAATGAAGCTACCATTCATATGACTAATATCGTCAATAATCAAAAGACGGAACAACATCTTTGTGGGACTTGCGCTACCCGAGTTACAACAAGAGGGTAAATTATCTCCCTATAGTTCTTTTATGAATGATATGTGGGATAATAGCTTTTTTACCAATGATTTTTTTAAAAACTATGGTTTATCCAGATAACTTATTAAAATCTCATCAATCTAAGAGATGTCCTCAGTGTGGTATTACTTATGACGAATTTAATCGAGTAGGTAAGTTTGGCTGCGGTCAATGTTATGAGACTTTTAATAGTGAAATAGATCCCTTATTACAACGTATTCAAGGGAGTTCTGAATATGAAGGAACTGTACCTAGTCGTGGAACTAATGTGTTTAAAGCTAAATATGAAGTGAAAGCGATTGCGTCATCAATTAGATACAGCAGTTCAAGCTGAAAAATTTGAAGAGGCTGCTATCTTAAGAGATAAAATTAAAGAATTAGAAGCCATTATCGATGGCGGTAAAGAGTAGGAGGTTCTTATGTTAGATACTATATTGGACTCTCCTTTAAGTCAGTGGTTACGCCACGATACAGAAGCGACAGATCACATTGTAATCTCTAGTCGTATTCGTTTGGCTCGAAATTTTGATGGCCTATTATTTACAAATCGTAATGATATATCTGCTTTAGAAAAAGTGACATGCAATATCTAGAGGATTGCTGCAACCTTTGAAAGATGCAGACGGACATCAATATTCCAATATTAGTCTAGAGCAGTTAAGTCAAAGTGAGAGGGCTGTATTAGTAGAGAAACACTTAATGAGCCCTGCTCTTGAAGAAAAATTACCATATCGTAACTTGGTTGTATCTGATGATGCATCCATTGTAATTATGGTGAATGAAGAGGATCACTTACGGATCCAATCAATGGCTTCTGGACTTCAATTGCAACAGGCTTATGACCATGCAGTGCAAATCGATAAGGCTATTGAGGCAAAGCATCCCTATGCTTTTGATGAACGCTTTGGTTATTTGACGGCATGCCCTACAAATGTAGGAACCGGATTGAGAGCATCTGTAATGTTACACTTGCCTGCCTTAACGATGTCTGGGCGAATTACACGACTCATTCGTAGCATAATTCAATTAGGATACTCTGTACGAGGTTTGTACGGTGAAGGCTCCGAGGCTTTAGGCGCTATTTACCAAATTTCAAATCAACGTACTATGGGGATAAGTGAAGAAGCAACGATTGAGCAATTAACCAAGATTGTAGAAGGCATAATTGCAGAAGAGCGTAAATCTCGTCAATCTTTATTACATAATGATAAAGAAGGTTTAGAAGATGTTCTGTGGCGATCCTACGGCGTTCTACAATACGCGCGCCGTGTTAATGGTAAAGAAGCATTAACAAAACTAAGCGATATTCAATTAGGCGTAGATTTAGATATTTTACCACCTTGGGGAAATGATACCTTTAATGAGTTGGTGGCCATAACTCGACCTAATTTTCTTACTAAATATTTAGGTGATGAAGATTTAACAGAAGCCGATCGCGATAGCTATCGAGCTAAAGTAATACGTCAAACTTTCAAAATAGTATAAATTTCACAAATACTCAATTGATATTCCAATGGTGTTTCCCACCATTGTTTACATATATTTGAAGAGATATAATTACAATTTACATAGATAGATGAGGTGATAGTATGATGCAACGGTTCACAGATGATGCACAGCGAGTCCTTTCCTTTGCTCAAGAGGCTGCTCTAGAGCTAGGGCACGACTATGTGGGAACTGAACACGTACTCATCGGCCTTACAAAGGTTAAAAATAGTGTAGCAGCTAAGGCTTTAGAAGAGCTTGGCATTGTTACAGAAAATATTTTTGAAGCCGTAGAGGACCATGTAGGTCGCGGTAATAAAAAAGCGACCTCTATATACATGACACCTCGCGTTAAATATATACTTGAACTGGCAGTTCAAATGGCAAACCGCATGAATCATAATTATGTAGGTACTGAGCATATTCTACTAGGTTTACTAAGTGATGGTAGCGGTGTTGCAGCTGCTATATTACAATCTATGGATGTTAGAACTAATGATGTAGTAGATGCTATTCGTAATATTCTTGGTTCTAATTCTAAGGGCCATAATGATGGTCAAGAAGGCTCAAATGGAGATGGCGAATTAGGTGATTTATCTGATTTTGCCACAGATCTTAATGAGTATGCTAAACAAGGTAAAATTGACCCTGTTATCGGTCGAGATACTGAGATTCAACGAGTTATTCAAATTCTAAGCCGTAGAACTAAAAATAATCCTGTTCTCATCGGTGAGCCAGGGGTAGGTAAAACTGCCATTGCCGAAGGTTTAGCGCAACGTATTGTTACCGGTAATGTACCTGAAATATTACGGAATAAGAGAATTATTTCGCTTAGCATTGGTGCTATGCTTGCCGGTGCTAAATACCGTGGTGAATTTGAAGAACGGTTGAAAAAAGCTATCGATGAAGTACAACAACATGATGATATGATAATCTTTATCGATGAAATTCATACGTTAGTTGGTGCCGGTGCCACTGAAGGTGCTATGGATGCAGCTAATATTTTGAAGCCTGCCTTAGCACGTGGTGAGTTCCAAGTTATTGGTGCTACAACCCTTGATGAATATAAAAAACACATTGAAAAGGATGCTGCTTTAGAGCGTCGTTTCCAACCTGTTCAAGTAGGAGAACCTAATGAAGAGGATGCTCTTGAAATTCTTAAGGGCTTACGAGATCGCTATGAAGCATTCCATAAGGCTAAAATAACGGATGAAGCGTTAAAAGCAGCTGTGTCCTTATCAAGTAGATATATTACAGACAGATTCTTGCCTGATAAAGCTATTGATGTAGTGGATGAAGCTGCATCTAAGGTGCGTATGCAAGTATTTTCTACAGCACCAGATGTTAAGGCTTTAGAAGAACGTCTAAAGGTAGTCAAAAATGAGAAAGAAGCAGCCGTTACATCCCAAGACTTTGAAAAGGCTGCTAAACTACGTGATGAAGAGAAAACTCTAGTAAAAGACATTAGTGATAAAAATCTGCAGCAAAAGAAGAAAGTGATCAAAAGTTAGTAGTTACGGAAGATGATATAGCAGCAGTAGTGGCGCAATGGACGGGGATTCCAGTGGCTAAAATAGCAGAAGAAGAATCTGAAACCTTGCTCCACTTGGAAAAAGAGCTTCATAAACGCGTAGTAGGTCAAGATGATGCTGTTACAGCTGTAGCTAAAGCTGTGCGCCGTGCAAGGGCTGGATTAAAAGATCCTAAACGCCCTATTGGGTCATTCTTATTCCTAGGTCCAACCGGGGTAGGTAAAACTGAGCTAGCAAGAGCACTTGCATCCTCCTTGTTCGGCGATGAATCTGCTATGATTCGACTTGATATGTCTGAATATATGGAAAAGCATACTGTATCACGCTTAGTTGGTGCCCCTCCAGGCTATGTGGGCTATGAAGAAGGCGGTCAATTAACAGATGCGGTGCGTCGTAAACCATATAGCGTTGTTCTTCTTGATGAAGTAGAGAAAGCACATGCAGATTTCTTTAATATCTTATTACAAGTTCTTGATGATGGTCGCCTTACTGATAGCCAAGGTAGAACTGTAGATTTTAGAAATACAGTTATCATCATGACGAGTAATTTAGGTGCTAAAGCTTTACATAAGAACTCTCCAGAGCTTGGATTCTTAGCTCCTAAAAAATCTGAATCTTCTATAAATCAATCTAATAGTATAGATTTTAAAGAAGCTAAGAAATCTGTTATGGATGCTGTAAAACGTCATTTCAGACCTGAGTTTAAATCGTATTGATGAAATGATTGTATTCCAACCATTAACTGAAGAGGACTTACAACAAATTGTCTCTATCTTGATGAGTGATGTTACAAAACGCCTTAAAGAGCGTGAGCTTCAATTAGAAATCACAGCTGAGGCGATGCAATTACTCGTTAAGGAAGGTTCTGATTTTACAATGGGGGCTCGACCACTAAAACGAGCTATTCAACGATTAATTGAGGACCCTGTATCAGACCTTATTTTGAAAGGAGATGCTACAGAAGGAAAAACTATAAAAGCAGATGTCAAGGATAACGAGATCGTTGTCAGCGTATAGAAAAAACACAAAATATACAGTTAATGACTACCTTTCATATAAAAAATATAAGTTAAATGGTATACTATAGGATAATGATAGTTAACCATGTAGTAAAATTATGCATAAAAGGTCATGAATGGGTTATCATTCATGACCTTTTTTTCTTATTAAAATATTTTGAGGCATTATGGCAAAAGCAAAATCAGTATTCTTCTGTCAAAATTGTGGGGCTGAGTCTTCTAAGTGGATGGGCCGTTGTCCACAATGTGGGGAATGGAATACATTAGTTGAAGAAATTATTAAAGAAACTAAACATAGCCGTACACCTTCCCGTGGTATAGGGAATCAAACGACTAAGCCTACAGCTTTACCAGATATTGAAATTTCGTCTATTGCACGTTTATCTACAACCTTTTGGTGAAATTGATCGCGTATTAGGCGGTGGCATAGTACCTGGTGCATTAATGCTTTTAGGTGGCGATCCAGGTATTGGTAAATCTACACTATTATTGCAAGTCTCTCAAAAGGTTGCAGATACTGTAGGTACAGTTCTCTATGCATCCGGAGAAGAGTCTCAGTTACAACTTAAGCTTCGGGCAGAACGACTACATATCAATAGTGAACGTTTACAAGTTATTGCAGATACAGATTTAGATCATATACTTGAGCAAGCTGATGCAATGACGCCATCCTTACTTGTCATTGATTCTATTCAAACCATGTATACTGGTGATATCGATGCTGCTCCAGGCAGTGTTAGTCAAGTTCGAGAATGTACATCTCGACTCCTTCGATTTTGCAAAGAACGCAATATTCCTACGGTTATCATTGGTCATGTCACAAAAGAAGGCAATATTGCAGGTCCACGTATGTTAGAGCATATGGTAGACGTAGTGCTTTATTTTGAAGGGGAACGATCTTATCAGTTCCGCATATTGCGATCCATCAAAAATCGTTTTGGCTCAACATCTGAAACTGGTATTTTTGCCATGGTTGAAGAAGGCTTGCAAGAATTATCTAACCCTTCAGCTTCATTATTGGCAGAACGGTCTGATGAGGAAAGCGGCAGCGCTGTCATGATTTACCTCGAAGGGGTTCGGCCAATCTTAGTAGAGGTGCAAAGTTTGGTGGTTACCACGGCCTTTGGTATGCCTAGAAGAACGGCAATAGGCTATGATCTAAACCGTTTGATTGTACTTTTAGCGGTATTAGAAAAACGTTGTGGCTTTACATTGGGTAATAAGGACGTGTATGTTAACGTTATTGGTGGACTTAAAGTAAACGAGCCAGCATGTGACTTGTCTATGGCCGTAGCAATAGTATCTAATTTAAAAAATCGCATCGTTCCTACAGATATGGTTATCTTAGGAGAGGTCGGTTTAACTGGAAACGTTCGAAGCATTCCACGCATCGAGCAGCGTATTAATGAAGCTAAAAAACTAGGCTTTAAAAAGTTTATTATTCCTGAAGGCAATTATAAGCAAATCAAGGATAATGATAGTTCTATCAAGATTAGAGGCGTCAAATCTATTCAAGAGGCGATGCAGCTCGTGTTTTCTTAATTAGGAGGTGATTTGATGATTTATCGGATTTTGCGCTATGTAATAGCCATCCTTGTAGGTACAGCTGCCTATGTAGGGATGGATACATTAGATCCTATTATCGATCCGTATTTAGTTTCTCAGTTTGAAACTATGGGAGATATGTCATTAACTGTTGCACGTATTGCAGTATTAATTGTTGGTACATTGTTAGGTGTTATTATTGGCTATTTGATTTCATCATTTATTTTGAAACAAGGGTTAGTAATTGCAAAACGTTTAGAGCGCTTACTCACGCATATTCCAAATCAAGAATTGATTGCAGGCACCATCGGTTTATTATTCGGTCTTATTATTGCAAATTTAATTGGTGTTGCATTCAATCAAGTGCCTATTATAGGACCTTACATTCCTATTATTCTTAGCGCTATCTTTGGATATAGTGGTCTTAAGCTCATGGCTCGTAAAGGACCTGAAATGTACAATAACTACGTACAACAATGGGGTGGAGATGGAACTAAAAAAACAAGTCGTTTTAAAATGTTCTCCACCCATAAATCAGATAAAGCTTCTAGTACGCCTAAATTACTAGACACGTCTGTTATCATTGATGGTCGTATTAAAGAACTTTGTAATACAGGCTTTATTGAAGGACCTCTAATGGTTCCACTCTTTGTATTAAACGAGTTACAAATTATTTCGGACTCTGCAGATGCTACAAAACGCAACCGCGGTCGTCGAGGTCTAGATATTTTGAAAGATATGCAAGATGCTAATAAGGTTGCTATTGAAGTTGTAGAAGACGATTATGATGATCTTACAGAAGTCGACTCTAAGTTGATGCGTCTTGCCTTAGATAAGCAATGGAAGTTGATGACCAATGATTTTAACTTGAATAAGGTAGCTCGCGTACAAGGTATTGAAGTACTTAACCTCAATGAATTGGCAAATGTGTTGAAACCAGCTCTTATTGCAGGTGAGTGGATTCGCGTACAAGTTATGAAAGAAGGTAAGGAAGTACACCAAGGTGTAGCGTATCTTGATGATGGTACGATGATTGTCGTAGAAGACGGTAAACCTTATGTAGGACAAAATGTTGAGGTTATGGTTACATCTATACTACAAACGAGTGCAGGTCGCATGATCTTTGCTCGTGTAGATGGGGGACAAAATGGACAAGGTAATTAGCTGTATCGTTCTTGCCGCAGGGGCGGGACGCCGTATGGCATATAAAGAGAATAAAATATTTATCCCCCTTGGTCGTTATTCTATTATTCAGCGCACTTTGCAGAATGTTGCTAAATTACAAGGCTTAAGCGAGATTATTCTCGTTGTAGCCGATGGTGAACAAGACTATATGGCTGAACATATTAAGGTCTTGAACCTTACAGTACCAGTTCATATCGTTCTTGGTGGTGCTGAACGTCAAGACTCCGTTGCTTGCGGTCTCAAGGCGGTCGATGAATCTAGTAATATTGTCCTTGTTCATGATGGAGCACGCCCATTAGCCTCTACAGAAATGTTTAGTGCTGTCGCTGAAGCTGCTAACACATATGGTGCTGCCACAGTTGGTGTGCCTGCTACTGATACGATTAAACGTGTTAATACAGAACATACCGTAATTGAAACATTGAAACGCAGTGAGCTATACCAAATTCAAACACCACAAGGCTTTCAAAAAGATTTATTTAAGGAGGCCCATCAAAAGGCTCATGATTTAAACTATTTAGGTACTGATGATGTATCTCTTGTGGAATATTTAGGAAAGCCTGTACATATAGTAGAAGGTGATTACTGCAATATTAAGGTAACAACGCCCAATGATATTGCCGTAGCAAAACGGTATTTAGGAATTGAGGATAAGCGTATGCGCGTTGGATTTGGTTATGATATTCATCAATTAAAAGCAGGCCGTCCATGCATCTTAGGGGGCGTTCAAATTGAATCTGAGCTTGGCCCAGATGGTCATTCCGATGCGGATGTTCTTATTCACGCATTAATGGATGCTATGTTAGGTGCTGCTGGTTTAAGAGATATTGGTTATTACTTCCCACCTGAAGATGACCAATATAAAGGGATTTCTAGTATGCTTTTACTAGAAAAGGTAAATTCCTTATTGAAAGAACGTGGCTTACAAGCCTATAATATTGATATTATGGTTATTTCTGAGACTCCTAAATTAAAACCTCACATTGATACGATGAAGGCTAATTTACAGTCCGTATTGGAAATACCATTAGATCGCATTAGTATTAAAGCGACAACGAATGAAATGCTTGGTGCTATTGGGCGCCGCGAAGGCATTGCTGCACAAGCTGTCGTTTCTGTATATGAAGGAGAGGTATAATCATGAGTTCCATGAAAGTTCGTTTTGCTCCAAGCCCTACGGGTCCATTCCATATTGGTGGCGCTCGTTCTGCTTTATTTAACTGGCTATTAGCACGTAAAGAAGAAGGCACATTTGTATTGCGCATTGAAGATACAGATTTAGCTCGTTCTACACGTGAAAGTGAAGAAAATATCAAGGCTTCCTTACAATGGCTTGGTATGAACTGGGATGAAGGCGTAGACGTAGGTGGTGAAAATGGCCCTTACCGTCAAACAGAGCGTCTTGAACTATATAAAGAAGTAACACAACGTCTATTAGATGAAAGGTCATGCTTACGAGTGTTACTGCTCTGCTGAAGAGTTAGATGCTGTACGCCAAGATCAAATGGATCGTGGTGAAACGCCTAAATATAATGGTCATTGTGATCACTTGGATGAAGAAACAAAGGCCAAATATATTGCAGAAGGTCGTAAACCAACAATTCGTTTACGTGTACCTTTGAATAAAACATATACTTTCGACGATATGGTTCGTGGTCGTGTATCCTTTGAATCTAACGGTGTAGGTGACTTTGTTATCGTTAAATCCGATGGTATTCCTGTATATAACTTTGCGGTAGTAATGGACGATCACATGATGGGCATTACTCATGTTATTCGCGCAGAGGAACATTTATCTAATACACCACGCCAAATGGCTATTTACGAAGCGCTTGGTTGGGACATTCCTACATTTGGTCATATTTCTTTGATTCTCGGTAAAGATTACAAGAAAATGTCCAAACGTCATGGTGCAACATCTGTTGAACAATACAAACAATTGGGGTACTTGCCAGAAGCACTTGTAAACTTCTTAGCACTTCTTGGTTGGGCGCCAGAAGGGGAAGAAGAGTTCTTCACACCAGATGAATTGATTCAAGCCTTCTCTATGGATCGCGTAGCTAAGAACCCAGCAGTATTTGATATTGATAAATTAAACCATATCAACTTCCACTATATGAAAAATTTGAGCGACGAAGATTTATTCCATCTTTGCTTGCCACATTTGAAAGAGGTTGGTTTGGCTCCAGATAGCTTAAATCAAGCTGATATTGATTGGTTGACATTGTTATGTTCTACATTCCGCGACCATATTAGCTATGGTGCTCAAATTAAAGATCACGTAGGCATGTTCATGGGCGAAACCGTATTCCTTGAAGAAGGTCACGAAGAGGAATTGCGTGCTGTGTTGAATGAAGAAACAGCTCCTACAGTTCTTAGCGCTTTCCGCAATGCATTAGCTGAACTTGATGAAATTACACCTGAAGTTGTAAAAGCAACTATTAAGGCAGTCATGAAAGAAACTGCTTTGAAAGGTAAGTTTGTATTTATGCCAATTCGCGTTGCTTTAACAGGTCAAATGCATGGTCCTGATTTGAACAACATCGTTACCTTGCTTGGTAAAGAAAAATGCTTACATAATTTAGATAATGTAGGTGCTTTAACAAAATAATCTTTATAGACAATTGGAGAGAGCTCTCATAACGTAGTTATGGGAGCTCTTTTTGTATATGTTGTGATTATTCTATGGAAATGTTATAATAGGCGGCGTATTTTTATTTTATATATTATGAAAGTGAGTGTTTTTATGAGTGTTATTCGTTCTATTAACCACTTATTCAATAGTTATCTATCTTGGATCGTACTATTGATGGCTGTATTAGCATATATGCTTCCTACAGTATTTTCTTGGATGACGCCTTACATTGCGTACATGTTACAATTCGTTATGTTTGCCATGGGTTTAACTTTGACAGCACAAGTATTCCTTGATGTGTTTAAACAACCAATGAAGGTTATCCTCGTATCTGTTATCCAGTTCTTATGGATGCCTTTGGCAGGCTTCTTGGTAGCTTTAGGATTTAATTTCCCGCCAGAAATTGGTATTGGTTTTATTTTATTAGGTGCTTGTCCAGGTGGTACAGCATCTAATGTTATGACATTCCTTGCCAATGGTAATGTGCCATTATCTGTATCTGCAACAACTGTATCTACGTTGTTAGCTCCAATTTTAACACCTTTATTTGTTGTGTTATATGCAGGTGCTACATCCTCTATTGATATTCAATTCATGCCGATGTTTATGTCTATCGTAAAAATCGTATTAGTACCGATCATTTTAGGTATCGTATTGAATTACTTCATCGGATCTAAAATTGAACCTGTTAAAGATGTATGTCCAACAATTGCTGCTATTGCAGTATTGCTCATTTTGGCTGCTGTTACAGCGGTGAACCAAAAACAAATTGCTGAAACAGGATTTATCATCTTTGTTGCTTGTTTAGTACAAAATGTAAGTGGTTATATTGTAACGTACTTTGTATGTAAAGCATTAAGCATTGATGTTTCTTCTCGTCGCGCAATGCAAATCGAAGTAGCGATGCAAAACTCTGCATTGTCCGTATCTCTTGCACTTAAACATTTTACACCACAAGCTGCGGTAGCAGGTGCAGTGTTCTCTATTATTCATAACTTTACAGGCTCTATTTTCGCAGGTATTTGCCGTAAACATGATGATCAAGAGAAGTTGGAAAACGCTTAGTTTAATTGATATAGATTATATCAATTACTATTAACATATCAATTACTATTAACGTGTTTTATATAAATGTTATTGTTGATAGTGATAATAGCAGTCAAATATATTGATTATATTAATCCTCATCATTTGAAAAATTAATTACCTAAAAACCTATGTATAATAGGGTGATAATTAATTTTGAATGGTGAGGATTTTTCTTATGAATATTGACTTTCTATAGCATTATTTGGTAAAATAACTCTATATCTAAATATAGATAAAATCAAAAGCTAGGACTGAAAGAAGTACTCTACAACTAACTTTTTAGCGAGAACCGATGGTGGGAGGGTTCATGGATAGGTAGACGAAATGCATTCACGAGCTGACACTCCGATTATAGGTAGGTTTGTCCGGTGACGCGCCGTTATGCGATGAGTGGGTGCCACTGTTGGTACCTAACAGAGTGGAACCGCGGACCATCGTCTCTGTATGAGATGAGAGGTCTTTTTTATTTACAAAAATGGAGGCATCGGTAACGATGAGAGAAATTACAGTTTATAATACTATGACACGCCAAAAAGAGGTTTTCAATCCTGTTACACCAGGTGAGGCAAAAATGTATGTATGTGGTGTTACACCATATAACCATCCTCATATTGGCAACGCCCGTCCTTTCGTAACGTGGGACGTAATTCGTCGATACATGAAACATGTAGGTTATAAAGTAACTTATGTACAAAACTTTACTGATGTAGATGATAAAATCATCAATACATCTAATGGTGAAGGTGTATCTTGGGATACTATTGCAAACCGTTATATCGATAGTTATTTTGAAGTAATGGACGCTCTTGGCGTTCAACGGGCTGATATTTATCCACGTGTTTCTACGCATATCGAAGATATCATCGCGATGATCAATACATTGATTGAAAAAGGCTATGCTTACGAACTCGATGGCGATGTGTACTATAGTGTCGATAAATTTGAACATTATGGCGAATTGTCTGGCCGTACATTAGACGATATGGAAGCAGGCGCTCGTATTGAAGTAGACGGTCGCAAGAAAAATCCTATGGACTTTGCATTGTGGAAAGCGGCAAAACCAGGTGAACCTTACTGGGAAAGCCCATGGGGCAATGGTCGTCCAGGTTGGCATATCGAGTGTTCAGCTATGAGCCAAAAATACTTAGGTACAGAATTCGATTTCCATGGTGGTGGTAGTGACTTGATCTTCCCACATCATGAAAATGAAATTGCTCAATCTGAAGGTTGTTCTGGCCAACATCCAGTGGTTCGTTACTGGTTGCACAATGGCTTTATTACTATCAACTCTGAAAAAATGTCTAAATCCTTGAATAACTTCTTCTTGGTAAAAGATATTTTAGAACAATATAGCCCTGACGCTTTACGTTACTTCTTGTTGAGCACGCATTATCGCAGTCCATTGGATTTCTCTGATGAGCGCTTAGAAGAAGCAAATAAATCTTTAGAACGTTTAAGCACAGCTATTGAAAACCTTCTTTACCTTGAAAAATGTGAACCAGGTCAATGCGAAGATGCACAACGTTTGTTGGAGAAAGCTAAAACCTTTGAAGAAGAATTTGAAGTGGCTATGAGTGATGACTTCAATACGGCATTGGCTACATCAAGCATGTTTGGCCTTGCAAAAGAAATCAATATTTACTACCAAGCAATGACTAGCAAAGAAGGTGTTGTTTGCCAAGAAGCTATTGCGGAAGTTAAACGTATCTTCAAATTCATGACAGATGTAATCGGCGTTCTCGAAAGCATGGGAAGGCAATACTGGCGCTAACGCTGCTGAATACGAAGAATTAATGCAAGTTATCTTGTCTGTACGTCAAGCGTGCCGTGAACAAAAACAATGGGCATTAGCTGATTGCATCCGCGATCGCTTGTCTGAAATCGGTATTACTATTGAGGATTCTCCTCAAGGTGCACGGTGGAAAAAACGTGAAGTTTAAACAATTTCAATTCTTAAAGAATGAAGCGATAAAAAAACTGACGGCTCTTGAACAAGAGCCGCTTCGTTTGCGTAAAAGAACTATAGAGGAATGCCTTAGTGCTGATGCAGTCATGCTTGCCTATATTGGTGACGCAGTGTACTCCATGTATGTGCGTGAGCGAGTTGTGCAAATGAATATTACGAAGGTACAAGTATTACACACCATTGTTACTGAATTTATTTGTGCTAAGTCACAAGCGAAAGTGTTGCTTGCGATAGAAGATACTTTTACAGAACAAGAGCAAGCTATTGCTAGACGTGCTAGAAATAGTAATGTCAATGTACCAAAGAGCAGTACTGTTCAAGAATATCGCAGTAGTACGGCATTTGAAGCTGTACTAGGTTTTCTTTATGAAACGCGTCAAGATGAGCGCTTACAACATATTATGGGGCAAGCCTTTTCTATAACTCTTCGAGGTATGTAGTATGGATAATTATATTGTAGGCCGCAATGCGGTTAAAGAAGCCCTTAAAAGTGGTCGTTCAATTCAACGTATTATGGTCAGCGAAGATAAGGTGAAAACTGGTTTAGCTGATATCGTTGGCCTTGCTAAATCCCAAGGTATTGAAGTTAGACCTACACCTATTAAACAAATGAACAAGTATGACTTAGATGTACCACATCAGGGGGTTATTGCCCTAGTATCGGCGGTACAATTTAAGGAGTTGGGCGAAGTTTTACAAGAAACTACACATGAAGTACCTTTGCTCATTTTAACAGATGGTGTAGAGGATCCTCATAATATGGGGGCTATCATTCGTACTGCAGAATGTGTAGGGGCTACGGCTGTACTCATTCCTAAGCGTCATAATGCACCTATTAATGCGACAGTTGCTAAAACTTCTGCTGGGGCTATTGAACAAATTCCCCTAGTACAAGTGGGCAACGTAGCTCAAACTATTAAGCAACTACAAAAACAAGGTTTTTGGGTAATGGGTGCCCATATGGAAGGTGATCGTACCTTGTATGAGGCGGATATGACGATTCCTACGGTTATCGTCATTGGTAACGAAGGAAAGGGGCTTAGTCGCGTTGTAAAAGAGGCTTGTGACTTCCTTGTAACAATCCCTATGTATGGAAATTTAAATTCCTTAAATGCATCAGTTGCAGCTGCTGTTCTCATGTATGAGGCGGTACGTCAACGCCAAGCGAAATAACTATGTTAAAAGATATCTTAATTGTAGATGGCTATAATGTGATCTTCGCCTGGACTCATCTAAAGAAATTAGCACATGAATCATTAGAGCATGCTCGAATGGAATTGAGAGATAAGTTATTAAATTACGGAAAATTCAAGGGATATGAAGTAATCCTTGTATTTGACGGTAAATATACGAAATCTGGTGGTTCCGTTGAAGTTATTACTAATGGTTTCATAGAGGTCTATACTGACGATGGAGAAACGGCAGATTCCTTTATAGAACGTGAGGTATTTTTGCGTAAAGGCAAATATACCAATGTATATGTTGTGACTTCTGACGGGGCAGAACAGAATCAAATTCTTGGGTCTGGCGGGTTACGAATCCCGGCACGAGAGCTACAGAATATGATTCGTCTTGCTAAGGAAGAGGAACGACAGCAATATGCTCATGAACATAGACGAGATCAATTTAGCTTGCGACGTAATGAAGTAGGAGGCTTATTATCTCCTGAAGTGGCTGAAAAGCTAGAGAAATTGCGACGTGGCCATTGATAGTTGAAAATCAAATACACTTCCAGTATAATAAATATATTGGTTTTTCTCGCTCAATTGTAAGGAGGAGCTTATGAAACTAATTCATACACGCAAGTCCGATTACAATTTCAAGGAAATGACCGATGAGCAAGTTGTGGTCATAGCTCAAGAAGAGCAAAATGTGTTTGCAATCGATTATATTGTAAATAAATATAAGAACTTTGTTCGAGCTAAGGCCCGTTCCTATTTTTTAGTAGGTGCGGATCGAGAGGACATTATCCAAGAAGGTATGATTGGACTCTACAAGGCGACGCGCGATTTTTAAACATGATAAATTAGCGTCTTTCAGAGCCTTTGCAGAATTGTGTATAACTAGACAAATTATTACGGCCATTAAATCGGCTACAAGACAAAAAAACATGCGCCTTTAAATTCCTATATATCTCTTAATAAACCGGTATATACAGAGGAATCAGAGCGTACATTGATCGAAATGCTATCCTCCGCAAAGGTTACAAACCCGGAGGACCTCATTATCAGTAAAGAGGAATTGGATGATATTGAGCGCAATATCGGTCATATTTTAAGTGATCTCGAGTGGGAGGTCTTGGAAGGATATCTAGATGGACGTTCTTATCAAGAAATGGCTGAGGTCACAGATCGCAGTGTTAAATCTATCGACAATGCACTGCAAAGGGTTAAACGTAAATTAGAGAAGTATTTAGAACATCGTGTATTGGGTTCGCCTAGAGCCTCACAGGAAGGATGACAGTCGTGACAAATTTTTTAATGATCCTAGAAGTAATCGTATCAATTTTATTAATCGTAGTAGTTGTGGCACAAAATAGCAAAAGCTCTGGCATGGGCGGTGCTGTTTCTGGTGCGGCAGACTCCTCTTTTGGTGGTAAGGCCCGTGGTGTAGACGGTTTCTTATCTAGATGTACAATTATTTTAGGGATTATCTTTGCTGTGTTGAGCTTAGTATTAGGGGCAATGATTAATCAATTCTAATGATGAAAGCCTGCTTTGCAGGCTTTTTCTTTTTACATCCTAAGAAGGTGAAAATTTGAAGAAAAAAGTATTGGACTTTTATAAATCTATCCAACCACATGCATATCATATTGAAGATGCAGCAATGGATAATCATATTCGAGGTGGTAAAGACCTAGAAATGTTTATTCGGTCTGCTAAAATGCTTGCTCGCGAAGGTGTATTAACTTGTACGCGACCTGATGTATATCAATATGAAGAGCAGCAGTATGAAGAATATGAAGGGATTTACAAAGGATATCGTAAATCTTACGGCTTTGTTATCATGCTCGATGATGAAGATATTTATGTGGCTGAACAAAATAAGGGCACTGCCATGCATAATGACAAAGTGCGTGTTCGCGTAGTGCCATCTGACTATACAAAACATAAACGAGAAGGTATTATTGTTGATGTTATTGAGCGTGCTAATGAAACTGTAGTTGGCACCTATGATAGACAACAACACTTTGGCTTTGTTGTGCCTGATGATGAACGTATCGGTACAGATATATTTGTAGATTTGAAAAAAATACCTTTAGATGCTCGTAGTGGCGCTAAAGTATTAGTTAAAATTACAAAAATGGCCTGAAGGCGATAAAAAAAGCCAGAAGGTATTATAACAGAAGTTCTAGGCTATAAAGGCGATGTGGGCCTTGATATTAACTGCATCATGGCGAATCATAAGATTCCTTTTGGCCTTTCCCTGATGAGGTTATTAAGGCTAGTAAGAAAAATAGATACTGTTATCCATGAAGACCCAAAAACGTTGGGACCTTCGAGACTTACAAATGGTTACTATTGATGGGGAGGATGCAAAAGGATCTTGATGATGCTGTGAGTGGTCGTAAATTACCGAATGGTAATTACGAATTAGGCGTACATATTGCTGACGTAAGTCACTATGTAACATCTGGCCAACCTATCGATAATGAGGCCTATAAGCGGGGGACATCTGTTTATTTGGTAGACCGTGTAGTACCGATGTTACCTGAGGTATTATCAAACGGTATTTGTAGCTTAAATGCTCATGAAGACCGTTATGCTATGACCTGTATGATGGAAATTGATGATTCTGGTACTGTCGTTAATTATCGTATTAGACCATCTATTATCCATGTTGGACGACGTTGTAGTTATAAAGAAGTATATAAAGCACTAGAAGAAAACATCATTCCCGATGATTTACAAGACTTTATGCCTATGTTACGGGACTTAGCAGAGATTTCGAAAATTTTAAATCGCATGCGCCGTCGTAGAGGTGCTTTAGACTTTGATTTCCCTGAATATAAGGTTTTGCTTGACCTAGATGGTACGCCGTTACGTATCGTTAAACGGGATCGCACAATGGCAGAGCGCCTTATCGAAGAATGTATGCTTATCGCCAATGAAACGGTAGCGACTCATTTGAAGAATACACATCGTACTTCGGTATATCGTATTCATGAAAGTCCAAGTGAAGAAAAGTTAGATTTATTCCAAAAGGTACTAAATTACTTAGGTCAAAATCTCGTTCTTAGTGTCGATGGCGTAACACCTCGAGATTTCCAAAAAATCTTAGACGTGGTGAAGGGGCAGGATATTGAGCAAGTAGCTCAGATTATGACCTTACGATCTATGCAACAAGCAAAATACAGCATAGAAAATGCAGGACACTTTGGTTTAGCATCTACATGTTATACCCATTTTACATCTCCAATCCGACGTTATCCAGATTTGATGGTTCATCGTCTTTTAAAAGCAGATATGCATTGGAAAAATGGATATTCCAAGCGAGATGTAAAGGAGGCTTTTTTAGCTGGTGCTGTTGAACATTCCTCTATTCAAGAGCAAGTGGCAACAGAGGCTGAACGAGAAACTACAGACCTTAAAAAGACTCAATATATGGTTCCATTCGTTGGCGAAGTCTTTGAAGGCAGTATTGCAAGTATTACATCCTTTGGTATGTTTGTTGAGTTAGAAAACGGTATCGATGGCCTCGTGCATATTAGCATGATGAACGATGATTACTATTTCTTTGACGAAGAACATTTTGTTCTCGTTGGCAAACGTACAGGTAAAACATATCATCTAGGTGATAAGGTTACTGTTACCCTTGTGAAAGCCGATGTAGAAAAGAAGCAAATTGACTTGTTCTAGGTGAAGTAGATAACTTGATGGCTATCCAAGAACAATTGCGCAATGGTTCCGATTATGCTTCTAGTCGAGATAGCTTTGGTAGTCGTAAAGATCGCAAATCCTCAAGTAAGAGAGGGAAAAAATCTTCACGACGTGATGATAATAAAACTGGTCGTTCTCGTTATGATGCTTTCAGTAAAAAATCTGGAAAAGGCAAATCAAGCCGTAAGAAGTCGAATAAATCTACAAAACGTAGTCAATCTAAGAAATCTAAAAGTAAACGTAAACGATAGAGGTAAATATGGCAAAGAAATCAAGTCCATCCCTTATTGCTGACAATCGTAAAGCGCGTCATGATTTTCATATTCATGAAACCTATGAAGCAGGTATTGCTTTAACAGGTACTGAAATTAAATCTATCCGTCAAGGTAAGCTTAATTTGAAAGATAGTTTTTGTCGTATAGATAAAGGGGAAATTTTGTTGTATGGCGTTCATATTAGTCCCTATGAACAAGGCAACCGTTTTAATCATGAGCCAGAGCGTACACGTAAATTGTTGATGCATAAAGCTGAAATCAATAAATTACATGCTCAAGTGAAGGAAAAGGGTTTCTCTCTAGTTCCGCTTAACTTTCATTTTAGCCATGGCTATGTGAAGGTTACAGTAGGCCTTGTAACAGGTAAGAAGTTATACGATAAACGTCAAGATATGGCAGAACGCGATGCTAAGCGTGACATAGCTAAACGAATTAAAGAGCAGCAAAAATACTAAACTATGAATAGAACCAAGTCTTTATGGCTTGGTTCTTTTTAGTTTCCATGAGAACTGTATATACCTATTAGTGATGACGGGCTATTCATATTAGTCGTTAAGTCTAAATCTATTTTAATTTGTTAACTGAACATGTATTTTTGGTTGATAAAAATACATGTAGAAATTATAATGTAAACAAGAAGAGGTGTTTGTAGTTAACATTATCTATGTAGAGGAGAAAACCATGAATCAGAACATTCGGTACATTACAGAAATCGCTATCTTGACAGCGATGATTACAGTATTAGGAGCCATCAAAATACCTAATATTATTCCTGGTATAGAGTTTCAATTATCTGCCCCGTTAGCGGTAGCTATATGTGCCGTGTTTGGTTTCAAAAAATATATCATCAGTGGTTGTTTGTCTAGTTTAATTGGATTAGCATTAGGTACTCAATCTATTTTAAATGTTATGATTGCTATGCAATTTAGACTTATCGTAGGACTTATTCTTTGGATGTGTCAAAACCATATGATTGGCATTATGATCTCCGGTCCCATTGCATCTGCTTTAGCACGTTTATCGTTGTCCTTGTATATTGGCAAGGCTGCTTTACCAATGATTGCCTTAGCCGTTCCAGGTATGATATTTACAGTTATTATGGCACCAGTATTTGTGAAAGTATTCCGTAAAATTCACAGCCAAGTACCTCAAAATGATCTTGTTAAAGGGAAGGTATGATAATGGCTGAATTATATAGTGTACGCATGCGTGCTGCTCAAGGTGGTCCCCATGAAAAAGGGGGCCACCATATTTCTGGGGCAGAGCGTATTGTGAAGTTAGAAGAAGTAGGGGCTATAGCACAATCGCTAGCTGATCGCGCCTTGTATCACAGTAAAGGAACAGCTGATTTTATAAATATTACAGTAGATGTAATCCCATCTAATGAGATAACATATATCGATTGTTTACAAGTAGAAGAACATAGGGCTAATACGATTGCAGAGGCTCATCAATTAGCTATCGAGCTTTTACAAGGTACTCATATTACCGAAGTGGCTATTCAAAATGCTATGACTTTCTTAAAAGAATTAGATTCTTCTATGCGTGGTGCTATGTTAGTAGATGCTACAACTGGTAACGAATTGATATAGGTAATCGAGGTGTTCGTGTCAGTCATATGGATTCCTTTGATTCTGAATCATTAGGGGACAATGAACATATGCGAGAGGCTTTAGTATTAGCATCTAAGGTGCAATCCGCTGAGGGGATTGTAGGTGAATTATGTTGGTCTGACGATCCAGATTATACGGTAGGGTATGTTGCATGTAATGGAATATACCATCGTATTCCTAAGATGAAAGAATTGGGCTCACATATAGGGGGCCGTGTATTTTTTGTGCGGTCTGAGATAGATAGGGAAAGTGTAATTGAGTACTTGGAGAAGGCTCCAGTACTTGTTCAACGGAGAAATAATGTATAAGTTTTTTAAAGAACAGCTTAATCATAAAATCAACAATCATAATTTGCGGACCTATAAAAAGAATACTGCCCTCTAGATGCAGTGCGCGTGAAGCGAGATGATAAAGAATACTTGATGATGGCTTCTAATAATTATTTAGGACTTACCTTTGATCCTCGTGTCATAGAAGGGGCTGTAAAAGGGGCTCAACAATATGGTACTGGATCAGGCGGGTCTCGACTTGTGTCTGGAACATTTCCATTATTTACAGAGCTTGAAAATGCATTAGCAAAATTTAAGAATACTGAAAAAGCTCTCGTCTTTAATACAGGTTATATGGCTAATGTAGGGACAATTTCGGCTATTGCAGATAAGAACACTATTATCTTTAGCGACGCCTTAAATCACGCTAGTATCATTGATGGTTGTCGTTTAAGCAAAGCCTCTATAAAGGCGTATAGTCATTGCGATGTAGAGGAATTAAAGTTCCTACTGAAACAAGCGGATCACGGTACACGAAAACTCATCGTTACTGATGGTGTCTTTAGCATGGATGGCGATATTGCACCATTAGATAAGCTATATGAACTGAGCCGTGAATATAATGCAATGCTCATGGTAGATGATGCACATGCTACAGGGACCATCGGCAATGGCCATGGTACAGCTGCCTATTTTGGTCTCGAAAAAGAGATAGATATACAACTTGGCACGTTTGAGCAAATCCCTTGGATCAGTGGGGGGCTATGTCGCTGCTAATAGTACGATTGTTGACTATCTTGTTAATACGAGCCGTAGTTTTATATTCTCTACAGCCTTATCCCCAGCAGATATCGGGGCTGCTCTCAGTGCATTACACATCATTGATTCTGATCCATCTGTTTTGGAACGGTTGCAAGACAATGTAGGCTATATGTCTGATCGATTACATTCTATGGGCATATATGCTACAGATGATACGCCAATTTTCCCAATTCTCATTGGGCAAAAATGAGGATACCTTAGCTGTATCTAATTATCTATATGAGGCTGGAATCATCGGCACAGCCATTCGTCCGCCTACAGTCCCTGTTGGTGAAAGTCGGATTCGTTTGACTGTTACAGCGGCACATAGTAAAGCTCAAATTGACTATGTGTGCGATACATTGTATAAAGCTATAAAAGAATTGTCTTAGATAATCTGTACACATTTTCTTTGATAGATATTATTAAGCTACTAAGCAAAGATTTATAAGCGTTGATAAGGCTTACTATAATTGACAGTTATAGTAATTAGGCTTATAATTATTAGACCGACGCACGGGGATGTAAAGGTTTCGACAGGGGTGCGTGTGGTATAGATAGCGAGTCGGCGTTCCATGAGGCCGTTAAACGGTGGGAAAACATTTAAACGCAGAAGAAAATTTTGCATTAGCTGCATAAGCTACGTCCCTCATACTTGTGCCTACCAAGTGTGAATGGACGTCAAACCGTAGGCTGGCTTAATTTAGTTGTTCATATGAATTAGGCGAGACAATATGAACTGGGGTTGTGTAGCTTGTCTGTGAGCGATAGCAACCTGAGATCTAAATCATAGACTGTGCTCGGAGAAGTCTATATGGCAACACTTCTGGACAGGGGTTCGACTCCCCTCATCTCCACCAATATTTAAGCTAAAGCTAGAAGATACGTACTTACTGTATAAATGCAGTAGTTACCTAATCTTCTAGCTTTTTTTAATGTTCGTATATAATCGTTAAAATACGCATTTATTCGCTTGAAATTTCCCCTTTTTTCCCCACAATTTCCCCATAGAACACTACACAATAAATTACGAAAAAAGTGTTCTCAATAAATTATGAAAAAGTGTTCACAAAAAAATATAAAAGTCAATGGTTTTTATCTTTTTTGTTGTATACAATGAATAGTAATTTGATTAGATTTTATCTGTGTTTTACATAGGGTTGAGAGGCACTGAAAAATTGACTTTGTCTATAGAATCCTGTAAAATATATAAAGATATTTATGATAGTATGTGACATAAATAAATAGTTTCGTGTAAAGGAGTATAGGTAATGAAGTATCGTTATTCCCGTATGTTGGCGGCTCTCGTAGTGTCCGCTGTCATGGTGGCCGGTTGCGGTAACAACCAACAGCAAGCCGGTGAGGTTAATGTCAATACATATAAAATCACAGCAAGTGATACTCAAGTTGATCAAACATTTGCAGGTACAGTAGTGGCAGAGAATTCTGTAGCTGTACATGCTCGTGTATCTGGTTACATTGTTGAGAAGTTTGTAAAAGGCGGGGAACAGGTAGTTGCAGGTCAACCACTATATCGTATTGATTCTCGTCAATATGAAGCGAGCCTTGCCAATGCAGAGGCACAAGCAGCACAGGCTAATGCTAACCTTAAAAATGCTGAAGTAGATTTGCAACGTTACGAAACATTGGCTCAACAAGATGCAATTGCTCAGCAACGTGTCGATACGCAACGTAGTACTACTGAACAAGCAAAAGCAGCCTATGAAGCGTATCAAGCATCTCTTAAGATTGCTCAAGATAACTTGGGTGATACTATGGTATATGCACCATACTCTGGTACATTGCGTATGGATGATGTAGATATGGGTACATTTGTACAAGCTGGTTCTACAACATTGGTTACCATTGATTCCATCGATCCAATCTTTGTTGAGTTCAGTATGACTGAGCAAGAATATCTTGATTTCATGAAAAATCCAACTGGTGATGATTCCAATGGTCCAAATATTCAATTAAAACTTGCTGATGGTGAAACCTATAATGAACTTGGTTCTATCGTTCAAGCGGCGAAGAGTCTAGATAAATCTACAGGTAAGCTCGTATTAAAAGCTTCTTTCCCAAATCCAAATCATTTGTTGTTACCTAATATGTATGCTACGGTTGTTTCTCCTGGTGAAAAGCTTAAAAATGCTATTCTAGTACCAAATCGTGCGATTCTACAAATTATGGATAAAAACTTTGTCTATGTTGTGAATGCTGCTGGTGTAGTAGAGCAAAAAACAGTTGAAGTTGGCGGTACAAAAGGCAATGAAACAATCATTAAAGCTGGTCTTGCTCCTGGTGATGTAATCATTGTTGATGGCTTAACTAAGGTTAAGAATGGCGTTAAAGTAAATGGTAAACAACTTACTAAAGAACAGTTGAAAGCTACAAAATAAAAGGGGGCTAGATCGTGTCGAAATTCTTTATTCATCGACCTATCTTTGCCATCGTAATAGCCATTGTTATTACTTTGGTAGGTCTCATTTCTATGATGAACCTCCCGGTAGCTCGATATCCACAAATTTCTCCTCCTACAGTGCGTGTTAATACAGCGTATACAGGTGCAACAGCTCAAGTTGTTAATGATACAGTAGCCAGTGTTATTGAAACACAAATTGTAGGCGTTCAAGATATGGATTATATGACGTCTAACAGCTCCAGTAGTGGTACTTATTCCTTGACGATTCAGTTCAATCAAGGTTCAAGATGCTGATATGGATGCGGTTAACACACAAAACCGTGTACAAGCAGCGCTTTCACAATTACCTGCGGAGGTTCAAGCTGTAGGGGTTACAACAACAAAATCATCTGGCGACATGGCCTTGATTTTCTCTTTGAACTCCCCAAACGGTACATATGATTCTACATTCTTGAAAAACTATGGAACAAACTACATGATGGATGCTATTAAATCCATCAAAGGTGTAGGTTCAGTACAAGAGTTCGGTTCTGACTATTCTATGCGCATATGGTTAGATCCTGCTAAAATGCAAAAATTAGGCGTTACTTTATCTGAAGTAACGGCTGCAATTAGAGGGCAAAACCTTCAAGCAGCTGCTGGTACAGTTGGTCAAAAATCCTACAAATGGTCAACAAGCATTCCAGTATCCTATTAAAATTGACGGTCGTTTAGTAACACCGGAACAATTCGGTAACATTGCGATTAAGAACTCCAATGGCAAGGTTCTCCATCTAAAAGATGTCTCTCGTATTCAAATTGGTGCTAAAGACTATAACTTTATTGCTAAATCTGCTCATAAAGAAGTTGCTGGTTTTGCTATTTCTCTTCAAAGTGATGCGAATGCATTAGAGACTATCTCTAATGTAAAGAAGGTTTTAGACGAACAATCTAAATCTTTCCCGCCTGATTTAGAATATAAGGTAGTAGTAGATAATACAAAATTCGTTAGTGCCTCTATTAATGAGGTTGAACATACCTTCATTGAAGCATTGCTCCTCGTTTTAGTTGTAGTTTATGTATTCTTACAATCTTGGCGCTCCACAATCATTCCAATGATTGCCGTACCAGTATCTTTGCTCGGTACATTTGCTGCCTTTGTCCTTTTAGATTTCTCCATTAATACATTAACCCTATTTGCAATGGTATTGGCCATCGGCCTCGTCGTGGATGACGCTATCGTTGTAGTAGAAGCGGTTGAATATGAATTAAAGTATAATGGCCTGGCTCCAAAAGAGGCTGCTATTAAAGCGATGGAGAATGTACAAGGTCCTGTTATTGGTATCGCCTTTGTATTGTCAGCTGTATTTATTCCAGTTGCCTTCATGGGTGGTATGACAGGTATTCTTTATAAACAGTTTGCCTTGACGATTGCAGTTTCTGTTGTTATTTCTGCCGTTGTAGCCCTCGTTTTAACACCGGCCTTGTGTGCTACTATGTTAAAACCGCATACGCCTAAGGAGCATGAAGATTGGGTTACATCGTCAATTGAACAAGTTTAACGATGCTCTAGAGCGATTTCAGTAATTGGTATGGTATCCAATTAGCCCGTTTAAGTCATCGACTAAGCTTGACTGTCATTGCATTGCTTATCTTTGCAGGTGGTACAGGTTTAGTATTCCACTTCTTGCCAACGTCCTTTGTTCCTGCAGAGGATAGCGGTTACTATATGATTGCTGTTAATGAGCCGCCAGGTGCTACATCTGATCGTACTATGGCAACACTTGAGAAAAGATTGCGTCCTTCTTAGAAGATAAAAATGATCCAGAGAAAACCTAAAGAAGAACAATTATTCCAATCAGTGTTTACTGTAGCGGGATTTGATCTTCTAGGTGGTGGTCAAAAATCTAGTGCTGGTGTTATATTTGCCACTATGTCTGATTGGAAATATCGTACAACTCAACCTACATCCATTAACGCTATGGTTGGTCAAACATTTGGCTTTGCTGCACAAGGTGTTCCTGAAGCAACAGTTATTGCAATGAATCCACCATCTATTCCTGGTCTTTAGGTACTACTGGTGGTTTTAGTATGTACATCATCAATAAAGCTGGTGATAGTCCACAAGTTATGGCTGAACGTGCTAATGAGTTTATTGCAGAAGCTCGTAAGAGCCCAGCTATTCAGTCTATTTATACTACATTTGATACATCTACACCGTCCTTACAGTTTGATGTTAACCGTGAGAAAAGCGGCACAAGATGGTGTTGCTTTAACAGATATCTTTACTACATTACAAGGTTTCTATGGTAGTATCCAAGTAAATGACTTTACTACATATGGCAAAAACTATAAAGTAGTAGTTCAAGCAGAAGATGTATATCGTCAAAATGCAGATCAGCTCAATATGCTTGCTGTTCGTAATAGCAGTGGTCAAATGGTACCTGTTTCTAATTACATTACGAAGGAACAAACCGGTATGCCATCTAGTATTACACGTTTCGATAATGCTATGGCCGTACAAATCGGCGGTTCTCAAGCACGTGGTTACTCCTCTGGTGATGCTATTAACGCATTGAAAGAGGCGGCAGCTAAAACATTGCCTACAGGTTATACATATGATTGGGCAGGACAATCTCGTGAAGAGTTAAAAGCTGGTTCTCAAACTATGATGATTCTTGGTTTAGGTCTAGTCTTTGTATTCTTGATTTTGGCTGCCTTGTATGAATCTTGGAAGGTTCCATTTGCCGTATTGTTCTCCGTACCATCTGGTATGATTGGTGCCGCATTTAGTACCATTCTTGTTGAACTTTACAGGTAGATATGCCTTAGCTAACGATATTTATATGCAAATCGGTATTTTAACCTTGGTTGGTTTAGCTGCAAAAAATGCGATTTTGATCATCGAATATGCGAAGATTCGTGTTGACGAGCGCGGTATGAATGTAGTTGATGCTGCTATCGAAGCTGCAAAAATTCGTTTGCGTCCCAATCTTGATGACATCCTTTGCCTTTATTCTTGGTGTATTCCCATTAGCTATCTCTACTGGTGCTGGCTCTGGCGCTCGTACATCCATGGGTATTACAGTAGTAGCAGGGATGACAACAGCAACATTATTTGGTATCTTTATCATTCCAATGTTGTTTATCATCATTGAAACATTTGGTCCTGGTTTGTTTACAAATCGTAAAAAAGACCATGAATAAGCTCCTACATTAGCTGATAATGAGGAATGATAAAAAGCACGTCACTACATAGTAGTGGCGTGTTTTTTTGTATAATGTATGGTATAATAATATAGTTGAAAATCGGATTGACCTAGGTCAATATAAAATGTGAAACTAAAAATAAAAGAGGTATATTATGAGTGACGTAAAAACATATGTAGCAGGTCATAAAAGCCCTGATACAGATTCTATTTGTTCTGCTATTTCCTTTGCAAATTTATTAACACAAATGGGTACACCAGCAACTCCAGTATGTGCCGGTGAAGCAAACAAAGAAACAACATACATTTTGAACCATTTTGGTTTTGAACATCCACAAATCGTTAAGAACTGGGAAGAGTTTGCGCCAGAAGGTGGCAACTTATACCTAACTGACCACAATGAATCTAAGCAAATTATCGATGGTTATAAATCCATGAATATGTGCGGCGTAGTTGATCATCACCGCATTGGTGATTTTGAAACTGATGGGTCCTGTATTTATGCGCTTGGAACCAGTAGGTTGCTCTAATACAATCATTACTAAATTGTATATGGAAAATAATCAAGAAATTCCTAAAGCTATTGCAGGATTGATGTTATCCGCTATCATTTCTGATACTGTACTATTCCGTTCTCCAACATGCACAGAAACAGATAAAGAAATGGCTCACAAATTGGCTGAAATCGCTGGTGTAGATATCGAGTCCTATGGCCTTGATATGTTAAAAGCTGGTGCAGATATTTCTGATTTGACTAATGATGATATCGTTCGTACAGATATGAAAGAATTCTCCGAAGCTGGTAAAACGATTTCTATCGGTCAAATTTCCGTTATGGATACAACAGACGTATTGGCTAAACAAGGTGAATTAGTACAAGCTTTAGAAGCTCTTCGCAGTGCTAACAACTACGATGCATCTTACATCATGATTACAAATATTCTTGATGAAAGTACTACATTGTTATTCAGTGGTGATGTAGAAGCTGTAGTTACAAAAGCATTTGAAAAAGAAGTTAAAGACAATGGTGTATTCTTACCAAACACTATGTCTCGTAAAAAACAAATCGTACCACCAATCCTTGGTGCTATGAAATAGTATACAAAGGAAAAGAACGTTGCTTGCAACGTTCTTCTTCTCTATGTATAGAGTTTACATGACTTTAGTTATATATGTAGCCATAACAAATGTTATTTTCTCATATGTAAAGCTTTTAGCTTTCATTAAGTTCTGTTTGAGTTATTTTTATAACCATTATGTAAGGGCGTTAGGGGTGTTCCGATGAATTCATTATTAACAGGTTTAAATAAAGAGCAACAACAAGCCGTACAACATACGGAAGGCCCTTTGTTGATTTTAGCCGGTGCCGGATCTGGTAAAGACAAAGGTTTTAACAGTTCGTATTGCACATTTATTGGCACAAGGTGTCAATCCTTATGAAATTTTAGCTATTACCTTTACCAATAAAGCGGCTAAAGAGATGAAAAGCCGTGTAGAAGGTTTAGTAGGGAGATGTAGCTAATCGTATCTGGCTCAGTACGTTCCATAGCTTTCTGTGCTAAGTTTTTACGTTTTGAGTTAGATAATTTCTTAGGGTATAACAGTAACTTTACCATTTATGACACATCTGACTCGCAAGCTGTTATTAAGGCTGCTTTGAAAGCATTAAATTTGGACGATAAATACTATCCCGTTGGTGCTATGATTGCAGCTATTTCAGATGCAAAGAATAAATTACTCTTTGCTTCTGATTTTAGAAAGCAAGCGAGAGACTTTTACCAGCAAAAGGTTGCCGACGTTTACGAGTATTACGAGCGTGAATTGCGTAAGAATAATGCGTTAGATTTTGATGATCTATTATTGGTGGCCGTAAAATTATTACAGTCTAATGAGGCTGTCCTAGATAAATATAGCAAACGTTTTCGTTATGTTATGATCGACGAGTATCAAGATACGAACCATGCTCAATATTTATTGGCTAAATTATTGGCTTCACATTGGAAGAATATTGCCGTAGTAGGTGATGCTGACCAAAGTATTTACGCTTGGCGTGGTGCAGATATTCAAAATATCCTAGACTTTGAAAAGGATTATCCGAACTGTACATCTATTAAACTGGAACAAAACTATCGTTCTACTAAGATTATTCTAGATGCAGCCAATGCTGTTATCGAGAATAATGAAGGTCGACCAAAGAAAAATCTTTGGACTGACAAGACGGAAGGTGCTAAGATCCAGCACTTTACGGCCCAATCTGAACATGAGGAGGCTGCTTTTATCGGCGATACAATTGCTAAAAAGCACGATATTCACGGTGTTCCTTATGGGGATATGGCCATTTTATATCGTACGAATGCTCAGTCTCGTGTACTTGAAGAGGCACTTATCAAACGTGCTTTGCCATACATAATGGTGGGGGGCACAAAGTTCTATGATCGTAAAGAAATTAAGGACGTATTAGCATACTTGCGCGTGTTATATAATCCTTTTGATGATTTGAGTCTATTGCGTATTATCAACGTCCCTAAACGAAGTATCGGTGCTACTACTGTGGCCAAACTACAGGATTATGCCCGTGCTAATGGAACGTCTTTATTTATGACCTTAACGCAGCTACACTTGGTAGATTCTATTAAGGGTAAGACAAAAGAAAAGTTAGAAGAGTTTGGCATCCTTATTTTCACACTTGTAGCTGAAATGGAAGATAGAACAGTACTAGATATTCTAGAGTCCATTTTAGATAGAACGGGTTATTTAGCTCAGTTGGAAGAAAGTACAGATCCACAAGATCAAGCACGTGCTGAAAATATCGGTGAGCTTTTATCTGTAGCTAAAGACTTCCAAGATACAAATCCATCTGGTACTGTAGAGGATTTCTTAGAACAAGTGGCCCTGTTAATGATGTTGATTCCTTCGAGCAAGAAGAGTCTAAGGTAACATTGATGACATTACATGCTGCTAAAGGTTTGGAATTCCCTATTGTATTCTTAGGAGGCTTAGAGGAAGGTTTATTCCCGCATAGTCGAACCTTGATGAACCCTGAGGAGATTGAAGAGGAGCGTCGTCTAGCTTACGTAGGTATTACACGGGCAGAGAAGGAATTATATATTTCTAATGCTACGACGCGGACCGTATTTGGTCGTACAAGTAGCTATTTACCATCTCGCTTTATCGACGAAATTCCTGAAGAGTTAGTAGATGGTTTGCGTGCTAAGCGTAAAGTACCTGATGATATTAAGCGTCATGTGCCGCAACATATGAGTGTCACAAGCCGACCAGTTACGAAGCCAATTGTTCGCAATGAAGTGATTGCTGACTGGAAGATTGGCGATACTGCTATTCATAGTAAGTGGGGCAATGGCAAGGTTATCAACGTTGCTGGTGAAGGGGCTGGCATGAAGCTGACTATTGAATTCCCAACCCAAGGTGTACGTGTGGTTATGGCTAAATTTGCACCTGTCAAAAAGGGATAAAACTTGTGTATAGCAGTTAACCTCTTTACCTTGCTTGTAAGAAACGTATAGAGTGTTACTGCACAGTAAAAGGGATGTAATATGAATCCGAAAGATAGAATTAAAGAATTACAACAAGAGCTTACTCATGCACAGTATTTATACTATGTAAAAGATGCTCCTACGATGAGTGACTTTGAATATGATAAAAAATATCGTGAGCTTGTAGATTTAGAAACAGCTCATCCAGAATATATTGTGCCATCTTCTCCAACACAACGTGTAGGTATGAAGGTGGAAGGCTCCTTTGAAAGGTTGTTCATGGACGTCCTATGTTGAGTCTTTCCAATGTATTCAATGCTGATGAAGTTCGAGCATTTGCTAGTCGCGTAGAAAAGGAATTAGGACATAAGCCATCTGCGTATGTAGTAGAATTAAAAATTGATGGATTGGCTGTCAATTTACACTATGAAAATGGCATGTTTGTACGTGCTGTAACGCGAGGTGATGGTCGCGTTGGTGAAGATGTAACTGCTAATGTGCGTACTATTAAATCCATTCCTTTATACCTGGAGAATGCCCCTGAGTTTATCGAGGTTCGCGGTGAAGCGTATATGCCTCATAGTGAATTTAAACGCATAAATGAAGAACGTGATGAAGAGGGGTTACCAACCTTTGTAAATCCTCGTAATGCTGCGGCAGGCTCTTTGCGTCAACAAGATCCTGCCATTACAGCAAGTCGTAACTTAGCTTTCTTTGCCTATGCTATTGGCTCTGAAGAAGGTGCTAGTATTCATAGTCAAGAGGAATTACTTAAAAGCTTAGAAAACTTTAAGTTCTCTGTAAATCCTCACTATCGCGTGTGTCAAACCATTGATGAAGTTATTGAAACTATCAATTATTGGGAAGAAAAACGTCATGACTTGCCATATGATACTGACGGTATGGTTATTAAAGTAAATAGCTTTGATGATCAAGAGGCACTTGGCAGTACTGCAAAAGATCCTAAATGGGCTACTGCCTATAAATATCCTCCAGAAGAGGTAGAAACCATTCTAAAGGATATTACAATTAATGTAGGTCGTACAGGCGTTCTCACGCCTACTGGTGAGCTTGAATCTGTATTCGTGTCTGGTACAAATGTAAGTCGTGTAACATTACATAATCAAGACTTTATCAATGAAAAGGACATCCGCATTGGTGACCATGTCATCATTCACAAGGCAGCAGAAATCATTCCAGAGGTTATTCGCGTAGTTCCTGAAAAACGTACTGGTTCTGAAGTGCCTTTCACAATTCCTAACACATGTCCAGTATGCGAATTTCCTACAGTTCGTCGCGAAGGGGAAGCGGCTGTACGTTGTACGAATAAACATTGTCCTGCTATCGAGAAAGAGCAAATCATTCACTTTGCCTCTCGAGATGCTATGAATATCGACGGTTTAGGCCCTAGCATTGTAGAAAACTTAATCAATAATAAGTTGATTGCTAATGTGGTGGATTTATATCATTTAACGGTAGATCAACTAGTTACCATGGACCGAATGGGCAAAAAATCTGCAGAGAATTTAGTAAAAGCTATCGGAGATTCTAAATCTCGTGGTTTGGACCGCGTATTATATGGTCTTGGTATTCGTCTAATTGGTTCTAAAGCAGCAGCAACAATTGCTAATGTCGTGAAATCTATGGAACGATTTCATGACTATTACTAAGGAAGAACTCGTTGCGGTGGAAGAGATTGGTCCCACAATGGCTGATAGTATCGTAGAATATCGTCAAGATCCTGCTCATGTGGCTATTATTGAAGGGTTAACACAAGCCGGTCTTAAGATGACTGTAGATGTTGTAGAAGCTGCAGGCAATCAAATGGACGGGGAAATCGTTGTTCTCACAGGTAAGCTTGAGGTTATGGGCCGCAGTGAAGCCGGTAAAATTCTTGAAGCTCATGGGGCAAAGGTTACAGGCTCTGTGTCAAAGAAAACTACACTTGTTGTAGCTGGTGAAGATAGCGGTAGTAAGCTTACGAAAGCCAATGAATTGGGCATTCGCGTCATGAACGAAGAAGAGTTTGTAGAGCTTTTACGCAATCTCGGAGAAATCCAATAGATATACATTCTTATAATGTTTTGAAAATATATATTATTTGCTTTATAATAAATAATTATGAAAGGATGTGTTCCGATGAAAATCAGCCAAGAGGAAATAAAAAAAATCGCCTTGCTTTCACGCTTGGAAGTTAAGGAAGAACATATGGCACATGTAGAGAAAAGAGTTGTCCGATATCTTGTCTTATGTTGCTGAACTAGATGCATTAGAGCTTGATGGTGTTGAGCCTATGGCCCATGCGGTACCATTGCATAATGTGCTTAGAGAGGATGAAATGAAACCATCCCTCGATCATGATTTAGCTTTATCTAATGCTCCAGAAGCAGAGGATGGGTACTTTAAAGTACCTCGCGTTGTACAAGAATAGGAGGTTTCGCTGTGGCAACAATTCATGAATTACACAAGAAACTAGTGAATAAAGAAATCAGCGCCGTTGAATTGACGAATGCTGTCATTGCACATAAAGCGAAAGTGGAACCGACTGTACATGCGTACTTATCCGATTCTCATGACCGCGCTTTAGCTACAGCTAAAACTGTAGACGAATTAATTGCTAAAGGTGAAGCTATTTCTCCATTAGCAGGTATTCCTGGTGCCATCAAAGATAATATTTGTATTAAAGACCAGCCTGCAACATGCGCGTCTAAAATGTTAGAAAACTTTGTTCCTCCATATAATGCGTCTGTTATTGAACGTTTACAAGATAATCATTATATTAGCCTTGGTAAACTTAACATGGACGAATTTGCTATGGGTGGCTCTACAGAGAATTCTGCATTAGCAAAAACAACTAACCCTTGGAACACTGACTGTGTACCAGGTGGTTCCTCTGGCGGTAGTGCTGCTGCTGTAGCAAGTAGTACTGCTATTTGGGCTCTTGGCTCTGATACAGGGGGTTCCATCCGTCAACCAGCGTCCTTCTGTGGCGTTGTAGGGTTGAAACCAACTTACGGTAATGTATCTCGTTATGGTCTTATCGCCTTTGCATCCTCTTTGGACCAAGTTGGCCCTATTACACGGGACGTAACTGATGCTGCTTTAGTATTGAATGCGATCTCTGGTTACGATGCGAAAGATTCTACATCTATTCCAGGGGCTCGTGTAGATTACACTACGGCGCTCGTAAATGATGTAAAAAATCTTAAAATTGGCGTGCCTAAAGAATTCTTCGGTGAAGGTCTCAATAGCGAAGTTCGCAAAGCTATGGAAGAGGCTATCGAAACGTATAAAAAATTAGGTGCTGAAATCGTAGAGGTTTCCTTGCCTAACTCTAAATATGCTTTGTCTGCGTACTATATCATCGCATTGGCAGAGGCAAGCTCTAACTTGGCTCGTTATGACGGTGTAAGCTATGGTATGCGCGTTGCTGCTGATAATTTAGTAGAAATGTCTACTAAAAACTCGTACAGAAGGTTTTGGTCCTGAAGTACAACGCCGTATCTTATTAGGTACCTATGTATTGAGTGCTGGTTACTATGATGCTTACTACTTGAAAGCATTGAAAGTACGCCGCCTCATTAAAAAAATGAATTTGATGAAGCTTTCTCCAAAGTGGATTTAATCTTAACACCAACTGCACCTAATACGTCTTATAAATTTGGTGAAAAAGCAAATGATCCATTAGCAATGTACTTAGAAGATATCTGTACAGTACCAGCAAACCTTGCAGGTATCCCAGGTATCAGCATTCCAGCAGGTATGAGCAGCAGCAATTTGCCAATCGGTATGCAATTGCTTGGTCCTGCCATGGGTGAAGAAACATTGTTACGTGCGGCTTTCACATTTGAACAAGCGCGTCCAGACTGTCAATTAGTAGCACCAACTGGGGAGGTTTCTCTATGAGTAGTAAATACGAAACAGTCGTTGGTTTAGAGGTTCATACAGAGCTTAAGACGAAGTCTAAAATCTTCTGTGGTTGTACCACTGAATTCGGCGGCGATCAAAATACACATGTATGCCCAGTATGCCTTGGCTTACCTGGTGCGATGCCTGTGTTAAATAAACAAGTAGTAGAATTTGCTATTAAAGTAGGTTTAGCATTGAACTGCGAAATTCTTAACTTTAACAAATTTGACCGTAAAAACTACTACTATCCTGATTTGCCTAAAAACTATCAAACATCTCAATATGATTTGCCAATTTGCTTAAATGGTCACTTAGACATCGAAGTAAATGGTGAAACTAAACGCATTGGTATTACACGTATTCACATGGAAGAAGATGCAGGTAAGCTCGTTCATAGTGGCAACACTATTTCCGATTCCAAATCTTCTAATGTTGACTACAACCGTACTGGTGTACCTCTTCTTGAAATCGTATCTGAACCAGATATTCGTTCCGGTGCAGAGGCGAGAGCATACGTTGAAAAGTTACGTTCTATTTTGCAATATTTAGAAGTATCTGACGGTCGTATGGAAGAAGGTTCTTTGCGTTGTGACTGTAACGTATCCGTACGCCTTCGTGGTACTACAGAGTTCGGTACACGTACAGAAACTAAAAACGTTAACTCCTTAACTGGTATTCAAAAAGCTATCGAGTACGAAGCATTGCGTCAAGCAAAATTAATCGAAGCTGGTGGTAAAGTAGACCAAGAAACTCGTACATGGGATGATGCTCAAGGCATTACTCTAGGTATGCGTAAAAAAGACGCAGAAAACGATTACCGCTACTTCCCAGAACCAGATTTGGTACCAATCGTGATTACAGACGAAAAAATTGAAGAAGAACGTCGTGCATTGCCAGAATTACAAGATGCTAAGATTGAACGCTTTGTATCTGAATACGGCTTGCCTCGTGAAGATGCAACGATTCTTACAGTAGCTCGTAAGACGGCAGACTTCTTAGATGCAACTGTAAAAGCTGGTGCAGATCCTAAAACGGTTGCTAACTGGATGCTTGGTGACTTGTCCAAGATGATCAATGAAAATGGCTTAACATTTGCTGAATCTAAAGTAAGCCCTGAAAACTTGGCCGGTATGATTGCTCTTATCGATAAAGGCACTATTTCCGGTAAAATTGCGAAAAAAGTTATTGTATCCATGTGGGAATCCGGCAAGGATGCAGATACTATCGTAAAAGAAGAAGGTCTTGTTCAAATCACAGATACAGGCGCTATTGAAGAAATTGTTAAGCAAGTTATCGCTAACAACCCACAACCAGTGGAAGACTTCAAGAGTGGTAATGGCAAGGCTATTGGCTTCTTAGTTGGTCAAGTTATGAAGGAATCTAAAGGCCGTGCTAACCCTGGTATGGTTAATGAATTACTTCAAAAATTCTTGAATGACTAATCTGTGCGTTAGCATACATTAGCTACAAACAATACCAATACAATACGTCCCCTATAGATATATGAATTTATATCTATAGGGGATATTTATTTGCATTTTTCTGACTAAAATATGATATAATAAGTTGTATAAAATTAATTATTATTTTGGTCATATAGAGGAATTAACTATGTCTGATCAACAGAATATACATAACAATCAAAATACATATAAAAATAGTCAACAAGATAGTAGTTTTGGTGGTAATACAAGAACTACCGAACCTAATACGCGCGTATTATCCGCTGATGAGCGCCGAGACTTTGATGGTGTAACCATTGAAGAGGTAGGTGATTCTGTACACGTTGATTCAACGCCAACTTATATGGATGAAGAGCGTCAACGGTACGAACAATATAATCAATATGGGCCGCAAGTTAAGGTGTATAGCTTTAATAGTACAAGCTGGCTTAGTCGCATCATTCTGATTATCATTTTAGCCGTTGTATTAGCGGCAGTAGTTTTCTTTGGCGGCATCATCCTATCCGTAGTAGGTGTTGTCATTTTAGTGGGTGCTATTGTTTCCTTTATCTTTGGCCTCTTTTAATGGTATAATACATATATTATGACTAGACGGTGGCTGAGCCATTCGATGATTTAAAGGGGACATATGAACGTAGTTTTATCCACATTAAACTCAAAATTTATACATTCCTCCCTGGCTTTGCGTTATCTCAAAGCCTATGGGCAGGCTCACGGACAGGCATACGATATAGTAGAATATACTATTAATATGCCTGTTTTACATATTCTTAGCGATATTACAGAGCGTAATATAGATGTATTGGGCTTTGCTTGCTATATCTGGAATATTGAAATGACCTTACATGTGGTGGCCATGGTAAAAGCAGTTCGACCAAATATTAAAATTATCTTAGGCGGTCCAGAGGTATCTTTCACTGCCGATGAAATTCTAAATCGTTGCCATGCTGTAGATTATGTTGTACAAGGTGAAGGGGAAGAAGCCTTTTATCAACTTATTAAGGCCTTAACAAATGGCAAAGATGGCCTTACAGAGGAAATTGCGGGCATTCGTGGCCGCCATATTTCTGGCCAACTTATGGGCTCTACTGAGACAGTAGAGGTAAAGGATCTCAGTACTATACCATTCCCATACGTGGAAGCGGATATGGTCGATTTAGAACATAAAAATTATCTATTATGAATCCTCTCGAGGATGTCCATTCTCCTGCCAGTATTGTTTATCTGGCAATAAGAATACGGTTCGATTCTTTCCACAAGAAAGAACATTAAAAAGAATTACAATGGTTTATTGACCATAAGGTAAAGCAAGTTAAATTTGTGGATCGCACTTTCAACTGTGCACCACATCATCATCGTCCGTTGATGGAATTTATGCGTGATGCCGATACAGAGACTAACTTCCATTTAGAAATGGAGCCTGAGCTCATGACGGAATGGGAAACAACTATTCTCTGTGAAACCCCACCAGGGCGTATTCAAATCGAAGTGGGCGTACAAAGTACATATAAGAAGACGTTAGATGCTATTAACCGATATAACGATTGGCCGTACATTCAAAAGGCTATTCGTCCTATTATTGAGGCGGGTCGCACACATGTACATATGGATCTAATTGTAGGCTTACCTTACGAAAATAAAGCACGATTTGGATTATCCTTCAATGATTTATTTAGTTTGCAACCTCATGCGCTGCAAATAGGATTCTTGAAACTATTAAAAGGATCTGGTGTACGCCGCATGGAGGAATACCAATATATTAGTGATCCTTTAGCACCATATGAGGTACTAACCACTCATGTATTACCTTATAAAGATATACGCTTCTTAAAGCACTTTGAAGATGTATTTGAACGCTTCTATAATAGTGAGCGCTTTAGAACCGTCTTTGGCTATATTGGTAGCAAGCTCATAAAGGAACATACTGATACATCTATAACTGGTGAAGATACAGCAACAAATCATATACCACCTATGAAAAAGTATGATCCTTCTAAAGTGAAACCTAAAAAAGATGCCTTTACTTATTTCTGTGAAATGACACAGGCTTGGCTTGATGCTGGAAATCATAAGGTTAATCTAAAAGACATCGACCAAATCGAGTTCTTATATAATTTCTTCTTGTCTAAGGGCGACAATGTGGCCGCTGAATTACTACAGTACGATACACTTGTTAGCTATCGTGGTAAGGTTCGCAGCGAAGCCGTTGGTTTGCCGAAGCAGACAAGGAACTTTTACAAGAAGGGGAATCATTCTGGCGCAACGAAGAGATTGCCTCTCAGTATATTCCAAACTATACCTTCAAAGAATGGCGCAAGATTCGCCAACAATACGTAGAAATGCCAATGTCTGAGGACACGGCACATGTATTAGGTATAGAGAATGCACCTAATACACCATTTACAGTAGTTATCGACGTTAATAAAGAGGTAAAACCTTTTATACGTCCTGAAATAGAGGCTTGTTAAATTTTCACAAGCGATGATTGGTTAGTTAAATAGGAGTGTTATGACCGATACAACGAGACCAAAACGATACCGCATGGTATCTAAATATTATAAAGAAACCTATGGGGAAAAGGTTTATAAACTGCCTGTGGCGTTGCCGCTGACTTGTCCAAATCGAGATGGTTCGGCTGGCGTAGGGGGCTGCACCTTCTGCGGAGAAATTGGTGCGGGTTATGAAAATCGTCCTGCGTGGATGACAGTGCGTATGCAACTCGAGGAAAACATTGCTCACATAGGCCCCAAATACAAAGGCGAAAAAATTCATACCTTATTATCAAAACTTTAGTAATACGTACTTGAGTCTTGATGATTTTAAAAGCTATATGGAGCAAGGTTGCATCGACGAAGCTGTAGGTATCGCCATTGCAACGAGACCAGATTGTATTGCCGATGAATATCTAGACATCTTAGCGGATATTCGTGATCGCTTTCAAAAGGATATTTATATTGAATTAGGTCTACAAACGGTAAACTATGATACGTTAGAAAAAATTAATCGAGGCCATGATTTAGCGCAGTTTATTGATGCTGTATTGCGGATTAAGAGATACGGATTTAATGTAACAACCCATATGATTGTTAATCTTCCATGGGATACTATGAAAGATACCATCGAAGGGGCCCGTATCTTATCAGCCCTCGGTGTGGATCAAGTTAAATTACATGCCTTATATATCGTTAAAAATACTTTGATGGCCAAGTGGTACCAAGAAGGTCAGTTCACCTTAATCAGTGCAGAAGAATATGCTGACCGCGTAGTCAACTTTGTCCGTCATTTACACCCTGACATTGTATTGCAGCGTCTTGTGGGGCGAGCACCTGAAGATAATACGCTCTTTACAAATTGGTCTATGGGGTGGTGGCGCGTACAAGATTTAATTGATGATAAGTTAGACGAACTGGATGCACATCAAGGTGATCTTTGTGATTACCTCAATGGTAAAGCGGTTCGTAAGTTTATAGACTAGGAGGTTGTATGAGCGAACAAGTATTTACATTTCCTACATATGACCTAGCACAATCCATACTAGGTCAACATAATCGTTATTTACATATGATGCTTGAGGTTATCTCTGCTGATGTAGTAGCTCGTGGAGATACAGTAGTCATCAAGGGGGATGAGGAGAATGTTAATGCCCTCTATCGCACTCTTGAAGAATTAGTGTTCCTCTACCGTGAAGGCAGTACTATTACAGAATCTCAAGTACGCATTGCCGCTAAACTTGTAGCTAATGGCAAAGCTGATGCAGTACATAATATGTTTGAAGATACGCTATCCGTTAATATGCGGGGTAAAAAAATATTACGCCTAAAAACGGAAGGTCAGAAGTACTATGTAGATAGCATTCGTAAAAAAATACCATAACCTTTGGTATTGGCCCTGCAGGTACAGGTAAAAACCTTTTTAGCAGTAGCTTTAGGCAGCGTTCTACTTGAAGAACCGTAATGTAGATAAAAATCATTTTAACTCGTCCTGCTGTAGAGGCTGGAGAGCGCTTAGGTTTCTTACCTGGCGAATTACAAGATAAAGTAGATCCATATTTGAGACCTCTTTATGATGCATTACATGAAATGTTTGGCATCGAGCAAGTACAACGCTTTATGGAGCGCGGTACCATTGAGGTAGCACCACTAGCGTACATGCGTGGTCGTACCTTAGAAAATGCCTTTGTTATTCTTGACGAAGCGCAAAATACGACGGCTGAACAGATGAAGATGTTCTTAACTCGTTTAGGCAACAATTCTAAAATGGTTGTAAACGGCGATAAAACGCAAATTGACTTGCCGCCACGTGTCGTATCAGGTCTTGGTGAGGCTGAAAAGGTATTGCGTCATGTATCGGGCATTAATATGGTTTACTTTAGCGATCAAGACGTTGTGCGTCATGATTTAGTAGGCCGCATTGTAAAAGCTTACGATGCGTACCATGAGCGTAAATTAGCAGGTGATACTACAACGACGTCTGATGCATCTGCAGAGAATGTAGCGAAAGGGTAAGTATGTACATACATATTAGCTATGATGAAGGAATTCAAGAGGATTTTAATATAGAGGCCATTATCCGTAAGGTTTGTGACGAAGTAAGTCGCGTATACGGTCTTGAAGAAGATGAAATGAGTATTTTGCTGTGTGATAATGCAAAGATTCACGAGCTTAATAAAGAATATCGCGGTATCGATAGACCTACAGATGTATTGTCCTTTGCACTTAATGAAGGGGACGATTACGAAGGCAGTGAAGAGGAACATCATTTACTAGGTGATATGATTATTTCCTTAGAGCGCACTCGTGAGCAGGCTATTGAATATGGACATAGTTTTGAACGCGAATTAGCGTACTTAACGACGCATAGTTGTTTGCATATTTTAGGCTATGACCATATGAACGACGAAGATAAAAAAGAGATGCGTACAGAGGAAGAGTTTATCCTTGGCAATCTTGGTTATGTGCGGGAGGATGCACCATATAATGAATAACAACGAACATTTCAAATCTGGCTTTGTAGCCGTTGTAGGTCGACCAAATGTTGGTAAATCTACCTTAATTAATGCTCTTATTGGTGATAAAATCGCTATCGTATCCGATAAGGCTCAAACAACTCGTAACCGTATCATCTGCGTATATACAGACGAAGCAAAACAAATCGTATTCATGGATACACCAGGTGTGCATAAACCAAAACATAAATTAGGTGAATTCATGGTAGATGCAGCTATCGAGTCCTTAAAAGAAACGGAAGCCGTTTTATTTGTAGTAGCAGGCAATGAAACGCGGTCCTGGGGATAACTTTATTATTGAACAATTACAACGCGTAAAAGTTCCTGTATTCTTGGTAGTTAACAAGATCGATACTCTTAAAAAAGAAGAGCTTTTAGAAGCCATCGTATCTTATCAAAATGCTTATCCTTTTGCTGGCGTTATTCCAATTTCTGCAAAAGATAAAGAGAACTTACCAGAGATTCTTAAGGTGCTGGAAGAAACTTTACCTGAAGGTCCACAATATTTCCCAGAGGACATGATTACAGACCAACCTGAACGCCTTATCATTTCCGATATCGTACGGGAAAAAATCTTGTTAGCTACTCGTGATGAAATTCCTCATGCTATCGCGGTAGACGTAGATGAAATGAAAACTCGCGATGATGGTACGACCTATATTCGCGCTACCATTTACTGCGAACGAGATTCTCAAAAGGGTATCATCATTGGTAAAAAAGGTGCTCTATTGAAACAACTTGGTGCTGAAGCGCGTGCAGATATTCAAAAGCTATTAGCTACAAAGGTATACTTAGATCTTTGGGTTAAAGTTAAAAAGGATTGGCGCAATAAATCTGGTATGTTATCCGAACTTGGGTATCGAAAATAATTTGATATAATATAGAAATAAAGTATTTCCATAGTTAGATGAAAGGAATAGTAATGGATAGTGTAGATGGCCTGTTACCCATAGGGTTTGGTCTTTTATGTATTGTTTTAATTAACTTTTTTGTGGTCGCAAAGTTCTCCTTTGCCCGCCTTCGTAAAGAACATGTAGAGGATATGGATATCCTCTTAGAAAAGGATAGAGAGTTTTTATTAAAGCTATATCAAAATCCTGAGTATTTCTTAAATACTACACAGTTTTTGATTTTATTCTTTATCTTAGCCCTTGCAGGCACTGGTACATTTGTATTCGATAATATTGTAGATCAGATAGTCGCTGTTCTTAATGTACATAGTAAGTGGATGCACTTTGTACTAGATATCGCATTATTGCTATTAATTAGCTTAATCGTTTTAATATTTGGTGAAATCGTACCTAAAGCGTTGGGCCTTTCGTTCCCAACAAAGTACGTAAATACCTATAGCCGCATCGTAGTAGCGGCAGGTAAATTAGTATATCCATTTATTTGGATTGCTAGTAAAATCTCCAATGTTATTTTAGGCTTTTACAAAACAAAAATATTTAACAGAGCTAGACCTTGTGTACTCTGAGGAAGAAATTCGAATGATGATTTCTCGAAGTCACGAAGAAGGCCAGTTAGACCAAGTAGAGTCTGAACTCATCGATAATGTATTTAACTTTGTTGATCGTATGGCGAAAGAGGTTATGGTACCTCGCCAAGACGTGGATTGCGTATTTGTGGAAGATGGTTATGATGAAGCGATGAAGGTTATTCGCTCTAAAGTCCATACTCGTTATCCACTCTGCGTAGAGGATAAGGATCACATCATCGGCCTCGTTCACATTAAAGACTTAATGGAACGTCCTAACCAAGCACGTAAAGATTTGCGCAATGTAAAACGGGATATTTTGACTGTTCCTGAAGTCATGAAGTTGTCCACTCTGTTACAGTACATGAGAACACGCCGTATTTATCAAGCTGTAGTAGTAGATGAATATGGTGGTATGGTTGGTCTCGTAGGTCTTGAAGATATTATTGAAGAATTAGTTGGTGATATTCAAGACGAGCATGAGCCGCATTTACCGGCTACGATGTCCTATGCTGATGGTTCCTTCGAGTTTGATGGCAAGGTCCTTGTAGATGAAGTAGAAGAGATTATGGATATTGAAATCGATAATTCTGACTCTGATACAATCGGGGGCTACGTCTTTGGTTTGTTAGAACGTACACCAATCGTTGGTGATACAGTAGATGCTCATGGCTATACCTTTGAAGTGACTCAAATGCAAGGCTATCGTATTTCTCGTATCAAAGTAACTCCTTTACCTGTAGAGGAAGCAACGGAAGAAGAAAATGAAGAAGCTTAATGGTGGCTTCAATACACCGGCCATCGTAATTAGTCGAAAAAAGTATAAGTTATACTCAGTGTTTACGTTCATTACTCCTAGTTTGGGGATTATTAGAGCATCAATACCACATAAGCGAATGATGACGATGCGTAACAGTTCATATCTACGTCCTTTTCAGCGCTATGTATATTACAGTCGTACCTGATGGGAGAATATGTAAATGTTACGCAAATCGATGGTTCCTACGTGGTAGAATCGTTAGACGTAAATCTCGATAACATCGCTTATGCTGCCGTAGCGAGCGAGCTCATTCAAGAGCTATTTGCTATGTATGATGTAGACCGTAAGGTCTTTGATACCGTTGTTAATTACTCCAAGCAAATTCGACGCCGCAATGTACAATTGGGAACGATCATGCTTGGGTGGCAACTATTATCTCTTGCCGGTATTGTGCCAAGTGCTAATGCTTTTACTCATCAAGATGGCATCGATCCATTCTGGTTGCAGGTACGAGAAACGACGAAATCTTAGTATTTCTCCTTCTGTAAAAGCTGGATTACCACACATTCTCGCTTACCAGTGGGGCGAAGATACGCCTATAGAACTTCCTAAAACAATATGGAAGGAACTAGAAAAATTACTATTTTCATACTGTGAGCAAGAAATCGGTAAACCATTGCAAAGCGTAAAGTTTTTTTGAACTCTATCATTTAAGATATAAAAGGCAGCTCAAGCATAATCATACTGCTTTTTTTCTGATATCTATAGGTCACTAATTTTTCTCTATCTATGTCACATATGAAAAAAATATAATAGTAATAGACAAATGTACATTCATAGTTGACTATATAAATAAATATTATTTATAATGAAATAATATTTATATTATTAGAAAAGAGAATCGTTCTAGGAGATAGTATTACTGCAATTTCACGTGCACTGGGTCGTTCTAGAACAACTATTTATACAGAATTAAAAACGCGGTACTGTGATTCAAATTCGACAAGGTAAATCTCAACTTGTATATTTAGCTGATTCTGGACAGGCAACATACGAAAGACAACGTGTTGGCTCCTTTAATACCATGAGAGTTGGTGCTATAGAAGCCTTTATAAATTGGATTGAAAGCAAAGTTCTAAATGATCATTGGTCTTTTGATGCTGCTGTTGGATATGCTAAACATAAGGGTTTGTTTGTGCGTAATGAAATGGTTTGTGCTAAAAACTTTATATAACTATCTTCACAAAGGTGTATTAGGTATAAAAGCAATTGATTTACCATTGGTAGTACGGCGTTCCCAACGAAAATCTATTTCTAGAAAACATAAGCGAGAACTTGGTAAATCCATAGAACTTCGTGATTCTAAGATTGAAACGCGCGAGGAATTCGGGCATTGGGAATTAGATACCGTCCGTGAATATTTATATTATATGTTATATGGGAGGTCATTATGCAGCTTTTGGGTAATCTCAAAATCCACTTTTTAGCGCTCGTATTAACCGTAGCCGCTGAATATGTGGGCATCAAGAAACTAGGTCCTGTTGTACTATTACCATTATTGTACACATTGATTCTAGGTTTATTAATTTCTATTCCTAAGTTCAAAATTCTTACAATTGAACAAATGGAAAAATCCGCTGATTATATCGGTATTGCCGTTATGATCTTGATGGTAAAAGTAGGTCTTGGTATCGGTCCAAATCTCGGTATTCTAACAAGTGCTGGTTGGGCATTATTATTACAAGAACTTGGTCACTTCTTCGGTACTATCATCTTCGGTTTACCAGTAGCTTTGTTAGTTGGCATGCGCCGTGAAGCAGTAGGTGCTTGTTACTCTGTAGACCGTGAGCCAAACGTAGCGATCATCATCGATAAATTCGGCTTTAGCTCTCCAGAGGGTCGTGGTGTTATGGGCATGTACATCTGTGGCGTTCTTATCGGTGCTATGTGGTCCTCCGTGTTAGCAGGTATGTTAGCTCAATCTGGTTGGTTCCATCCTTTAGCACTTGCCATGGGCGCTGGCGTAGGTAGTGCTAGTATGATGGCCGCTGCTACAGCGCCTATTGTTGCAGTATACCCTGAGTTTGAACAACAAATTATGGCTCTCGCTGGGGCAGCAAACTTGTTGACTACAGTATTAGGCGTATACTTCGGTCTATTTATTTCCTTACCAGTAATGGAAAAATCTTACAATTTCTTTACTGGTCGTACACGTGAACAAGATTTAGCAGAGGAGGCAGCACGTCATGAGTAAAAGCGAAAAAATAACACAATTTGTCATCGTTATCTGTATTGCTGCTATTATTACTGCAGTAGGTAACGTAATGGACGGTAAACACCTATTTGGTGATAGCTTGGTAGGTGTAGCTATCTTAGCTGGTCTTGCTACAATTGGTGCTATGATTTCTTACTTGCCATATGCGAATAAATTCCCTATGGTATTCTGGGTATCTCTAGTTGGCGTTCTTGCATCCTTACCTGGTATGCCTGGTCAAGAATGGATCATCGCTAAAACTAGCCAAGTTACATTCCTTGCTACTACAACACCTGTACTTGCTTATGCAGGTTTATCTTTAGGTAAAGACCTAGGTGCATTCCGCCGATTGTCTTGGCGTATTATTCCAGTTGCATTAGCTGTAACAGCAGGTACTTTCATCTGTGCAACAGCATTAGCACAATTCGTACTTCACTTAGAAGGTTTAATTTAGGAGCTGATTAGCCGTATGACAAAGGAAGAAGTAAAACAAAGGGTTTGTGAGGCTATCGTTGCAGCACAACCACGTTTACGTGAAATAGCTGAGTCCATTATGGCTGAGCCTGAACTCGGTTACAAAGAGGTAAAGACCTCTAAGAAAGTACAGAGATATGTTTGATGAGCTCGGCATTCCCTATACTACTGAACATGCTCTTACTGGCGTAAAAGGTCGTATGAAAGGCCGTGATAGCAAATATACAGTGGCCATGATCGGTGAACTAGATGCCATTCTTTGTCCGCGCCATCCTCGTGCTGATGATTTAACGGGTGCAGCACATTGCTGTGGGTCACAATATTCAAATTACCAATATGTTTGCCGTAGCTATGGGCTTGCAATCTGTTATGGATGAACTCGCTGGCGATGTAGTTTTTATTTGCTGTTCCAGCCGAAGAAATGATCGAAGTTGATTACCGCAATAAATTGCGTGAACAAGGCAAGATTAAATACATGGGCGGTAAACAACAGCTTATTTACGAAGGTGCATTTTGACGATATCGACATGGCTATGCAAATGCATGTGGAAACAGCTAAAAACTCCGGCAGGGGAAATGGGCCCTAGGTAGTACATCTAATGGTTTTGTTGCTAAATTGATCGAATACCATGGTAAAGTAGCACATGCAGCAGCGGCGCCTCACGAAGGGATTAATGCACTTAATGCTGCCTTGATGGGTGTTATGGGGTGTGAACTCCATTCGTGAAACTTTCAAAGAAAGCGACTATTTTCAGATTCCATCCAATCATCAACCAAGGCGGTACATTGGTTAACTGTGTGCCTGACTATGTTCAAGTTGAAAGTTACGTTCGTGCCTCTAATATTGAGGCCATCGTAAATGGCAACCATCGTGTAAACCGCGCGTTAAAGGCTGGTGGCGACGCAGTAGGGAGCCACTTGCGTTATTAACGATTTGCCAGGTTACTTACCGATGAGAAACGATGCTCGTATGAACGAAATGTTACGCCAAAAACTCTAATCCATTATTTGGTGAAGAAAAATGTATTCCAAGGCGATCATATGACAGCAAGTACAGATATGGGTGACGTATCTCACTTGATGCCTGTTATCCATCCTTGGGTTGGCTGTATTAATGGCGTACTGCACAGCGCAGAATATGAAATCTCTGTACCAGATGTAGCGTACATTAAAACAGCACAAGCCTTGGCTATGACAATCGTAGACTTACTATACGATGATGCTGCAGGTGCTAAAGATGTATTAGATAACTTTACACCAGCATTAAACAAACAAAGCTATATTGAACTCTTAGACCGTATTGCTAAGGGTGAATAAAATAAACCACCTATCGAAGATACATTGATTATCTTTGGTAGGTGGTTTACAATTTATTTATATAACTATAATGATTTGTTTAAGTCTATTCCTTATATACTAACGTATATATTAGTATATTTTTAGAGGAGATTATGAACGAGAATCTTGCTTTACTACTAGCTATCTTATATCTAATCTATAGATTTAAGACATATAAAAACACTAATAAAATAATAGAAGACAGAATAGAAAATGTTCACAAGCCATACTTTAAACGTGTACGAGATGTTTTAGGGTGTTCTGAAGAAGAGGCAGAGAAGGTCGGATTAGCATTAGACAAATATCTTGTACCCTTAGAAAGTAAGTTCTATAAAATTGATGATAGTACTTACTCATTTGTTGATGCAGGTGGCCTTAAAGGAACATTTTCAATAGATCAAAACTATAATTTATTGACATTAGTTTATAACGATGTTGATTTATTAGCTTTACATCAGAAGAATTAAGGAGTTTTTTTATGCCCATTAAAAAAAGCTTATAAAGATAACTTGTACAGTAGTTTTTATCGTTACTAGTAATTATTCTACTTTTTTTATTGGAATTAGAATATACGAATATCAAATATTTATAACCTCTCTCGTAGATTATGGCAAAACATACAGGGCTGAATAAAAAAATATGACTGGTTTTTGCTACAGATTTTCCCTATATATATTCTAATGGTGATTTCGGTATAGTTGTTGTTAACGTATTACCCTATGGTACAGTACGTATTATTCCAAATCTACAAAATCTTTATAACATCTCTTGTAGATGGAGAAAAACAAATAGGGCTAAACAAAATTTAGAGTCTTTACAAAGAGCATATGGTGATGAACTTATAATTTTAGAGAGTATTGATCAATTTTCAGAGGATGAAAGAAAAGATTATATCTGAGATAACTAAAGAAGGATTCCAAACCAAGATATGATCGTGATACTTGGGTTACTAGATCATACTAATTTATGGTAAGTATATTTCTTAAATCAAATTTGGAGAATAAATTATGTACGAGATAGTAACAATTTTAGGGATCTCATATATTTGTTATATCGTATTAGATTCTTTTTATAAAGAGGGTAATTATAATCAGGTAAAAAAAGTTTTGTCTCTATATTAACTTTTTTTATAACAACAGTCTTGGTTTTGAAACAATTTTATGATTATAAATATATTAGTTTTTGATACGTATTATTTTATTTCGACTAGTAATCGGATTAATATTTTTATGTATTACTAATGGGAGTATTGTATATAAATATAGATAGTTCAGATGATCAAAAGAACAAAAAAAGCGTTTAGTTAAAAGCTTTTTATGTTAGGATATCTGCCTATTCTAATCTATGGATTAATCATCTTTCTAATTTTTTTTATTAATATAGATAATAAATTTAGTATATAATCCTTTGTAAAAAAATATTCCAGCAGATGAAGAAGTAAAAAAATTAGGTGTAATAGAATCAATGAAATTAATATATTATTTTTGCTACTATATCCTTGTTTTTTTAGCATTTGCCTATAGTGTAATTCAACATATCCGAAGATCTAATAAGGACATAAATGAAAAAAATATAGACTGATTAGTTTTTGGTATATTTTTTTATTTATATTTTTTTACGGATTTAAAGTTTCTAGATACTATAAATAAAGAATTTAAGTACTTAATTGAGTTTTTTTATTGTTAGCATTTCAGTACATACCTGTTTTTCACTAATTTTTTTAAAAAATAGTGATAATAAATGGATTTACTATTTATTTTCTTTCTTTACTGTATTGTTATTTTTTTAATGGCTATCTTTATTCTCAATCTAACTTCATATTAATCAAAACATGGATTATTAGTGTATTTATATATCTGTATATTAAAAAAATATAATAAGATTGATTGTATGATGAGGACATTAGTATGACTTTTTATAATTAAACGAAATTGATAATCATATAAATGTAAAAAAATTTTTTAGTATTATTTTATAGGATAAGGAATATTTATTTTAGGGACGAAAAAAGATGAATGGAAAAAAACAAATAGTAAATATATTTTTACTTTTAGGTTTTAATTATCTTATGATTTAAATCTTGGGGTACATGGAAAGGTTACAATTTTAACATTAATTGGCAAACTATTTCTTTAATAAGTATTTTTAATAGAAATCATATTTTGGTTTACCTAAATTTATTGAGGACTTTTAATGCACTATTTTATGCTTGGAATAGTGTATGTATAGGTACTTATATTTTTATGGCGTAAAAAAATAAAAGCTGGAACACTAACTGAGTATGAAAAAAAGAGGATGGTTTTTGATGCGTATTTATCTCATCATTATTTATCTTAGCTCTATTAGTATTTGCTTTAATTTTTATATTTATGGAATATATTTATGGGATATATATTTAGACTTAGTCTCATTGTTTTAGGAGGTTCATAATATTCCGTTTTTCAGTTAGTGGAAAATCTGTTAGAGAAAGATTATAAAATGAGCAAAAAAATATTTATATTTATATACTTACTTTTATAGTATCGATATCAATTTTAGGTATTTTTAGTTATTCTTTTTAGGTATCAGTGGTTTATAAACTCTATTGTTGATCAAAAATATAAAATAGGATTAAATCGAGATATTAAAGGTTTTGCCGCTGAATACCCTTATATTTATACATATGGAGATTATGGAATATTAATTCTTAATACTTTTGCCTAACGGTAGTATTAAGATTTTACCGAAATTATAAAGGGTTTACCCTATATAGATGGTGCTTATAGTATTGATGATAGCAGTATATATAGTCTCCAAAAAGTATATGGTGATAGACTATATATTTATTCCTCTATTGATGATTTTACAGAAGATGAACAATTAATTATAGATGAAATAACAAATAAACAACCTAAGAGATTTGATAAAAATGATTGGCTTTATAAATCCTTTTAAATGAAAACTGTAAGTTATATGACATACTATAAAGGTCTTGAATAAGGTGGAATTGCAGTCACTTTTTGGCCAAGTTGGCTCTAAGTTGTTGGAAAATAACTCTCTATTTGAGAGTTTGCATGTCAAGTCCTCATAATTTAAGCATGGCTTAAAGAGTTTTGTTTGCTATTCCTGATGGTTTGATAGTTAATCAGACAATTTCACCAACTATTAATATTACTAATTAAGAAATTAAAAATTGAATGGAAGAAATAAAAAGACATGGAACTTTTTATTAATTGGTTTACTACTATCTAACTATATGTTAATTAAAAAAATCAACGTAATAATCTCAAAAAAATTTATCATTGTTTTTTTATTTAGTAATATATGGGGATGGATTAAATCTTTTATTCTATGTATGAGCATATTAATGGTATTGAAAAAAATCAATATATTATGCACATTACTTCTTATTTTTGGTTGGTGAATATATATTTTTATTATCGTTATAAAAAAAGGAACATTGAAAGGGATATCTAAAAATATATTTTTGATATAAATAATTCTTTTGTCTATTATTATAGTTGTTTCTTTTTAGTATTATTGGAATAGTTTTTTTCTACTTTGGGAACTATTGAGGTGAAAAATTATGAAAAAAATTATTTTTTTATGCATTTGCATTATTTATCTTAATTTCAATAATATATAGTATTGCTTATGACTATATGACTGGTGCCGAAATTCATTATGATTTTTTTATGGAGCATTCTTTTGTTTGTTGGTTAATATTCTTTGGTATACTAAAAACTTGCTCTAAGAGTATAAATACATTTCTTGATTTAAAGTTAAATTTTTATATTATAACTAGTTTATTGAGAGGAAAAATATAATGCGACGATTAATAGTTTATGGATTTGCAGTATTAGCTATACTAAATATCTTATATGGAATAGTAGATGATCTATTAACAGGAAGTGCAATCCATTATGATTTTTATATAACTTCTTTTATTTGCTTCTCAATATTTTTTATCGTATTAAAATTAGCTTTACGTGTATAAAAGAATAGTTTGACATTTTTCCCTCTGTATTGCTACAATATTGTGTATAATATATGCGATGAAGCAGAGTAGTAAACCTCTCTAGCGAGTGAGGATGGTGTAAGCTCACATTTGGTTGAAGGCGCTGTAGAGCATTGGCAGGAACACAGGTATCTGTTAGTAAAGGCCAACATAGAAAAAAGAGGGCGCAAGCCAAATAGGGTGGAACCGCGGGTATACTCGTCCCTGTAACGTTTTTCGTTACAGGGACTTTTTTGTTTGTAACGAAATGGTTGATTTTATGTCGGTTGTGTAAAGTGGAGGCAGCAATGACATTTCAAGAGATTATTTTAAATCTACAAAAATTCTGGAGCGATCAAGGTTGTATCGTTCAAAATCCATATGACATTGAAAAGGGGGCAGGTACAATGAACCCTGCTACATTCTTACATGCTATTGGTCCTGAACCATGGGCTGTATGTTATGTAGAACCTTCTCGTCGTCCAGCAGACGGCCGTTATGGTGATAACCCTAACCGTTTATTCCAACATCATCAATTCCAAGTTATCGTGAAACCATCTCCAGATAACATCCAAGAATTGTACTTACAATCTTTGGCTGCATTGGGCATTCACGCTGAAGATCACGATATCCGCTTTGTTGAGGATAACTGGGAGTCTCCAACATTGGGCGCTTGGGGCCTTGGTTGGGAAGTATGGCTCGACGGTATGGAAGTAACTCAGTTTACATATTTCCAACAAGTTGGTTCCATCGACTGTAAACCCGTGTCCGTAGAAATTACATACGGTTTAGAACGTTTGGCTATGTACATTCAAGGTGTAGAAAACGTATATGATCTTAAATGGAATGAAAACGTTACATACGGCGACGTTTGGCATGCTAACGAAGTAGAACAATCCGTTTACAACTTTGAATTAGCTGATACAGATATGCTATTCAAATTGTTTGATATGTACGAAGCAGAAGCAAAACGCGTTTGCGAAGCGGGCTATGTATTACCAGCTTACGACTATGTATTGAAATGTTCCCACACATTTCAACTTGCTTGATTCCCGTGGTGCTATTTCTATCAGCGAACGTACAGCTTTCATCGGCCGTGTACGTGCATTAGCTCGTATTTGTGCACAACAATACCTTGCTAAACGCGAAGAATTAGGTTTCCCACTTTTTGAAAGGAGATAAATAAGATGGCAAAAGATTTATTATTTGAAATCGGTGCAGAAGAAATTCCTGCCGGCTTTATGCCAAATATCTTAGGTCAATTGAAACAATTGGCTGAAACAAAATTAAATGATGCCCATCTTCCTTTTGAAAGCATCGAAACATACGGTACACCACGTCGTTTGGCTCTTATCGTAAAAGGTATTGCTGACGCATCTGCTGAAATTAGCGAACGTCATAAAGGTCCTTCTGCATCCATCGCATACGATGCTGACGGTAATGCTACAAAAGCGGCTATCGGTTTTGCTCGCGGCAAAGGTCTTGATGTAGCAGATCTCGTTGTAGAAGACGGCTATATTTACGCTGAAACTAAAACTGCAGGCGTACCTGCAAAGGATATCGTTACAGATATGTTGCCTCAATTGATTACAGGTCTTAACTTCCCTAAATCCATGCATTGGGGCGATTTGGATGCTAAGTTTGTACGTCCAGTACGTTGGCTTGTAGCATTACTTGATGAAGAAGTAATTCCTATAGAGTTTGCTACTGTTCAATCCGGTAATGTATCTCGTGGTCATCGTTTCTTAGGTGCTGATGAAATCACTATTAAGAATGCAGCATCCTATGTAGACACATTAAAAGAAAACTTTGTAATGGTTGATCAAGATGCTCGTCGTGAGTTGATCTCCAAACAATTACATGATATAGCTGCTTCTAAAAATGCATCCATCGTTTGGGATGATGATTTGTTAGAAGAAATCAACTATCTTGTTGAATGGCCTACAGCATTGTGCGGTGGCTTTGAAGAGTCCTACTTGGCACTTCCTGATGCAGCTATCATTACACCAATGAAAGACCATCAACGTTACTTCCCATTGGTTGGTCAAGACGGTAAATTGTTGCCAATGTTCTTAACAGTGCGCAATGGTTCTGACCATTCCATCGAAGTAGTTCAAGCTGGTAATGAACGCGTATTGCGCGCTCGTCTAGATGATGCTAAATTCTTCTTCAATGAAGACCGCAAGAAACCTCTTATCGATCGTCAAGATGGTTTAACTAAAATCGTATTCCAAGAAGGTCTTGGTAACTTAGCGGATAAAACTGAACGCTTGCTTAAATTGGGCCGTGTATTTGGCGAAGAATGTGGCTTGCACGAAGATGCAGCTGTTGTATTAGAACGCGCTACAGAGCTTGCTAAAACTGACCTTACTACAGGTATGGTTACAGAGTTCACTGAATTACAAGGTGTAATGGGTAAAGAGTACGCTTTACTTGATGGTGAATCTCCTGAGGTAGCAGAAGCTATTTTCGAACAATATTTACCACGCTTTGCAGGCGATGTATTACCTCAAACAGAAGCAGGTAAAGTATTGTCCATCATCGATAAAGTAGATAACATCGTTGCTACTTTCAGCCGTGGCTTTAATCCCTACAGGTTCTCAAGATCCATATGCATTGCGTCGTCAAACAATTGGTATCTTTGAACATCTTGCTTGGTAGCGAATGGAATATCAGCTTGCGTCCAATCTTCAAAGCATCTATGGAATTATTGAATGTAGCTGCTGATAAACAAGAGGAATTGCTTAACCAAGTTGAAGAGTTCTTCACACTTCGTTTGAAAAATATATCTTTCCTTGATCGCGAAGTGCCTCATCATGTGATCGACTTGTTGTTGTCCAACAACGAATTGTCCGTTGCTGATGCAGAAGGTCTTGTAAACGCATTGTTAGCAAATCGCATCGATGAAAATGTTGAGCTTGTTCAAGCTTATACTCGTATGTACAATCTTGTAAAAGATGTAGAATATACAGGTGTTAATAGCGACTTGTTGAAAGAAGATGCTGAAAAAGCATTGTTTGAAGCTGCTTCTAAAGCATCCGAAGCTAGCCTTGCAGCATGGGAAGCTGGTGACTACGCAGCTGTAGTAGCAGTTCCAGCAACTCTTGTGCCAACAATTAACCAATTCTTTGAAGATGTAATGGTTATGGACAAAGATGAAGCTATTAAAGCTAACCGTTTGCAACTTGTTCGCTTGGCGTACAGTGTAATGGCTATTATCGGCGATATTAGCGCATTAAAATAATATATTAGTAAAAGAACGATTCAGCTTTTACCATGATATATAAGAGAAGAGGTACCTTACGGTGCCTCTTTTTTGCTTTTACGAAGAATATACAGATTTATATGCAGGATTTTTGGATGCTGTGGCGAATACCTTATAATATACAAAGTTGTATGAGGAGAATACCGATCATGAATCATGATGAATTATATAAAGCCTTATGTAAGGTGCCAAGTGGCAAAGAAAAGTCTCGTGATAGAATTATTATTGAATTATATATGCGTTCTCAAGGAGCATCACAGAAACAGCTGGTAGATGCTCTTAATATGCGTCCTGCAACTGTATCTGAGCAGACGGATATTCTCATTGAATTAGGGTATGTAACAAAACATATCGATTTTATGGATAAACGCATATCAGTGGTAGGTTTAACAGATGAGGGGAAACGGTTAGGCAAATCACTGTTGCATTCGTATGACCAATTTTTGAATGTTTTGTTCTCCGACTTATCTGAAGAGGAACAAGAGGAGTTATATCGTTTATTAGGTAAGTTAAAACGTCCTATTTTACGAAAATAATTTTATTCTCAAAATTATATAGAAAATACTTGCTAAGAGTACGTGATTTATGGTAATATATTTCTGTTAATTTGAGACAGTCCGCTGCCTATAAGGTGTAGGTATTGAATGTCTGCAAACAGGAGGAAACAATGAACATTATTAACGTACTTGAACAAGAACAACTTCGTACAGACATCCCTACTTTCCGCGCTGGTGACACAGTTCGCGTACACGTAAAAGTAGTGGAAGGTACTCGTGAACGTATCCAAGTATTCGAAGGTTTGGTAATTAAACGTCAAAACGGTGGCGTACGTGAAACTTTCACAGTTCGTCGTATTGCATCCGGTGTAGGTGTAGAACGTACATTCCCACTTCACAGCCCACGTTTAGCTAAAATCGAAGTTATGCGTCGTGGTGTTGTTCGTCGTGCTAAATTGTACTACTTACGTAACCTTACTGGTAAAGCTGCTCGTATTCGCGAAAAACGCTAATGTTCATAAAAGGCTGCCGTTGGCAGCCTTTTATTTTTGCTAAAATTTAGATATGAAAGGAAATACTATGGCAGATTCACCTATCGTACATTGGTTCCCTGGGCATATGGCGAAAGCCACACGTATGATTACGGAGTATATCAAAAAGGTAGACGTAGTTATTGAGTTACTAGATGCGCGTATTCCTCGTTCTAGTGCGAACCCTGTAATCACTGAACTCGTTGGTCAGAAAGCCTCATATCGTACTGTTAAATAAAGTAGATTTAGCAGATCCCAAAGCCACAAAGGAATGGACTGAGTTCTTTACTAAACAAGGTATCACAGTACTAGCTATCGATTCTAAATCTGGGCAAGGGTAATAAGAAGTTAATATCCACTGTAGAGCGTTTGAGCAAGCCTATCATCGATCGTTGGGTCGCTAAAAGGTATTCGCAGTCGTTCTGTACGTACTATTATCTTTAGGGATTCCTAACGTTGGGTAAATCTACGTTGATTAACTCCTTAGCTGGTTCTGCAGCAACGCGTACAGCTAACAAAGCTGGTCATACCCGTGGTCAACAATGGGTTAAAATTGGTAAAAACCTTGAGTTGCTCGATACACCAGGCGTTTTATGGCCTAAATTAGAGGACCAACGCGCGGCAGCTCGCCTTGCTATGACGGGGGCTGTTTCTGATGATGTGTACGACTTAGAGCATGTTATGAAACAGCTATTAAATCATCTATTGACGAATACACCAAATATTTTGGTAGAACGTTATAAATTAAAAGAAGAAGAGATGACAGATGTGGATACGATTCTTGAAAGCATCGGTCGTCGTCGTGGTTGTCTTGTTAGTGGTGGCGTAGTAGACTTTGATAAAGCACGCCGCATTATCTTGCAAGACTACCGCAATACTAAACTAGGTACAATTACTCTCGATAAAGTTGATGAAGAACCATACTATCCTGAAAACGGTGAGGACACACAAAATGGATAAGGATACATTTAGTAAATTAAAAGTAGCAGATATAAAAGCTCTTTTTGAAACTGAACAAGCCATAGAGATTTTGCCTTTAGCTCAAGAGGACGATCGTAGTTCTGTACAAAAATTGGCCGCTTCTTATATTAAGCGTCAAGAAAAAGAGTTAAAAGAACAGCAACGGCTCATGAGCATGTATGACTATGAAGGCATGTTCTACGATCAAGGTATGTATCATGTAGCTGGTGTCGATGAGGTAGGTCGTGGCCCTATTGCAGGCCCTGTAACGGTAGCGGCCGTTATATTGCCACCTATGACATTGATTCCTGGTTTGAATGACTCTAAAAAGCTAACCGAAGAAAAGCGTGAAGCCCTCTACGATATCATCATGAAAGAAGCCGTTGCTGTGAGCTGTATTTCCTACGGTCCAGATAAGATTGATGAACTCAATATCTACGAAGCAACACGTCAAGCTATGTATGAGGCGATTCGTACCCTCAGCGTACCTGCGGAAGCAGTAGTGGCGGATGCTATGAAATTACCTGACTTAACGATTCCTGTAGAGTCTATCGTAAAAGGTGACAGTAAAAGTGCTAATATTGCGGCTGCATCCATCATTGCTAAGGTTACGCGAGATCGTTATATGAAACAGCTCGATGAGGAATACCCTGGTTATGGTTTGGTATCCACAAGGGATACTATACTGAGCTTCATAAAGAAGCGGTAGAACAACAAGGGGTAACACCACTTCACCGCAAGAGCTTTGAACCTATAAAATCTATCGTTCGTTGGGTTAAACCTGAGTGATTTTATTACATTAGATTTATCATACAAATTGAATATAGTTCATAACCGTAAAGAGGTTCCTATTGGTCACCTATGTGACTATTAGGAACCTTTTTTGTATTTACTTTTACAGCATTCATAATCTACGCTACAAGTAAGTATTACCTGTTGAAAGTTTAGAGATAATTTGAATAGTGCAATTCAGAAGGTTATTGTAGCTAATACACCTAAATAGGAGGTATATATGAAGACCATTAGTACAGGTAAAGCATTTAATGAACTAGACTCTAAAGAGCTTGGTAAATGGGGAGAACGCATTGCTACCCAGTATATTGAAAGTTAGGTCTTACCGTAGTAGATACAAATTATCGAACGAGGTTAGGGGAAATCGATATCATTGCAAAACGTGATTTAGTGTATCACTTTATTGAAATTAAAGCTCGTCGTGGCATGCAACATGGATTGGCCCGTGAGGCAGTTACTAAAAAGAAACAAAAGCATATTAAACGGGCGGCCATGTTATTTTTATATGATCTACATCAAAAGAAACGGCACTGGAAAGAAATATCCTTTGATGTTATAGAGGTGTATCTTCACGAGGACTTTCAAAGTTCTATCCATTATTTGCCGCAGTGCTTTTAGTGAGGTTTCTTATGTATGCAAAACTATATGGAGCCACCTTACATGGCATAGATGGATGCATTATTACGGTAGAGGTCGATATATCGCAAGGTTTACCTGTATTTGATATCGTAGGACTGCCTAATCAGTCCGTAAAGGAAGCTCGTGAACGTGTGAGGGCGGCTATTAAAAATAGTGGCTATGACTTCCCTATGAGGCGTATCGTAGTCAATCTAGCACCTGCTACAATTCGTAAAAGTAGCGCAGGACTCGATTTAGCGATTGCTTTAGGGGTTCTCATTGCATCGGGGCAGATAAAGGGGCGTAAAGCTAATATTTCAGCCTTATTGAATACTTGTCTATTTATGGGTGAGCTAGCCTTAGATGGTTCACTGCTACCTACCTATGGAACCTTGGCGATGTCATTGGCAGGGTTAGATGCTAATTACTCTACAATATATACAAGCGTAGAAAATGGAAATAATTTGAAAGCTATTCCAAATCTTACTATATATGGTGAGTCTTCATTACAAAATATTATTATCGTCTTAGAAGAGCAAGTTAAATCTAAATCTATTTCAACTTTCAAAAAGGTAAAAATCGGGAAACATCAAGATGAGATATTAACAGATACGATGGATAATAAAAACCATAATACTACGTATGATGTAGATTTTGGTGATGTACAAGGTCAAGAGCTTGGTAAACGAGCCATGCTCATCAGTGCTGCAGGACATCATCATTGTATTATGATAGGTCCGCCTGGTGGTGGTAAAACGATGATGGCTGAACGATTACCGACCATATTGCCTCCCATGACTTGGAATGAGATGGTTGAGGTAAGTCGCATCCAAGATGTGATCGGTTTACTCGGTGATAAGGGACTCGTTAAAACTAGGCCTTTTAGGCATCCACATCATACGGCCACTTTAGCGAGTATGGTGGGCGGAGGTATACAAGGACGCCCTGGAGAAGTCACACTTGCTCACGGAGGTGTTTATTTATGGATGAAGCACCAGAGTTTCAGCGCCAAGTTATTGATGCGTTAAGGCAGCCCTTAGAGTCTCGCACAATTACTATCAATAGGTCTCAAGGTAATTATATGTATCCCGCCAATTTTATTTGTATCTTGGCCGCAAATCCCTGTCCCTGTGGTTATTATCATGACCCACATAGGGAATGCATATGTTCTGAAACGATGGTTAAAAACTATCAGCAACGATTGTCAGGGCCTATTATGGACCGCATTGATTTACATATTCCCGTTGAAAGGCCTACACTAGAACAATTATTGGATAATTCGACGTCTACTATGACAAGTGAAAGCATGAGGCAACAAGTTATTTTGGCAACTGCTTTGCAACAGAAACGTTATGAAAACTTAGAATTTAATTCTAATGGAGCCGTTCCTCACAAGGCCATAAGTGAGCTGTGTCATATTACTGATAAGGCATGGAGTGTATTAGGCAATATATTTGATCACTTTCATTTAAGTGGACGTGCCTTTGATCGCATATTAAAGGTGGCTCGTACTATAGCGGACCTTGAGGGAAATCCACAAGTGGAGCCTCATCACATTTCCGAGGCTATGTTGTTTAGAACAGGTAAATAGGTGTAAAGATGACTAGATACGATGATACTATTTATATTGCTGGCTTGCAAAGTTTATATAATGTGGGAGCCACACATGTACGGCGTTTTCATAGAGGATTTTGGGGATCGCCCTATGATGCTTGGCAAGCCGTTAAGAAAATTGAAAATTTAAAGCCTTATACACATATTTCTACTGCTGATAAACGTGCTATAGCATCATCGGCTAAGGATGAAAAGTTAGATTATATAATTCATAAAATAGACGAATATAAGATGGATGTTACTACCTTTTTAGATAAAGATTTTCCATCTATTTTGAACCATATTTATAATCCACCGGCTATATTGTTTATGCGAGGTAATAGAGCCCTTTTAGATAAACGGCTAAATCGGATTGCCCTTGTAGGGGCACGGAGCTGCTCGTTGTATGGACGCAATGTGGCGAGAATGCTTGGTAAAGAGCTCGGCAAATACAGCACTATTATCGTCAGTGGCGGCGCACGAGGTATTGATACACATGGTCATGAAGGACTGTTAGCTAGTCAGGGATACGGTATTGTGGTCATGGGTTGTGGCTTAGATATAGTATATCCACGAGAAAATACAAAATTATTTGACCGAATCCTACAAAACAATGGTTTGCTTGTGTCTGAGTACCCACCTGGTACGCCACCATCTGCTAAACATTTCCCTGCTCGAAATCGTATCATTAGCTGCCTTAGTAGAGGTGTAATCGTAGTAGAGGCAAAAGCAAGTAGTGGATCATTGATTACAGCTGATATGGCTGTTAGCGAAGGGCGAGATGTATTTGTAGTGCCTTGTAATTTATTAGACCATACGGCAGATGGCAATAAATTCCTCATGCGTAATGGAGCCTTTGTATTAACTGGTTATGAGGACATCGTCAAGGAGTATCATTTAACATTGCGAGATATGTTTAGTGCTAAAGAAAAACTTTTACCACCAAATAAAAGAGATACTATGGGTGTAAAAGATAGTAATCAAATGGCGAATCATGGTCAGGGTGTTGATACACAAGGGCTCTCTATGTTAAGCTTTAATGTGGATAGGAGTCTAATCTTGAGCGAAATACCTCATGATCGTTGTATCACTGTTAGTGATATTTTGAAAGCGACCTCTATTCCATTACAACAACTGCAGCCCTTATTACTAGAGTTAGAAATGGAAGGGGCTATAGAGAATCATCCGCCGAGAGGCTATATTAATATGACTAGGAGTGATATACTTGTCCATTAAACGATCAATCGTTATTGGCGAGCCAAAAGCAGCTAGTACTAGTAAAGATACTAAAAAGAAAAGTACTAAAAAAGAGAGTACTACGATAAAGCGTAAGGTTGCTAAAGAAGCCCTTACTCCAATGGGAATTGTACGGGATAAATCTGTACTACAAACCTCTGTGCCACCAGAGCAACGGGAACCACGCGTATATAATCCTGATGGCAAAGTATTGGTTATCGTAGAGTCTCCTGCTAAATCTAAAACAATTGAAAAATTCTTAGGCCCTAACTATGTTGTAAAGGCGAGTATGGGCCACTTACGAGATTTGCCAAAGTCTCAAATGGGCATCGATATCGAACATGATTTCACGCCCCGTTATAGCAATTTGGTAACTCGTAAAAAGGTTATTGATGAACTCGTTTCCTATGCCGATGAAAGTAGTGCCGTATTGCTCGCAACTGACCCTGACCGCGAAGGGGAAGCTATTTCTTGGCATTTAGCGTACATTCTAAATGTAGATCCTACATCTACATGTCGTATTACGTTCAATGAGATTACTAAAAATGCGGTAGCAGAGGCTTTAGAATCTCCACGTACTATCGATATGAACATGGTTGATGCCCAACAAGCACGCCGTGTATTAGACCGCATCGTAGGCTATAAATTGAGTCCTTTGTTATGGAAAAAGGTTTGTAAAGGACTCAGTGCAGGTCGTGTGCAATCCGTTGCAGTTCGACTTATCTGTGAAAGAGAGCGAGAAATTCAAGCTTTTGTGCCACAAGAATATTGGACTATTGAAGGCAATTTTGAAACACCTAAAAAAGAGGCTTTCACAGCAGAATTAACTCATATTAAAGGTGAAAAAATCGATATTACTACTGAAAGTGAAGCACAAGCCGTAGTAGATGCTATTGGTGGAGCCGATGCAGTAGTGAGAAATATTGAGAAGCGCAAGCGTTCTCGTAAAGCAGCACCTCCGTTTACGACGTCTACGTTGCAACAAGATGGTGTGCGTAAATTGAACTTTGGTGCGAAGCGTACCATGATGATTGCACAACATCTTTACGAAGGTCTTGAAATCGGTTCCTATGGTCACGTAGGTTTGATTACGTATATGCGTACAGACTCTACGCGTATCTCTAAAGAGATGCAAGAAACGGCTAAGGACTTTATCCTTCGCAATTATGGGGAAGACTATTATCCGTCTAAACCAAATGTGTACGGTTCAAAAGTTCTGCTCAGGATGCGCACGAAGCAATTCGTCCCACATCTCTCGAGTTAACACCTAAGATGGTTGAGCCATTCTTGAGTCGTGATGAGCTTAAATTATATACATTGATTTGGAATCGTTTTATGGCAAGTCAAATGGCACCACAACAAAACGAATCTACAACTATTGAATTGACCGTTCATGATGATTACACATTTAAAGCGACAGGCTCTCGTGTTATCTTCCCTGGCTTTAGCGCCGTTTATGAAGATGTGAAAAAAGAGGATGCTCCTCAATTGCCTGCGCTTAAAAAGAATGATGCAGCTCATACGGTAGAGGTATTGCCTGAACAACATTTCACGCAACCACCTCCTCGTTACTCTGAGGCGAGTCTTATCAAAACACTAGAAGAACTCGGTATTGGTCGTCCTAGTACGTATGCACCAATTTTAGATACAATCGTTAGCCGTAACTATGTAGAGAATACGAATAAACAATTCGTTCCAACAGAGCTAGGCTTTGTAGTAGTAGATTTCTTGATTGCGTACTTTGAAAAAATCATCAATACTGGCTTTACGCGAGACCTTGAAGAAGAGCTTGATGCAATTGCATCTGGCAAGGATACGTATGTAAAAGTACTATCTGACTTCTACGAGGTATTTGCGCAAGAGCTAGAAGATGCGAGCGATGTAGATCGCATTGAAATTGCATCTATGGAAAGTGATGAAACTTGTGAACTTTGCAATAGCCCAATGGTATATAAATTTGGTCGCTATGGTAAGTTCCTAGCATGTTCTAACTTCCCAGAATGTAAAAATACTAAACCTATTACAGTAGGTACAGGCGTAACTTGCCCTAAATGTAAGGAAGGGGAAATCGTAGAGCGTAAGTCTCGTCGTGGTCGTCTATTCTACGGCTGTAATCGATATCCACAATGTGACTTTACATTATGGGATAAACCAACCCATGATTTCTGTGAAACATGTGGTTCTATTATGGTTGAAAAGACATATAAAAATGGTACAACTAAAAAGTTCTGTTCCAATGAAACATGTCCAACTAGACCACCAAAGAAAACAAGAAAGAAAAAAAGCGAAGCTAGTGAAGAAACTGTAAAAGAATCTAAAGAATCTAAAAAATCTAAAGAATCTAAAAAAGTCTAGCAAAGCTAAAAAAAGAGGAAACAACAGTTGAATAATAAAAATGTTATTGTTATTGGTGCGGGTCTAGCAGGTTCTGAGGCGGCTTGGCAACTCGCTAATCGTGGCATTCATGTAGACTTATATGAAATGCGCCCTGTAAAGAGTTCCCCTGCGCACCAAACAGATCAATTTGCAGAGCTCGTATGTAGTAACTCCTTGCGAGCTGGCAATATTGAAAATGCAGTAGGTCTTTTAAAAGAAGAAATGCGTCGTTTAGGTTCCCTGATTATGGAATGTGCTGATGCAACTGCTGTACCTGCCGGTGGTGCCTTGGCCGTTGATCGTCATTTGTTTAGTGAAATGGTGACTGAGAAGGTAAAGGGACATCCTAATATTACAGTTCACAATGAAGAGGTGACTGAGATTCCCGCTGAAGGCAGTGTTATCTTTGCTTCCGGTCCACTTACATCTGAAGCATTAGGCGATAAGATTAAAGCCTTAACAGGTGAAACTGGGTTTTATTTCTACGATGCAGCAGCACCTATTGTTACGGCAGAATCTTTAAATTACGACAAAGTATTTGCCGCATCTCGTTACGATAAGGGCGATGCAGATTACCTTAACTGTCCTATGACAGAAGAGGAATACAAAGCATTCTGGCATGAACTTACTACAGCTGAAGCTGTACAACCGAAGGATTTTGAAAAGGAAATCTACTTTGAAGGTTGTATGCCTGTAGAAATTATGGCAAGCCGTGGGGAAGATACATTGCGCTATGGTCCACTTAAACCAGTAGGCTTAGTAGATAAACGTACCAATGAAGAGTCTTATGCAGTAGTACAATTGCGTAAGGAAAATAAAGAAGGTACCATGTTTAACTTGGTAGGCTTCCAAACTCATTTAAAGTGGGGCGAACAAAAGCGTGTATTTGCTATGATTCCAGGTCTTGAAAATGCTGAATTTATCCGTTATGGCGTCATGCACCGCAATACATATATTAACTCTCCTGAGTTATTGAATCATGCGTTCCAACTTAAAAAGGAACCACGCCTATTCTTCGCTGGTCAAATGACAGGCGTAGAAGGGTATTTAGAATCTGCTGCGAGTGGTCTCATGGTAGGTCTTCAAGTAGAACGGTATTTAGCGGAACGCTCATTTATTGATTTCCCTAAAACTACGGCGATCGGCTCTCTCAGCCACTATATTTCTAACTATGAAGGCTCTAACTTCCAACCGATGAATGTCAACTTTGGCATCATGGATCCATGGCCTCAAAAAGTGCGTAAGAAAAAAGAGAAAAATGCATTGATTGCTAATCGAGCATTAGAAGAGCTGGATGCTTTAAAAGCTAAAGAAAATTTATAAGATAAAGTTTTTATATGTATTAGTCTAACTTGTTTAGATCAATCGTATTTGATAGGTCAATCGTAAATTACGTCCCTACATAAAAAAATCCTTCATTCACATACCCTAGGAATGAAGGATTTTTTTTATTATTTACTGTATTTTTATTTACGTTTTTTTAGTTTTTAACTGTTGGTTCTGCTGCAACTAGTTACTGTTTGATTTTTTTCTTTTCTAGATAGCCCTAGATAGATAAATACACAGATGCCCACAATGATTGCTACAAGGCTAGTCATTTGAGCAGATTTTAAACCTAATGTTAGATTTACATAATCGCCACGCAAGAACTCTAAGAAGAAACGAGCTGTAGAGTAGAGAATAGCGTATAGGACAAATACTTGACCTTTAGCATGTTTGAAGGAACCAAATAATAAAAGGGCAACAAAGATAAGAATATCGATCTGACCTTCCCATACTTCCGCAGGCCATAGTGGTTGATTGCCGTAGGTGCGGTACGCAAGGGTACTTTCAGGATAGATAATACCATAATTACCACCCGTAGGATGACCGAAAGCATCGCCGTTTAAAAGATTTGCCATACGGCCTACAGATTGTGCCAAAATCAATGCTGGTGCAAATAGATCGGCAAAGGCCCAGAAGTCGATATTGTTTTTACGAAGATACCAGTAGCCCGCAATTGTACCTAGTACAACACCACCTTGGATAGCCATGCCACCTTGCCAAACGAAGGGGATTTCCAATAAATGGTTGCCATAATAATCCCAGTCAAAGAAGAATACGTCCCATAGGCGAGCACCGATGAGGCCCGCTACAGCAACTGTAATGGAGAAATCAATGATGTGCTCATGCCAACCACGACCATCTTTCTTTAACAGTACATACGCCACTGAGGCGCCGCAGATGATAGCCAAGGCCAACATAACGCCGTAGGCTCTAATGGGGAAGTCCCCTATAAAAAATAAATATTGATGCATATAAAACTCCTTATGTGATAATTTTTATTAGTACATAAATTTAATTATAAATTACATGTACCCTTCATGCAAGAAAAGAGATGTACTCTATATAATATGGTATAATATAGAGATTGATATTGTATCCCAGTATGGGAACTAGAGTTAGGAGAGTACATGATTCGCAAATCTACTATTTTAAAATCATTAACAGCTTTAGTAATGTCTGCATTATCTACGACTGCCGTACAGGCAGAGGTATTGGTACCGTTAGAACAATTTCTAGCGACAACAACGCGTCATTACGAAGCAAATCAATATAAAACAGCATATACGGTGTATGTGCCTCAAACAGAATTACAAGGTAATATGGTTGTATTAAATCCATCAGCCGTTGGTGAACCTGTTAAATTGCCTATTACTAAACAAAATGGTATTACCTATGTTGATATCGAGTCTGATCCAGCAATGCTTGGTGTTAGTTACACAAAAACTAATGGACAATTAACATTAGGTCCTACTCCGCAAGCTTCAACGGTAAAAGCCCCTTATACATTGCAAACTCCATTGTCTTGGGCATTTGACCCATGGCCGACAGAGGGGGCACCATACCAAGCAAAGCTGAATTCCAGTGGTGATAATATCATTTCTCCAAGTTGGTTTAAATTGCATAGCCTTGGCCTTGAAGCAAGTCCTAATGTAAGTATTGATTATGTTAACGATTATAAGAGCAAAGGTTATCACGTATGGCCATTGATTACGAATCGTTTTGATCCAGACTTTACAAGTGGCATTTTAGCAGACCAATCAGTATGGAAAAAATATGCTCATAACCTTGTTCAATATGCCTATATTTATGGCTTTGATGGTTATAACTTTGACTTTGAAAATATTGACTATGCTGACCGTGATCGTTTGACAGCTTTTGTAGCCTATTTGTCTAACCATTTACACCAATACAATATTAAAACATCTATCGATGTAACGGGGTATTCTGATAGTCCTGAATGGTCTTTGGTATATAACCGCAGTGCCTTTGCTAATTCCGTAGACTATGTGGTTCTTATGGCGTATGATGAAACATGGGCTAAGAGTACTACAGCTGGTCCTGTAGCAAGTTATCCTTGGGTTCGTAACCATACTGAAAGAATGCTTTCAGAGGTTCCATCTCATAAGTTAGTGCTTGGTGTACCATTCTACATGCGCTTGTGGCATGATACAAATGGCTATGCTAAGGGCGAAACATTGGCTATGAAAAACACAGGTACTTACTTTGCAAACCACAAAGATAAAATGACTTGGGATGATCGTCTGAAAATTATACTATCTATCTATCCCGACAAGTTCTGGCTCTGATCGCATTTGGTTTGAAGATAATACATCTTTAGGCTTAAAATTAGACCTTGTAAAAGAATTGAAAACTCGGTGGTTTTGCTGCATGGCGTAAAGGCTTTTGAAGATGAATCTACTATCGCTATGATTCAAGGTAAAGACTTAGGTCGTGGTATTCCTAAATCTACTACCGTAGATGTTCCTGAACCTGTAGTAGAGGAAACAAAACCATTAACTAAGCTTGAACAATACAAATTGCGCTTAGAGGAAAAAGAAAAGGCTAAAGCTGCTAAAGCAGAAGCAAAACGTAAGGCTAAAGAAGAAAAAAAGAAGCAGCTAAACGCAAAGCTAAAGAAGAAGCTGAACAAGCAAAAGCTGAGAAAAAAACGTCTAGCTGAGGAAGCCAAGGCAGAGAAAAAGCGTTTAGAAGAAGAGGCTAAGGCTCAAAAGGAACGTGATGCACAAGAGGCAAAGGATAAAAATTGCTTCTTATAAGAGCCATGGAACTGTTCAAAATGCAACTACTAAAAACGAATTAACAAAATCTGTTCAAGTAGTAAAACGCTAGTGTTTGACTGCTTTTACTTGAAGTAGTAAAATAAGAATATTGATTATAAAACGGCAACTAATGAGGTTGACTATATGAGGAGGCCCCTACATGAATGAAAAATATGTAGCCCAAGATATTGAGAAAAAGTGGCAAAAGTACTGGGACGATAACCATACTTTTAAAACAGAATATGATGAATCTAAAGAAAAATATTATGTATTAGAAATGTTTCCGTACCCATCTGGTAATTTACATATGGGTCACGTGCGTAACTATTCCATTGGTGATGTAGTAGCTCGCTTTAAAAAAATGAAGGGCTTTAACGTGTTACATCCAATGGGGTGGGACTCCTTTGGTATGCCTGCAGAAAATGCGGCTATCAAACATGGCATTGCACCTAAAACATGGACTCTTGATAACATCGAGAACATGAAATTGCAACAAAAAGCACTTGGTTTGTCCTACGACTGGGACCGCGAAGTAGCAACTTGCAAAGAAGATTACTACAAATGGACGCAATGGTTCTTCCAACAGTTCTATAAAAAAGGCTTAGCTTACAAAAAAGAAGCTAAAGTAAACTGGTGTGAAACGTGCCATACTGTATTGGCAAATGAACAAGTAATCGACGGCGCTTGCTGGCGTTGTGACAATACTGTTGAGAAAAAAGATTTGTCTCAATGGTTCTTGCGCATCACTGAATATGCGGATCGCTTGTTAACAGATTTGGATACTCTTGATCACTGGCCACAACGCGTTAAATTGATGCAAAAAAACTGGATTAGCCGCTCTGAAGGTACAGAATTCTCCTTCGAAGTACCATCCATTAATGAACGTGTAGCTGTATATACAACTCGTGTGGATACGATTTATGGCGTAAGCTATGTTGTATTGGCTCCTGAACATCCATATGTAGAACGTCTTATTGAAAATGCTCCTAATAAAGCTGAATTAGAAGCTTTCATTACGCGTATGCGCAATATGAGCGACATCGATCGTACATCTACAGATACACCTAAAGAAGGTATGTTTACTGGTTCCTATGCAGTAAATCCTATGTCTGGTGAACAAGTTCCAGTTTGGATTGCAAACTATGTATTAGTAGACTATGGTACTGGTGCTGTTATGGGTTCCCCTGCACATGATGAACGGGACTGGGAATTTGCTCATAAATATGATTTGCCTATTAAACAAGTTGTTGCTCGGGAAGGTGAAGAATATAGCCTTGAAAAATGGCAAGAATGGTACCATGAAGATGGTATCCTAGTTAACTCTGGCGAATTTAATGGCCAAATATCTGAAGAGGCTCGTAAAAATATTACAGCTGCACTTAATGAGCGCGGTATTGGTGAAGGTAAAGTAAACTTCCGTCTTCGTGACTGGTTGATTTCTCGTCAACGTTATTGGGGTGTGCCAATTCCTGTAGTATACTGTGAAAAATGTGGTGAACAACTCGTTCCTGAAGAAGAGTTGCCAGTACGCTTGCCAGAGGATGTTAAATTCGAATCTGGTGCGGTATCTCCATTGGCTACCTCTGAAAGCTTCTTGCATACTACATGCCCTAAATGTGGTGGTCCAGCACATCGTGAGACAGATACAATGGATACTTTCATCGACTCCTCTTGGTACTTCTTGCGCTATACAGATGCGAAAAATGACCAAGCTCCATTCGATAAAAAAATTGCTAATTACTGGATGAACGTTGACCAATATATCGGTGGTATTGAACATGCTATCTTGCACTTGCTATACTCTCGATTCTTTGTGAAAGTTATTCACGATTTAGGTCTTATCGAAGCTAACGAACCATTCCGTGGTTTGTTGACACAAGGTATGGTTCTTAAAGAAGGCAGTAAGATGTCTAAATCCAAAGGTAATGTAGTTTCTCCTGAAGAAATTATCAATACCTATGGTGCTGACACTGCACGTTTGTTCATTCTATTTGCGGCTCCTGTAGATCGTGACCTTGATTGGTCTGACCAAGGTGTTGAAGGTTCTTACCGTTTCTTAGGTCGTGTATGGCGTATTGTTGATGCGTACAACGAAGAAGGTAAGAAAAAAATGTAACTGGTGAACTTACAAAAGACGAATTTGCACTGCGTCGTGAATTACACCGCGTTATCAAAAAAAGTTACAGAAGATCTCGATAACAACTTCAACTTCAATACAGCCATTTCTGCTATCATGGAACTTGTAAATGCTATGTATGCTCATAAGGATAAAGCTGAAACAATCAATAGTGCTTTGGCTAATGAATTGACTCGTTCCTTATTACTTCTTTTAGCACCATTCGTTCCTCATATTACAGAAGAGTTGTGGCATGAATTGGGTGAAACTACATCCATCCATACTGAAAACTGGCCTGTATACGAAGAATCTGCTCTTGTAGTAGACGAAGTAGAAGTAGTATTGCAAGTAAATGGTAAAGTTCGCGATAAACTTACTGTTTCCGTAAATATTACGAAAGAAGAATTAGAAACAATGGCTAAAGAATCTAGCCGTGTTCAAGAGTTTACAGAAGGTAAAAATATCGTAAAAGTTATTTATGTTCCTGGTAAACTTGTAAATATCGTTGTTAAATAACGATATTCTATTCGTTTAATACTGTAAGCCCCCAACTACATAGGTAGAAGGGGGCTTATTTTTAAGTGAGGTAATTATGGCAAAACGTAGCGATTATATTTCTTGGGATGAATACTTCATGGGCGTTGCCATTTTGGCAGCACAACGTTCTAAAGATCCTAATACACAAGTAGGTGCCTGCATCGTAAGCAATGACAATAAAATTTTATCTATTGGTTACAATGGTATGCCTTTAAATTGTAGTGATGATGATTTCACCTGGGAACGCGATACAGCAGATGATAATAAATACTTTTTATACTGTACATAGCGAACTCAATGCCATCCTAAATTATCGGGGCGGTTCTTTAGAAGGTTCTAAAATATATGTAACACTATTCCCTTGTAATGAATGTGCAAAAGCCATCATTCAAAGTGGCATTAAAGCTGTTATCTACCGAGATGATCTTTACAAAGATACAAAAGAGGTTAAGGCATCTAAACGGATGCTAAAAACAGCAGGTGTAGAAATTATTGAATATAAACCTACAGGACGGACTTTACATATTACCCTATGATAAACTATAAAAGCATATTATTATAAGAAAAGCTCTTATCTATTAATTAATGGATAAGAGCTTTTGCTATATTTTTACTATGTTAGATTGTATACCTAAATTATACTTGTAAACGACCGTCAATCATAATATCAACGGCTTGACCATCACGAGTATATCCCTTAATATTCATGTGTTCATGACCAATCATAAAGTCCACATGTGTTAAGGAGTGGTTAAGGCCGCGTTCCTTTAATTCCTCTTCAGATAAACCATCGCTGTTTTTAAGGCATGTAGGATAGGATGCGCCAATTGCTAAATGGCAGGATGCATTTTCATCAAATAATGTTTCGTAGAATATTTGGTTAGATTGGCTAATTGGGCTGAAGTGATCCACTAATGCTACTTCGCCAAGGTAGTGGGAGCCTTCATCAGTTTCTACTAATTCTTTTAGAACTTCATAACCTTCTTTTGCAGTGTATTCTACGATTTTACCATCTTTAAAGGTGAAGGAGAAATCAGAAATTGTATTGCCATGGTAAATTAATGGTTTTGTGCTGTACACAACGCCATTTACACCATTATATTGAGGAGCAGAGAAAACTTCCTCTGTAGGAATATTAGCATTGAAAATAGTACCATCTTTAGAGGATTCTTCACCACCTAGCCAGATATGACCTTCTGGCAATTCTAATAAAGGTCGGTGCCGTTTTCACAAGTGTAACGCAATGATTTTAAGTCTAATTTATTCAATGCTTCACAGCGGTGACGCAATTTTGCCATGTGATGACGATATGTATCTTTCGGTTCGACACCTTCAATACGACAAAGTTTTAATAATGTTGCCCACAATTGGTCAATTTTTTCTTCGTCACTACCTTCATAGCCAAGTAAATCTGCCCATAGAACGGTCGGTACAGATGCTACACACCATGTAACAGAAGAGTTCATGATTGCTGTATGATAGAAGGATAATGCTTTATTTAAATTGCGAGACTGTAAGGAAATACGATCTGTTGGGATACCTTCTAATGCTTTAGGATTAGCACTAATTAAAGATAAAAATGCTGCCTTATCATCGATGTATTGCTTGTAGAATTCAGGAATCCAGTTAGCCGGTTTTTCTAAGACAGATTCTTTAGCATGTAATAAGCGTTGACGAGCGATAGGGGAACATCTCCAGTTAAGAACTACCTCTTTTGCGCCTAGCTCATAGGCTTCTTCAGTAACGATTACTGCAAAATCTTTATTTTCTACATCAACAGAAATAACTAATGTTTGGTCTTGTTGTAAATTTACGCCGTACTTTAGTAATGTATGGGCGTATTTTTTTAATGTTTCTTGATTCATAAATTCTCCTTTTATTCGACATCAATTATAAAGTCCTGCATATGTGACTAATAGAGTCAACGATAGGACTTTACTATTTTATAGGGAAATCCTTCAGTAGGAGGTGCACTATGAAATATAAATTGAAGCCGTATATGATAATTATATTAATCCTATGTGTTTTAGTAGGAATTTATTTCCTATGGCCTATTATAACAGATGAAAGCGATTCTGTCCTTGTTGAAGGGGGAGTAGATGGAAGTTCTTCTATATCAAATGTAGCAGAAATATCTAATAAACCGATTGCTTATATTACAGGTGCCGTAGTTTCACCTGGTCTATATGAGCTTGAAAGCTCAGCAACAGTAGGAGATGTGATCAAGCTAGCAGGAGGACTGTTACCGTATGCAGATGTAGAGTCTATTAATATGGCTAAATCTGTGACTGGAGGCGATCATATCCATGTAGCATTTAACTTTCACGGAAATCCTGAAGCGTTATTACGTGGTAATAAGATAAATATTAATACAGCTACTGCTAAAGAACTAGATGCGTTGCCCGGCATTGGTCCTGCTATGGCTAAAAGAATAGAAGAATATCGCTCACAAAAAGGTCCCTTTACATCTGTTGAAGGCATCAAGGGGGGTGAAGGGCATTGGTGACGGCGTATTTAAGAAGATTAAAGACAAAATTACAATCTAAATCAATAAGTAGACATGAAAATTTTCAGTATGTTGATCCGTGTTTAAATTCTTTAGATTTGGTCAATAAGAAACAATCTATAACGCATAGCCAATGGGCACATATTATATTGGGTTCTATAATTATGGGTACAATATTAGGCTATGGTCAGTATTATCCAGTACTTAATCAGATGCGCTACATCTTTGCTATCGGGTTAGCTATTATAGTTGTAGGTATTTTCAAGGCATTTCAATTGTCTGATAGATGGCATTCACTTAGCAAGTTAATGGTCTTAGTATTTGTTTTAGTTGGTTTATCTTATTGTCAAACAGATTTACGGATTATACATTTTAATAGTTATACATCATATTATTTACAGCAAGAAGGGGAATACCTTTGTACGGTTGTTGCTGCACCTGAAACAGTAAATTTGAATGGACAGGAGTATTACAAATACATTATTGAAATTCATGGCCTACATCCCTATAAAAATACTGCAAAAAATGACTATATTAAAGCACAGGGGCGTTTACAGGTATACTCAAAGGTATCTACTACGAACTATCTCATACGACTAGGAGAATATGCAATTATTGAAGGTACGCCAAAGCCCTTATTTCTCATTGAAGAGGAAGGTCGTATTAATCTTCGAGGCCGCTATATGAGCTCCAATACTCGAGGACGTATCTATGATGGTATATACCGAGTTGCTAACAATAAAGACTTACAGGCATTTCACTATAAAGAAACCTATTTTGAAAAACTATATAGGAAAGGCTTATTAATTGCTGGTGCATTACGCGAATCTATAGATAAAAATATTGGTCACAATCTAGAAGGACCGCAAAAAGTATTAGCACAAGCGTTAGCTTTAGGTGGTCATTATAGTGAACTCGGAGAGGACCAAATGAAGGCTTTCTCCTATACAGGCCTAATCCATATTTTATCCATATCAGGATCGCATATTGCTTTGTTGTTAGCCCTTGTGTACGGATTTGGACGATTTATTAAATTAAAGAAGCGTACATGTTTAATCTTTGGTATTATAGTTGCTTGTATATATTGTGGTATTGTAGGTGGCGATGCACCTGTTCTACGTGCTACGATGATGAGCATACTCATGTGTATCGCCAATATAAAGGGACGACTATATCAGGCTAAACAAGCATTATGTATATGTGCTATTTTATGTGTCATATATGATCCGTTCTCCTTATTTGATGTAAGCTTTCAACTATCCTTTGGAGCGACTTATGGTTTACTCATATGGGGAAAGGTATTATATGAGCGGATACAGTGGTTACCAAGATGGATAAAAACACCGCTTGTATTATGTGTGTCTGCCCAGTTGTTGATTTTACCGTTACAGCTCTATTACTTTCACTATAATAGCATTGCTAGTTTGTTAGCAGCCTGTATAGTAGCGCCCCTATTAGATATATCCATAGTTTTAATATTTATAAGTACTTTAGTCAGTTACGTACTCCCTATATCGTTAATGTGGTCTTTAGTAGATGTACTATTGCGAATATCTTTATATTTAAATCATGTGTTAGGTCGTAGTGGCAGTCTACTATGGCTAGGTATGATGCATCCTTATTGTGCTTATATATATTATGTGCTATTAGGTTTATTTACGTACTTTTTGACGCATAGAAAAAGATATACTGTACATATAGTAATATCATTATCTTTGATGATGTTAACCCTTGCTGCTTCTCATTATGTTACGCATCATCATCAGGAAACATTAGTTCATTATATTCCAATGAAGCAATGCAATGTTTAGCTTTGTATAGAACCAAATCATGAAGGGGCACATCTATTAATCGATGCGCCAGATCATATTAAGACTGCACCTAATGAAAGGCTTATTAATCAAGCTATTAGAGCCTATGGCGTACATCCTAAAAAGCGTAACAGTTGAGTACTTTCATAGTAATGGTTCTGCAAAGGTGGTATATAAAAAAATAGTATGAGCCAAATTGTAGTATATAATGGACAAAGTAGAGAAAAAAATCTAAAATTAAATGATAAGACTAATTCATTATATATAACGAGTCGATCTCAGTGTAATGACTGAAATTGGACGTATTTCACCTACTAGTACGGTTCTATTTGGAAGTCCCCACGGTGCGTTACGCGATGTGGATCCTTCATCAGAACACATGTATATAATGGGGTACAGCTATATCGAGGATATGTATCTGTGAAAGGAGGAACTATGGCACATATTCAGCTTATTTATGGTGATGAGCCACAATTAATTGAAGAAGAAAAAAACGCAAATTTTTAAGTGCCTATCCAGACCTTCCAGTGACCGTATTAGATGATGAAGCTGGCCCACAGAAGATTAGTGAAAAGCTATGTGAAGATTCACTATTTGGGGATCAAAAGGTATTCTGTTTAGTTAACTTGCCTATCATTCGTAAAAAGCGGCAAAAAAATAGCGATGCTTGGATTCCATTGTATGAGCTCATCATGGAATATAATGGGGATAATCCTATTCTTTTGATTTATCATGATATGATTGATAAACGGATTAAACAGAATAAAGAGATTCTGGATAAAATACCAAATCATCAATGCAAGCGCCTTGAAGGGGCAGACCTTGTGATGTGGATACGTCAGTACTGTACATCTAATGGGTTTAAAATGACACCGGATGCACAGGAATATGTAGCGCATCTCATCGATTTGTGGCAAGATGTACCAGTTTCTTTCATGAGAACCGAATTTGACCGTTATTTCTTGCAAATTACAGGGGAAAAAGTCATTACCAAAGAATTCCTAGAAGAAAATGGCAGTGACTATGGTGCTAAAAATATTTTCACCTTTAAAGAGGCTCTGTTAAAAGCGAGATATTGATACATTGCTTGAACTATTTCCGTTTATGTTTGGCTATAAAGAATTAGACCGTGCTATGAGCTATATTGAGGGGCAATTACGTTTACAGCTACTGGTTAATGAATGTCGACAAGCGGGAATGTCTGTTCAAGCCATACAAAACTTATGTAAGGATCATGATTCGTCATTTAAACCGTATCCGATCAAACTTGCTTATGAAGCGAGCTCTCGGATTTCTACCAAAGCATTACGAGCTTTATTAAAAGGTTTGTATGAGATTATCCTAGATAGTCGTAGCAGTAAGGGCGATATTTGGAGATTTAGAGATTTATGTATTACCTATTGTGGGTATAAGGGATAAAAATGAAAGTACGTTATCGTGTTGTACCAAAACAGAATAAGAAATCATCCTTCTATGTGAACTGTCATAGCCAACATGTGACGATACAAGCTGCAGACTCTGCATTTTCTACTCTGCTGAGCCTACGTGACAGATTATCTGCATGGTATAAGGAGAAGAATATATCTTTTGATGATATTCCAACAAATACTGATACAGCATGCTGTTTTGCTTGGAAAGTAGATACTGAAACTGGGGAAGGGTTAGATACCTATTATTATGGTGGTGGCTGTGGTGCTGGAGAATGGATCGAGGCTGCAGAGGCGCAACGGGAGGCTGAAGAGGCTAAAAACCAAGCTCCTAGAGGTAAATCCTTTGCTGGCTATGATTATGAAGATGACTATGCCGAGTTTGATGATTTTGCACCGTTCGTAGAAGCTGTAGAACTTGGCTATTTCAATAATAATCCAGTCGTCGTTTCTCGACCTCATCAAACAGCTGCAGCATCTAGTAGTAATGATACTGTAGCGTCTGTTAGTAGCGCACCTAAAACAAGTAAAGGTTTTGCTCCTAAAAGCGCTACAAAATCCACAGCTAAAGGTAGTGAAGGGGATGAAAAATATCCTCGTCGTGCACCGAAGGCTGTTCCTACAGATGAGGGCATGATTGTAGGCCCTAAAATTGAAGGGGTCACCTCTAAAATTATGGGGACCATGGATACACCTAGTGTCATCTTTGAAGGTGTATTAGTAGGCTTAGATAAACGTGATACTAAGACTGGTAAAAGTATCGTTAACGGCAGCATTGTTGATGATACGAATAGTATTAAGTTCATCAAGTTTGCGAATAGTCCTGAAGAAGGGAGATGCACTACTTAAACAGTTAAAAGGTTTGCAACGCGTTCGCGTACAAGGCAGCGTAAACTTTGATGATCGCTTTGATAAAGACTATATCCTATCTATTCGCAGTATTGAAGCTTTGGAAACGACTAGTGTAGAACGCACTGAAAACCGTCCAGACTCTCGTGTAGAGCTTCATTTACACACTAAGATGAGCGATAAGGATGCCCTTGTATCTGTTAAAGATTTATTCAAAACAATAAAAAAATGGGGTCATCCAGCAGTAGCTATTACTGACCATGGCGTTGTTCAAGCCTTTCCAGAGGCGCAAGCTCTTGGTAAGGAGTTGGGCGTTAAGGTTATTTATGGTGTAGAAGGTTATCTCATTGATGATGAAATTGTTGCTCGTGATGAAGAGCCTGTAGTAGATAAGAAGAAGAAAAAAGGAAAAAAGATAAACGTTACCATATTATCTTATTAGCTAAAAATATGGTAGGTTTGCGCAATCTGTACAAGATGATATCTATTTCTCACCTAGAACATTACAAGGTTCGCCCACGCTTACCACGTTCCGTTATTGAAGAACATCGTGAAGGCATTATTATCGGCTCTGCTTGTGAAGCTGGTGAACTTATGCAATCCATTGTTCGTGGCGCCACAAAGGAAGAGCTATTAGAGGTTGCATCCTTCTATGATTATTTAGAAGTTCAGCCACATACGAATAATATGTTCTTGGTTCGTAAAGGGCTTATGCCAGATGAGCAAGCCCTTATCGATATGAACAAAACAGTGATCGAGTTAGGTGAGGCCTTAAACAAACCTGTATGTGCTACTTGTGACGTTCACTATTTAACGCCAGAAGAAAAGATTTACCGTGAAATCATGTTAACTGCCTGTGGCTATCCAGATGCAGATGAACAACCGGATTTACATTTACGTACAACCGATGAAATGTTGGCATCCTTCCCTTACTTAAGTGAAGAAAAAGCTTATGAAATAGTTGTTACAAATACGCGTGCTATAAATGATAGCATTGAAGATATTAAACCAGTTCCAGATGGCACATATTCTCCAAAGATTGAAGGTGCCGATGAAGCTTTCACAGAAATGTGTTATAGAAATGCAAAAGCCATTTATGGTGATCCATTGCCTCGCGTAGTACAAGAACGCCTTGATTATGAACTAGATTGTATTATCTCCAATGGCTATGGCGTATTGTATTACATTGCTCATAAGCTAGTAAAAAAATCACTTGATGATGGTTATCTCGTTGGTTCTCGTGGTTCTGTAGGTTCTTCCTTTGCAGCAACCATGTCTGAAATTACCGAGGTAAATCCATTACCGCCACATTATGTATGTCCTAACTGTAAGCATTCTGAATTCTTTGAAAAGGGCGAATATGCAGGTGGTTTTGACTTACCACGTAAAGATTGTCCAGAGTGTGGTCATGCGCTACAAACAAATGGCCATGATATTCCGTTTGCCATCTTCCTTGGGTTTGAAGGGGATAAGGTTCCAGATATCGACCTTAACTTCTCCGGTGACTACCAAGCAAAGGCACACAAGTATACGGAAGAACTATTTGGACGTGACAATGTATTTAAAGCGGGTACAATCGGTACTATTGCGGATAAAACAGCATTTGGTTATGTTAAAAAATACGCCGAAGTTCGAGATATTCAAGCTCGCAGTGGTTTCTTTGAACATCTAGCAAAGGCTTTACCAATGTTAAGAATACTACTGGCCAACACCCTGGCGGTATCATGGTATGTCCTCGCGATATGGATGTGCATCACTTTACGCCTATACAACATCCTGCGAATAAGAAGGAAAGTGGTGTATTAACGACACACTTTGACTATCACTCCATCGAAGGTCGTATGACTAAGCTCGATATTCTGGGCCATGATGATCCAACTATCATTCGTATGCTAGAGGATTTGACAGGTATAGATGCTAAAACTATACCGTTCGATGATCCTCGTACTTTAAGTCTTTTCTCCTCTACAGAGGGTATTGGCTTAACACCTGAGCAATTACAAGGTGACCAAGTAGCTAGCTTGGCCGTTCCAGAATGTGGTACGAAATTCGTACGAGGCATGCTGGAAGACTCTCGTCCCCAAACGTTCTCTGACTTAGTACGTATCTCTGGTTTCTCTCATGGTACTAATGTATGGCTCGATAATGCGCAAGACCTCATTAAAAATGGTACTTGTAAATTGAACGAAGCCATCTCTACTCGTGACGATGTAATGAACTTCTTGATTCATCGCGGTATGGATCGAAAGCATAGCTTCTTCGTAATGGAAAACGTACGTAAAGGGAAGGGCATTGAAAAACGAAATAAACAAGGGCAAGCGACGACTGAGTTTGAAGCAGAAATGCGGGAAAACAATATTCCTGAATGGTTTATTGAATCTTGTAAAAAGATTTCCTATCTGTTCCCACGTGCCCATGCGGTAGCTTATGTAATGATGGCCTTCCGTATAGCCTGGTTTAAGGTATACCACCCATTGGCTTTCTATGCAGCGTATTTCTCCATTCGAGCAAAGGCTTTTGATTTGCGCATTATGACGGGTGACCTTAAAACGCAAATGACTGAGTTCAATCGTATTAAGGCTCTTGATCGCGCCGCCAGTCCTAAAGATAAGGACCTTATGAGTGCCTTAGAAGTATCTATGGAAATGTACCAACGGGGTTATCGTTTTGTTAATGTAGATATTCAACACTCCGAAGCTAGACGCTTTAGCATTAAAGATGGTGCTTTATTACCGCCATTCTTGGCTATTGATTCCTTAGGTGAAACAGTAGCTGATGCTATCGTAGCTGAACGAGAAGAACGTCCGTTTACATCTCTAAAAGACTTGCAACGTCGTTGTAAGGTATCTAACACCATCATTGATCTAATGAAAGAACTCAAATGCTGTGGTGAACTACCTGAAGATGAACAAATGTCACTCTTTGGGGCATAATAAAATACAAGATAAGCATTAAATACAAAATAAGCACTATACCTAAAAGTGGATATAGTGCTTATTTCTATATTTTGTTACAATACAATTAATTTATATCATTGATATTAGGGAGTATTGGAATATGATAGAGCAACTTCAAAAACAAGCAAATGAAATAGAATTTTGGAATGTTGAGTCAGAGGATATGCCTGAACTAGAAGAATCAGATATTCCAGGTGTATACTTTAACGAATTCCGAGAATATGTTGATGAAGAGGGGAATGTGCTGTCACCATCAGATCTTGATACAATACGGTATAAAGACGATTACGAGGACGATTATTATAGATAGAAATTATTAGAGTGTCATATTTATATTGTTTTTATTTTGTAACGAGTTGGTTAATTATGAGAGTTCCAATATATGAAGCTGTAGCTCACTATAAAAAGAATAATGAGTTACCTTATACAGAGTATTTTGGCCTAGGCTTTTTTTCTAAATTATCATTAGCAGAAAAGGCATTAACTGAGTCAAAAAATTTGATAGGTTTTTCTGATTTGGCTGATGATTCATTTTCGATAACAACTCATTATTTAAATGATTGTGCGCATATAGGTGATGATGTTAGTTTTGAAATCATAAACAATAAAATTTATGGTGTTTGGTATGATTATGATATAAATGATTATTATACATGTTCAGGATACATAGGTTTATTTAGTACTTTAAAATATGCAGAGAAAGCAATAGAGTGGTATAAAACCTGGGATATATTTAAAGTACATGGCATAGAGTGTTTAGGAATAGTTACTATCACTCTTAATTTAAGGGGATGGACTGAAGGTTTTATAACAATATATGATTAAATTAAGAAAAAGAGGTGTCATCATTTGATGACACCTCTTTTAAAAGTTTTGCAGTTTATTTATTTTGACAGGGTTTGAATATTTGGCAGATTTTAGAACAGAGATTTATATTTCATCCAATTTGTTTTGGCCATTTCTTTAAGTTCTGTACCGCGGCCATCAAGGATTGCATTAATCAAATATTTACTGAAGCCTTTCGCTTGTTGGTAAGCAATTTTTGGAGGCATAGCAAGTTCTTGTTTATCTACGCGAACATTGACGATAACAGGACCATTATGGTTAAGAGCCTCCATAATTTTTTCGTCTACTTCACTAGAATTTTGAATGCTCACACCTTTAATACCAGCAGCTTCTGCAAGTTTTCCGAAGTCTGGATTTACAAAGTCTGTAGCATAGTCTAAGTAACCAGAAGCTTTCATTTCCATTGCAATGAAGCTAAGTTCTTCATTATTAAATACGAAGATTTTAATTGGTAGATTTAATTGTTTTAACGTTAGCATTTCACCCATCATCATAGTGAAGCCACCATCACCGGAGAGGGAAATGACTTGACGGTTTGGGCATGCATTTTGAGCGCCGATGGCATGCATCATAGCATTGGCCATGGAACCATGGTTATAGGAACCTAAGATGCGGCGTTTACCATTTGTTTTCAAATGACGAGCAGTCCAAATAACTGGAGTACCTACGTCAAAGGTAAAGATGGCATCTTCGGCAGCTAATTTATTAAGACGACTTACAAAGTATTGAGGATGAATTGCTACACCATCTGATTCAGCCGCAGCATAGCTATCCAAATTCTCTCTGAATTTTGTATATTCCTTACGTATTGTATCAATAAATTCAGTATTTTCACGTTGACCTACGAGAGGTAACAACTCTTTTAATGTATCTTTTACTGTACCAATAATCCCTTGTGTAAGAGGTACACGGCGACCTAACGCACTAGGATCTCTATCCACTTGAATTACTTTTGCATTTTCTGGATAGAATGGACGGTAAGGGAAGTCTGTACCAAGCATAATGAGTGTATCGCAGTGCTCAATAGCACGATAACCAGATGTATAGCCTAATAGGCCTGTCATACCAACATCATATGGGTTATCCCATTCAACCCATTCTTTACCTCTGAAGGCATGTACTACAGGAGCTTGTAAGCGTTTTGCTAATTCTACGACCTCATCATGTGCACCTTCACAACCTGCACCACAGAAGAGGGTAATGCGTTCACCTTTTTCTAAATGAGCGGACATTTCTTCGATATCTTCCCGTTGTGGAACGATATGAGGTAAGCGAGGGTGATGCCATACTGGTAATTCATCTATTTCCGTTTCCATTACTGCTACATCGCCAGGAAGGACGATAACAGCAACATCTTGGTTGCCAACTGCTGCATTCATAGCACGGAAAGAATTTCCGGCATTTGTTTTGGATTAGAAATAAGTTCACAGAAACAAGAACATTCTTTGAATAAGTTTTCTGGATGTGTTTCTTGGAAGTAATTTAAGCCTACTTCAGATTGCGGAATATGAGACGCAATAGCCAATACTGGAACACGATTGCGATGACAATCGAAGAGACCGTTGATCAAATGTAAATTACCAGGACCAGAACTACCTGCACAAACTGTAAGTTTTCCAGTTAAAGAAGCTTCTGCACCTGCAGCAAAGGCTGCTGTTTCTTCATGTCTAACATGTTCAAAAGCAATCTTACCATTGCGACGTAAACTATCGTTTACAGAATTTAAACTATCGCCAGTGATACCATAAATGCGTTCGATACCTGCATTGGCTAAGACTTCTATAAGTACATCAGAAATTCGTTTTTTTGCCATATTATCACCTATATTTAATAAATAATATCAATTAAGTATTGCTATGAAACCATATATTATAATATTAGACCTCTTCGCAGTGTAATTATGTGATAAATATTACTATTTTATGTATACATAATTTATATATGTTTATATATTTATGATTAATAAATTTTTAATTATTATATATTGAACTATAATAATAGGTATTTTATTCCTTCTTTACTTTTTAATATTCTTTCTCAATACAAAACTCTTATTGTTGCATAACGTTAATAAAAGTGTTACTATTAATTCAGAAACAAAATAGATGAGTCTTTGGGGATAGGTGAAATTCCTTACCGGCGGTATAGTCCGCGAACCTTTTAGGTATGAATCGGTGTAATTCCGATACCGACAGTACAGTCTGGATGAGAAAAGACGAGGCACATTTGACGTGCGTATTTATGATTACCCAAGGACTATGTATATAGTCCTTTTTTTATTGAGGTGATATGGTGGATGACGTAGCATATATGAAACGCGCCATTGCACTGGCAAAATTAGCCACAGGTCACACCTCGCCAAATCCTTTGGTGGGTGCCGTAGTGGTTAAAGACAATACAATAATCGGTGAAGGTTATCATCACAAAGCTGGTACAGCTCATGCTGAGGTTCATGCCCTAAACCAAGCTGGTGATAATGCTAAGGGTGCTACTTTATATGTAACATTAGAGCCATGCTCTCATTATGGTAAAACTCCACCTTGTGCGCTGCGTATTATCGAGGCTGGCATAGCTAAAGTCGTAGTAGGTAGTACAGATCCTAATCCACTAGTAGCTGGAAAGGGCATGGATTTACTCCGTGAAGCAGGCATAGAGGTTGTTTGCCCTGTATGTAGTGAGGAATGTGCTGAACTAAATGAACATTTCTTTACATATATACAGACAGGTAAACCTTTTGTAACTATTAAAAGTGCCATGTCACTAGATGGTAAGATTGCCACTTTTACAGGTCAATCTCAATGGATTACGAATGAGTCCTCCCGCCGAGATGGACATGTACTGCGTGCCACACATGATGCTATGCTCATTGGCATTGGTACAATTTTGGCAGACAATCCTCAATTAAACTGTCGTTTAACTGATACTGAATTATCAGAGGCTTTATTAGATACAAGCATACTTGATGAACCGATTCATGTTCATCAGCCTGATGTAATTATCTTAGATAGTCTAGGTAGAACACCTACCACTAGTCGTGTGTTTGAAGTAGAAAATCGTAAGGTTCATATCTTTGTATCTACAGGTTGTCCAAAGGATCGAATTCAAGCTTTAGAAAACGCAGGTGCCATTGTTACGGTTGTCGAATCAGTTGCTACCCGCAAAAGTAAAAGTACAGATATTGTAATAGATATTAAAAAACTATCTATTGATGATATTCTTACGAATTTGGGTGATTTTGGTTATACTTCAGTGTTAGTTGAAGGTGGTTCTGCTATTATAAGTTCATTTGTAGAAACATCGAACTTTGATAAGGTGGTTACCTATATTGGTAATACAATAATCGGTGGAACAGAGGCTACACCTGCTGTAGGTGGTCGTGGCTTTGAAAGTTTAGAATCTTCTCCACAGTTAACTTTTACAAAAACTAACATATTAGATAATAACATTCGCATCGAAGCGTATCGTCAAGGAAGGAGGGGCACTTATGTTCACGGGAATCGTTGAAGAAATTGGCCGTGTAGAGAGCATTAAAAAGGGCCCTAAATCCTTAGCCATAACAATTCGAGGGAATAAAATATTTAGCGATTTAAAAATAGGTGACTCCGTAGCTGTTAATGGTGTATGTTTGACGGCTACAACGATTGGTAATGGCGTATTTACAGCTGATGTTATGCCTGAGTCAATCAATATGACTACTTTTACAAATTTGAAAGTTCATCAACCAGTCAACTTAGAGCGTGCTATGCTCGCCAACGGTAGATTTGGTGGTCACATTGTGGCAGGTCACGTAGATGGGACGGGCCGCATCATTAATCGCGAACAAACGGATAATGCTATTATCTTTACCGTAGAGGCCCCGAAATCCGTAATGGATTACGTTATTTATAAGGGTTCCATTACAATCGATGGTATTAGCCTCACAATTATGCGACGAACAGACAGCAGTTTTTCCGTTTCTATCATTCCTCATACCTTGGGTGAAACAATTTTAGGCTTTGCCCATATTGGTACGGAAGTTAATTTAGAAACGGATATAGCTGGTCGATACATTCGTCATTTTATGAATCTCGGCAGTGAACCTACCGAAGATAAACCTAAGAAATCTATGCAATCCCTCTTAGTAGAGAATGGATTTATATAAAAGTAAGGAGCGTTCCTATGAGCGAACAATTACATTCTATTGAAGAGGTCTTAGAAGACCTTAAAGCTGGCAAACCTGTTATTATTGTTGATGATGAAAGCCGTGAAAACGAAGGCGATCTTATTATTGCTGCAGAGTTTGCTACACAAGAAAATATTAACTTTATGGTTAAATACGCGCGAGGTATTGTATGTACACCAATGCGTCGCGAAGCATTGGAAAAGCTTGGCATTCCAGCAATGGTTGCTAAAAATACAGACAATCATGAAACTGCTTTTACCGTTACTGTTGACCATGTAGATACTACAACAGGCGTATCTCCAGCAGAACGTGCGTATACAATTCAAAAATTATTAGATCCAAATGCTAAACCTGAAGACTTCCGTCGCCCAGGCCACGTATTCCCTCTTGTTTATAAAGAGGGTGGCGTATTAGTTCGCCAAGGTCATACAGAAGCATCTATCGACCTTTGTCGCTTAGCGGGCTTACAAGAGGCAGCTGTTATTTGTGAGATTACAAAAGACGATGGCGATATGGCACGTCTACCAGATCTCATGGAGTTTGCGAAAGAGCATGATTTGAAAATTGCTTCCGTAGCAGAGCTTATTGAATACCGTAAACAGCATGAAGACATGGTTGATCTTGGTGCTTGTTCTAAATTACCTACTAAATTTGGTGATTTCAGTATTTTTGTATTCAAAAATGAATTAGATAAAAAAGAGCATTTAGCTATCGTCAAAGGTAATGTGCAAAACTGTAGCGATGTTCTTGTACGTATTCACTCTGAATGTTTAACTGGCGATGTGTTCGGCTCTAAACGTTGTGACTGCGGTGAACAATTAGATAATGCGTTACGTGCTATCGAAAAAGAAGGTCAAGGCGTTGTAGTATACATGCGTCAAGAAGGTCGTGGCATTGGTTTAACAAATAAAATTAAAGCCTATGCATTACAAGAGCAAGGCCTTGATACTGTAGAAGCTAACGAACAATTGGGCTTCCCTGCAGATATGCGTGAATACTCCTTAGCAGCGCAAATCATTCGATTCTTAGGGATTAAGAGCATTCGCTTGTTAACGAATAATCCTGAAAAACGCCATGGCTTAGAACATTGGGGTATCAATGTAACTAGTCGTGTACCGCTCATCATTGCGGCAAACAAATTTAATGCAGGTTACTTGAAAACAAAAGAAGAAAAAATGGGTCATATGTTAGATGACTAATAGTCATCTGTTAGCATATTACTCAATCGTTACATATACAATTCCTAAATGGAATATAGGAGGTCATTATCATGATGGTTCAAGAAGGTAACTTATTAGGTACTGGTAAAAAATTTGCTATTATTGGTTCTCGTTTTAACGAGTTCATTACATCTAAATTAATCGGTGGCGCTGAAGACTGCTTACTTCGTCACGATGTTAAACAAGAAGATATCACTGTAATCTGGGTTCCTGGTGCTTATGAAATTCCTTTGATTGCCAAAAAAGCTGCTTTATCTGGTAAATACGATGCAGTTATTTGTGTTGGTGCCGTAATTCGTGGTGCTACCACTCATTATGACTATGTATGTAATGAAGTAGCTAAAGGTATTGCTCATGTTTCTTTAGAAACAGGTGTTCCTGTTATGTTCGGTGTAGTAACTACAGAAAACATTGAACAAGCTATCGAACGTGCAGGTACTAAAGCGGGTAACAAAGGTTATGATTGTGCTATGGGCGCTATTGAAATGGTTAACCTTATCGATCAAATCTAAGAATTATATACAAAACACCCAGTGTCTTATGATACTGGGTGTTTTTATAATATCGAAAATATGTTCTTTTACATTAAAAATACAGTCTAGACGAACATATATTCTCTATAATTTGAATGTACATATTTGACGTGATATACTATATAAGCAACATAAAAATATATCTAAATAGATTAAGTAAAATATAAGGATTGATAGAATGGATTATATTAAACGTTTTACTACCCGAGAAGGGGTTCGTATGTCTTTAGCTGTAACAACAGATACAGTTGAAACTGCTCGTGTACGTCACGATTTATGGCCTGTAGCAACTGCGGCTCTTGGTCGAGCTATGACAGGTGCTATTTTATTAGCAGGTGATTTTAAAAACCATGAAAATGTAAGCCTACGCATCAAAGGTGATGGTCCACTAGGTGTAGTTCACGTAGATGCTTTTTCTGATAATACGGTTCGAGGCTACGTAGATGAACCTCATGTTGACGTACCTTTGAAGCATGCTGGTAAGCTTGATGTAGGCGCTGCAGTAGGTCATAATGGGGAAGTACAGGTTACGAGATTTACACAATTGGCCCAAGACTATACCTCTACAAGCCCAATTCAAAGTGGTGAAGTAGCAGAGGACTTAGCTTACTATTTATATGCTTCTGAGCAAGTACCGTCTACCATCAGCCTTGGCGTATTGGTAGATCCAGATTACCATACCGTTGTAGCCGGTGGTTTTATCGTACAAGCTTTGCCTGATGCTACTGATGAAGCATTGGCACAAGTAGAGAAAAATATTAATGAACTAGGTCCTGTTACAGAATATTTGAAAGCACATCCAGATGGTAAAGGTCTTATGGAACGCGTATTAGATGGTCTAACTGTTAATGAGGTATATAATGAGCCTGTTAACTTCCAATGTCGCTGTGGCCGCGACCGCTTTGCCGGTGTTCTTATGACATTGCGTGAAGACGATAAAAAGGCTATTCTAGAAGACGAAACTACAGAGCTTGTATGTCATTACTGTAATGAAAAATATCATTTCAGTCGTGAAGAATTACAAGATATGTTCGAACCAAAAGGTCCCGTACAATAATTACTATTAAGAATAAAATAACCTTTATAAAAATTACAGGCTATATGGTTTTTCCTATAGCCTGTTTTTGTATTCTATGAGAAAATAAAAGATAAGAGTTATTAATATTAGGAGGTCACAATGAGTGCAATTGGCATAATTGGTGGTACTGGCGTTTATGATCCATCCATCTTTGAAAATATTCATGAAGAATCCTTAATGACACCATATGGTGAAATAGATTATGTACAAGGTACATACCACGGAAAAACAGTCATCTTTGTTGCTCGTCACGGTAAAGATCACACAATTCCTCCACACAAAATCAATTATCGTGCTAATATTTGGGGGCTCAAAAAATTAGGCGTAACATTTATTATCTCTACGACTGCGGTAGGTTCCTTGAATGAAAACTTTAAGCCTGGTCATTTTGTTTTAACTGACCAATTCTTAGATTTCACTAAGAACCGCATCACTACATTCTATGAAGGTGGTGACCGTCCAGTAGCACATCTTGATGTAACAAATCCTTACTGCCCTGAATTGCGTAATATTCTTCAAAGGTTGGCACAGAACAAGGTCTTACAATTCATAACGGTGGTACTTATGTATGTACAGAAGGTCCTCGTTTTGAAACACCAGCGGAAATTAAAATGTTCCATATGCTTGGTGGGGATACAGTAGGCATGACAAATGTACCTGAAGTAAACTTAGCTAATGAAGCTGAAATGGCATATGCTACAATTTCTATGATTACAAACTATGCAGCAGGTATTTCCGATGCTGCCTTGACTCATAGTGAAGTAGTAGAAATGATGGGGGATATGGCGGCTCAACTTAAATCTCTTATCTTAGGTGCTATTGATGCAATCGATGTAGATGCTCGCTATGATGCTCATAATCGCATGCACGAATATGGTGGTTTTAAATTATAATCCATTCATACTAGAAAAACAATAGTTTCATCGAAGGAGACGCTATGATTAATATTGAATGGCGTAAAGATACGCTAGTATTATTAGATCAAACTAAATTACCAACAGAGATTTCTTATGTGCACTGTACTGATTGGCGTCAAGTAGCTGAGGCTATTAAGATGCTTCGCGTTCGTGGGGCTCCAGCTATCGGTGTAGCAGCTAGTTATGGTTTAATCTTAGCGGCTATGGAAGCAGGTCGCCAAGAGATTCCATTTAGTGAGCAATTAACGAGTTTATATGACTTTAGTGAAACATTAAAGGAAACACGTCCTACAGCAATCAATTTGGCATGGGCTGTAGATCGTGTTATGTCTCTTGTAAAAGCAAATGTGGCAAGTATGTCTTCTATGAGTGAAGTAGTAGACCTTATTACTAAAGAAGCTATTATCATTCACGAAGAAGACGTATCTTTGAACCGTCGTATGGCCGAAGCAGGGGCTACATTATTTGAAGGTAAGAAAAATATTCGCATCTTAACCCATTGTAATGCTGGTGCACTAGCTACTGGTGGTTTAGGTACTGCCCTTGGTGTTGTCCGTAAGCTCCATGAGAATGGTCAACTAGAACGGGTGTATGCCGATGAAACACGTCCATTATTACAAGGTGCTCGTCTAACTGCTTTTGAGCTTCATGAGGATGGTATCCCTGTAACATTAGAAACAGATAATATGGCTGCTTATGCTATGCAGCAAGGCCTTATTGATGCTGTAATCGTCGGTGCGGACCGCATCACTACAAAAGGTGATGTAGCTAATAAAATTGGTACTTATGGTGTAGCAGTTCTCGCTAAATTTCATAATATTCCGTTTTATGTGGCGGCACCATATAGCACATTTGACTTTACTTTGGAAAATGGTAGCGACATTCCTATCGAGATGCGTGACGATTATGAAGTAACGTCTCTACATGGTGTTCAAACAGCGCCTAATGGCATTGGCATACTCAATCCTGCATTTGATGTAACACCTCATGATCTTGTGACTGCTATCATCACCGAAGAAGGTGTATTGACTCCAAATTATGAAGAGTCAATCGGTAAGCTACGCCAAATTGTAGAATCTAAATAACAAACAAATCCAATTGGGTTTACTATCAAATCTTTATTTTAATTATATCAACTCATATTAGTAAAAGGAGTTATTATGGAATCCTTAATTCGAGATATTAACTTAGCAGCAGAAGGGCGTAAAAAAATTGATTGGGTTTCTAACTTTATGCCTACCTTAAATACATTAGGCGATCGTTTTGAAGCGGAAGAAACTTTCAAAGGCCAAACTATTGTTGTTAGCGTTCACTTGGAAGCAAAAACAGCTTACCTCGCAACTGTTTTAAAACGCGGTGGTGCTGATGTTATCGTAACTGGTTCTAATCCATTGTCTACGCAAGACGATGTTGCCGCTGGCCTTGTAGATATGGGTATCACTGTATATGCTTGGTATGATTGCACAGATGAAGAATATTTTGATTTCCTTCACAAAGCATTAGATCATAAACCTCATATCATCATCGATGACGGTGGTGATCTAGTAAACTTGTTACATACTACACGCCAAGACGCTAAAGAACGTCTTATCGGTGGTAGCGAAGAAACTACGACAGGCGTACATCGTTTATACGCATTAGAGAATGCTAAACAATTAACATTCCCTATGATTGCTGTAAATGACTCTTACTGTAAATATCTTTTCGATAATCGTTATGGTACTGGTCAATCCGTTTGGGATGGCATCATGCGTACTACTAACTTAACGGTAACAGGTAAAAATGTTGTCGTTGCTGGTTACGGCTGGTGCGGTAAAGGCGTTGCTATGCGCGCAAAAGGCCTAGGTGCACACGTATATGTAACAGAAGTGGATCCAATTAAAGCAGTTGAGGCTGTATTTGATGGCTTTAAAGTATTACCTATGATTGAAGCTGCCAAAGTGGGCGATATCTTCTGTACTGTAACAGGCTGTAAAGATGTTATTGTAAAAGAACATTACGAAGTGATGAAAGATAAAGCGATCATGTGTAATGCAGGTCACTTCGACTGCGAAGTAAATGTAGCTGAATTAGCTGATCTTGCTGTAAGCCATGAGCGTGTTCGTCAAATATCGAAGGCTATACGATGGCTGATGGCCGTAAACTATATGTATTGGCTGAGGGTCGCTTAGTTAACCTTGCAGCTGGTGATGGTCATCCAGCAGAAATCATGGACTTATCCTTTGCTATGCAAGCCCTTGCTGCAGAGCATATCTTGAAAAATGGCAAAGAAATGGAGCCAAAAGTATATGTATTACCTCATGAATTAGATGTGGAAATTGCTAAACTTAAATTGAACTCCATGGGCTATGATTTAGACTCTTTAACACAAGAACAAATCGACTACTTAACAAAAGTAAACTAAAATTGAATGGAAATATAATAGTAAATGATAGGCTTAGGTATATCATTACTACTATAAACTTTCAGAATTAATAACTATAACCGAGCTATTATGGCTCGGTTATACCTATGAGGGAAGACTATGTCTGATTTATTGATTACTAATGTAGACGTCCTCACCGATGAGGGTGTTCTTAAAAATCATGCTATTGAAATTGAAAATGGCTATATTACAGCTATTTTAAAGGATAGTGAAGCTATTAAAGCAAAAGATTCTGCTAAGGATGTACTAGATGGTAAAGGCCAATTGGCAGCGCCAGGTCTTGTAAATACGCACACTCATATTGCGATGGGGTTATTTAGAAACTATGCAGATGATCTTGAGCTTATGGAATGGCTTGAAACTGCGATTTGGCCGACAGAAGCTAAACTAAACGATGATTATGTACGTTATGGCACACAACTTGGCATTGCGGAAATGCTGCGTACTGGCACTACAACCTTTAGCGACATGTATTTCTTTATGAATACTACGGCTGAGGTAGTAAAGAAACGGGCATTCGCTCTGTATTATCTCGTGGCTTAGCAGGTGTTTCTCCAACAGCAGATCAAGCATTAGTTGAGAATGCTGATTTATTCCGCACATGGAATGGCTTTGATAATGACCGCATCAAGGTATTATTAGGACCACATGCGCCATATACTTGTCCAGATGCTTATATGGAGAAGGTTATCTCCTTATCTCATGAATTAAATTGTGGCATTCATATGCACTTGTCCGAAACTAAAGGGGAAGTGGAGAATGTTATGAAAGCTACAGGTAAAACTCCAATCGCTCATATGCATGACCTTGGTTTATTCTGGAATACTACATTAGCTGCACACTGTGTTCATGTTACAGATGAAGATATGGCAATTATGGCTGAAAATAATGTAGCAGTAGCACATAATCCACAATCTAACCTTAAATTAGCAAGTGGTATTGCACCCGTTCCTGAAATGATTGGTAAAGGTATTACTGTTGGGCTTGGTACGGATGGTTCTGCATCTAATAATAATGCGGATATGCTTGAAGAAGTACGCCTTGCGGCTACTTTACATAAAGCACGTCTCTACGATCCTAAAGCAATTCCTGCACAAGCAGCTTGGCATATGGGCACTGTAGAAGGAGCGAAAGCACTTGGTTATACAGACCTTGGTGTTTTAGCGAAAGGCTATCGTGCAGATATCGTACTATATGACGTATCTGGTATGCATTGGATGCCACGTTACAACGACTTAGCGGCACTGGTATACTCTGCAAACAGTTCTGATGTAAATACTACAATTGTAGGTGGCAAAGTTCTTATGAAAGACAAAGAATTGCTTACTATTGATGAAGAAAAACTTCGCGCAGAAATCACTAAGGCTCAAGAGTATTTCAGTAACTAGTATATTAGTAAAGAACTATATCTGTAACTGATTTGCTTTTTGTTGTCTATTGTAGTATTTTTCAGGTTTGTATTTAAATAATATAAGTTTGTATGCGAGGTAGTGCTATGCTAAAAAGAATACTTCAATACCTTTCACTTTGTATCGCCTTAGTTAGTTTATTGATATTAGCTGGTTGTAGTAGTAATAGTGCGTCTTCTCAGTCTAAAGGACCTGAAGGGGAATGGATTGCTTACTCAGGCTATACCGTTCAAAATGTAGTAAGTGCTGTTGACACGCCTATTTTTACGATGAATCTTACAGCTCGAAATGATAGTAAGACGATTTATACTGCAGATATGAAAGCCTATAACTATCAATATACGACACCTGAAAAGAGACCTGTAATTGAATCTACTCAAATGGTAGGGGATATAAAGGAAGCTCGTCTAAATTATATTACGGCACTTACACTTGTAATGAGTGCTAACGATATAGTAGGTAACGCAGATAGCTCAAATTCAAATACAATCAAGATGGATATTAAGGACATACCAAATACTGATCTTATTTATGATTCAAAAACAGATACTATTAAATTTATGGATCAAACCTTTAAACGAGTTAGCGATACGAACAATTTACAAACATTGGCCGATGCGTATAAGCAAGACCTTCAAGTAGCTTCTAATAAATATTTAGAAGACGTTGGTAATGCTGCTAATCCTAAAACAAAATTTATAACAACCTATAGCTTTGATGACTCTATCATCAAGGATAATAAGAAGTAATAAATAAAAGTAAACCCACTCATATTATGATATATTCCTTTATTAGATCCTTAATAAAGGGGGTACATATCATATGGAGTGGGTTTATTTTGTAATATTTTACTTTGAAGGCTATTTTATTACTTTCACCAAGAACATTGGTACAGGGATATAAAATTCATCTTCTTCGCTGTAAATACGAGATCCTACGGTGGTATCAATGGTAACAGCGCTAGCACCTAACTTCGTGAGTAGTTCTTTATCCCATTGAGGGCGTGTAAAGGATGAAATTTCAAGCATATGATAAATCGTATGGCACCGCTCTTTTAAGTCATTGCTTACATGTTCATGGGCATGATGAACAGATTGTGGTAAGTCATGGTGATTGCGAGCATGTTCCGCATCATAATTGAGGATTAAACCGCCTGGACGAATGATGCGTAACCATTCAGCATAGGCTTTATCTGGGTGTGGTAAGTTCCATGTTACATTGCGGGCTACAACGATATCAAAGGTATTGGAGTCAAAGCTGAGATTTTCGGCATCCATGACGGAGAAGGTAGCATCACAATCAAGGGATTCTGCCAGTTGATTTGCTTCGTCTATCATATTAGGCGTAATATCGATGCCGTGTACTGTATGTCCTAGTTGAGAGAGGATAATACTAAAGAAGCCTGCACCACAACCAATGTCTAAAATACGTAAAGAGCGATCAGAATCAAAGATATGACTCGTTAGTTCATCTCTCCATAATTTAAGTTTAGGGCTCTCTAATTCTTTAGCTCGTAAGGTTCCAAAATCGTGAGCTCGATCTGTCCAATAGGATGTAATAAATTCTTTATCATCCTTCATAGGATGGTTCTGTTCAAAAATATCGTTCATACGTTAGTTCTCCTCATATTTTATAATCTTTATAGTACCATAAACAATGAATAAACTATACAGCAAAAATCACATTTATACTATAAATACATAGGGATAGATATGTTATAATATTTTTATATTTTGTTTAATGAAAGGGCAGCGATATGATATTACAAACTGGACAACGTACAGATATACCTGCCTTTTATGGTCAATGGCTGATTAATCGTATACATGAAGGTTTCGTAGACGTTCGAAATCCTTATAATTCACTACAAATAACGCGTTATACTATTAATCGCGAAGTAGTAGATGGTATTGCTTTTTGTACGAAAAATCCCTTGCCATTTATACCATTAATAAATGAAATTGAAGAGTATCGGCAATATTGGCATATGACGATAACACCTTATGGCCGTGATATTGAGCCCTATGTACCGCAATATGAGTCTATAATAGATGGTTTTAAACATATTTCCAATGAGCTTAATCCTCAGTCTATTGTGTGGCGCTATGATCCAATTATTTTAACCAATGAATATACCATAGATTTTCATTTTGAAAGCTTTTATAAAATGGCAAAGTCCTTAAAGGGCTATACTGATACAGTGATTGTTAGTTTTTTAGATATCTTTGATAAGGTAGCTCATAATTTTCCTGAAGGATATAGACCGAGTTTAGATATTCAAACAAAGATCATTAAAGAATTAGTATCTATAGCGCATTCTCATCAGATGATACTTAAAACCTGTGGAGAAGGGGACGTTTTCAAAGAATTAGGTGCTAATACAGAGGGCTGTCTTACACTAAACTGTTATGAACGTGCTTGGAACGTAAAATTAAAAGCACCGAAACGTACACCAGCTAGACCAGAGTGTAATTGTTATTTACATGGTGATATAGGTGCCTATGACACTTGTAGTCATTTCTGTGGTTATTGTTATGCCAATACGAATCAAGCTGCTGTTCGCCAAAATCGAATGCAACATGATCCAAATTCTAGCTTACTCATTGGATCACTTTCAAAAACAGCAATTATCAAAGAAAGCACGGAAAAGAGCTGGATTGTAGACGAAACTTTTACACAAGATAGCTTATTTTAACTAGAATTATGGGGAATTACGAAACTCAAATCATTGACGTATCGTGTAAAATATAAACAAAAGGGGTTGGGTCACCTCAAGAATATAAGAGAGTTAAACGACTTTTAATTGTTTATGTATTATTACAAGGAGGTGGATTATGATCACCTATAAGACTGACAGTAAAGAATCCTTAGAATCTTTTGAATCGTCTATGCCAGTACTAGCTATGTGCTACGATTTTGATAAACCTTAACCCCTGATGATATGCAGGCACAAGGTTTTATTCAATCTGTTGGCTATAACGAAGAACAAATTAAACAATTCTGGCAAGAATCGAATGAATTGGCTAAAAAGAATGACATGGATAATAACTTAGCCTATATGTACAAGATGATTCAAGAGGCTGTAGGTCATTTCTATATAACGAAAGAAAAGCTTATGGAATATGGCAATCAAGTAGAATTATATGAAGGCGTTCGTACTTGGTTTGAACGTATACGGGACTATGGCTTAGAACATGGCGTACGCATTGAGCATTACATCATTTCTTCTGGCTTAAAAGAGATGATTGAAGGCACCGAAATGGCAAAAGAGGGGGCTTTCACCAAAATCTATGCTAGTGCATTTATGTTCGACGATAAGGGTGTAGCTGTATGGCCAGCTCAAGCTATTAACTATACAAATAAAACACAATTTTTATTCCGCATACAAAAAGGGATTCTCGATATTAATGATACAGGCGTTAATGATTATATTAAGCCTGAAAATCAACGAGTGCCGTTCCGGAATATGATTTATATTGGGGATAGCGATACAGATATTCCTTGCATGAGCCTTGTAAATGCCAATGGTGGTCATTCCATTGGTGTATATGATCCTATTAAAAAGGATAAAGATAAGGTCTATAAAATGATGCTTCATCATCGTATTCGGTATTATGCACCAGCAGACTATTCAAATGGTTCAAAGCTAGATACCTTAGTAAAGCAAATTATACGTAAAACAGCTGCCTATGAAGTATTAGAGGGCGAATATATTCATTGTAAATACGAAGCAGAGGAGTAACATGGATAAATCTAAATTAACTAGCGAATGGATTCAAATATTCAACCGATTAGGTTCCGAAGGCAAATTGAAACCTACTGTACCATATCACGATTTATTTTCTCGTAAAGAGCTAAAAGGGTTTCCTTTACATACATTGCCTATGTGGACTGTAAACTTCCCAACAGGTCATATTACATGCTGTGATCCATTGGTAACATTACCGAGCAAACCCGATACCTATATTAGAACGGTAGAACCAGGTACGTATCTATTGGAAACTAAAAATCATTGAAATGGAACCAAATCAATATCGTTATGTGGCGAGCCGCGTTATATTTAATGGAAATGAGCCGGTAAACTACGAATTAGCCTTAAAAGGTACAGAAGATATTGAAATTCTAGATGATGGTGAAAGCTTTATCGGTTTCCCGGTAGACTCTGGTCTTGCTACAGTTGTGGATGCTGAAACGATTGAGACCTACAGAAAGTTCTACGATCAATGGCATACTAACTATCCTGATAAGAACATTTATGATGATTACTATAGCGATTTATTTCAATTAAATGCTATGGCATATCCTCAATACCAACGATCTAAAGGGGACTGGATTAACTTTACCATCCCTGAAACAGAATTGACTGTGCCAATGATTCAATCAGGCTTTGGTGATGGTTTATACCCTGTATACTGGGCATTTGATAAAGATGGACAAATCTGCCAACTTATTATGGAATATATTGATTGCAGCGAAGCGTATCAGTAATCACTAATTTATAATGTATTTCATAAATTTTAGGAGAAAATACTAATGAGGAATCAGCTTTCTAAAGAATGGCTAACTATATATGATCAATTAAATAGTGAAGGAAAATTAGAGGCGCCTGTCAATTATGATGATATATTTAATGGTGAAGAACTATTTAATAAAAAGTTATATAGATTACCAATGGGTGATTTTATATTTACAACAGGACATATCTTTGCATGTGATCCCGTTGTAAATTTAGGTACTTTAGAAAATCTTCCTTATTTTAGGAGTGTTGAACCTGGGACATATCCCGTTGAAACATTAGTTGCTGAATTAGGTCCAAATGATTATGGTTATGTTTTAACTAGAGTGTTATTTAAAAGTACAAAACCAGTACGATATGAGTTAGCGCTTATTGGCGATGAAGACCTTTCTGAATTAACAGGTGAGGAAAGTTTTGTTGGCTTTTCTGTAGATAGTGCTTTGGCAACCATTGTTGATGTAGCTACAGCAGAGGCTTATAAAAAATTTGAAGATCAATGGTATCAAAACAATCCAAATGGTAATATTTACTTAGATTTATTAGAGGAAAAGTTTAAACAAAATGCATTAGATAATCCTCAATATCAACAACCTCTCGGAGATTGGATTATTTTTGAAATTCCAGATACCAATTTATCATTTCCTATGATACGCTCAGGATACGGATGTGGTCTTTATCCTGTATATTGGGGTATTGATAGGGGTGGAGATATTTGCCAAATAGTTGTAGAATATATTAGCTGTGATACAACTAATCATCAAATATAATTGAATAGAAATAAGGCGCTTAGATAACTAAGCGCCTTTTTATAGTATCTTATTTAGTTTAGAGCTTTAAATACCAAAGATCCAGTTTACAAGTACACGAATAATACTTAGGGTAAGAACAATTTCCGCAAGGAATCTTAAGGAACTTTCCATACCATTACCTAAATGCTTTAAACCGCCAATTTTGGCTTTGCTTACAATATCACACCAGCACATATAATACCTCCATAAGAGTTGATATGAGTAAATTAGATAGTTTATATGCTTATTTTTACAACCTAATTCTAAAAAAATTCAATATAAAATTGCTAATATATGAATTACTTCAAATAAAAATCATTTCCATATTAGCTCATTAAGTATGAAATGATTCTCTTAATTATAGTATTAAAATATGGTATTATGAGATTAATTATTATTGTTTTGTATACTGGAGATCTATATATGAGAAAGTTTGTATTAGGCTTAGCTATAGCATTGGCTGCATGTAATATTGCATCTGCAAAAGAATATATTACATTAGAATCCCCAGCTGGTAATACTATCGTCGATGAAAAAGGGAGTTGGATACTGGGCCCATATGATAACTTACACGTAGATTATATGAAAGCCTCTAATGAATTTGTATATGGATCATTTTATGAAAATGGTCAAAAACGATATGTAAATTTAAGTGACATAGCTTATTTACCGGCAGGCTATGAATATGAATTTGATTACTATTATGCTAGAGCCTTAACTGATGGGGGCTTTAAACTAGTTAATTCCAATGGTACCTATGCCATTAATGACGTAGTACATAACTATAGCGCTATTAATGATAAGTTGATATTAGGACAAAAAGGGGACTACTGGTATTTATATGATAAAATTAATGGTACTCAAATCATTAGTAACCCTATAAAAGGTGGATGGGAGAGTATTGAATTTTACTGGTCAAAAAATGATAAGAAGAATTTATTTAAAATACATACTGCAGATGGCTTAATTAAATACGTAACAGATGAAGGAATATTACTAAGTGAAAGTGAAGCTCTGAACCTAATACATACAAATAACTATGAGAAGTCCGGGACTGGTGAAGGAACTGGAATTGGTGGGAATGAAATGGGCGATAGCATTTTTAGTAGAGCACCATCAACTGAGTATGTATTGTTTACAGAAGTAAATAAAAAAGGTAATACTTTGTATGGAATGAGAACCAATGAGAATACAATAGTAATTCCGGCAGTATATACATCAATCAAACATTTAGGTAAAAAGTTTGATTACTTTATAGCTTCTGATAAAAATCATAAGTATGGTATTATTGATTCATTAAATACTACAGTTGTTCCTTTTGAATTTGATTCCTATGAAAGATTAAGTGATCGTAGTTTTGTATTAAAGAATCATAAAGGTGTTCAAATTTTTAATGCGCATTTAGGGATTTTATTTAATCATAGTTATGATAAGGTAGATATATCAAAACCTAATTATGTATTAAACAAAGTAACGACTGCATCCAAAGGCCAAAGAAAATATGTAATAGATACTAACACAGGCTATGAAGTATTCCAATTGCCGAATTATGATGACGATATAACATCATTTTATAAAGACTTATATGTTTATAAGTCTAATGGCCAATATGGTCTAATGGATTATGAAGGCCATATAGTCGTTGAACCTAAGTTTGATAAGGTCACCATAGATGAGCCATTATTAGCTGCATATATTAAAGATATAGAATCCTTTGATAAATAATGAGGGCATATATTGTTATTTTTAGAAGTAACGTACATAAACTAGCTTATAGAAATATAGGCTAGTTTTTTTCTTTTTTTATAATTACTTCCGATAACGATATATTATCGGAAGTAATTATAATAAGAAAATTGGGCCTAAATGACCCAATCCCTTATGATATATGGTTTTTTAGCTTATTTACGTTTAAATGTATACGGTTCGTATTCTACATCATTATTACGGTTTATCCACCAGTTCCAACCAACTCTCGCTAACTTCCAAGCGATGAACCCTACGATGATCCCCTAATACTAAGCCTGTTAATACATCTGTTGGATAATGTACAAATAAGTAAACTCTAGAGAATGCTACTACTACTGACAATACCAATGCTAAAATCCCTAAATATCGCTTCTGAGGCGCTATTTGGCTCAAGCCTAGGTAAATGGTCATGGCAGATGCAAATGAACCAAAACTATGGCCAGATGGGAATGAAAAACTTGTTGCTTTTGGTAAAGCTGACTCTAATGGTACCGTAACATTCGGAAAATCTACAAATGGTCTTAAACGAGCCACATTAGGTTTTAATCCTTGATCACCGATGATAAATACAAATCCTAAGGCAATAATTATGGCTACGCCTAATACGCGGTATTTTTTTTGAATCATCAATAATAATGCAATTAAAATCCATAATGCGCCATTACTAGTGATTTTAGATAGAATTGCCATTATTGGCGTTAAAAAACTATATACAAGGTGTTCATGTACATAGAAAATCACAGAGTGATCAAATTGTAAAATTGAGTCCATAACTTCCTCTTCTATTTTAGTAAATGATAATTATTGAGAATGAATTGATAAATTTTCTTTGTCATTGAGATATCTATTTTTACATACTGGACTATGTTCAAATGATTTCTCATGTATAGTTCAAATAATAGCCTAAACTATTTGTATCATATGGTCAATAGTTTAGGCTATATTTAATAAAATCTTTAATTATGATTTCTTTTTGTCCGTTTTTTTCGGTGGATTTGGTGGTGCTGCAGGTGTTGCAGGCATTGTAATAATCGTATCTACTGGATCATATACGGACTCAAAGGAATCTGTTTGCGTAACCCAGTTACCATAGGTAATGGTTCTATACGTATTCATTGTTAAACCTACATGCCCCTCCTGCACTTCTTTTTCTTTTAATGAAGGATCTACCTTAGTAATCGTCTTGTTAGGAATTTCGCCATAATCACCTACAGAAATAGACACATTTTTAGGTTTATCTTGAGCCGTACCTATAATGTAGATCGTTAACGTTCCGTTATTCATAACACTAAGGATATAAATAGATTGTTGGTAAGGATTTCTAAACTTAAAGTCCAAATAGCCCCAAGCTACTGTAGCATCACGACCAGCTTGAATATATCCTACTGGCTCAAAGTGTGGTGTACGCTCGATAATATTCATACCGGATAGTAAAGCTGTATTAAATATGGTAGAACTTACTTGGCAAATGCCACCGCCAATACCTGGAACTAATTTACCATCAATCATAACAGGTGCATCATCATAGCCAGCCTCTGCAGTACGTTCACCTACAACATCGTTAAAGGAGAACTGTGCACCCGGTTTAATTAGGGTACCGTTTATTTTATCAGATGCTAATTGGATGTTATGGGTTCTGCTTTCATTATTAGGATCATACTCCGTAGTGTAAGAAGCTAATACAGTATTCAAAGGTTTTAAATCGGCATCACTTACTTTTACAGTATTCTGTGTAGTAAATACCATAGATAAGGAGTTAATACTATCACCGGCCTGTAAATCATCTTTTAATTTCTTAAGGGTAGCATCAATATCAATACGCTTACCTTCCTTTGCAGGATGTAATACAACTTGTCCATTTTCAATGGTAAGGTATGCATCATGTCCTGGTGTATCAATTGTTTTAGCCAATTCACTTAGATAGGTTTTACCTTTTACCTCATCAAGCTTATATTGTGGCTTAAAATGATGACCGTAGAATAAGGCATTAAATCGATTTGAAAGTAGTGTCCACATATTATCTTCATAGCCATATGTAGAAATAGCTTTTACCATAGCATCTGTATCGATTTGGATCCCTAAATCATGATAGGTAGCTTGTTGTTTTTTATTATTGCCCATATCAATAGATATAGTTTGAGGCATTTTACTATTTAACTCTTGTAAGCGAGCCTGTAATTCATTCTTAGGTGTATTAGATAGATCTGTATCATTGTAATATACACCATAGGAAATATTTTCTGTTGGAATGTATGAACAGCCGCTCGTCCCCAAGAGAAAAAGCATAGTTCCTACTAAAATATGTTTTTTTGTCATTATTTATAAACTCTCCCGAATTAGTTATCATATTCTCTAATTATAGCATATTACTGTCTAATCTATGGTACAATTATATTGATAATTTTAGGGTAAGGGTGAACTATGTCAAAGTCTAAAGAGCAACAGAAACATTTCTATTTGCGCAATAATGATGCGCTTATGAATAGCACTAAGTTGTCTATGAAAGCAAAACAAAGCATATTATTATCTAAGGCTGAAAATACTGTTGATGCCTACGAATCGGATTGGGACGATTTCGTAGATTGGTGTACATATCAAAAGGTATCTTATTTTCCAGCTACACCAGAAACAATTGTGAACTACATAAATGATCTAGCTGATTATGCAAAGGCTAATACAATATCTCGTCGCATAAGCGCCATATCAGAGAATTATAATGCCTCTGGTCATAGAGATAATCCTTGTATGGCACCTATAGTAAAACAAGCCTTACGAGGGATTAGACGTTTAAAAGGTACTTTCCAACAAGGTAAAACACCAGTTCTTCTAGAAGATATTGAAGATATTCTAGAGTGTATGGATAAACTAGATGTGCCTGAGTTGCAATTATTACGTGATAAAGCGATTCTCTTAATTGGATTTATGGGCGCTTTTCGTCGTAGTGAAATTGCGGCCATTACAGTAGAACATCTACAGTTTTCTCCACAAGGTGTTGAAATCTTTGTACCATCGTCAAAAGCAGACCAAGAAGGTCAAGGTGCTGTTGTAGCGATTCCTCATCTATCTGGTTCTCCGTTAGACGCTGTACGCGCTTTACAGCAATGGTTACGTGCCTCTGGTATTACTGAAGGGCCTGTATTTAGAGGTTTTACAAAAAATATGTCACTTCGTAAAACAGGCATATCCGATAAATGATTGCAGAAATTGTAAAGAAATATATTTCTCTCATTGGCCTTGATCCATCTATGTATGGAGCCCATAGTTTACGTCATGGCTTTGCAACAACTGCAGCAGCTTATGGTGTGGAAGAACGTAATATTATGAGACAAACACGTCATCATAGTGTTAACATGGTTCGTCGTTATATTAATGAAGCCAAATAAGTTTGTAGATAATCCTATTTCTACTATCTTTTTGAAAAAAACGATTTAGATGATAATTATAAATTAGTTGATTAAGATAATATCTGATAAATCGTATAATAACATACATTTGATAACAAAAAGCAGCTATCTCTATTGAGTAGCTGCTTTTTCGTTTGGGTTATACCCATATATATTTAGTTTTGAGCCACATAGTCCAAAGCTCTAACAGGACTATCATTTTTCTTAACCGGTACTTTTAAAACTGTACCAGGAACTAATGCACCAGAGTCATCAATTTTGTTGAGTTCCTTCATAGCATATACCATTTCACGAACATCCATATCTTTATGAGCTGTGCGAGCTGCAATATCCCACATCGTATCACCTGCTTGTACTTTTACTTCACGGATAGCATGTATGTTTGCTTCTGTTACAGGATTTGTCATATTATAGCCGAATAAGATTGTTAAGCACATTCCTACCATCATCAATATATTTTTCATCTCATACCTCACATTTACATCGAACATAATATCTGAGAACATTTGTTTGTTTACATGCTTATATTAGCACACGAACGAATGTTCGGTCAAGTGTTTTAGAACAAATGTTTGCAAAAACTTTTAAAATTGCCTATAATAGGTATATAAGATAAGTAATTATCTTATGTTTTTTTATTATATAGTACGAAATGAGTAAATTTTTCCGCATATACATATTGATATTATTTTGACATTACATTGACTATGGAGGTTCATCGTGAGACGCCCTGCTACAGATATTAATACAAAACAGCGCCGTATATTAGATTTTATTAAGGACTCTTTACATAATGAATATCGTTGTCCTACTGTTCGAGAAATCTGTACCCATGTAGGCCTTAGTTCTACTTCTACTGTGCAATCTCATTTGAATGCTCTTGAAAAGTTTGGTTATATTAAACGGGATCCTAATAAAAATCGCGCTATTACAGTACTAGAGGATACAAAACCTTCTATTTCTGTAGAGGGTAATGAAACATCAAGTTCTGATAATTTTGAGTTCTTAGGCGCTGGTTTAAAACAAGTTCCTCTTATTGGTACTGTACAAGCAGGTATGCCTATTACAGCGGTAGAAAATTTAGAATCTACTCTTACATTACCTGTTCAATTAACTGGTGATTCTGACTGCTTCTTACTACGCGTTCAAGGCGAATCCATGATGAATATTGGTATGTATGAAGGTGATATGCTCATCGTACGCCATCAAAATACGGCTAATAATGGTGATGTTGTTGTGGCACGTATCGATGATGAAGCTACAGTAAAACGTTTCTATAAAGAAAATGGTCATATTCGTTTGCAACCAGAAAATGATGATTTCGATCCAATCATTGTAGATGATTGTCATATTGAAGGTCTTGTCATTGGTCTTGTACGTGATAGAATATAGAAAGAACCGGCAACTTATGGTTGCCGGTTTTTTCTTGTATCTATCAAGTTTATATATTGCGTAAACTATTCTCTCTACGAAGCATAGCAAAAATAGCACCTGATATATTGTGCCATACACTAAAGATAGCTCCTACTAGAGTTGCTAAAGGATTTAATGCAAAATTTGTTGCCGCTAATGTGACTGCTAAACCACTATTTTGCATCCCTACCTCAATCGCTAATGCTGTAGTTTTATCATATCTTAATTTAAGTATATATCCTACACCTAATCCTAAAAGCATGCCGAGTATATTATGTATGCCTACAACTAGTAATGTTTCTAAACCAGAAATTAAAAGTTTATCTCTATTAATGGCTATAATGGCTGCTATTAATAATATGATAGCAATCATAGAAACAATAGGACTTACACTAGTTAATGTATTAATCCGTGATTTACAAACATATTGGATGATTGCACCTAATAATATGGGAACTATAATTACTTTTACCATAGTTATTATCATTGGCAGTAATGCAACATTTACCCATGTACCTCCCAAATATAGGATTAGTAAAGGCGTTACAATTGGTGCTATTAATGTTGAAGTAATCGTCATTCCTACAGATAAAGGAACATCACCTTTAGCAATATAGGTGATGACATTGCTGGCGGTTCCACCTGGACAGCAGCCAACTAATATGACACCAATTGCTAAATCTGGAGGTAATGTAAAAATATGACAGATTCCCCAAGCTAATAAAGGCATTATTGTATATTGAGCCAGTACACCTATACAAATATCCTTTGGATGTCTGAGAATACTACACAAATCTTCAAATTTAATAGTTAGTCCCATGCCAAACATAGCGATTCCAAGTAAAAATGGTGTATAAGCTATGGCCCAAGAAAAATATGAAGGCACTATATAAGCAATACAAGAAAAACCTATGATTAGTATCATTAAGTATTTGGATATCAGTTGATTTAGTGTTGTTAGTTGCTTCATAACTTCTCTCTCCTAATTTGGATCATATGAGAAGTTATCAATAAGACGTGTAGAGCCAATATATACTGCCATGGCAACTAGAACAGGAGCATTAATCTCTTCAACTGGTTGCATAGTATTAGCATCTACAACTGAAATATAATCTATCTTGGCCAAGGGCTCAGTATTTATAATTTCTGTCATAGTATTAATGATACTATCAGCAGAAGCTCCACGTTTAATGGCTTGTTTTCCTGTTTGAATAGATTTATATAGTATAGTTGCAGCTTTACGTTCGTCACTAGATAAATATGTATTACGAGAGGATTTTGCTAAACCATCTTGTTCACGCACAATAGGAACACCAATAATATTTACAGGAAAGTTTAAATCAAAAACCATTTTACGGATAATGGCTAATTGCTGTGCATCCTTTTCACCAAAATATGCATTTGTAGGCTGAATAATATTAAAGAATTTTGCTACAACAGTACATACACCTTTAAAGTGAATTGGTCTGCGAATGCCACATAATGTATTAGATAAATCAAGAATATCTACAAAGGCTTTTTTATCTTGATACATTTCCTCTGGACTAGGTGTAAATATGAGGTCAACACCATGTGATTCACATAGCTTTTTATCGCTATTGATATCACGTGGATACGTGCTTAAATCCTCATTTTCTCCAAACTGAATGGGATTAACGAAAATAGAGACAATTACCTTATCATTATTTTTTCTTGCTTGATCTATTAATGAAGCATGCCCATCGTGTAAAAACCCCATAGTTGGGACGTAACCAATGGAATATCCTTCTTTTTTCCATTTACTAATCGTATTGCGTACATTTTCTATTGTAATTACATGTTCCATAATGATTCCTCCGTTTATTGTAAATACGAAGATAGGCCTATACAGTCTACTGTAATTCGATCAAAGACAATTAATTCTGATCAACTAATAAACCATGTTTCTCATAGTTCTTTATATGACTTATCTTATTATTTGTATCTACAAATACAACGAGAGGCTTATGGCTCTCAACTTCAATTTCATTTAGCTGTGCATAACACATGATAATAATTTTATCATGTACTTGGACATGCCGTGCAGCAGCGCCATTTAAACATATAACACCACTACCGGCTTCACCAGCAATTGTATATGTACTAAATCGTGCTCCATTATTAATGTTTACAATTTGAACTTGCTCATATTCTCGTATTCCAGATGCATTCAATAAATCTGTATCTATAGTAATGCTCCCCACATAATCAAGTTCTGCTTGTGTCACAGTAGCTCTGTGAATTTTACCTTTTAACATTGTTAGTTCCATGTTAAACTCCTTGTGTTTTAATGTAATCGCCTTATGGTCGATTCGAAATATCACAAATTTCTGTTTATCATGAATTAACAGTAGACTAGAGTATAGTTGAAAATACTATCTCCAGTGAAATTATATCATAATAAAAAGTTTACACATTATATTTTTGGTTATTAGACTATAAAGATTACTAACAAATATAAGACATATAAAACAAAACCAGTAGCTACATAGTAGTTACTGGTTTTATGATTATTTATATATTATTGTAAATATTCTGTTAATGCTTTATCAATATATGCAGCTTCATCAGCAGTTGGCTCACACATTGGTAAATTAAATTCACCAACTGGCAAACCAATTTTACGTGCTGCATATTTTACAGGAATTGGATTTGTAGTGATAAACATAGCTTTAATAATCTCAGATAGACCTTGATGGAGACGAATAGCTTCATGATTATGACCAGCTTCAAAAGCTTGAATCATAGCATTCATATCTTTACCAGCTACATGAGATACTACGGAGATTACCCCACATCCCCCTACAGATAACATTGGTAATGTAAGACCATCATCACCACTGTATACCATGAATTCATCTCCAGGTATTAAGCGTTTGATTTCAGAAGCAATCATCAAGTTACCGCTTGCTTCTTTGACGGCACATACATGTGGATATTCATTATGTAATTGAACTAATGTAGTTGGGAAATACCAGTCCCAACACGACTTGGTACATTATATACCATAATCGGTAATGTAGTAGCTTCTGCAATAGCTTTAAAATGTAAATATTGACCTTGTTGGTTAGGTTTATTGTAATAAGGTACTACAACTAGCAAACCATCAATACCGTCGATGTTAGAGACTTCTTTTACAAAATTTACGGAAGATTTTGTATCATTAGTACCAACATTGGCAATAATTGTACCTTTATGACCACATTCTTTAGCGATAGCCGTAAATAAAGCTAATTTATCCTCTTTAGACATAGTTGGATTTTCACCTGTTGTACCACATACAACAAGACCATCAGAACCATTATCTAATAAATGATTAGCAATAGTTACACAATTTTCAATATTAACGGATCCATCACTATTAAAGGATGTCACCATAGCTGTTAACACTCGACCAAAGGTTTTCATATCTGTCCTCCCCTGGAAAGATTAAAATGCTTGTTTTTCCACCAAGTACTCAGCAATTTGCAATGCATTAAGAGCTGCACCTTTACGAATTTGGTCCCCTACAATCCAGAAATTCATACCTTTGTCATTGTACAAGTCTTTACGAATTCGACCGATTTCACAATCATTTTGATTAGATGTATATAATGGCATAGGATAAATTTGTTCTGCAGGATTATCTTTTACTTGTAAACCTGGGAATTTTTCACAAGCCGCTTTGAAAGCTTCTACAGATACTGGTTCAGCTGTTTCTACTAATACAGACTCAGAGTGAGAGCGATATACAGGAACTCGGACTGTAGTAGGAACTACTTGAATAGTTTCGTCATGAAGAATTTTTTGAGTTTCATAAACCATCTTCATTTCTTCTTTTGTATAATCGTTCTCTAAGAACACGTCGATTTGTGGCAATAAGTTAAATGCTACAGGATAATGTTTAGGTGCAGAACCTGTAGGCAATAAGTTTGCTGTCATTTCTTCGCCAGCAGTGAATTGTCTTACTTGGTTCTCAAGCTCTTCAATACCTTCTTTACCTGCACCAGATACAGCTTGGTATGTGCTTACAATAACGCGTTTAATAGGAGAAATATCATGAAGCGGTTTCAATCCTAGGCTCATAATAATTGTAGAGCAGTTAGGATTTGCAATGATACCTTTATGTTTCAAAAATATCTTCTGGGTTAACTTCTGGTACTACGAGTGGAACCTCAGGATCCATACGGAATGCACTGGAGTTATCGATAACAATAGCACCACGTTTTGCCGCTTCTGGTGCTAAAGTCTTAGATATGGAACCACCAGCGAATAATGCAATATCAACGTCATCAAAAGATTCTGGTTTTGCTTCTTCAACAACATATGTTTTGCCATTTACAGTCAACTCAGTACCAGCAGAACGAGCAGAAGCCAATAATTTTAAGTTTTTCATAAGGGAAGTTACGTTCTTCGATTAGTGAAATAAATTCAGCACCTACTGCACCAGTAGCACCTAGAATTGCAACATTAGGTTTTTCTCATTGATAAATCTCCTTGCTCAAAAATTATAAATAATGTTCTAAACCGTAAGTTAAACCTGTTTTAGAACTAATTTTTTTACATGCTAATACTACGCCTGGCATGAAAGATAAACGACTTAAGCTATCGTGACGGATAGTTAATGTTTCGTCATAACCGCCAAATAATACCTCTTGATGCGCTACATAACCTGGTAGACGTACACTATGAATAGTAACATCATCAACCTTTGGCACCACGAGCACCTGGTAAGCTTTCACGAGTTAAATCTTCATCGCCAGTTACCTTAGCGGCTTGTTTAGCATCATTAATCAATTTTGCTGTTAGAATCGCTGTGCCCGAAGGAGCGTCATATTTGTGATTATGATGTAATTCTATAATTTCCACATTAGGGAAATATGGAGCTAATTCTGCAGATACTTTCATCATCATAACAGCGCCTAGTGAGAAGTTTGGTGCCACTAGACAATTAGCATTATTAGCACGACCAATTGCATCGAGCTCATCTCGTTGCTCTGCAGTTAAACCAGTAGTGCCGATAACAACATGAATGCCCAGTTGATAACATTTTTTTAGCGTTTTCATAGATAACAGCTGGATTTGTGAAAATCTACGATAACATCAGGTTTATTTGTATCGAGAACCTCATCGATGGAGGCATTCATCTTGATACCCACTTGTTCGATTCCTGCTACGGAGCCTACATCTTCACCTGCCTTAGTTGGATCAATGCCACCTACTAATGTTAATTCAGGATCGTTATGTACTGCTTTGACAACTTCACGACCCATTTTGCCGCCAGCGCCATTTACCATTACTCGAATCATATATACCTCCAAAAAAGCCAGTGGATGCATCCACTGGCTTTATAGATTATATAGCTATATATACTCTTACTAAAAGCTCAATGATAGCACTCCACCAATACAAGATTGATGACAGTTGTCTATCTATTAAATAGACAACCAGAACGATGAGTTGCAATCATCGAACTTCGGCAAGCATCCCTTTTATCATGGATCAATGCATGCCTACTCCTCATGATTACTCTTAATACTCGCACCTCTATCAACATATTCATTTAATACTATTAGTATATGTAATTATGCGATTTTAGTCAATTAAAATGGTCAATAAGTTCTTTAGCTGCAGCTAAAGCTGTAGTGGACATTCCTCGACCAGACATCATAGAAGCTATCTGAGTAACTCGTTCCTCCTCATTTAGTACTGCTAAGGTAGAGATTGTGCGGTCATCTTGCTCTATTTTAGAAAGATGATAATGTTGTTTTGCAATACTAGCTGTTTGAGGTAAATGAGTTATACAAAATACTTGATTAGTTTTAGATAAATTCAGGATTTTCTCTGCTACCTTAAGTGCAATATCACCACTGATGCCAACATCGATTTCGTCAAATACCATAGTTTTGAAAGCATCACCACGGAATACTGATTTAAAGGCTAAGGCGATACGAGCTAACTCACCACCAGACGCTACTTTATGTAACGGAAGCAATTGTTCCCCTTTATTAGCAGAAAATAGCATTTCAATGGATTTAGCACCTAATGAAGAGAGTTCATCCCCTTCTTCAATATGGAATTGAATATCACCCTTAGGCATTCCTAAATCAACTAATTCTTGATGTAAAGCTGTAGCAATCACTTTAGCATTTTTGAGTCGAACCTTGTGCAAAACTGTTAATGCTTCTTCTGCTACCTTTTTCGCTTCTTCAAGACGAGCTTCTAATTCATCTTGAGCAAATACAAGTCCTTCTAGTTCTTCTAAACGTGCTTGAGCCTTTTCTTCATATGCTAAAATTTCTTCTACGGAATCACCATATTTTTTCTTTAACCCATAGATGGTAGTATCTCGATCTTGGCAATATTTATAGCGTTCTTCATCATAGCTGATGGTGTCTCTGTAACGGTCTAAAGACTGTGCAGCTTCTTCTAGTTGGAAATACGCAGAGTCAACCATTTCAGATACTTCTTTTAATTCTGCATCGTATTTTACAAGGTCATTCACCTCAACCTTTATAGAATTAATCGTGTCTAATAAAGGCTGACGACCATTGTAAAAAGCATCATAGCAAGAGCCCAAGTACTTTATCAATGTGTTCAAAACTATCTAGACGCTTAAGTTCTTCAGCAATAGAAATGTCTTCACCAATGCTTAAACCAGCATCTTCAATCTCATCGATTTGATATCGTAACATATCGAGCTCTCGAGCGCGTTCAGACATATTCTCTTGTAAGTTATCTACTTCTTGTTTAGCTTGCTTGTAGACTTTATAAGCCTCTATATAAGCCTTATAAGCAGTTTTTCCGTCTTGATTAAAAGTATCTAAATATTCATGATGTGTATCAGCATCCAGTAATCGTTGGTTACTGTATTGGCCATGAATATCTGCTAAATATTGACCAATTTCTTTTAATGCTTTTAATGGTATCGGTTGATCATTAGCTAAGATCGATGATTTACCATTACGGTTAAAGGAGCGTGATAGAATTAATTGGCCTTCTTCAACCATTATATTTTTAGACTCTAATAATTCTTGAATACTTTGGTGATGAGCAATATCAAATATTCCGTCTATAACAAAACTATCTTTACCGTGACGAATAAACTCGCTGCTCGCGCGTTCTCCTAATAGGATACTAAAGGCATCCATAAGAATGGATTTCCCTGCCCCAGTTTCGCCGGTAAAGATAGTTATGCCATCATTAAATGAAATATTCATTTGCTCAATCAACGCAAAGTTGCGAATGCTCATTTGCGTTAACATATGATTAGTCCTTCATTAAATCTTGGATTTTCGCTAAAATCGCTGGAACTTCAGCTTCAGATTTTGCAATTAACAAAATAGTATCATCCCCTGCTAAGGTACCGATAATTTCAGTCCATTTTGCATGGTCGATAGAAAATGCTACAGATTGAGCAGAGCCAGGAATTGTATGTAATACAACTTGGTTTAGACTGTGATCAACCTTAATTAAAGAATCTTGGAATAATCTGTTAATGCGACTACGAGATAAAACTACGTTTTCCTCAGGTGATAACGCATAACGATAATGTCCATCGCCTGTAGGAATTTTGATTAACATTAATTCCTTAATGTCACGGGAAACTGTAGCCTGTGTTACTTCAATACCTTCTTCTAATAAGGCCGCTGCTAGTTCCTCTTGTGTTTCAATCGCCTTTGGACTGCACGATTTCTTTAATTTTGTTATAGCGATAGCGTTTCATTGTGAACTCCCTTTTTTAAAACTTGCACATAAAAGAGAATAATATCTTTCTGATAATATTATACCATATATTCATAATTAATATATGGTATAAATCGCATATATCATACTCGTTATGCATATTATACTAATATTTAAAATATTGTTAATTTTCTATATATTGATAACGTACAAACGCTTAGCCTATAAGGTTCATCTATTTATAGGAATTAATAATTTAAAAAGTAGAAAAAAATATACATGTATAAATAAAAGCCCCTATAAAGGGGCTTTTTACATGTTGATTATGAGTTTTATTCATAATGAATAAAGATATATAGCTATTTATCTTTTTTGTAATATAAACAATTCTGGTGGGTTATTAATTTGGTTCATTGGATGCCAATGACATACATTATACAATTTCTGTTCTAAATCTGATAAATAGGATGTAAGGGACTGCATTTCTTTCATCCCTTCAGGCGTTCCAGGATAAGCAACAATTGTGATAACTCCTGACTTAGATAACTTATGTAACCCCTTATCTATGGCATCTATAGTTTGATGCGGTTTAGTTATAACTTTATGATTACTACTAGGTAAATAACCTAAGTTGAAAATCATTAAATCGATAACCTCATCTTTTAATTGATGAGCTAAAGCTAGATCATGGGAATCATGAATAAAGGTTAGACTTACATCAGGTGCAATATCATTAGTCTTTAGTAGTTCTTTACTACTATTGATGGCTTTCATTTGGATATCGATGCCAAATAAATAACATCCTTTTTGTGCACGCTTTGCTAAGTACAATAAATCATGGCCATTGCCACATGTAGCATCAACTACTACTTTGGCTTTTTTCATAGACCGATCCCAGATTAAATGTTGAAATTGAACAGCATTGTTAATGTTAATCACGAAACCACCCCACTTGAGATTTGGTTATAACAATTCGTCTCTACGAGACGCTAATTTTTTAAATAATGTACCAAAGAAACATTGATCTTTGAATCGTACAAATAAGCAGTAAACTGGATTGGAACTTATATGTAAAGTTTCTTTATTTGTAAAAGTATAGTCAAAGTACCATCAATACAAATGTGTAATTGTGGTTCTCGCTCAGGCATTGTAATTTGAATCGTATCATGCTCCTCTAATACTAGAGATACACCTTGGATTAGATGTGGTGCTACTGGTGTAACTATGATAGATCTATTATCTGGTTTCATAATAGGTCCCCCAGCAGATAAATTATATCCCGTAGAACCTGTAGCAGAAGAAATGATTAAACCATCAGATGGATACATTTGAGTATGTTGATTATTAACAGACATATGAATTCGTGCCATTTTTGCCGGTTCTGCACGAGTGATAACAATTTCATTAATAATAGGTACTAACTCCTCTTCATTCCCATCATTACGGTCAATATAAGCATATAAGTGACCGCGCTTTTCTATTTTGTAGTCACCTTGAACTATACGTTTTATATGACTTTGCATTTGGTGAATTTCTATTTGATTTAAGAATCCTAGTTCACCTAAGTTAATACCGCAAACTGGTACATTATACGGATAGATTTGTCGTGCTAAATGGATGATTGTACCATCTCCACCAAAACTAAAAGCAATATCTATTTGTTTAAAGATTTCTGGACGGCTTACAATATGAGTTTTTGGAATCTTAAGTACTCGTGCAGGTGCATCTGATTCGAGATCATCTGGCAAAAATACTTCGATACCTTCTTCTTTACAAATATGAGCAGCCATTTTTAGAACTGCCATAATGTTGCTTTTCCCCATATTCGGGAAGAATCCGATACGCATAGTAATCTCCTATAATGAATGAGCTTCAGTAACGACTGCATCAATTAATTCATCGTTAATAGTTAAAGCCCCTTCTTCGTACTTTTTAAAATAACCTAAGAACTCAATATTTCCTTCCATTCCTTTGATTGGTGAGAAGGTTAAACCATGGATATACAATCCACAGTCATAAGCAACTTGTAGTATTCGGTGTAAAAACTTCTTTGTGAATATTACTATCTCGTACTATACCACCCTTACCAACATTTTCTTTGCCCGCTTCAAATTGAGGTTTAATTAAGGCAACAAGTGATCCCGTATCTTTTAATAAGGTGGTAGCAACTGGTAGAACTTTGTCTAACGAAATAAAGGCTACATCAATAGAAATAAAAATCTACAAGTTCACCTAATTGCTCTGGTGTAACAGTACGGATATTTTGTTTTTTTCCATGTTGATAACACGCGGATCTTGACGTAATTTCCAAGCTAATTGGTTGTATCCTACATCAATGGCAAACACTTTAGATGCGCCATTTTGTAATGCACAGTCAGTAAAACCGCCTGTACTAGCACCTATATCAACCATGACAGCGTCTTGTAAATCGATAGGATATATTTGGATAGCTTTTTTTCCAATTTAAGTCCACCACGACTTACATACGGCAAGGTATTGCCTTTTACAAGGATATTAGCATCGACAGGAACTTTTGTGCCTGCTTTATCAATGCGCGTAGTATCCATAAAGATAAGACCCGCCATGATAGCGGCTTTTTGCTTTTTCTCTGCTTTCAAAAAGTCCTCGATTGACAAGGAGTATATCTAACCGTTCTTTACTGCTCATAGTACACCATTATAAATATAATAAAAACTGAATATAGGCTACGAGAATACCTAGAATTAAACCACCAAATACCTCCACAGGTGTATGTCCTAATAACTCTTTAAGGGCTTCTTTACGAGTTATTTGAACAGGAATATTTTTTTCTTCGTAAAAATATTCCACAATTTGATTAAGTATTTGAGCTTGTTTTTCCTGCCTCTAATCGAACACCGGATGCATCATACATAACGACTATAGAGAATACTAAGGACAAGATAAAGAGATCTGATACACCATTTTTTTAAGGTAAATAGCCGTAGTAGTAGCAATGACAAAGGATGTATGGGAACTAGGAAATCCACCAGAGCCTACAAGGCGTTCTGGACGAAATTTACCATGTCTTACCAGTTGCCATACAAATTTGATAGCTTGAGCAGTAAACCAGCCCCAAAAATGCGGCTTGCGCTATGTAGTTATGTACTATTTGTGGTAATATATCAATCATGCTTTGTACCTTTTTAGAGGTAATACATATTAATTCGTACGTTTTAAAAAGATAATCAATTAATGCTGCTAAGATAGATGTATCATAAGAAACGGAGTTTAATGCATCGTGAGCTTGTTTACCTACTGAAGAGGCTTGCTCTTTTGCGCCCTCTAAACCCAGTAAAGATACATAAGTAGATTTATGTTGACGAATATCACTGCCAGGAGTTTTTCCTAATTCTTCAATAGTACCTGTTACATCTAGAATATCATCAGTAATTTGGAATAACAATCCTAAACAATTAGCATATTCCATTAACGCTGTTCGAGTAACAGTATCTGCATTGCCTAAAATGAGACCTAACTCTACAGAGGCATTAAATAAAGCGCCCGTTTTACCGCGATGTAGAACTTTTAACTCTTCTAATGGAATGTGTTTATCTTCACTAAGCATATCAAAGGCTTGACCGCCGACCATACCTTCTGGGCCTGCAGCAATTGCCACACATTGTATAGCATCGAGTTTATCTTGAGCAGAGGCCTTATTATTAGCAGTCATTAATTGAAAGGCGTACGTCAATAAACCATCGCCCGCTAAAATAGCTAAACCTTCACCATAAACTTTATGATTTGTTAAATTACCTCTACGATAATCATCATTATCCATGGCCGGTAAATCATCATGTACTAAGGAATACGTATGGATACACTCCATTGCACATAGAAACTCTTTATAATCAGCAGGATCTTTATGAAGCATTTCTAATACAGCTTTAGATAAGATTGGTCGGATTCGTTTACCACCTTGCATTAAGCTGTAATTCATGGATTCATACAGAGGTTTAAATTCTTGATTTGGACTAGTTAATACCTCATCTAACCATTGTTCAATATTTTGTTTGCTAGCCGCTAAATATTCTTTGAACATAGAATCTCCTTATTCGCTGATGCGGACTTCTTCGATAATTTGTTGTACCTCAGCTTCAACGGAATCAAGCATTTCTGCACATTCCTTAACTAAGGTTAGCCCTTTTTTATATTGATTTAAGAGTTCAGAGATAGTCATATCACCATCGTCCAACTGCTTAACAATATCTTCTAAGGCTTTATATTTTTTCTCATAACTTTTTAGTGATGCGGCCATCTTTGTGCGCCTCCTTTACCGTGGCAGTAACATAACCATCTACTAATGTAACTCGTATATCATCATTCGCTTGCAATTGGGACACCGAAGTTATAGGTTCATTATCATGCTCTACCTTGGCGAATCCCTTAACCATCATTTGTAATGGATTTAAAGACTCTAACTGTTGGGCTAATAATGCTAAACTATGCTTTTCAGTATTACATCTCTCTTTAGTAATATTTGTTAATGTTTGTGAAAGTTCTTGTAAATGTGATTTTTGCTTATGTAAAAACTGAAGTGCTGGTATACCAAGTCTGCGATTAAAGAGTAATGTCAAATCTGTTCGTTTTTGTTGTAGTGTATAACGTATATATTCGTGTAAATACTCTTCTTTTTCTGTTAACTGATCTTGCAATGTAGTAAGTGGCAAAACCGCCATCTCTGCAGCATGACTAGGCGTTGCTCCGCGAGCATCTGCCACATAATCACATAAGGTGTAATCAGTTTCATGGCCTACAGCGGAAATAACTGGCGTATTAGCCGTATAAATAGCTTCTACTACTGCTCTATCATTGAAGCACCACAAGTCCTCCATAGACCCGCCACCACGACCAACAATAATAAGATCTACATCAGGATCTGCATCAGCAGTAGCAATACCTTTGGCAATAATAGGTCCCGCAGTATTACCTTGTACAGGAACAGAGAATAATTTAAATTGAACTAATGGGTTACGTCGCTCGCTGACATGCAAAATATCATGTAATACGGCGCCAGATTGCGACGTGACTATTCCAATGCAGCTCGCCATATACGGTAAACTTTGTTTGTGTCCATCATCAAAGTATCCTAAAGCAGTTAATTCTCGTTTTAAAGCGTCAAATTCAAGCTGCAACGGGCTTTTAGAACCTATTTGCATATCAGAAGCAATGAGATTTAAACGGCCCATTTTATTGTAAAAATTAACAGATGCTTTTACAGTTACTAATAAACCATTTTGAATGGCATTAGCCAAACCTTTTTGCATAACAGTGCTAGACCACATAGTTACATCAATGGCAGACTCCTCATCTTTCAAAGAAAAATACATATGTCCACTACTATGACGTTTAGCATTGATGATAGTACCGCTAACATAAACATTTTTTAGTAGATATTCCCTATCTAGGGTGCGCTTTATGAGATTGTTCAATTGTGTAATGGTTAATACATTCACGATGATCCTCTAGATTCTTGTAAATAAGCAGCGCCAAAAGCATTGCCTGTAGCATTATCAACAGAATATTGTGGCTGCGCCACATGCAATGTCATGCGATTCCGTTTACAATAGGTTTCCAGGCGATTACGAAGTAAACTATTGCTCATCACACCACCTACAGCGATAAGTGTATGAACTGGTTTTTCTTTAATATGATAGGCAATCATTTTTTCTAAAGCATTTCCCATAGAAGTAAAAACAGCTCTAGCTAAATTTGATTTATCCATATCACTCATGGTTTCATTTATACGTCGCATAGCTGCACTGCAAGGACCGGCAAAACTAATCCATCCATCCTTCATAGATGATGGTAGTGGCTCATACTCTGTAGTTTGTAATGCTAATGACTCTAGATGTTTGCCTGCAGGGAATGGTAACCCCATAGCGACACCGATGCGATCAACATATTGACCGCCTTGCAAATCTTTAGAACCGCCAATGATATGAGATTCAAAAATTCCTTCACCTTGATAATGGCAATAGACTAACTCTGTAGTACCACCTGATAAATGTAAAGCCAAAAATGGCTCAGTCGGAATATGTTCTAAATCTCTCAGTGCTGCTAAAATATGATTTTCTTGATGCGCAAAGATATGTAAAGGCACATTTAAAATATGACTCAAGGTTTCCCCTTGGCCTAAACCAACCATAAAGGCGGGCATATAAGAATTTTCCTCACGTCGTGGAAAGCCACTAACACCGATACCGCTAATTGGTACTTGAGGTAACTCTAACATTAGCTTAGGCAATGTCTTTGTATGCTGAAAGACCATATTTGATTGTTGTAGTCCTCGCTCACCAGGTTTAACCTCTAATAGTTTACGTGCCTCTCCTAGAATGTGAAAGTCACTATCTATAATGGCACAACTAGTGGTATAGCAGCTGGTATCAATGCCTAAGTAATATCGTTTCATTATCTACTCTTGTTATATGCATCTAAGATTGCATTAATTAATTTATAAGAAGCATCAGAGCCAAATTCTTTTGCTAGCTGAATGGCTTCATTAATGGCAATAGATGGTTCTAATGGTTCTACTTCGTTAGTCATTTCCCATACGGCAATACGTAAAATAGCGCGATCAACTTTATCTAGATTTGCTACTTTACGAGATTTACAGAATGGTTGTAAATCTGCATCTATTTTACTCAGCTGTTGCTATTACACCTTGAATAATACTATTGGCATATGCTTTATCCATAGCTTTTTGAATATGACCTTCAGGAAATTGAACATCATTTTTATCACTATGAAATTCATTAGCATATAACATTTGGAATGCGTATTGACGTGCTTCTCGTCGATTTCGCTTAGTTACCATGTAAAACTGGCTCCTTTTCTTTTACAATACCTTCAATATGCACATCAACCTTTACATGATCTAGGTCAAGCATATTTTTTAAGGTTTGTTTGATTTCTGATTGTAATTGTTTAGATAATTCAATGAGATTATATCCGTACAATGCTTTAATATAAATATTTATTTCAATAAAACCTTTACGATGTTTTACGTTAATACCCGGTAAGCTGCGTTGTCCAAAAGCATGAGTAATACCTTCTACTAACTCATCGTAAAAGCGTGGGCTTAAAGAATGAATACCAGGAATAGTACTCAAAGTTTTAGTTGCCACATCAATGATGACAGAATCAGCAATATCAATAGTATCCGTATCTAAGCCATAATTTAATTGATTGTCTGAACTCATATAGACACCTCCTATGGTAGTTGTGGCGTAACTAAATCATCAAAAATGATATCTTGTACAACTACATCAATAGTTTGAACCTCAATTTCTGTGTAAGATACTAAGGCTGTATTAATTCGTTCTTGTAGTCGTAAAACCACGTCAGGAATACGGTATCCATATTGAATGCAGACATAGAGTGTAACTGAAATAGCCCCTTCATCGTTAAAGGAAATCTTTACACCTTCATGATCAGACTTAAGTCTAAAAAAGGTATTAACTCCATCGTTAAAGGTGGAGCTCATGTGATGTATACCCTTTGTTTCAAGTGCTGCCATTGTAGCAATTGTTGCATATACATCTTCATTAATCTTAATTTTACCCGACTCTAGTTCAGTATTTTTTTCAGTCATACTGGCCTCTTTCAAAAAAAGCACTTGTCCCTATATATAATTACATAGACGACAAGTGCTTACAGTGCAAATGTTACGATATATGGGAATAAGATTCCATGAAAAGATCTAGTCCCAATACATATCAATGAGTATTAGGCACGTTCGATGTATTGACCTGTACGAGTATCAATACGAAGTACATCGTCAACTTCAATGAAGAGAGGTACTTTTACAGTGTAGCCTGTTTCTAATACAGCTGGTTTGTTGCCACCAGTTGCAGTATCGCCACGGATACCAGGATCTGTTTCAACTACGCGAAGCTCTACAGCTACAGGCAAGTCAAGACCGATTACGATACCTTGGAAGAACATAATGGATACTTCCATATTTTCAAGAAGGAAGTTTTTAGCTTCGCCTAATTGTTCAAGGGTAAGTTCAACTTGATCATAAGTTTCGTTATCCATGAATGTATAAGCGCCATCAGACTCATATAAGTATTGCATACGACGACGATCAACATGTGCTTTAGGCACTTTTTCACCTGCATTGAATGTACGCTCTACTACAGAACCAGTTTGCAAGTTTTTCATTTTAGTACGTACGAATGCAGCACCTTTACCTGGTTTAACGTGTTGGAAATCTACTACTTGCCATACATTACCGTCGATTTCAACGGTTACACCTGGGCGAAAATCATTACTGGAAATCATCTAACTCTTCTCCTTCTAAATACTTATTTCAATTAACTCTTTTGGACTATGTGTCAACACCTCATAGCCGTCAGATTTGACGATGACACTATCCTCTATTCTCAATCCGATAGTACCAGTAATATAAATACCTGGTTCCACCGTGATGATCATATTTTCCTGTAAATACCGTATCAGATTTAGTATTGGCTACTGGTTCTTCATGAATTTCAAGACCTAATCCATGACCAGTACCGTGATTAAATTCCTTGGTATATCCATGCTCTTTAATATAATCACGACAAATTGCATCTAGTTCTTTACCAGTAATACCAGCTCGAACAGCTGCAACGCCACGTTTTTGTGCTTCCAAAACTATACTATACAATTTCTTTTGTAAGTCAGAGGCAGGGCCCATTACAATGGTTCTTGTCATATCAGAGTGATAACCTTTGTAAACAGAACCGAAATCTATGGTTACAAAATCACCTGCTTCAATAACCTTATCACTAGCTACACCATGCGGCATGCTAGAACGACTACCTGAAGCAATAATAGTGGCAAAGGAAGGCTCCTCAGAACCACGCTTTTAACATTTCTGTTTCTAAAATGATACGGACTTCGTTTTCCGTCATTCCCACTTTAAGTTGTGGTAACAATGCAGCAAAAGATTCATCACCAATATTAGCCGCGATGCGTAATAACTCTAATTCATCTTCTCGCTTTACTGCTCGAAGTTTGGCGAAATTAACAGATGTAAAGTCAAAGTTTTCATCTAATGTATCACATAAAGATTCATACGTATCTACAGGCATTTGTTTGCCCTCTATAGCGAATAAACCTTCGTGAATATGATGTTCATTGAATATATCTACAAGAGTATCCATAACAGTTGTTTCATATTGAATAACCGTATACCCTTCACATTGTTTTGTAGCTTGTTCAGTATATCTGAAGTCGGTAATCATAAAAGCTTTATCTTCTGTAATAATTGCAAAGCCTGTAGTACCAGTAAAACCAGCAAAATAATGTAAATTTATAGGGCTTAACAAAATAACGCCTGTTAATTCTTGCTCTTTAATATACTGTTTGTAGCAGATTTAATCCATTCATAATCGTGCTCCTAGTCTATAAATTACAATTAATCTTACCATAAAATGCCTATATTGAATAGAATTTTATGCTATTTTTTAAAGCCCTCTACGTCATCAATAGTCAAGTCCATTACAGAGCCGACTTCTTCAATACCATTTAAATCTATATGGCCTATAGTAAGACGCTTTAAATACGATACGGTACCACCAGCAGCACCTATCATGCGTTTTACCTGATGATATTTGCCTTCTTCAATAGTAATGGTGGCCGATTGATCTGATAATAATTCAATTAAAGCCGGTTTACATTGAGTTCCATCACCTAATACAATACCCTCTTTGATGCGCTGGATGCCCTCCTCAGAGAGTTCTCCTTCAAATTCTACGTAGTAAACTTTAGGTACATGCTTATGACCGTTGATGATTGAGTGTCCCCATACTCCATCATTCGTAAGCAGTAAAAGGCCTTCTGTATCTTTATCTAATCGTCCCAACGGGAACTACACCCATTTTTAAATACTCAGGCGGTAATAAATCCATGACGACGGGATGAGTAGAATCTTCTACAGCCGTAACATAGCCCTTAGGTTTGTGAAATTTAACGTAATATAGTTGAGTGGTATTAACAGTTTGACCGTCTACGGCTACTGCATCAATGTCGATATCGATATGAATATCTTTTTTTGTAGTAATCTCACCGTTAATAGTAACTCTTCTATCCTTTATAATTTGATGAACTTCTTTCCGACTACCAAATGCTTTATTAGCTAATAATTTATCGAGTCGCATTATTCATGTCCTTGTAATACATCTACATGAGCAGTATCATTAAGCAAATTCAAAACATTATGATCAAATTCGCCCATTCCATTGTAGAAAATACGATTAATAGCCGTGTTGCCTTGACTAAAGTTCCAACAATGACTAATAGAGATATCTAATAATTTACATAGTAATGTTCGTATTGTACCACCATGACAAGCAATGAGAAGAGTTTCTTCCTCATCATTAGCATTAATAAATTCCTCTAGGCCTGCCCACGCACGGTCTTGCAAATCTTTAAAGCTTTCACCATTAGGTACCTTAACTAGATGAGGCCTCAAATACATTTCATCGATTAAACCAGGCCAACGAGCTTCAATATCGGAGAATAGCATAGCCTCCCAATCACCAAAATTTAACTCTCGTAAACGTTCATCTACAGTAATCGGTGTTGTACGATTACCACGAATAGCTTCGGCAGTAACTAAAGCACGACTTAAATCACTAGATAATATACGATCAAACTTTACATCTTTAAGGGCTTGACCACATGCTTTTGCTTGGTTTAAACCATTTTCATTGAGTGGAACATCAGTAATACCTTGGTATTTCCCCATTTTATTCCAATCTGTTTCACCGTGGCGCACAATATATAATGTCTTCATGATCTACCTATACTTTCAAAATTTCTGTTAGTGTATCAACTAATCTAACATTATTATCATGGTCTTTAATAGCAACGCGAACCCATTGATTACTCAAGCCCATATAGGAATCACAATTGCGAACAATTATGTTATGTTTCTTTAGAGCTTCATTAATTGTATCTGCCGTCACTCCCTCTTGTTCGATATGGAACAAAATAAAGTTAGCTGAAGGCGGATAAACAGTAATACCTGCTATAGCATCTAATGCGTTATACATGTAGTGTTGTTCTTCGCACAATACTTGTTTTGTACGCTTTACATACTCTACATCGTTTAAAGCAGATTCTGTATATGCTTGGGCCAATGTATTAACAGACCATGTCGGAATAAATTTATTTAATTGGTCAATGATTTGAGGATTGCTGAAGGCAGCTCCAATTCGTAGACCTGGAACAGCATAAAATTTTGTAAAGGAATGAACGACGATGATATTATCGAATTCATTTATTAAGGAACGCATAGAGTATTCATTATCTTGTAATGTATCATTTCCCACAAAGTCGATAAAGGACTCATCAATAACAAGTAAGCTATTAGCATCTTTAAGCATACTTGCAACAGTACGGATGTGATTTTTATCAAGTAATGTACCATCCGGATTATTTGGATTCCCTAAAAATACGATGATACGACCATCTTGCCCTTTAGTTCAGCGGCAAAGGTTTCGAGCGCTAAATAAGGAACCTCAAAATATGGTTTTCCATTGTCATCCTCTCGTGGTCGATAATAAATATCGCGCACAGCAATTCGACTAGCCTCTAATGCCTCTTTATATTCGGAGAAGCCTGGCGCTGGTACAAAAGCACCTGTATACCCAGGTAAACGGCATATTGCATATAATAGCTCTGCCGCCCCATTACCAACTACAATTTGATTTTTATTCATACCATAGGTATCTGCAATGGCATTTAAAACGTCATCATTGGTAGCATCTGGATAATGTGAAATATAACGTAATTGAGCCTCTAATGAAGACAAACCTCGTTGACTAGGACCTAGTGGATTGATATTAGCACTAAAATCAATAACCTCGTACGGTTCAATTCGTTGTTCATGGGCAAATTGAAAAATATTGCCCCCATGTATTTTAGACATTCTATTCTCTTTCTATAAAATACGTTACCGTTTAATATAAGTTAATCCTTCATTTGTAGTTTCTACTGTATCTACGTAGGATAATTGTGGCAACTTACGTATAATTTCATTTTTACAATCATCAATTCGTCCATAATCAACAGGAAATAATAATCCCATAATAGTACCGCTATGAGCGATGATTGTACCAACACTGTTATAGTAATTACCTATATCGTGAAAGTCATATAAATTCGGTTTATACAAGATCCTTTGATTACCAAAGGAACTTAATGTAGCCGCTTGGCCTATGAGCTTAATATCATGAGTAATAAGACCATGTTTAAATAACTCTAGAGACTCTCGTATAATCGATTCTTTTTCTAATATTTTATTTTGTAAATCCGCTTGTTTATTAAAGCTTACAGTATCAATACTGCCACCTTCATCAAATACGAGTATTTTTAATGGAGGGCACATGCCTAGCGGTTGAGATATGGTTCCCTTAATATAATCAAACTGCGTAACACCTTGATAAAAAGAAGCATCTGTAGGCTCTACAGACAAACAGATTTGTTCTAGCTCTTTAAATGATAATTCGTAATCCATTGCTAAAGCGGTAGCCATAGCCGTTACAGAAATATCAGCTGAACTAGACGCCATCCCCTTCCCCTGTATAATATCAGACCGAACATATACTGGAGGACATATACTAGTATTTTTTTTAGAATTTACTAATTGTTTGACTAGCTTTCTAGCTTGAGCTGATTTTGGTTGTAGCGCACAATAGTTTTGTGAAAAGGGATGAACTACATTACTTAATGCGTAGGAGTATCGATTGATTGGACATGTGACTAAAAATGATTGTCCATCAATAGAACCTTGTAGAAATTCCCCACATGTTCCTGGGGCTCTTACATAATAGGTCACATTAAACTCCTTTCACATTAAACTAAATGAAGTATTAAATAACTCTTATTGGTAAATAACTAGATAAAATTATAAGCCAATTAGAACATAGTTGGATTTGCCACAACTGTAGCAGATAATATGGATAGAATAATAAGGTATACTAAAATCAATAATACTTCAGTTACCTCTACAACAAATCCATATGTATCACCAGTAGTGCCACCTAATTCTTTTACAATATAACGGTTTAAGAAACGGTTTATAATATAAGTAATTATCATACTAATACTATTGATTTGGAAAACTCCTATTGTGGCATATACTAATACGCCTAAACCTACAACATACCCTACATCAGGAACGGCAAAAATTGCAAAAGCACCGTATAACAAGGTGTATAATAAAATGCCAATTAATAGTAATACAATAGGCATAAAGAATGTAGAAATGGTATTGTAGGATATAACATGTTTAGGTGCTAAATTAGCAAATGCTGACCCCCATTCCTTGCTCTCTAGCGTAAGGATAGGAACGAATGCTAAATACCATAGACCAACGACTCATTAAAGGCATCATAATAAGTGCCATAGGAATAAATTCAGCAGTAGGAATAGCAGCTAATAATTGCCATTTTAAAAGAGTGACAAATACGAAAGGCTACAACCCCAAAAGAACCTACGCGGCTATCTTTCATGATTTCTAGTTTTCGTTCTCTTTCACGACCAGAAAACAAACCATCACTAGTATCCATCAGCCCATCCGCATGAAGTCCACCGGTCAGTAAAAACTCGGACACAACGATGATCAACATCAACGGCATGATAGGAATAAATGGAGATAATACGCCATAGAGTAATGCTAAAATGAGACCAATAATAAGGCCTACATAAGGAAAGGCTATAACAGATTTACCAAAGTCTTCTACGGTCCACTCTGTTTGGTTTACAAGTTTTAAACGTGTTAAAAATTGTAATGCTATAAAAAAAGGTGTCATTATACATTCATCCCATAGGTAATAACTGTACTAATGATAACCATTAGTATACTCGTAACATACATCATATAAATTGTTCGCGTAATATGATTACGATTTAGTTTTTCAATAGGATCTCCCATATATTCACGGAAGGTCATTTTTTTGAAATACTGATTGTAACCACCTAAACGGATATGTAAAGCTCCTGCAACAGGTGCTTCAGCATAGCCCCCATTTGGACTAGGATGTTTTTTTGCATCACGCAAGCCAATTTGTACTGCTTTTTTAGCATCAAAGCGTAAAAAGAACGCAGAAATAACAAATAATATAAAGGTAATGCGTGCAGGAATCCAGTTTAATGCATCGTCAAAGCGAGCTGCGACACGGCCAAAATATAAGTACTTTTGATTTTTATAGCCTAACATTGAATCCATAGTATTGGCAGTTCTATATAGAATAGCCCCCATAGGACCACCTAATATAAAGAAAAATAAAGGTGCAATAATACCATCTACAGTATTTTCAGCAATTGTTTCTACTGTAGCACGAGTAATTTCACTTTCATCTAAATCTTCTGTATCACGGCCTACAATCCAAGATAGTTTTTGACGAGCTTCTACAATATCATCTTGTTTGATGAGTTGGCTAATAGTAAAACCTGCTCCAGCTAATGATCTTGGAGAAATTGCAATGTACAATATGATGACCTCTAGAGCATACGCCACCCACTCATTAACAACGGCACCAAGCCATAATATTAGAGATACTATAATATATACTGATACAAGTATTAAACCAACAGCAATGCCACCGTACCATAATTTTTTTGTATCATTGTCAGTATCCTTATAAAGAACTGCTTCGAAAAAGGATATAATGCGACCAATTATAGCGACTGGATGGTACTTACTATTGGGATCACCAATAATTAAATCTAGTAAGAATGCTAAAACAGGTATACAGACAAAGCTATACTTTGAAAACCAGTGCAAAATATCTAAATGTTCCATATATCTCCCCTACTAACCCAAGGTAGACATAATATAATCCATATCTAAATGTTCCTCCACAATGTCAGCTAAACGATCATATGCTGCATTTTTATGGTCAAAATAATGGAATACTACATCTAATGGTTCTAACCCCTTACGTTCACGCAATTGATTGATAATAAATCGTCTAAACTCATCATTATCAAATACACCATGAATATATGTGCCCATTACTTGATGATTGCCATCGATAAAACCATCGATAACATTAACAGCCTCTTCGCTACGGCTTGTAATAGTAAAGCAACGCGTTACTGTATCTACTAATGGTGTAGTATCGCCCATATGGATTTCATAGCCTACTAAATTTTCACCTGTGAAAGTACCATTTAAGAATTTCAAATTAGACACATTAAATTGTACTTGATGCGTCGTTTTTGATCCTTCATAGTCGTTGAAGATTCTACAAGGCCAAGTCCTTCTATCTCCTCAATATCCCCTTCCATATGATGCGGATCATAAATGGTTTTACCCAACATTTGGTTGCCTCCACAAACACCAATAACTGGAGTTCCTTGAGCAGCCAATTTTTTTAATTTCCTCAGCAAAACCTGTATCGCGTAAATACGTTAAATCTGCCAATGTATTTTTAGAACCTGGTAGAATAATTAAATCAGGTTTACCAATAACATCTCCAGGGCCTACAAATCGAACAGATACATCTGGCTCGTAATTAAGAGCATCAAAGTCTGTAAAATTAGAAATTTTGGGTGTTTGCATTACTACAACTTGAATCTCTTTAGAACCACTATTGCGTTTATTTTCTAATGCCACAGAATCTTCTTCATCAATATCAAGATTTTCAATAGCAGGAATAACGCCTACCACTTTTTTACCTGTTTTTTCTTCAATGAAAGTAAGGGCTGGTTCTAATAATTTAATATCCCCACGGAATTTATTGATTACAATACCTTTAATGAGGTCACGTTCTTCTGGCTCTAGTAGTTCTAATGTACCTACGATAGACGCAATGGCACCACCACGATCGATGTCCGCAATTAAATATACAGGAGCTTGCGTCATTTTTGCAATGCGCATGTTAACAATATCATTAGCTTTAAGGTTAACTTCTGCAGGGCTACCAGCACCTTCGATAACCATAACATCGAAATTAGAATCTAAGAAATCGATTGATTCTTTTACTTTATCAAGAGCAGTTAAAGAGTATTTTGTATGGTATTCTTTAGCACTATAGACGCCTACGGGTTTACCCATTAAAACAACTTGGGATGATTGATTCCCTGTTGGTTTTAATAAAACAGGATTCATTTGTACAATTGGATCGATGCCAGCTGCTTCCGCTTGTGCTACTTGAGCACGACCAATTTCATCACCCCATTTTGTAACGTATGAATTGAGGGCCATATTTTGCGCTTTGAAAGGAACCGTTTTAAACCCTTTTCTGTAAAAGATACGGCATAATGCAGTACATAGAATACTTTTCCCTACATTAGAACTTGTTCCTTGGAACATGATTTTCTTAGCCATTTATATGAACCTCCTGTGATTTTAATTCAATGGTAACACCGCTAATTGTTAAAAATAGTTTATCTGCAGCCATTGCTACAGTACGATTTACTCGACCAGCAATGTCTCTAAAATATCTAGCAAGTTTATTGTCAGGCACAATGCCTAAACCAATTTCGTTAGTTACGAATATAACTGTTTTACCTTCACACGATTTTATAGAAGCCAGCAATGTTTCTAATTCAGTAAGAACAGTAGCCTCTAATTGATTGGCATCTTGTTGTCCTTGTATAGAACCATGGGCCATCATGTGATTAGTAGTAAACATAGTCAAACAATCTATAAGAATTACATCAGCAGTTTGGCTAATATTTTGCCATTCTTTAGCTAAATGTAATGGTACTTCAAAATTATTCCATATCTCACCACGTCGCTCTTGATGTTTTTTTATACGATCAATCATTTCTTCATCAAAAGCTTGTCCTGTTGCTACATACGCCTTTCGGCCTTCTGTAGCAAGAGCTAAACGCTCAGCAAATTCACTTTTTCCACTACGTGCTCCACCAGAACACAATATAATTTGGGATTTCATAATGCACCTATACAAGAATTTATAATTTCAGTATCATTATAAGTATAACAAAGGAGCGATACTATGGAAATTATGAATATGAAACTAAAAATGATGGCTACCTTATGGGATAATACATATCGTGTTGCCATCGATGATGGACAAGGAAAATATATTGGTACTGCACGGGTCGTAGTAAATGTGCCACTACCGCCAGAAGCATTACCTGAAAATGCACCACAAGTAGAACCTCAACTATTAGTACTAGTAGAAGATTTTGATTTTGGTGCTGATAAAATTATAAACTTCGAAACAACACTAGCCGATTTATTAAGAGAGAAATTTCGCTACGAAATTCCTCACATCTTCTTCTACTATCCAAGCCCTCAAGATGTGTTAAATCAAACGATTTCACAATAAGGTCTATAACGAGCAAAAAGCTATGTAAAATACATAGCTTTTTTTTATTTATTCAGCTCCAAGTTCCTCTTCTACACGACACATGATAAAGCATAGGTCTGATAGACGATTTAAGTATTTCAAATTAGATTCGTGAACACTTTCACCGGCATCTAATACACGCCATAAATGCACGTTCAGCGCGTCTAGTAATCGTTCTAGCTACGTGCAAATAAGAAGAAGATTGTTTTTCACCTGGTATAACAAAACTAGATAATGGTTCTAGCTTTTCATCGAAGCGATCGATGACTTTTTCCAAATGTTTTACATGTTGCTCAGTAATTACTGGAGCCGCATTTAGACTAGCAATATCGGCCATTAATGTCCATAAATTGCGCTCAATATCATATAACTCCGCTGCAACACGTGGATTTTCAGCATAGGAGCGAGCCAAGCCTAAGAAAGCTTGTAATTCATCGATTGTACCATAAGCTTCTACGCGTAAAGATGACTTCTGTACACGTTCACCTGTGTATAAACCAGTTGTACCAGCATCACCTGTTTTTGTATAAACACTACTTGCCATATTATTACCTCCTATAGATATACATGGATGTAGAAATAAAAGCTAAATGATCTCAACCTAGAGATTATTTGTATTCTGGGAACCAAAGGCTAACTTCACGAGCAGCAGCTTCTGGAGAATCAGAAGCATGTACTACGTTAGCGTCCATTGTTAAGGCATAGTCACCACGAATACTACCAGGGGCAGCATCTACAGGATTTGTTGCCCCGTTTAAAGCACGTACGGATACAATTGCATTCTCACCAGCTAAAACAAAAGCGAGAACTGGACCAGATGTAATAAAGTCAACTAATTCACCAAAGAACGGTTTTTCTTTGTGCTCAGCATAGTGCTCTTCAGCGAGTTCACGAGGTACCTGTAATAATTTTAGCGCTTTAATAACAAGACCTTTACGTTCATAGCGACTAAGAATTTCACCACTTAATTGACGCTTAACAGCATCTGGTTTAATTAAAACTAATGTTTCTTGCATGATATCCTCCTGTAGATATTAATTAGAATTTTGCCTTTTCTTTATATTTAGGATTCATGGCTTGTTTTTTTAGCTTTTCAATACGTTCTTCTGTACGAGGATGTGTACTAAAAAGATTACTCAAGCTTTCACCAATCCCCATCATAGGGTTAATAATAAACATATGGGCAGTTGCATTACTAGCATTAGGCAATGCACCATGTTTAGAATAGTAATCGATTTTAGCAAGAGCAGAAGCCAAGGCTAGTGGGTTACGACACATATCTCCACCACCTTCATCCGCTAAGAATTCTCTGGCACGAGAAATGCTCATCTGAATAAGACCTGCTGCGATAGGAGCAATAATTATGGCACCTATTAATGCTAAAGGATTAGAACCTTCTCGATCATCGGAGCGACCAAAGATTGCAGAAAATTGAAGAACTTGAGCTATCATAGAAATAGCCCCCGCCATCATCGCTGCAATGGTACTAATTAAAGTATCGCGATTCTTAACATGGGTTAATTCATGTCCTAAAACACCTTCTAGCTCGTCGTCAGTTAATAGTCGTTGGATACCTTCTGTAACAGCAACTGCTGCATGACTCGGATTTCTGCCTGTAGCAAATGCATTAGGTACTTCACTAGGAATGATATATACCTTTGGCATAGGTAAATTACCATTTTTAGCCAATCGTTCTACCATACCATATAATTTAGGGTTAGATTGCGCAGTAACTTGTTGTGCGTTATATTGTGCTAAAACGATTTTATCGCTAAACCAATAGGACATAAAATTCATGCCCATAGATACAACGAACATAGCCATCATGCCTGTTCTACCACCAATCATATCACCTAAGACCACTAAAATGGCCGTTAAAGTCGCTAATAAAAGCGTTGTTTTCATACTGTTCATAGTTTCCTCCAATTATAGTTATGGACTATGCCTAACACTATAATTATATCATAAACTATATAATGGACGCTCCTGTTGTATCCGCTTCTAAACAATAGGTTCTATTATCAATGCCATTAGCAGTAAATACGGCCCCCATCGCATCGGCCACATCTTGTACATGTGCTTTATCTACATAAGCAATTAGTGTAGAACCAGAACCACTAATAGTGGCCCCATAAGCACCAGCAGTTTTTGCAGCCTCAAATACTTTATCACAATGTGGAATCAAGGTTTTACGGTAAGGTACATGTAAATTATCATCTAATGCGACAGATAAATTACTTAATTGATGCGTAATAAGGCTTGTAACAAATAGAGACGCATGACTTACGTTTTGTGCGGCCTCTTTAAATGGCACATGATTAGGTAAAACAGAACGAGCATATTCAGTAGATACCATGACCTCAGGTACTACAACAGCAAAATGTAACTCAGATGGTACGGTAATAACTGTGTTAAGTACTTTTGTTTAACCCAGTTGCACAGCATAAATTGCCATAAATAGCAGGTGCTACATTATCTGGATGACCTTCCATGCGATTTGCAATAACAAGTAACTCTTCCTTTGAAAGAGGATGTTTTACTAATGCATTTGCTAGTAAAAGTCCCCCTACAATAGCCGTACTACTACTACCTAAACCACGAGATGGTGGAATTAAGGTTTCAGACGTAATCTGACCGTATTGAATTGGTTCTTGAGCTGTAGCAAAAACTTGATCCATTGCAAAACCAATAAGGTTCTTTTTTGGATCTTCGGCGCGTAAAATATCTGCACCGAAGCCCTCAAAAGTATATGTATATTCTGTAGCATTAACATCGGGTGTAAAGCTAAAAATATTATAAAGGTTTAAGGCTAAACCTAAGCAATCAAAACCAGGGCCACAGTTTGCACTAGTGGCAGGTACTTGTACGCGAACAGTGTTCATAGTTTAAACTTCCATAATACGAATTACACTATTAACAGACTTAACAGAACGTAAGCTATTAAAGGAATCGATAAGATTTGAAATATAAGAACTAGGACATTTAGATGTTACAATAGCCAGTACTGCAGTTTCTGGATCCATATTACGTTGAACGATAGATAGAACAGAAATCTTTTGTTCTGCTAATTTTGCAGAAATTTTTGCCAATACACCTGTTTTATTATCCACAGCTAAACGTAAATAGTAGCTAGATTGAATTTTACCTGGAGAGTAAATATCTTTTTGATCGTAATAGAATGGTTTCAAACGACCTGTTTCATTATAAGAAACATTTTTAGCTACTTCCATAATGTCAGATACTACTGAGCTACCTGTTGGTAAGCTACCTGCACCACGACCATAAAGCATTACATCATCAATACCATTACCTTTAACATAAATAGCGTTATAAGAGCCACGAACAGATGCCAATGGATGTGTGGTAGGAATAAATGCAGGATACACATTTAGGGACAAACCTTGAGAAGTTTCTTTAGCAATACCTAATAATTTGATATTGTAACCAAACTCTTTACCGAATTTAATATCCTCTGTATCAATACTTGTAATACCTTCTACCGTTACATCTTCAAAGAAAATACGACGGTTAAAGCTAATAGATGCAAGAATAGCTAACTTACGAGCTGCATCAAGACCTTCTACGTCAGCAGTAGGATCAGCTTCAGCATAACCTAAATCTTGTGCTTCTTTTAAAACATCTTGATAACTTAAACCTTCTTCGGACATTTTAGTCAAAATAAAGTTTGTCGTACCATTCATAATACCGATAAGTTCAGTAATACGGTTACCTGCTAAAGACTCATACAATGTACGAATAATAGGAATACCGCCCAATACAGAAGCTTCAAAACGTAAATCTACTCCATTCTTACTAGCTAAATCTAATAAATATGGACCAGATTCAGCCAATAAATCTTTATTAGCTGTCACAACATTTTTCTTTGCTTTTAGAGCACCCTCAACGCATTCTTTAGCAAAGGTTGTACCGCCCATTAGCTCAACAACCATTTGAATATTTTCATCTTGTAATACATCATCAATATTTGTTACATATATGAGCTGTTTTCAGGCAAAGTAATATGGCTATATTTTTCTGGATTACGTACGAATATTTTAGAAATTTCAACATTTACACCTGTACGATTTTTAATAAGTTCAGCATTATCTTGCAATAAATTGAACGTGCCTTGTGCAACAGTACCGAAACCTAATAAAGCAATTTTTATAGTGGTCATAATAGTCCTACTCTCTTAACTAGCCTACGCTTGGCCTAAAATCTCTACTTTAATAATGCCCTTCATGGAGCGGATATCCAATAATAAGTCTTCTAGTGAGCCTTGTAAGTCCTTTGTTTCAAAAGAAATACTGCTGTTTGCAATACCTTGTAAGGGAATATCTTGATTGATTGTCAAAATACTGCCATTACGCTCAGCAATAGCTTTCAAAACACTGGACAACATGCCCGATTCATTAGACATGGAAACATAAATACTAACTATTTTCCCTTGAGCAATTTCAAAGAATGGAAATACATAGTCTTTGTATTTGTAATACGCAGAACGGCTTAAATCCATTTTTTCAACAGCTTCATTGATTGTTTTAACTTCACCTAATTTAAGAATTTCTTTTACTTTAATCGTCTTTTTAATCGCTTCTGGTAAAATATCTTCTTGCACCAGATAAAACTTATCTTTTTTTGGTTTAGACATAGAGTACACTCCCTTATTGTTCTCTTGAAGTTTCTTGGGCTACAAATTGACGCCCATATAATGTTAATACTGCATACATACCGATAAAAAATGGCAAATATTCAGCCACAACACGCCATGCTACAGCAACAATACCAACTGTTCCATTTGGTACAAAGGCACTAAACAATACTACAAATAGTCCTTCTGCAATCCCTGTTCCCCCTGGAGTTGGTGCAAAATATAAAATAAGATTTAATAGAATCATGCGATCTAAAATATCGATGATAGGAATATCTGGTGTAAAAGCGTACATTAATGCTGGTGCAATACAATACAAGCATAATAAACTTAAACCAGATTCAAAAAATACTATGATAGATTGAATTGGCTCTTTATAGAGTAAACCAAGACCTTGATTTAACGTTTCTAACTTAGAAAGCCAATCCTTCGTTTTATGAGCTTTAAAGCGCTGTGCTAAATTATAGACAAACTGTCTCATATATTTAGTCTGTAAGATATATGTTCCTAGTAGTGTTGCTATAACGGCAAGCACCGCAAACAACAACAACATATCTCGTGAAATATAGGGAATCTCAATAGCATCACGTAAAAATACTAAAGGCAACATACTGACCAAAAACATAATGGAAAATACGGTTCGTATTAATACGATTGGTGTACCTTTAGATATGGGTACACCATAACTTTTTAGTACTAGTACTTGTGCTACAGCACCCCCACTAGCACCAGGTGTTAACATGGCCATAAAATAGTTACTAAAGATAACACGCAATACCGCTTGGATAGATAGTTTGTAGCCACCAATTTTTACAAGACGTTGCAAGCGGAGTCCATCAAAATACATACCAGCCGCTAGTGCTACGATTGCCAACAATAAAGATACACTATTAAAAGACGATATAGTTTTTAATGATTCTAAATCGATGGTATAGTAAATAATTCCTATAGATACGGCTAATAACAAGAGAAACATAAAAATGCCTCTCTTCATCATTTTGCTCATATCAAGTCTCCATAATTAATTAGCTCTATACCATGTTGTCTTATATACAATCGGGTATGACTAGAACATAGTGCATGCAACTCATCTTCCCAGTGATATCCCCAATTATAACGCTTACCTAGAATTGTATTATTCATACCGGGATGAACCATCAATTCATGGGTACCAGAATTATTATTTACCTTTTTCAAAATACCCATTAATGATTTTTGATCTATATTTCCGCCATTCACCATTCCCCAGAAGTATTGGGTGGTCAACATATTGTTATTGCGTACTATTGTCCTTGCATTAGCAGCAACAGTTGATAAACCAACTTTTCCTAAAAAACGAGTTGGAGAATATATGTAGTTCATAAAGCTTGTAGGTTCATCAGGTACTCTAATCGCATTTATACCGAAGGATTTTGCCTGTTCAATGACAATAGGTAAAACCGTAGGTAACACGTGCATATGTTGATGACCGTCAATATGAGTAACCTTTAATCCAGTGTCTGAAATTTGTGTAATCTGTGCATTAATCTCTTTACGTAATTCACTATAATTGATTTTGCCAGAGTAAATGCGTTTTATAAAATCAACATAAGTTTCTGGAAAAACACCTTCTGCTGTTACGAGTGAAGGAACTTCAGCTGGATCACATACTGGTTTTAGTCCACCAACTAAAGCAATATGAATACCAATGCCCAACTTAGGGTTTTCTTTTGCTATGCTTACGGCTTCTGTAAAAGCTTCTCCTCCTGCTAATAAAGAGGTACTAGTAATAATACCTGTACGATGACCATCAATAATACCAGCATTAACCGCACTATGAAGGCCAAAATCGTCTGCATTTACTATTAATTTGGACATAGTTATCTTCCTTTTCATTAAAAAAAGGGAGAACTTTGTTCTCCCACAAAGGATATATGTTATTGTACCAAATACACAACTAATAAATCAATACAAAAGCCCTCTACTTGTATACTAGTAGAGGACTTTTTATAATGTTATAAATTTTTTTATCATAAATATAAAAATTAAATACATTTTACGAAAGCATAAATTATAGGTGTTATGTTCTATATAAATTAATACTATATAAAAAATACAGTAGTATTTATTAGTACGAATTTAACTCATCAATTGCTCTTGAACCTTATACATACATAATGCAGCTGCTACACTTACATTTAATGATTCCATATCTCCATACATAGGAATCATAATGCGATTAGTGCAAAGATTCATCACCTCTGGTGTCACACCATTACCTTCATTACCTAATACTAGCATAGTTCGTTTAGCATACGTCACAGAATGATAAGGCTCTGAATCTTCTAAAGCTGTAACATAAGTAGTCATATTTGATTCAGCCACAATATCATGTAACATAGACAAAGTAACATCCTCGTATAAAGGTATTTTATGTAAAGCACTCATTGTACTACGTACCGTTTTATCATTAAAAGGATCTACAGTCCCTTTCATTAAGAAAATGCCTTTTACACCTGCTGCAACTGCGGTACGAATAATGGTACCTAGGTTACCAGGATCTTGAACACCATCTAATGTAATATATAGTCCATCCTCGATAGAAACACTTTCAATATTGTGTTTAGGTTTTGATACTATGGCCACAACACCTTGCCCATTTACAGTATTATCTATTTTATCAAACACAGGATCTTGTACGATATACGTAGGCACAGCTTGAATAGAGTCTAAGGTTAATAAATCTAATACATTTTTATCTTGCGATTTAGATTCACGAATAACAACTGTTTTGATTGCACCCATAGCTGCAATATCACGTATAGAGCGGATGCCTTCAACAATATACTCCCCACTTTTTTGACGATTCTTACGCTGACCTAAAGCGATAATGTGCTTATAGTTTTATTATCTTTCGATTGGATAAATTCCATACTAACTCCCGCTTTGTTGATTACTCCAGAGATTATAAAAAGGCACCTTTTGAATTGATAAGTTCTTCAAAAGATCCTTTTTCTATTATTTTACCATATTCCATATACACTATTTTATTGGCATCCTGTACCGTAGAAAGTCGATGAGCAATGCTTACAATGGTTTTGCTACCACGAATATTTTCAATACTAGCTTGAATTTGCTTTCTCCGTATGACTATCAATATTGGCTGTAGCCTCATCTAACAATAAAATAGGTGTATTTTCTTATTAGAGTGCGTCCAAATGCCAATAATTGCTTTTGTCCATCAGATAACAAGGAACCTAAATAACCTACAGGTGTATGATAACCCTCTGGTAATTGTTCAATCATACTATCTAAATTTACCTGTTTCGCTGCAGCTACCATATCATCATATGAAATAGACGTATCAAAAAGTGTTAAGTTATCCTTTATAGAACCTTTAAATAGATACGCTTGCTGGAAAACATACCCCATCAAATGACGCAGTACGGAACTATCATAATTTGCAATATCAATGCCATTGATATAGATTGCTCCCTTAGTAGGCTTTATAGAGCCCCATTAACAAGGATAAAAGCGTTGATTTACCACTACCTGAAGGGCCTACGATGCCTATAAATTCACCAGCCTTAATGCTTAACGTAAAGTCCTCCAATGCGTATACATCGTTATTGTCATAAGAAAACCATACATGTTCAAAGTCAATAGATTCTATATGTTTAAATTCACGAGGAACTTCATTGGCGATTTGACGATCCTCTTCCTCTAATAAAGGAACTAATCTTTCCGCCCCAGCTAATGCACTTTGTAGAGAATTATATTTATCAGCAATTTCTTTTAATGGTTGGAAGAATCGATCCATGTATTGGATGAAAGCAAAAACAGTACCAGCATCGGCCACCGAATCTATTACATTTGTAGTAGTAAAAATTACGATTAGTGCCACAAAGAATAGACCATCTACGAGCGGTCTAAAAATAGAAAACGTAGTAACTTCAAAAAGGCCTGCTTCTAAAAAGCCTTTATTAACCGTATTGTAACGTTCTTCGATGTCTTTTTCACCGCCATAAGATTTGACAATGACTATGTAGTTTAATAGCTCTTTAATGCTCGCATTAGAGGCCGCTACAGATCGGCGAACTTGACGGAATGCTTTACGAGAAAATCTTTTGGAATACCCAAATAATTACGCCCATTATTGGTAATAAAATCGTCATGATAATTGCTAAAGGTACATTAATAGCATACATGAATCCTAAAATACCGATGATCATTAAACCGCTACTCGCTAAATTCAGTAATACATCTGTATATAAAGTGCGCAATGACTCTACATCATTTGTGATACGAGTCACCCAATTACCAATGGGTAATTTATAAAACTCATCATGGGACTTATGAAGTATCTTTTGAAATATAATGGCACGTATATTATAAATAATCTTTTGTCCAAAGCTTTTCAAAAAATAATTTTCTACAAATATACATAACACACTACCAATAATAGTAAGACCATATATTACAGCATAATATTCGATAACATTAATATCATTAGTAGCAAAGCCGAGATCAATAACTTGCTTAGTTAAATAAGGTCTTAAAAGCAAAAGTATTAAATTGCCGGCTAGCGCAATGGTAGCTAACAATAAAATACCCAAATAAGGCTTAATATACGCAGTTATATAGGAGAATAAAGCCCAATCATTTTTTAAATTACGCTTTTTCATGATGAGCCCCTCCTTTCTGCGCTTCATATAAGGTGAAATATAAGCCCTTATTAGCTAATAATTCTTCATGAGTACCTTCTTCTACAATACGACCCTCATCAAATACAAGGATTTTATCTGCTTTCTCTATAACCTCTAAACGCTGTGAAATACACAGAATAGTTTGATCTTTTATATTATTTAAAGTATCTAATATGGTTGTAACTGTTACAGCATCTAAAGCAGAAAAACAGTCATCTAGCAATAAATATGGTGCATTTTTGTAGAAACCACGTGCCATATTAATACGTTGCTTTTGTCCACCTGATAAAGTCTTGACCTTCTTCAGCTAACTTATGTAAATCATTGTTTAGCAAATCGCCCAAATCTCTGTATAAATCAGCCTTTTTCGCTGCCACTTCCACAGTTTCATGCATAGGGTAACTCTTTACCGAATTTTATATTATCAGATATGGTAGTACTTAATAAGTAAGATTGAGTTGGTACATAGGCAATGGAATTCCGAAGTTTCGCTAAGGGTATATTCGTCAAATCTTGATTGCCAAAATAGATGGATTTTTCAGGACATTCTTGTAATCCAATCAACAATTTAAATAAAGTACTTTTACCAGAACCTGGTTTACCCACTAACCCGATAAAAGAACCTTTAGGTATGGTGGTGGTCACTTGAGATAATGCATGACCTTTAGAGTTTTCATAATTAAAATCTAAATAACGAACGTGAATATCTTCAAGGGCTAATACGTCTACACTATCCTCTATTGTTTCAGTGGGCAACTGCAAGAAAATCCATAATGCGATCTAAGAGGCTAAACCTTTTTGAACAATTGAAATAAGACCACCAAAACCAATCAAACGGGCCTACAATCAACATGATGAATGAGTTGATGGTTACAAACTCACCTATAGTCATTTTGCCTTCTACAGCTAAGTGCCCACAAATAAAGATGCTTATGCTAATACAGATGAACGGTGCAATTCTAGTAAGTGGAGTTAATATAGAATCTAACAAGGCAACATCCATATTTTTCTTATAGTTAAGTTTATTGATTTTTTCAAAGGACTTTGAAATGATGCTTTCACGATTAAATGCGCGAATAACATCCATTCCCTGAAATAGTTCTTGCCCAAACTCTGTCATATCACTATATGTAGCTTGAGCACTACGTTGTTTAGCTCTTAATTTTCTACCTAATACAAAGATTGCAACGATAATAAAAAATATAGGTGTCATGATTTTAAAAGCTAAGACACCATTTATCTTTTGAATTAAAATTATAGATCCTACAATGGAATAGAATACAATATCTACTACTATCATTACACCTAAACCAAGTGCAACGCGTAATGATGTAACGTCATTGGTCATAAGCGCCATAACCTTACCTGGCCCATTAGATTCATAATAAGTTGTTTTTACATGCAAAGCTTGGCTACATAGAATTTCACGAAAAAGATATTCCATCCGTCGAATAGAGCCTAATAAGGTTCTACGAGAGATTACCTTTAAAAATTGTAATAATGATAAATAACAAAATAAAATAAAAAATATAATTCACTAAACCTTCTTTATTATTGCTCAATGTATCTATGGCATTGCCGATAAATTGAGGTACAAATAAAAAAGCTACATCTATAGCTATCAGCATTGTTAAACCGATGGCATATATCCAACCTTCACGGCGGAAAAATTGCATAAATAAATCTATAGGTTTCATAGGCCCTCTCAAACACACTATGTTTTATAAATATTAGATACCTTAATAATGATTTACTACTAATTGAATAGAATAAAAATTCGAATCATAAATTAGTATATATAAATTAAAGTAATATTTGATGTAAATGTACTCTTTATAGTATACACATTTTTCGGCTATTCATTAATACACCTATACGTATAATTACACTATATCGAATTTTTTTAGTTTACTTATAGTAATGTAAGTGTTATACTATGCATAGATACAAAACGTATCTTTAATAAATTGGAATTAAAACTCTTAGGAGGAATACAACATGGAAAAACGTACTGGCGTAGTAACATTTGCAGGTGGCCCTATCACATTAGTTGGTCCAGAAGTTAAAGTAGGTCAACAAGCTCCAGACTTCACAGTAATTGGCAATGACTTACAACCTAAAACATTAAAAGATTTCGAAGGTAAAGTAAAAGTTATCTCCGTTGTTCCTTCCCTTGATACAGGCGTTTGTGACGCTCAAACTCGTTGGTTCAACCAAGATGCAACTTCTCTTTCCGAAGACGTTGTAGTATTGACAGTATCTATGGACTTGCCATTCGCTCAAAAACGTTGGTGTGGTGCTGCTGGCGTAGATAAAGTTATTACTTTATCCGACCACAGAGATGCTTCCTTCGGTGAAAACTATGGTTTCTTGATCGAAGAACTTCGTCTTTTATCTCGTGGTGTTGTAGTAATCAACAAAGACAACAAAGTAACTTATGTTGAATACGTACCTGAAGTAACTCAAGCAGTTAACTTTGACGCTGCATTAGAAGCTATTAAAGCTGATATCTAATTGTTAGATTATTAATTCGTTTATATTATATAGACGTTAAAAAGACCGTACGGTGTACGGTCTTTTTTATGTGTTGTGTTGTAATTATATTTTAATTGGAGTATTTATGTGGATTCGTATTTCTCGTCTTCTATTAACCATTAAAAATATTGCCCTTATAGGTGTGGGCATTGGTCTATGCATTGCAATGATTAATAGTTTAATAAACTTTGGTTTCATTGCGTGGGCTAATATTCAAGGCTATAGCACATATGATTTATTGATTGAAGAATTAATTACCTTCTTCCTTTACTTTGAGTTTATTGCACTCATCGTAAAGTATTTTAAGAACAACTTCCATTTCCCTCTTGATTTCTTCTTATATATTGGCATTACTGCATTAGTTCGGTTACTCATTATAGATCATGAATCGGCTTTAGATATGTTATTATGGTCTATTTCTATTTTTTTGTATTAGTATGTTGTTTAGTATTAGTAGAAAGATTCCTTAATAATAAAGGATAATATTATATATTTGTTCGTCTATATATAAAGACCATATTATAGTTCTAATGAAAAAGAGACTTTACCTATTGGTAGAGTCTCTTTTTCATTTTCATGTTATGTGATTTAAATATGGCCTACTATCTTAGAATATATTTTTAGCGTAATTAGCGTATTTAGCCTCTAGTTCTTCCATTTTATCATTCATTTCAATTTGTAATTTAGACGCTAAGTCATATTCACCAGCATTTAAAGCTTCTGTTAAACGCGTGAATAAAGATTTGCGATCATCACTATCTTTAGCAAGGTAGAAACGTAAATCGTTAACTTCAGCAAAACGTTTATCATCTACGCTGTTACGACTATCTGTGTGAATAGCAACCATATTACGAACTGCATCGAGATTATTTGGGATCAAACGATTAGCTAGAACAAGTTCCCAACGTTTTAAAATAGATGCGATGAAGGATTCCATCAAATCTTTAGCAAAAGCATCACCTTGAGATAATGTTTCTACTAATTCAGGATTGTTATAGTAACCTTGTACATTTTCCCATACAGTAGCAGGTGCTACGCCAAACATTTGATTACGTTCTTCTTGTGTGAAATCATCAAATACATCTTTTTCTGTACGGTAAGCGCGATTAGTATCAAGATAATCTGCTGATTCGCCAACTTCTTTAGAAATTTCAGCTAATAATTGAGCTTGAGTTTTACCACAAGTAATAGCATATTTCATACCATCAAAAGCAGAAACGAAAATCAATGATAATGCAGTATATGTATTAGTGTATGGATTTGGAGAACGCAATTCAAAACGTGTAGCCATTGGATTGTCGATATCGCGAATTAAACCGCAAAGAATTGTACGGTTACGATTTGGTTCGGATGGATCGGTACCAAAGGATGTTACAATACATACTGGTGCTTCGAAGCCTGGTTTTAAGCGGTTTAAAGCGTCTGTTGTGGAGCTAATGAATGGATTAATAGCCTCATAATGTTTTAAGAGACCCATAATTGCACCAATACCCAAAGAGCTACAAGCCTCTTTACGCATATCTTCTGGGCTAAATAAGTTAACTAATTTACCAGATTTAAGTTTTGCCATTACACCAAAGTGAGTATGTTCACCAGAACCAGCAACGCCGATAATTGGTTTAGCATTAAAGGTTACATCAAGACCATTTTCACGGAACACTTCACGTACTATAATTCTGGCTTGCAATTCATTGTCTGCAGTTTGTAATGGATTATTACAGAATTTCCAGTCAATTTCTAATTGTTCAAGTACAACAGCTTCATGGCCGAACTCGTCAAGTTTAGCTTTAACGCCACCTACCTCTTTATGGCCCATTTCAGCAACCATGCCATATTTATCAAGACGTTCAACAGCTTGTTCTAAAGCAGTACGAACGGTGCCATGTGTACGTTGCCAATATTGTTCTTGTAATTTTTGAGATACAGATAATTCTTTCTTAGTAACTGTTCTAGCAGGCGTTTTAACCCAGAACTCTAACTCTGTAGCGGATGTAAAAATAATATCTACTACATCATCAGATTTAACATGTGGCATACCTGGCAAGCCATGTTCTTTAATTAAATTTAATAATTCAGTTTTTACATAGTCACAGCTGCGTTTCAAAATAGAACGAGAATCTACGTAACGGTAATTGTGCATCAAGAAAGCAGGAATACGTAGTGTACCAGTTGGTAAGCCTGTTGCAGGATCAATATTTTCATAGTTGTAATCTACGAACCAGTTTACACTTGGGTCACCCCACATATCTACACGAGCATTATTTAATGTAGCAATATTTGTTAATACTACAGATGAACCATCTGTTTGAACTGCACGACCTTCAAAGAAGGATTCATAGTCATCAAAGAAGGCAGACATAGGAATTTTTCATCTGTATCATTACCTGCTAAATCAATACCTACTAGAGATACGAATTTAATTTCTGGATGCTGTTCTAATAATGCGAGTACACCTTCTTTACCGTATTGGCCTGCAGGAATATAATACAATAATTCATGATTAGTAGTAGCCATATCTGTTCCTCCTAAAATAAAAAGACTCCAACAAATAGATATACGCTTACATATATCTAAAGTGGAGTCATCGTTGACTAATTATTTTTGTTGAGTTCATATTATCATATGTTGAAAATATATGTCAATAAACTTCTATAGAATTTTTATCTTTTAAAAGCTATATTAGAATCAATGTATTTTCAATACAATTAGTTAGTCATAGTAAATTTAACAATATCATTAACCAAGTAATTCTTTAACAATATTATTAACTACTTTACCATCTGCACGGCCTTTAGTTTTAGGCATAACATGTTTCATAACATTACCCATATTTACGCTATCACCACACGCAGCTATTGCTTCTTTTACAACTGTGCGAATTTCATCTTCAGAAAGCTGTTCTGGTAAGTATTTTTGTAATACTGCCATTTCTTCTTTAACATGACTAATTAAATCTTCACGGCCAGCTTTTTCAAACTCAGCTAAAGAGTCTTGGCGAGTCTTCATTTCTTTAGCTAAAATACCAAGAATGCCATTATCATCAAGTTCTACTTTGTCGTTAATTTCTGTATTTTTAATAGCACTGTTAACCATACGAATTACAGATAAAGCAGTTTTTCCTTCTTCACGAGCTTTCATAGCCGCTTTCATATCTTCTTTTAATTGATCTTTTAAGCTCATAGTAAGCCTCCTTGTTTATAAAATAAAGAAACCCCAATTCTGGATTTCATGAAGCCATGAAAAGACAGAATTAGGGTAATCATCTTATGCTCTGAATTTGCGTTTTCTTGCTGCTTCAGATTTTTTTCTTTCTTTTTACGCTTGGTTTTTTTCGTAGTGTTCACGTTTTTCTTACTTCAGACAAAACACCCGCTTTTTGGCAGGAGCGTTTGAATCGACGAAGAGCACTTTCAAGCGTTTCGTTTTTACCGACTTTGATTTCAGACATCTATATCCCTCCCTCCAAAATAATCTCGGGAAGTGCTGATAATTTACATACGCACATATAATATTATATGTATAGGTATATATGTTGTCAATATTTTCCAGTATATTTTATAGGAATTTTAATAAGTATTATAAAAATAATACATTATACACAATATTAAGCTTCTGGCCAGCCCATTTCCTCGCCACCTAATAGATGTGCATGCATATGGAATACAGTTTGACCAGCTTTACCACCTGTGTTAAAAATCAAGCGATAACCATCTTTGGAAATACCTAATTCTTTAGCTACATCACGAACAAATGGTAGCAAACCTTCTACATAGTCAGCATTCTTTTCTGTAAGATGTGCAATATTAGATACATGGTTTTTAGGCACGATTAAAACATGGACCTTTTTCACCGGTTGAATATCATGGAATGCATAGAATTTATCGTTTTCTAATACTTTATTGGAAGGAATTTCACCATTAATAATTTTACAGAAAATGCAATCGCTCATAATTAGACTCCTTATTCAATAATTAAATAATTATCTTCTAAACCTACAACAGTACCGCCAATAAGATCACCAATCTTATGTAATCCATCAGACTTTACTTTACCATTTACATACTCATTTGTTAAGCCCATATAGTATCCATTCTCTTCCTTTTCGATGAGAATTTCACCAGGCTTACCAATGCGAGATTTAGCGTATGCTTCATAACCTGCTTGACTAAGACCATTTAACAGTGCAACACGAGTCTTTTTAACGGCTTCAGGTACTTGATCAGGCATAGTTGCAGCCGGTGTACCTTCACGAATAGAATATGGGAAAGCGTGAATATGGGTAAACCCAATTTCACGTACTGTATTCAATGTTTCTTCAAAATCTTCATCTGTTTCTTGTGGAAAACCTGCAATGATATCAGTCGTAATAGATAAATCTTTAATGCGAGAACGCAACTTGGCAATGAGATCTTTATACTCTTGTAATGTATAATGACGTCTCATCAATTGTAATACATGGTCTGAACCCGCTTGTAATGGCAAGTGAAGATTTGGACATACTCGTTTATCTGTAGCCATTAATTCTACTAGCTCATCAGAAACCTCAACAGATTCAATAGATCCAAAACGAATACGATATAACTCAGGTATTTCTAATAAGGCTTTTACTACATCAGCCAAGGTAGGTCTACCCGGTAATTCCACACCGTAATTACCTAAATGAATACCTGTTAGTACGATTTCGTGGAAGCCATGGTCTACTAAACGCTTAGCTTCTTCTACGATATCTTCAATCTTACGAGATTTCAATTTACCACGAGTATATGGAATGATGCAGAAAGAGCAATAGTTATTACAGCCTTCTTGAATTTTCATGAAAGCTCGAGCCTTATCTGATTCATTACCAAATAATGGCATTTCCTCAAAATTGGACTCTTTCATAATATCTCTAACAGCATTGATTTGACGTTCTGTAGATTCTAGTTGCTCTACTAGCTCAACGATTTTTGATCGATTGTTTGTACCTATCACAAGGTTAACACCATCAATAGCAGCAATCGCATCTGGATCAAGCTGAGCATAACAACCGGTAACGATTACATAAGCATCTTCATTTTGACGTTTTGCTTTCCTTATCAATTGACGGGATTTCTTTTCCCCCATATTGGTTACAGAACATGTATTAATTACATATATATCAGCTTTTTCATCGAAGTCTACAGCTTCGTAATTATTTTGTAAAAATAAACCTTTCATAGCATCTGTGTCATACTGATTGACACGACAGCCTAAGGTTGTGAAAGCAACGGTTTTCATTGCACCTCTCTATTCTTATTTAATTTATAGTTCTAATTCATATTGAATCATCGCTAATGATCCAATGGCAGCAGTTTCTGCTCGTAAAATAGTATTACCAAGAGAAACTGATTTTCCACCACTCTCTATAATAGCATTGATTTCCTTCTCTTGATAGCCCCCTTCAGGACCAATACAGATAAGAATGTCAGTTATATTTTGATTGCTATGTATTGATTCAAGTGCAGTCTTAATAGTATGTCCCTCTTCATTTTCATAGGCTACTAGTTTTAATGCGTCATCCTCTATTTCAAGCACTTGTGAAAGCTTTTCGCCTACTACAAGTGTGGGCAGTTGATTACGCCCACATTGTTGAGCTGCTTCTAGCATAATTTTTTCCCAACGACTAACTTTTGATTGTAGTTTCTTATCATCATATTTAGCTACACAGTTTGCGGTAGATACAAGATAAATGGTATCTACATTTAACTCCGTCGCCTTTTGTAATACCCATTCTAGCTTTTCACCTTTCAATAAGGCTTGAACAAGAATAGTTCGATACGACGACACATCAGTCGCTACATATTCAATAAGTTTAGCTTCTGCTATACCATCAACTTCTTCGGTAATCTGATAGATACCACAACGATTATCACTGCCCGTTACAGTAATGGGTTTATCCATATTATGACGAAATACATGTAACACATGATGTGTCACATCTTTTGGTAATTGTATTTTTTCATTTAATGGTGTAGGGATAAATATTTTCTTCATATCTTTTTTAACGCAAAGGTATGCCAAGGGCCTGCCACGCGTTCCTCTATAATATGCCAATGTTCAGTGATATACGGCAAGATTTCATCATACCGATCATCAATAATACCACTAATGATTAAAATGCCATTATCTTCAAGTTTCTTACCTATTTGTGGTAACAATATCTTCAAAGGGTCTACTGTTAAATTAGCTAAAATTAATTGAGCAGTACCTTCAAAATCCGTATCTAAATTACCACAAATAATTTCGGCATGTACTTCATTATTTTCACAGTTAATTTTTGCTTGATTAGCTGCATATTCCTCAATATCAATGCCTACTAAATGTTTTATACCTAATTGGGCGGCTACTAATAAAAGTATCCCTGTACCTGTACCGATATCTAAACATGTAACCTTATCAAGATCCATAGATTCACTATAAACTTTTAATAGCTCTGCACACGTTCTAGTCGTTTCATGGGAACCAGTGCCAAAGGAAATGTCTGAATCGATTTCTATAATTATTTTATTGTCGACGTTATCATATTCTTGCCATGCAGGTTTAATTACTATATTTGGCAATATTTCTGTAGGCTCAATATATTGTTGCCAAGAATTTAACCACGTAGATTCGTCTAGTATATGAGCATCTATTGATTTCACCGTAATATTTGCCTCTGTAAGACGTTTTTCTAAGTCTTCTTTAATCACATCGGCATCAAGTGTTGGATCAGCGTAGAGCGTTAATTTTATTAAATTAGGTTGTTCGTCAATATCTTCTTCTATAATTCCATTGTCTGCGTAATCGTCAAAAAGAGTAGTCACCTCATCGGTGGCTACTCTTTCACAGACAATGGATACTTCTATCCACTGCATATATGCTCCTTTATAGGGAATGTGATGGAACAAACCATTCCTTCACATGAGCTGTTCATTTCGTTAAACAGTCCTTAATTTTTTCAAAGAGACTTTTGCTCACTTGTAAGTTATTTACATCTTCGTTACTTTCGTTTGCAAAGCGTAATAACAACTCACGTTGAGTATCGGTCAACTTCTTAGGCGTTTGGACAGTTACCACAATATGTTGGTCCCCTCTTTGGTTAGGGTTACGCAAATATGGAATACCTTTGCCCTTTACGCGGAATGCCGTTCCCGTTTGAGTACCTTCCGGAATCTTTAACTCTACTTTACCATCTAAGGTGTTAACTTGTATAGTCGCACCAAGAGCAGCTTGAGCAAAGCTAATATTCACACGGCTAATAACATCATTACCATTTCGCTCAAATTCCTTATGAGGACGAACAAAGATATATACGTAAAGGTCACCCTTAGGACCGCCCAAAATACCTGGTTCCCCTTCATTAGCTACACGTAAGCGAGAACCACTATCTACACCTGCTGGAATCTTGATAGAAATCTTGCGTTTTGCAAGCATTTCACCTGTACCACGGCATTTAGAACAAGGTTTTTCAATGCTTTTACCAGTACCATGACAGCGAGAACAAGTGCGAACGGATTGCATACGCCCAAATGGAGTATTTTGAATAACCGCTTCTTGACCAGAACCATGACAGTTTGGACAAGTATCGACACGAGATCCTGGTTCACCACCAGTACCATGACAGTGATCACATTCTTCATGACGATGCACTTCTATTTCCATAGATTTACCAAAGGCTGCATCTTCAAAGGAAATATCAATATCTTCGCGCAAATCATTACCTTTTTGAGGACCTTGTTGCTGGCGACCACCGCCAAACATGCCACCAAAAATATCGCCAAAGATATCACCAAAGCCACCAGCTTGACCACCGAAACCGCCAAAGCCACCTTGGAAACCACCGGCGCCAGCGCCGCCTCCTTGTTTGAAGGCGTCGTGGCCGAATTGGTCATATTGAGCTTTTTTAGTTTCATCAGACAATACTTCGTAAGCTTCGTTCGCTTCTTTAAATTTTGCTTCCGCTTCCTTTGGATTATCTTTATTTACATCTGGATGGTATTGGCGTGCCTTTTTACGGAAGGCCTTTTTGATTTCATCTTGAGAGGCATTTTTACTGACCCCTAAGATGTCATAATAATCACGTGCCATTAGTTACCAACCCTTCTTATTTCTTATCGTCATCCACTACTGTGTAATCAGCATCAACTACATTGTCATCAGCTTTTGTTTGTTGTTGACCTTGCTCTGCACCACCAGCTGCTTGTTGAGCTTGTTGTGCTGCTGCATACATTTGCTCAGCTAATTTATGTAATGGTTGTTCCAAAGCTTCACTGTCTTTTTTGATATCGTCAATGTTGCCTGCTTCGATAGATTTTTTCAATTTATCTTTTGCTTCTTCAACTTCTTTCAACAAAGTTGTGTCGCCTTTACCATCAAGTTCTTTCAATGCTTTTTCAGCTTGGTATACCAAGGAGTCTGCATTATTTTTAATATCTAATTCTTCTTTTCTAGCTTTGTCTTCTGCTGCATGTGCTTCAGCTTCTTTAACCATGCGATCGATTTCGTCTTCTTTTAATCCGCTAGAAGAAGTGATTGTAATTTTTTGTTCTTTTTGAGTACCCAAGTCTTTTGCTTTTACATGTACGATACCGTTAGCATCGATGTCGAAATGTTACTTCGATTTGAGGAACCCCACGAGGGAGCTGCTGGAATACCATCCAAGTTAAAGCGACCCAATGTTTTATTATCTGCTGCGAACTCACGTTCACCTTGTAATACATGGATATCTACAGATGGTTGATTATCTGCAGCAGTGGAGAATACTTGGGATTTAGATGTAGGAATTGTAGTGTTGCGATCGATAATACGTGTGAATACACCACCCATTGTTTCGATACCAAGGGATAATGGAGTTACGTCAAGCAACAATACGTCTTTAACTTCACCTACTAATACACCACCTTGAATTGCTGCACCGATAGCAACACATTCATCAGGATTAACGTTTTTAGTTGGCTCTTTACCCAATACTTTTTTAATAGCATCTTGTACAGCTGGAATACGGCTAGAACCACCAACTAACAATACTTTATCGATATCAGAAGCGGAAAGACCAGCGTCTTGCATAGCTTTACGAGTAGGCTCGATTGTTGCTTGTACCAAGTCAGCAGTCAATTCTTCAAATTTAGCACGAGTTAATGTTACGTCTAAGTGTTTAGGACCTGTAGCATCAGCTGTGATGAATGGCAAGTTGATGTTTGTGCTAGCTACGCCAGACAATTCAATTTTTGCTTTTTCAGCAGCTTCTTTTAAACGTTGATCTGCTAATTTATCATTGGATAAATCGATACCAGATTCTTTTTTAAACTCTTCAATAAGGTAGTTCATAATGCGTTGGTCGAAATCATCACCACCAAGGTGGTTGTTACCAGATGTTGCCAATACTTCAAATACGCCATCGCCAAGTTCAAGGATAGATACGTCGAATGTACCACCACCAAGGTCGAATACGAGAACTTTACCGTCTTCATCTTTATCTACACCATATGCAAGAGCAGCTGCTGTAGGTTCGTTGATAATACGAAGCACTTCAAGACCAGCAATAGCACCAGCGTCTTTAGTAGCTTGACGTTGGGAGTCTGTAAAGTATGCAGGAACTGTGATAACTGCTTGTTTAACAGGTTCACCCAAATATGCTTCTGCATCAGCTTTGATTTTGAAGAATCATTGCAGAAATTTCTTGAGGAGTATAAGACTTATCTTCTACAGTTACTTTGTAGTCTGTACCCATGTGACGTTTAATAGAAATGATTGTGTTTTCTGGGTTAGATACAGCTTGACGTTTAGCCAATTGACCAACTAAACGTTCGCCATTTTTAGCGAAACCAACAACGGAAGGAGTTGTACGAGCGCCTTCTTGGTTAGTAATAACCGTAGGCTCGCCGCCTTCCATAACCGCAACACAAGAGTTTGTAGTACCTAAGTCAATACCAATTACCTTTGCCATAATATATGCCTCCTAAAACTTTATAATCTATTCAACAACTTTTACCATTGCTGGACGTATACAACGACCATCAACAGTGTAGCCAGTTTGTAATACTTCACATACCGTATCAGATTCAAATTCATCTGAAGGTACTCGCATGATTGCTTGATGGAAATTTGGATCAAATGGTTGACCTACTGCTTCAATAACAGCTAATCCATGTTTAGATAACATTGCCATCAAGTTTTGATGAATCATAATAAATCCATCGAGGAATAATTTTGCTTCCCCTTCTGCTGGACTTTGAACAGCCCGTTCAAAGTTATCCAATACAGGAAGAAGGTCTGTTAATACATCCCCTTTAACATATCCAGCAAGTTGCTCTTTCTCTTGGTTAGTACGCCGCTTGAAGTTTTCAAAGTCCGCTTGTAAACGCTTATAGCGATTATCAAAGTCGGCTTTAAGTTCTTCTAATACTTGAGCAGCATCAGCCACAACTTCTTCAGTTGCTTCCACAGTTGTTTCCTCTACATTTGTAGCATCAACTGTTTCATCAACTGTTTCTTGTTTAATGTCTTGTTCTTCAGCCATTATATGCCCTTTCTATTTTGTTCTTTTACCATAGTTTCCATTATATGTTTCATATGAGATAGCATACCGATAATTCGGCCGTATTCCATTCGCGTTGGTCCTAGAATAGCAAGAGTTCCTATAGGCTGATCTTGATTAGTAAAATCAGCTTGTACCACACTCATCGATTGTAGTGCTTCTGTTTCATTCTCTATACCAATCTTAACCTTAACTGGTGTTGGTGAATCATCTTTTAATAACTGTCCCAATTGATTTTGTTCTTCCACTAATGAAAGCAAGGGTTGTACCTTTTCAACAGACTTAAACTCTGGTTGATTTAACAACTCTGTGGTACCTACCGAATAGAACAACTTACGTTTATTAATAGCTCGTAATAATGTTTCCGAAAGGATTAATAAAATCCCCTGCGGACCTTCCATATGAATCAATAAGTTTCCAAGTGCTTCAGCCGTTACATGACCAATACTTACATTCTGTAATGCGTTGTTAAATTGCATAGCTAGACTTTGTAAAAGTTCTGGTGAAATACTTTCACCAAAGTACATCAGCTCATTATCGAGTGCACCTGTTTCTGTGATAACTACCATAATGGCTTGATGACTATCTAGCGGTAATACATGAATGTATTTAATTAATGCTCTATCATGGGCTGGAGCTAGGAATAAACTCATACTATGGCTCACTTGTGAAAGTAGTTTAGCCATATTTAAGAAGAGCTCACTCGTCGATCCATTGGAATGTTTCCATAACATTTCAATTTTTCAGCATCCTGTAATGGAACAGGTTGTTGACTCAACATGGAGTCAACATATAAGCGATAGCCCTTAGCTGAAGGAATACGTCCAGCCGATGTATGAGGTTGCTCTAAATAGCCTAATTCCTCTAAATCGGACATTTCATTCCGTACTGTAGCAGGACTAATGCCAAGATTATAGTTCTTAGCAATCGTTCGAGACCCTACAGGTTCTGCGGATTTAACGTAGTCTTCAATTATGGCTCGCAAGATGCGCTGTTTTCTTTCATCCATAATGACACCTCTTGTTAGCACTCATAAACTTTGAGTGCTAATCGCATGTATAATATTATCACATTGGTAAAAATTGTCAAGCAAAAAAATACCGAAAAAGTCAAATAATATCTATTTAGTCAAAAAGACAATTGAATCTTTTTGGTTAATTGGTCAAAAAATCAAAGTATAACAATAAGAAAAACACTTATACTATCTCACTTTATGTGATCTTCTAAATTTATTAATTAAATTGATTTATTCTAATTAATAAATTTAGTAAACCCTATAAAAATAGTATAAGTGTTTTAATGTATTGGATTAAATTGTTATCTTTACGGAAAACTTCGGGACTATTCGATTATGATGTTGTATTACTAATACAACTAAATAATTATAGCTCCATACCTTCCAGTGGATTGCCTAATCTAGCTAATAATTTACCCATACGCTCACGAGGTTCACCGTGTTCAGCGTACCAATCAACTAAAATATCGACAGCTTTTTTAGCTTGTTCTACTGTTAGATTTCTAGCTAAAATAGTCCCTGCTTCAGGTTTAATACCTGTATTACCACCAACTGCAAGCATATAACCTTGAGAGGTGCCAATAAAGGCAATATCTTTTACCATTGCATCTGGGCAATTACGACCACATCCACTGATGCCAATTTTGCATTTGTGTGATGTTTTTCGTCCATAATGTTTTCTCTCTACATAATCAGCCAATTCTTTAGTTTCCATTTGGCCATTTTTACAATAGCCTTTACCTACGCAAGCAATTAAAGAATTTACTCCTCTATGAACAACTGTAGTTACGCCTTCTGGTAATTCAGAGATAAGTTTTTCCTTATCGTCTTTTTCAATACCTGTAATTTGTAAACCAGTTACTACATGGCGGAAAGATCCACCATATTTTTCAGCTAATTCTATGCATGCCTTCATTTGATCTAAAGTAAATTCATTATGTAAACCGTGTATTATGACAGATGTCTTCATCGTTCCTCCTCAAATCTAGCATGCTTATTCATCATCATCCTATTTATACTAACATATTAGATTTTGAGAAACTGTGAGAAATTACTCTCGAATAAATTGACTAAATACATAGTTACCATGCTTAGCCCCTTCAGAACTTAAATGATAACTACTATTTTGATACTCTAATAAGCCTTTAGTAACTAAATCTTCTAATATATTACCAAATAAATTATGAACAGATACGCCAAATCTATCCTCAAATTTCTGCTCATCAAGGCCCCACTTAGTGCGGAGTGCTAAGAAGCAAAAGTCCTCTTGCGCGCGCTCTACAGTAATAGTCTCCGTATCGATAGTAGGCATAGTATATCGATCAACAGCTTGTATATAAGGCATTACATTTCGGTTGTTGCTACGGCGAATACCCTCATAGAAGGAATGAGCACCAGCGCCAAATCCTAAATAGTCTACATAGTGCCAATATTTTAAATTATGACGACTATAAGAACTATCTTTAGCAAAATTAGAAATTTCGTATCGTTCAAATCCTTGATTTTTCAATCCTTCCATCATTGTGTCATACATTGCTTCATCAATGCTTTCACTAGGAATAGAAATAAGATTCTTTTGAACTAAATGATATAAATATGTTCCTACCTCTACTTGTAATCCATACGTAGAAATATGATTAATTGGTAAGTCTTTGAGGATATTTAAATTATACTGAATATCCTCTAAGGTTTGTCGTGGCAATCCATAAATCAAATCAATATTGATATCGGTAAAGCCTGCCTCTTTAGCATCAAAAACAGCTTGCTTTAGCCTTTTTCCCCATTATGACTGCGGTGCAGCATGGTAAGCGCCTTATCATCAAAGGTTTGAACACCAAAAACTAATGCGATTAAAACCTAGTTTAACTAACTTAGTTAGATACTGTAGATCTACTTCACCAGGATTAGACTCTATAGTCATATGGCAATCGTCAGTAATAGTAAAAGTACTTTTAATTTTATCTACAATCATCTGTAGCTGTTGTATTGATAATTCAGTAGGTGTACCACCACCAAAATAAATAGTATCAATAGGTTTCAATTTAGACTCTGGGTGTTCTGACACCCATAAATCCATTTCTTGTACTAATGCATAGACATAGGTTTCATAATAATCTTGTAAATTTTGATAGGCTGGAAAATCACAATACATACATTTCTGTTTACAAAAAGGGATATGGACATACAAGCCCATATCCCCAAGTGTAGACAGATTCAGGATATTAGAATCTGTTTTCATTATATTAGTCCTCAACCTTGAGAATAGCCATAAATGCTTCTTGTGGAATCTCTACAGAGCCCACAGACTTCATACGTTTCTTACCGGCTTTTTGTTTTTCTAAGAGTTTACGTTTACGAGAAATATCACCGCCGTAACACTTCGCCAAAACGTCTTTACGCCACGCTTTTACGGTCTCACGAGCTACAATTTTCGTGCCTACTGCTGCTTGAATAGGAATTTCAAACATTTGACGAGGAATAAGTTCTTTTAATTTTTCTGCTAATGCACGACCACGTGTAGCAGCACGATCTTTATGTACAATAATAGACAATGCATCCACAGGATCACCATTTAACAGAATATCCATCTTAACCATTGGAGATTGTTTATACCCAATCAACTCATAGTCAAGAGAAGCATAACCCTTGGTAGCAGATTTCAATTTATCAAAGTAGTCGTAAATAATTTCACTCAATGGCAAGTGGTACACAACGGATACTCGAGTTTCATCTAAATATTCCATGGATTGGTATTCACCGCGTTTATCTTGAGATAATTCCATAATAGTACCTACGAAATCTTTTGGTACGATTGTAGTAGCTTTTACATAAGGTTCTTCAATGTAGTCGATTTCTGTAGGAGGTGGCAATTTAGCCGGATTATCTACTTCAAGCATTTCTCCATTTGTTTTATATACCTTGTAGTTTACAGATGGAGCGGTCGTAATGAGCGTTAAATTATATTCTCGCTCTAACCGTTCTTGAATAACGTCCATATGTAAAAGTCCAAGGAAGCCACAACGGAAACCAAAACCTAACGCCAAGGATGTTTCAGCTTCATATTCTAAGGCAGCATCATTAAGCTGTAATTTTTCTAATGCATCACGAAGGTTTTCGTAATCTTTAGACTCTGTCGGATAGAGACCACAATATACCATAGATACAGCCTTGCGATAGCCTGGCAATGGTTCTGGTGCAGGATTATTAGCCAATGTTACCGTATCACCTACGTGACAATCTTTTACATTTTTGATACTAGCTGCAATACAACCTACAGATCCACAAGGTAATTCTTGTACTGGAACAAGATTTGGTGTAAAGATTCCAAGCTCAGTAACATCAAAATCCTTATTATCATGCATCATACGAATTGTATCTTTTGCTTTAATAGTACCTTCTTTTACGCGCACATAAGCAATAGCACCTTTATAGGAATCAAAGCGGCTATCAAAAATCAATGCTCTTGTAGGTTGATTGGATTTATCTGGTGGCGCAGGAACCTTATTTACAATGGCTTCTAAAATATCTGGAATGCCAATGCCAGATTTAGCAGAACATAATACTGCTTCTGATGCGTCTAAACCAATGATATCTTCAATTTCATGTTTAACCCGATCAGGATCGGCAGAAGGCAAATCAATTTTGTTGATAACAGGAATAATTTCAAGATCATGTTCTAAAGCGAGATACACATTTGCCAACGTTTGAGCCTCTACACCTTGTGCAGCATCGACTACGAGTAATGCACCTTCACAAGCTGCAAGAGAACGAGATACTTCATAGCTGAAATCCACATGGCCCGGAGTATCGATGAGATTCAAAATATACTCTTCACCATCTTGTGCTTTATACAAAATACGAACGGATTGCGCTTTAATAGTAATACCACGTTCTCGTTCTAAATCCATGGAGTCCAAAACTTGAGCCTCCATTTCACGCTTTTGTAATGTGCCAGTATATTCAATTAATCTATCGGCAATGGTAGATTTACCATGGTCAATATGAGCTATAATACAGAAGTTTCGAATCTTTTTCGTTGACATACTATGTAAACAAGTTCAAGGAACTTGTATTCTCCTTTCTAACATACGCGATCGATAACAGCACCTCCTAATAATTGAGTGCCATTATAAAAGGCTACGGACTGACCTGGGGTTATAGCCCGTTGTGGTTCTTCAAAGATAACCTCCATCGTATCATCATCCAAGATACGAGCAGTACAAGGTGAAGGATTTGCAGCATAGCGAATCTTACCTTCCGCCTTTAATTCTTTATGAATTGTATCATCTAAGAAGTTATAAAACTTACAAATCATACGATTTGTAAAGAGTCGTTCATTAGGACCTACGATAACCTCGTTGCGTTCACCATTAAAGCCAATGACATATAATGGGTGCTTATATGCAATACCAAGGCCTTTACGTTGACCAATAGTGTAATTAAATAAGCCATTATGCTTACCTAATACCTCACCATCTTCAGTAACAATATTACCAGTTTTTGGTTTTCCCTTCATTTCTTCTACTACCAGCTTTTGATAGTTACCATGAGGCAAGAAGCAAATATCTACACTATCTGGTTTTTTAGCTACTGGCAAATCATATTCAGCAGCTAGTTTACGTGTTTCAGTCTTACATTGTCCACCTAGTGGAAACATGAGGTGACTTAAAATGCGTTGGTTCATATTGTACATAACATAGCTTTGGTCTTTGGTAGGATCAACGCCTTTATGTAATTCATATAAACCAGTTTCTTTATTATAATTAACCTGTGCATAATGGCCAGTAACCATATGTGTGGCCCCAAGTTCAAGAGCACGGTTGAGCATCAAATCAAATTTGATATTTTTATTACAGAATACACAAGGATTTGGTGTGCGACCATAGGCATATTCTTTTACGAAGTAATCTACTACATTTTCGTAGAACACATCGCGAGCATCGATAACATGATGCTCAATACCAAGAAAATCACACATCTTCTTAGCATCTGTTACAGCGAGAGGCACTGAATCATAAGGTGTACCACTCACCCACAGCCATAGGGTAATACCAAATACTTTATAGCCTTGTTTTAGTAGCATTGCAGCAGTTAAAGAACTATCTACGCCGCCACTCATAGCTACAGCGATAACTTTTTCCATACTTTCTCCTTTTAATGATCTCTTGATCATAAAACTAATCAGGGTGAAAGCCTGACGTGTAAAACACTAGTTCGGTGTAAAAGTCCGAGTAGTATTGCTATGAAATTATAGCAACTTATATTATAGCCTAGAATTAGGTATATTGAAAAGATTTGAAATAAAAAGAATCCCTTTCATCAAAAGAAAGAGATTCTAATTATTATCTATGTTTTAGTAATTCTTCTGCAGCACCTAAAATACCTAGCATAGAATGTTCAAATACAAGTCCACCTTGCATGAAAATCGTATATGGAGGACGAACAGGACCATCTGCACTCAATTCAATAGAAGAGCCTTGTACAAAGGTACCACCGGCCATGATGATTTTATCTTCATACCCAGGCATATCACCAGGAATTGGATGTACGTGAGCATCTACAGGAGAATATGCTTGCATACCTACACAGAAGTGCTCCATTTCTTCTCCATTTTTTAAATTGATAGCTTGGATTAAATCATAGCGATCAGCATTTACCTTAGGGAAGACATCATATCCTAACAATTCACCTACTGCAGCTGTATATACAGCCCCTTTAAGAGCTTGTAATACTACATGAGGAGCCATAAACAAGCCTTGGAAGAATAAACGGTAACCAGGCGCATAAGAGCCCATATGATCACCAAGTCCTGGAGCAGTGAGTTGATACGATGCATCTTCAACTAAGTCTTCACGACCTACGATATAGCCACCTGTTGGTGCTAAACCGCCCCCTGCATTTTTAATGAGTGAACCAGCCATAATATCTGCACCAGCTTCTAAAGGTTCTTGCAGTTCTGTAAACTCACCATAACAATTATCTACAAAACAAATAGTATTCGAGTTTTTAGCTTTTACAGCATCTACAATAATCTTAATATCCGCAATAGATAACGGTTCGCGCGTACTATAACCACGAGAGCGTTGAATCACTACTACTCGCGTATTATCATTAACAGCATTCGCGATGGCTTCTACATCATATGTATTATCTTTTAAAGGCACCTCAGTATAGGTAAACCCCTTTCTACGAGAGATCCACGCACTTCACGAGATACACCGATAACAGATTGCATCGTATCATAAGGAGCCCCAACTGCATAGATAAATTCAGTCCCTTTTGAGCCATTCCCCATTAAAGAAATCAAAGTTGTTGCTAGTGCATGAGTGCCAGAAACAAAATGGGGACGAACGATGGCTTTTTCACCTTTAAATACATAGGCGAATACTTCATCTAACTTCTCACGGCCCACATCGTTATAACCATAACCCGTAGTACCTGTAAAATGATAATCAGATACTTGGCACTCTTTAAAGGCTTCTAATACCTTTTTTGTATTGGCTAATGCAATAGGTTCAAACTTTTTAAATTCAGGTTCAGCCATCTCAAGGGCTTTACTACGTATTTCTTCTAATGTCATGCTAATCCTTCTCTACGAATTAATTCCATAGCTTTATTAAATATAAAATCTTTAGATGTATTATTATCAATATGAATCCATTCAATATATGGCATGCGCTTATACCAAGTGATTTGTCGCTTTGCGAAGTGACGAGTATTTTTCTTGATCAAATCTCTACATTCATCAAGGTTAATAGTGCCATTTATATAGTCTACAACCTCTTTATAACCAATCCCCTTAAAGGCTTGACAATCAGGATTTACACCGGACTTAACAAGTTGCTCAACCTCTTCAATCAAACCTGCATCAAACATCATATCAACGCGTAAATTAATGCGTTCATATAACTGATCACGATCTCTCATAAGACCGATAACAGGCCCTTTATAAGATATGCCATCTTTAGTCTGATTACGTAACGAATCTATATCACCATGATGCAATATTTCAATAGCTCGATACAAACGATGCTTATCACTATATTGAATTTCTATATTATGTTTTCTTCCTAATGTGAAAGCATATTCTCGTAAACCATCAATACCTTTAGTATTAAATAGCTCATCTAGTTCTAATCGTAAATCTTCATCAGGCTTAACGTCATTAAAGTTATAGTTTTCTAATAACGATTGAACATATAACCCTGTACCACCAGACAGAATAGGAAGAATATTCCTGTCATTTAGTCTACCAATTATCTCTTTAGCTTGATTTTGGAAAATAGACACTGAATATGAATCATTTGGTTCTAATATATCGATAAGATGATGTTTCACACGCTTAAGTTCATCCGCCGATGGTTTAGCGGTACCAATATTGAGTTGTTTATATACTTGGTAAGCATCACCAGAAATAACCTCAGCATGTAGCTGTTCTGCTAAGTCCAAGGTTAGATCTGTTTTGCCTACCGCCGTTGGTCCAACAATGGTAATTAAGAGATTCACATTAACTCCTTCATATATATACCATAGCCTATACGACTATATTTTCCGCCCACCCATTGATGGGGTGGATAGTTTTGAAAGACCGAACTAAATGGTCGTTCTTTAATAATAACACCATACGTGGCAACACGCATAGCCTGTGCCATGATTTTATCATCTATATGACTTTCCACAGTATGTCCTCGAAGAGGTTTGAATTGAGGACTTTCCTCTACAGGAACTTCAAACATAGGATCAAAATAAATAATATCAATACTATTGTCAGGTAGGTTTGATAAATAGTGCTCAAAGGTATCATGATTTACTTTAATACGTCGCAATGCATTCGTTACACTATCCTCACTATGAATATAATGAGCTAAGCCATGACTAGTAGCAAGCCATATAGGTAAAGATCCTTCTAGGCCAGTTATTTGAGCCTGTGGGTAACCATAACTCACTACAATACTGTCACTACCAAGGCCAATTGTACAGTCTAAAAACGTAAATTTATCTCTATTAGATAATCCTTTTTTATCTATTATGACATGTACCGCATTAACGAGATGATCGCCTTCACCACGTTGTAAACGCAATATACGCAATTGAGCCATAGACAAATGAAAGGTATGTTGTTGATTTTCTGGGAAATGAATAGTCAATCCAGAACCAGCAAGAACCGCAATATATTCGCATTGATACTTACTGAATAAGGCTGGTATCGATGTTTTACCTCGTTTAATATATGTCATATGCATAGAGGAAGCCAATACTTTGGCTTCCTCCTGAATGGCCTCATTAGATTTGAGATGTCATTAGTATATTCATATTAAGACCGTAAGAATAATTTACCTAATTCATCAGGTGTAAACTTGATTATCGTTGGACGACCATGAGGACATACGTACGGTTTCTCTGTACTAAAGAGATCCTCAATTAAGGTAGTCATTTGATACATATTTAAATTATGACCTGCCTTGATGGCCCCTCTACAAGATGCATACGCTAGCATTTCATGTCGCAACTGAGCCTTAGTAGGTTGTTGGTGTTCGTGTAAGTAAGAAAATACATATTGGAGAATTTCAAAAGCCTTTGACTCTACTAGATCTACAGGAGCCCCTACTAATTTGATTTTCGTAGGACCACCTAACTCTACATCAAAGCCAAGATCGAGTAAGGTAGCTCGTTCCTCCTCTACCAAATTCATTTCATCGTCAGTAGCCTCGCAATATTGAGGCACTAGAATAGATTGCATTGGAATAGATTCAGAAGACTTACAAAGCTTATCATAACGCACACGTTCATGTGCAGCATGTTGATCTATAATATAGAGATCATCACCTTTTTTAGCCAAAATATAACAAGAAGCGACTTGCCCCATAGGTAAGAATCCAGAATTTTGAATGGTACGCGCCTCTGTATTTTCTTCACGAATATCTTGAGCTAAAGACTTAAATTTCTCAACGTCTTCCTTCGTATAACTAATATATTCAGTAGGAACAGCATCGAAGCTTTCGTCTGTAAAGGACGACTGTTCATAAGTAGCCTTTGGCGGAGGTGGTGTAAAACCCTTAGTTTTAAGACTCTCTACAAACTGTGTAGTCTCACCGCGCATGACTTCGTACCCTTTTGTACGGCGACCACCAAAGACTTTATCATAATCTACCGCAGTAGCTATATGTTCTGCAGATTGCATATCGTCGTGAACAATAGGAGGTGTTCTATAGGAATCATATGTACTATTGCCATGAGACATATTAGTATTTTCATCACCTTGGTTGATTACCGTATTGTGAGTATTACTACTCTTTTTAGACAATGACTCACTTATGCCCATATAGGCAGATGACTCCCGTTCATATCGCTCATGAAGTGGATTATTTAGAGCATTTAAAATACCGTGGTAAACTGCTTTAAATATAATCTTATCATCCGAGAATTTTACTTCACTCTTTCGTGGATGAACATTAATATCAACCATACCAGCAGGTACAGTAATATTAAGTACCACTAAAGGATGACCGTTTTTAGGTAACAATGCATGGTAAGCATTATCGATAGCCTTCATTATTGTTTTATCGGAAATAACACGGTTATTAACGATAATAGTTTGCCAAATTCTTGTACTTTTAAGAAGGGTAGGCTTACTCACTACACCATCGATATAAATAGAGTCACTTTCATAAGCAACAGTGAAAATATCATCCTTTGTTTTATAACCGTATAAAGCGGCAACAGTATCGCCAATATTACCATTGCCAGGTGTTATTATAGATACCCGATCATCTACGATGAGTTTAAAAGAAATATGTGGGTTACTAAGAGCCAGTTTGCCTACAATATCTTGAATTTTAGAAGATTCGGTACGCTCTGTTTTCAAGAATTTGCGACGCGCTGGCGTATTATAAAACAAATCTTTAATTTCAATTGTCGTACCAGGTGCCGCACCATAAGGAATACAATCGGTGAAAGTACCACCATCTACGGTAATACGAGTGCCCAAATCTGAGTCAGCTTTACGTGTAGTCAAAGAGAAATGAGATACAGAGGCAATACTAGCCAATGCCTCACCACGAAAGCCTAGAGAAGCAATATCAAATAAATCCTCTACCTGTTGTATTTAGAGGTGGCATGACGCAAAATTGCCAGACGTGCATCTTCCTCTGTCATACCGATACCATTATCAGTAATCCGCATATAAGCTACACCGCCATCGCCGATTTCAACCTCAATATTAGTGGCGGACGCATCAATGGAGTTTTCAATGAGCTCTTTAATAACTGATGCGGGACGTTCCACAACTTCACCAGCAGCTATTTTATTGATTGTGGTTTCATCCAATACATGAATGGTTGCCATTATTTCCCGCCTCCTTTACGAGCCTCCTCTTGTAGTTCATATAATTTATTTAATGCTTCAATCGGTGTCATACTCATTACATCTACTTCTAGCAGACTATCGACTACTGAATGAGTAAATAAGTTACCTAGTGAAGAATCACTCACTTGTTTAGTAAGTGGCTTCACTACATTATTAGGTTGAGCTCCCATAACACGATTATTTAAATCACTAGCATCATGACTTTGGTCTTCCAAAGATTCCAAAATTACTTCTGCACGTTTTAACACAGAGTTTGGTAATCCTGCCAATCTAGCAACATGAATACCATAGCTTCGATCTGCGCCACCTCTGATGATGCGGCGCAAGAATGCAACATCCTTACCTTTTTCTTTTACAGCTACAGTGTAATTCTTTAATTTACTATAGCTTTCTTCTAAACTAATTAACTCATGGTAATGGGTAGCAAATAATGTCTTGCCATGAATATGCTTACAAATATGCTCAACTACAGCTTGAGCGATACTTAAACCATCAAATGTACTAGTGCCACGACCAATTTCATCTAAGATAATTAAGCTGTTATGTGTAGCATTCTCTAAAATATAGGCTACCTCTTTCATTTCTACCATGAACGTACTTTGACCAGTAGAAATGTCATCGCTAGCACCTACACGTGTAAAGATACGATCTACTGGAGAAATAGATGCTTCACGGGCAGGAATAAAGGAACCAATTTGAGCCATAATCATCAAAATAGCAGCTTGACGCATATATGTTGATTTACCGGCCATATTAGGGCCTGTAATGAGCAAGAATTCCTCATCATCATGATTTAAAACAATATCATTTGGTACAAAAACTTCACGCTTCAAGAATTTTTCAATTACAGGATGACGACCATCTCGAATATTGATTTGGCCATTCATTACGATTGTAGGGCAAATATAATTTTCTTCATAACCTACTAGTGCCAAAGAACACAATACATCAAGCTCAGCAAGAGCACGAGCTGTTTCTTGTACATCTTTAATAACAAGTTGTATATCATTTCGTAATTGTTGATATAATTCATGCTCTAAAGCGATTATCTTGTCTTTAGCGCTAAGAATTTTGATTTCAAATTCCTTTAACTCAGGCGTAATATAACGCTCTGCATTAGCTAAAGTTTGTTTTCGAATAAAGTAATCAGGTACTTGTTCAGATTTACTATGGGATACTTCAAAGTAATATCCAAATACCTTATTATAACCAGTTTTAATTTTAGATAAACCTGTAGCCTCTTTAATATCAGCTTCCATCTTAGCCAGCCATTGCTCACTATTAGTCGCTAAAGAACGCAGTTCATCTAAATCTGGATTGAAACCATCTTTAATAACGCGGCCTTCTTTTAATGTCAATGCTGGTTGGTCAGCAATAGCACGGCATAATAAATCATAAATGTCTTTATGATCTTGGATGCGGTCATTAATGGATGTTAATGCTAAACTTGAGCATGTACCTAATACATCTTTAACCTCTGGTAATACCGCCAAAGATTCACGAAGAGCCGTTAAATCTCTAGGCGATACAGAACCTGTTTCTACACGACCTACGATGCGCTCAAAATCATAAATACAATCTAATAAACTACGCATATGAGACCGTTCAGCACCACGTGTAATAAGTTCTGCCACGGCCGCTTGACGACGTTGAATTTGATTTACATCAGTCAACGGACTTTCAAGCCATTGTTTTAATAGGCGCGCTCCCATAGGTGTCAATGTACGATCTAGTACATCGAGTAATGTTCCTTTTTGACCGCCATCACGTAGATTATGGGTAATTTCTAAATGGCGCAAAGAAGATGTATCTAAAATAAGACGATTACCTACACTCAATTGATGTACATAGTTAATATGGGAAATTTCAGACTTAATAATTTCTTCTAAATATAGAAGCATATATCCTAATGCTTCCCATACATCCTCTTCCATAAGGCCTAAATCACCAAAGTGATTCACAGCCTTCTCAGCTACCTCACGCTGTGTATAGTATGTAGTAAATGGTGATAAAACAACATTACTAAATTGATTTTCAATGAAATCCTTAATATCTTGCGGTAAAGTTGTCCCTTCAGGCAATATGATTTCACTTGGTCTATACATACTGAGTGCATCGTACATATCACTTCGTTTGTCACTGTTAGTAATGCGATGCCAAATAACCTCCCCTGTAGATACATCAGAAAACACGAGTATCCATGCGTCTTTTACCATATAAAATAATGATAAAAAGTTATTAGATCTTTGCATCATTACCATTTTCAGTCATTACTGTCCCTGGTGTAATGACCTTTACAACATCGCGTTTAACGATGCCCTTAACAGCTTTAGGATCTTCTAATTGCTCACAAATAGCAACCTTATAGCCCTTTTTAACAAGCGTTTCAATATAACTTTCAGCAGCATGAAAAGGAACGCCACACATCGGTGTGCGTTCCTCATCTCCTGTAGGGCGTCCTGTTAAGGTAATATTTAGTTCACGAGATGCAACCAAAGCATCATCATTAAATAATTCATAAAAGTCACCTAAACGAAAGAACAGTAATTCATCAGGATATCTAGCTTTAATATCTAAATACTGCTCCATCATAGGTGTTTGCTTTTTTGCCATACTTACCCCTTTTGTATTGTACCGTAGCAAACCCAAGTTTGTGCTTTATCAATATAGGCTGGTACTGTTTCACCAATTGATAAGGAATCGTCTTTTGGGAATAACACCATTTTATTCCCCGAAGTACGACCAAACCACATATCTTCATCGCGAGGACTTGGCCCCTCAACAATAATATCAAACACTTGTCCTTCCATAGGTTTGTTCAATTCATAAGAGATTTCGTTTTGTACATCCATCAATGTTTGCAATCGCACACGCTTAACCTCTTCTGGAATTTGATCATCCATAGTCGCTGCTGGCGTACCAGAGCGTTTGGAATAGATGAAAGTATACGCCATATCATAACGTACGTCTTTTAATAATTGTAATGTAGCTTGGAAATCTTCCTCTGTTTCCCCTGGAAAGCCTACAATAATATCTGTAGTAACCACTACATCTTAATTTTCTCACGACAGTACGACAGTAATTCTTTATAATGTTCCACTGTATAGTGTCGATTCATCTTTTTAAGAATACGATCTGATCCTGATTGAATTGGTAAATGTAAATGTGTAACAATGTTGGAAGAACGGCCAAGAGCATCAATCATAGATTTAGTCATATCTTGAGGATGACTTGTCATATAACGGATACGCTCTATGCCAGGAATGCCATCCAAAGCATCTATGAGTGTACCAAAATCAGTGCCATCTTTAAAATCTAATCCATAAGAGTTTACATTTTGGCCTAATAAGGTAATTTCTTTAAACCCTTTTGCACCTAAGTCAGTCACCTCTTTTACGATGGCCTCTACAGGACGGCTGATTTCTCTACCACGAACGTGCGGAACGATACAATACGTACAAAACTTGTTACAACCATTCATGATAGGTACCCAAGCATAGAATGTACCATTTGGCTTGGCTTCTAATTTCAGGAAGTACCGTATTATCCATATCTACACTAATTTGATGTGTATGTCCCCGTTGTACTTCTTCAATCATTTCATTAATATGTTGAATATTATGAGTACCTAAGACAATATCAATATGAGGGAGCGCGCTTAAACATTTCAGCTTGATTCTTTTGTGCCATACATCCCGTAACAGCAAGAATCAAGTTTTTATTTTTACGCTTAAGTCTCATTAGCTCACCTATGCGGCCATAGACTTTAGTTTCTGCATTCTCACGCACTGCACAAGTATTTAATAAAATTAAATCTGCAGTTTCCACGTCCTCTGTTGGCGTATACCCAACAGATTCAAGCTGATGCGATAAGCGCTCAGAATCGGCAGTATTCATTTGACAACCATAGGTGTAAATATAATAAGACTTCATTCTAACTCCTACACTTTAACAATCTTACGTTTAGTTTCAATAATATTTTTAACTTTAATAGACATACGTTCAATCGACATGCCTGTAATGTACTCAATTTCATTACGTACAGATTTTTGTACTTGCTGCATCAATGTTTTTACAGGATAACCATGTTCAATAACAACAGCCATATCTACAACGAGACCATTTTGACCTTTATCACCTTTTTTAAAGGAAATAACACTAGATTCATCAACACCAGCTACTTTTTTTAGGCCATTACGAATTAATTTGATGATTACATCATCATCAAAGGTAAGACGTCCATAATAACTGAAAGCAGGGCGTACTACAGAGCGTTCAAAGCCTTCAGAACCTATTTGTCCCAATGTATCTTGATCTTGTTTTTTCAAGGTACGACGCCACATTGTTTTAATAGGGTCAATCAAATAACCTCTAAAATGAGGCTTTAATTCCATAGTTGGGACCGGAATAATATGCTTGCCTTCTTTAAGACGAGCATGCTGCGCCCTTTCAATTTCTTTAGGCGTAGCAACATCCTCAATACGTATATATCGATCTGGATTTTGTAGGCCTAAGGCTTTTGTAATTTTCTTAACCATGTTATCGGAAGTACCAATAATCATAAGTTTATTAGGATTAATTTTATCAAGTTGTTCTCGTACTGATTTTACTTGTACTTCATCTTGGAAAATAGCTCGGCGAACAGCTTTTAAGCGACTAGACTCTTTTTTAGCAGAAAAACCAGCAACAATTTTATTATCATGGATTAAAATGCCATCATCGATGATACATTCAATTTTATTTTCGTGAGCCAGTACGAGCGCACGATGACTTTTACCAGTGCCACTACTACCAACAAATGCAATGACTTCCATAGTCTACCTCATTATTTATAACAAACTAATAAATTCTGATACATCATTACCAGATACTAAGTAATCACCAAAATTATCTGGTTCCTTTCCTGGAATTCCATGATAATCAGAACCACCAGTAATAAACAATTTATGTTTTTTAGCTAATGCTTTATATCTCTCCACATCTATATCATTATGTTTGGAATGATATACCTCTATACCATCAAATCATAATCTAACATTTCTAACACATATTCATCACTAGATACTAATTTCGGATGTGCCATAACAGCAAAACCACTAGCTTTATGAATGATATCAATAATATGTTGAACCTCAACTTTTACCTTAGGCACATAGCAAGGGCTGTCCTTGCGAAGAATCCCTCTAAAGACTTCATTAACATCCTTAGCATATCCGCCATCAATTAAAAGCTTACCAATATGTGGACGTCCATAAGCTTTAGGTATCAGGAAATTGTTTGATTAAATCTTCTTTTGTAATATGATAACCTTCGATATTACAGCGTCTTATCATTTCATCGACGCGTTCTTCACGTTTTCTTTTAAAGAACGTAATAAATTCATTTAACTCTTTATTATTTTCATCAAAACAATATCCTAAAATATGGATAGACTTATCTTTATAATCAGCACTAAATTCACAGCCGTTTATAATTTTAATCGTTTCATTAGGATCTAATTTTTGCTGAGCGGTACGCAATGCTTTAATTCCATCAATTTCATCATGATCAGTTAAAGCCATCATAGATACATTGCAATCTAAGGCATGACGCAATAATTCCTTTGGTGTTTCAATACCATCGGAATAAACGGAATGCATATGAAAATCTACAAGCATATAGTACCTCCCATTACAAATATTCTATCCTTTAATTATGACTGATTTAGTCTATTAATTCAAGTTTAGAAAGAAAAATTGCGACCCTAATGAGCATTCACTAGAATCGCAATTTTATTATAAGTTTTGAAGTAATTCTGTTACTTTTGCAGCTACAGATTCAATAGCACAGGAAAGTGCCTCTCCAGTCTTACGGATTTGAATTTCTACTTCATTATTTTCAAGCGTATTTTTACTTACTGTAATGCGAAGAGGATAGCCAATTAAATCAGCATCCTTAAACTTAACGCCTGCACGATCTTTACGATCATCGAGCAATACATCTACACCAGCCTCTTGTAATGCAGTGTAAATAGTTTCACTTGTAGACATCAAAGCTTCATCTTTGCATTAATCGGTACGATAACAGCTTCAAATGGAGCAATAGAACGTGGCCAGATGATACCATTTTCATCATGATATTGCTCAATAGCAGCAGCTAATGTACGAGATACACCGATACCATAGCACCCCATAATCATTGGATTAGGACGACCATTTTGATCTAAGAATGTAGCTTGTAATGCTTCAGAATATTTAGTACCCAATTTAAATACTTGACCTACTTCAATACCTTTAGCATGTTCTAAAGAACCACCACATGTAGGACACACATCATCCTTCGTGATCAAGCGAATTGGAGCAACAATAATATCTTCTACATTAAAGTCACGTTTAGGATTAATGTTTATGTAGTGAGCATCTTTTTTGTTAGCCCCACCACAAACATTGTATGTTTCCATAACAGATTCATCTACAACAATAGCAAGTTCATCTGTTTGTTCTAAGCCCACAGGACTGATAAATCCAGCTGTTAAACCTACTTTTTCCAATTCTTCAGGTGTAGCCATTTCTGGCTCTACAGAACCAAGTACGGCATGTTGTACAGCAACCTCATTGACTTCATGATCGCCACGAACGATAGCTAGTACTACTTTACCATCGATAGAGAACACTACAGCTTTAATAGTTTTATGTAGTGGTAAGTTTAACATTTCCCCGACAGCTTCAATAGAGCTAGCATTAGGCGTATCTACAACGGATAACTCTTGAAGAGCTTCTTCTGCTTGTTTCATGATGCCAGGCTTTCCGATTTCGATATTGGCAGCGTAGTCGCATTTAGTGCAATATACGATATCAGCTTCACCGGCTTCAGCGATAGCCATAAACTCATGAGTACCGCTACCACCGATAGCACCACTATCAGCCTCTACGGGACGGAATGTAAGGCCACAACGATTAAAGATACGTGTATAAGCATCATACATAGATTTGTAAGATTCTTCTAAGCCTGCTTCATCAACATCAAAGGAGTAAGCATCTTTCATGATAAATTCGCGGCTACGCATCAAGCCATAACGAGGGCGACGTTCATCACGGAATTTACTTTGAATTTGATATAAATTTACCGGCAATTGACGGTAGGAATTAATTTCATTTTTTACGAGGGTCGTAATCATTTCTTCATGAGTTGGTCCTAAGCAGAACTCATTGTCATGACGATCATTAATACGCATCATTTCTGCGCCATATGCATTCCAACGGCCAGACTCTTTCCAAATCTCTGCAGGTTGTAAAATAGGCATCATAATTTCTTGAGCACTAGCACGATCCATTTCTTCACGTACGATAGCTTCAATTTTTTTAATACTTCTCCAACCTAATGGTAAAAAGCTATATAAACCATTTGCAGTTTTACGCATAAAACCAGCGCGAAGCATGAGCTGTTGGCTTACTACATCAGCGTCAGATGGAACCTCACGCAATGTAGGTGCATATAATTTAGTGGCTAACATAAAGACTCCTCATCTAAACTTTCTAAATATTGATCAATTTCTCTAAATAATGTATCTACTAATTCGGCTTCTGGCACAGTCTTAATAACTTCTCCTTTACGGAATACGATACCTTGACCATCGCCACCAGCGATACCAAAGTCAGCTTCGCGAGCCTCCCCTGGTCCATTTACAACACAGCCCATTACAGCAACCTTTATTGGAGCTTTAATGGATGCTAATCGCTCTTCTACAATGCCAGCCATATCAAATAAATTTACTTGGCAACGACCACAGGTAGGACAAGATATCATAGTGGCACCAAAGTTTCGTAAGCCTAAGCTACTTAGAATACTACGACCTACTTCGATTTCATGAATTGGATCTCCTGTTAAAGATACCCGTAACGTATCGCCAATGCCATCAAGAAGTAAAGCACCAATACCCATAGCAGATTTAATAGTACCTTGTTTAATAGTACCTGCTTCGGTGACACCTAAATGCAATGGATAAGGAATTTTATCGGATAATTTACGATAAGCTTCAACCATTAAAGGTACTTCAGTAGCCTTGATAGATAATTTCATTTGACGGTAGTCTAATTTTTCTAGAATTCTTACGTGTTCTAAAGCGGTTTCAACCATTCCGTCAGCTGTAGGATGACCTCCATAAGCATCGAGAATATGCTTTGGTAAAGAACCTGCATTAACACCGATACGAATTGGGATTTGTTTAGGTTTAGCCTTTTCAATAACAGCTAATACCTTATCTTCGCCCCCAATATTACCAGGATTGATTCGCAAGCCATCTACATTATTTTCAATAGCCTCTAACGCTAATCTATAATCAAAATGTATGTCCGCAATCAGTGGAATAGAAATACCAGCTCTAACGGCCTTTAAAGCCTTTGCAGATTCCATTGTTGGAACAGCAACGCGAACTAATTCACAACCAGCCTCTGCCAAACGGTTAATTTCAGCAATCGCCTTTTCCGTATGAACCGGATCTGTTGTAATCATTGATTGAATACTTACCGGTGCATAATCACCAATTTTAACTGTACCTACATAGATACCATTTGTTGGTTTACGTACAATCATTATAATCTCCCATCTGTCTTATAGTAATCGGAAAATATCCTGAGTCGTTACATATAAGAACAATGCTACCATTAAGGCAACACCAACCATTTGAATATACATGAGAGCTTTAGCAGGTAATCTACGGCCTGTTATAGCTTCAGCTAAAATAATAATCAAATGACCACCATCTAATACAGGTAATGGTAATAGATTAATAACCCCTAAATTAATACTAAGGAATGCAGCAAAGCTCAATAATGGTGCAAAGCCTGATTGAGCAATGGTGCCAGCCATTTGAGAAATCCCAACTGGTCCAGACAATTCAGCGGCTTGAGTGCCACGAATCATATCATATAGGCCACTAAGCATAGCAACAATAGTTTGACCTGTACGGCTAACAGCAAGGCTTAATGATTCACCAATACTATAAGTTTCACGAGTAAAACTAGGATAAATACCAATTTTAACACTATCTTGTTCAAGCTTAGGTATTACTGTAGTTTCAACAGATTGTCCATCCCGTTCTACAACGACAGTTACACCATGATTGGCTGTACCTTGTAAGCTAGGACGAATTTCATCCCAAGTAGTAATTTTTTTGCCATCAATAGTAATAATTCTATCATTAGCTTTTAAATGAGCCTGTTCCGCAGCACTACCAGAAATGATATTGCCAATAACAGGTTCATTTGTGTAGGTAAGGTTACCTACAGTCACATTAAGGCCAAAGAAAATAACAATGGCCAATAAAAAGTTAAATACAGCACCTGCAGAAATAACAATAAATTTCTTCCATGCAGGTTTATTATAGAAGGAGCGCTCATTAAGAGGCTCATCAGGACTCATGCCCGCAATACGGTTGAAGCCACCAAGAGGAATGATACGAATAGAGTATAATGTCTCCCCCTTTTTGTACCTTAAATATGGCAGGACCAAAACCTATAGCAAATTCGTCAACTTGCATACCTGACATCTTAGCTGTAATAAAATGGCCTAATTCATGAATAAACACGATCAAACCAAATACAAATATTGTGGCTAATGCCGTTGTCATATATTCTCCTATAACATCAATGATGTAGCCTTTTCACGGGCCCATCTATCGATGGATAATAAATTATCTAACGTAAAGTCATCTTCTGGTCCCATAGATTCAAGAACAGAGGTTACAACTTTATAAATATCGCCAAAAGCAATTTTATCTTCTAAAAATGCATAAACTGCAGTTTCATTAGCTGCGTTAAATACAGCAGGCTTAAAACCACTGGCACGACCGACTTCATAAGCTAAACGAAGTGCAGGAAAATCATCGTACCGTGGTGGTAAAAATTCCAATTGTAAGGATTTCGTAAAATCAAGATGATTCATACTTAAAACTTCACGTTTTGGATATGTCAAAGCATATTGAATAGGCTCGCGCATATCTGGATTACCCATTTGCGCTAAAATAGCACCATCCTTCATACGGATCATAGAATGAACAATACTTTGTGGATGAACTACTACATCAATATGATCAAAATCAAAACCAAATAGCCAATGAGCTTCAATTACCTCTAAGCCTTTATTAAATAAAGAGGCAGAGTCAATAGTAATCTTATTACCCATATTCCAAGTTGGATGTCGTAAGCAGTCTGCAGCTGTAGCAGTTTTAATTTTATCGGAATCCCAGGTGCGTAAAGGACCACCAGAAGCTGTAACGATCAAGGAATCAACATTCTTGCGATCTTGACCTTCTAAGCATTGGAATATAGCACTATGTTCACTATCGATAGGTAAAATTTGTACACCATACTCTTTAGCTAAAGATGTAATCAACGGACCACCAGCAACAAGGGTTTCCTTATTAGCAAGGCCAATTGTTTTACCCTTTTTAATAGCCTCCACCGTTGGCTCAATACCTGCAGCACCAACAATAGCAGTGACAACCATAGTAGCTTCTTGAATCGTTGCAGCTGCTATGAGGGCTTCCTTACCGCCTACAAGTTTTGTAGAACCTGTATAACGTCCTTGTAGCTCTTTAAAAGCACTTTCATCAACTAGACCAGCTACTAATGGCTGATATTCTTTAATTTGTTTTTCTAAGAGGTCAATATTATGATGTGCCACTAAGGCAACCACCTGAATTGATCTGGATGTTGAGACACTACATCAAGTGTCTGTGTACCGATTGAGCCAGTACTGCCAATAATACTTAGGTATTTCATAAGTTTCCCTCTATTCAATTAGTTCGCGAATAGCAATATATAGACTAATGTGATAGGTGCCGCAAATAGTAAGCTATCGAAGCGATCCAATACACCACCATGACCTGGTAATAAAGTACCAGAATCTTTTACATTACATAATCGCTTAATCTTTGATTCAAATAAATCACCTAATGGTGCTAATATACCACTAATCATCCCTACATGGATACCCATCCACCAAGGAATACCAACGATATACGAAAATACTGCGCCTGTAATGATACAGCCTACAAAACCACCAATAAAACCTTCTAATGTTTTATTAGGACTAATTGATGGTACAATCTTACGTTTACCAAATGCACGACCTGCAAAGTAAGCAAAGGTATCACTAGCCCACGTAGTAAATAATAATAACCAAAGTGTAATTGTTCCCCAGTTATGTAGTTCAAAAGGCATTGTTAAAGACATGTATATAGAGTCATGACGAATCACGAGCAAAGAAATCATGCCAATACCAACGTATAGCAAACCAAATACGCTAAAGGAGACGCTAGCCATAGAGTATTTATTTTCGCCAAACGTACATAACATGTAATTAGCAAATAAACTTAATACTAAAATAGCTATAGCTAGAATATATTGATGACATGCGAAAGCAATCATCAATAATAACATACTCATGTAACCCCATATAATGGACATACGTACATGTTTAGCCTTGCCGAGCAAAACAAATTCACGCCACCCTAATAGGGCTAACAGCGTAATAAGAACATCATACACTGGTCCGCCTAACGTAATGGCCCCTAAGGCAATAATAAACCTATAACAGCGGTAATAACACGTGTTTTTAACATTCTTTATTCCTCATCACGTAAGCCACCAAATCGGCGTTCTCGTTTCTGATATGCCGCAACAGCTTCTAACAAAGTTTCCTTTGTGAAATCTGGCCAATGTAAATCAGTAAACCAGAATTCAGCATAAGCTAGTTGCCATAACAAAAAGTTACTAATTCTAAAATCACTACTCGGACGAATCAATAAGTCTACATCGCTAAACTCTTTAGTAAATAATTGAGAGCTTACATAGTCTTCAGTAATATCGTCCGTTGTAATAGTACCCGCTTTTACAGAACTTGCAATATCGCGGATAGTTCTTACTATCTCATCACGTCCACCATAGTTAATAGCTAACTGTAAAGTAAGACCTGTATTATTCTGAGTTAACAGTTCTGCATCCCGAATGATTTGTTGTAACTCCTCTGAAAGAGCGCCAATATATCCAATAAATCGAATGCGAACATTATGTTCATGCATATACTTAACATTATTGTTTAAGTATTCTTTGATGAGAGCCATAAGTAAAGAAACTTCCTGTTCAGGTCGTTTCCAGTTCTCTGTGGAGAAACCATATACCGTAAGAGCTCTAATTCCAATATCGTCAGCAGCGATAACGATCTGCTTTAATACGTCTGCCCCTGCACGGTGACCCATGGAACGTGGCATTCCTCTACGTTTAGCCCAACGTCCATTACCATCCATAATAATAGCAACATGTTTAGGAATAGCATTGCTATCAATAGCAGGCGTATCCGATTGTTTACGGTTAAATAATTTCTTTAGCATAGTCTACCTCGATAGAATGTCCGAAGTCGCTGGCAATCATTGGTCTATATACTAGTATATGTAAACACTCATCTACCTTAGTAATACGTGCTACATAAAATCCTTCGTCTGCAATCTCAAAAAAGCGGTTAAAGGATGCCCCAACCATTACCTTAAAAGGAATATGGGCAGCCTGCAAACGAGACTTTGCAAGCTGCCATGGCATTCCAATAAGGCTATTAGAATCTAACATTATACTTCTAATACGTCCTTTTCTTTTACTGCTTTTAACTCATCAATATGCTTAACTTTAGCATCTGTAAGTTTTTGGATTTCATCTAAACCGTCTTTAGCATCATCTTCAGTAATTGTTTTAGCTTTTTCTTCTTTTTTCAATGCATCATTTACGTCACGACGAATGTTACGCACTGCAACTTTAGCATCTTCAGCTTTTTTATGAACTACTTTAACGATTTCTTTACGGCGTTCCTCAGTTAATTGAGGAATAGTTAAGCGAATTTGAGCACCATCATTACCAGGATTTAAACCAAGGTCGGATTGTAAAATCGCTTTTTCAATTGCACCAATCATAGTTTTATCCCAAGGAGCAATTACGATCATACGAGGTTCAGGCACGGAGATATTCGCAACTTGATTAATTGGAGATGGACTGCCATAGTAATCAACCATTACTTTATCAAGCAATGCTACACTAGCACGACCAGTACGAATAGATGCAAATTCATGTTTTAAAGCCTCAATAGACTTATTCATGCGTTCTTCTGCTTGTTGTAACAATTCTTTAATTTCCATTTGAATTATTCTCCTCGAACAATGGTACCAATCTCTTCGCCTTTAGCGGCTTTTGTAATGTTACCAGGAATGTCCATGCTAAATACAATAATAGGAATATTGTTATCTTTACATAAAGTTGTAGATGTAGCATCCATAACTTTTAATTCTTTTGTGATGATATCGTTATATGTTAACTCATCAAACTTAATGGCATTAGGATTCGTCTTAGGATCGGAATCATATACACCATCAGCAAATTTCTTCGCCATCAAAATTGCATCAGCTTCGATTTCAGCAGCCCGTAATGCAGCTGTTGTATCGGTAGAGAAGTAAGGTTTACCTAGACCAGCACCGAAAATTACGATACGTTTTTTCTCTAAGTGACGAATAGCGCGACGACGAATATAAGGTTCTGCAATTTCTTGCATTTCGATAGCTGTTTGTACGCGAGTATCTACGCCAGCTTGCTCTAATGCATCTTGCAATGCTAAGGAGTTCATTACTGTTGCTAGCATACCCATATAGTCAGCAGTAGCACGATCCATACCTTGATTACTACCAGCTAACCCTCTCCATAGGTTACCGCCACCAACAACAATTGCGATTTCTAAATCAGTGGATTTTGCTAAAGCCGCTATCTCTTGCGCGAATTCTTCAACAACATCAGGGTTAATACCAAATCCTTGGTCACCTGCTAATGCTTCACCACTCAACTTCAAAACAATACGTTGAAAGTTTCTCTTTGCCATGTTTTTACTCCTCTATTGCAAAATAAGAGAACACTGTACGGTGTTCTCTTATTGTTTCTTAATTATTTACCAACAGATGCCATTACTTCAGCTACGAAGTCATCTTGGCGTTTTTCAATGCCTTCACCTAAACCGTAGCGAACAAAACGACGTACGTTGATGTTTTCACCGATTTTTGCAATACTTTCATTAATTACATCAGTAACAGTTTTGTCACCATCTTTAATGAATACTTGTTCTAATAGGCAGTTTTCTTTATAGAATTTTTCAATACGACCAGCAACCATTTTTTCCAAAACAGCTTCAGGTTTTGGTTTACGGCCAGCTTTTACGTCTTCTTCAGCTTCTACTTTAGCTTGTTCCAACAATACTTGTTTTTCATGTTCGATTACTTCAGTAGGAACTTCTTCACGGTTCAAGTATGTAGGGTTAACAGCAGCGATTTGCATAGCGATATCGCGTGCTAAGCTTTGGAAGTCGTCAGTTTTAGCAACGAAGTCAGTTTCGCAGTTAACTTCAACTAAAACACCGATACGGCCACCAGCGTGGATGTAGGATTGTACTACACCTTCAGCTGCAATACGACCAGCTTTTTTAGCTGCCGCAGCTAAACCTTTTTCACGAAGAAGGTCAACCGCTTTATCGATATTACCGTCAGTTTCAACCAATGCTTTTTTAGCATCCATCATACCTGCGCCAGTCATGTCGCGCAATTCTTTTACCAAAGCAGCAGTAATTGCCATTATTTTGTTCCTCCTAGTACTAATTAAGGTAAGGATATAGTCCTTACCCTAATTATATATGTTATAGATTTATCTTTCAAATGCTAATCAGAAATGATTAAGTAGCTTTGCAGAATTATTCTGCAGCTTCAGCATTGCCTTCTTCAAAGGATTCGCCTTGACGACCTTCAAGAACAGCGTCAGCCATTTTACCAGCCAATAATTTAACAGCGCGGATAGCGTCATCATTTGCTGGGATTGGGAAATCAACTTCATCTGGGTCGCAGTTAGTGTCAACTGTTGCAACTACAGGAATACCCAATTTTTTAGCTTCTGCAATAGCGATTTTTTCTTTTTTAGGATCAACTACGAAAAGAGCACCTGGCATTTTAGGCATATCTTTGATACCGCCAAGGTATTTTTCCAATTTTTCCATTTCATGACGAAGACCGATAACTTCTTTTTTAGGCAATACTTCGAAAGTACCATCTTCTGCCATAGCTTCCAATTGTTTTAAACGTTTAATACGAGTTTCAATTGTTTTAAAGTTTGTCAACATGCCGCCCAACCAACGTTCGTTAACGAAGAACATGTTAGCACGGATAGCTTCTTCTTTAATAGCTTCTTGAGCTTGTTTTTTAGTACCTACGAACAAGATTACTTCGCCTTGGGAAGCAACTTCACGCAAGAAAGAGTAAGCTTCTTCTACTTTTTTTACTGTTTTAGACAAGTCAATGATATAAATACCATTGCGCTCAGTGAAGATGAATTTCGCCATTTTAGGGTTCCATCTTCTAGTCTGATGACCAAAGTGTACACCAGCCTCTAATAATTGTTTCATTGATACTACTGCCATTGTGGCACCTCCTGTTAATTAACCTCCGCCGCTTCATCCTTCGGGTCACCCAAAATTAGGCACAGTACCGAAGTCCACCGACGTGCATATTTTTCATACCCAATAATTTTAACAAATAATTATTGTAAAAGCAAGCAAGGAGTTAGGATTTCTTAAAGAATTCCTAACTCCTTATCTTAATTCGTAGTTTAGATCATCACTCTATTATTTTTAAGCCTATAATAGATAACTCCAATACTAATATAGATTTAGTTATTGCGAATGGCTTCAATCATATGAGCACGATCTTCAGCACCAAACACAGCAGAGCCAGCTACTAATACAGTAGCACCTGCTCTTTTGATTGGTACACATGTAATATCGTTGATACCACCATCTACTTCAATTACAGCCGTAGTATTATCTACTTCCTCTAACAATATCTTAGCTTGTTTAACCTTTTTAATGGCATTTTTAATAAAAGATTGTCCCCCAAAGCCCGGATTTACAGACATAATTAAAATCATATCTAAATCAGCAGCCACATCTTCTAACACGGATACAGGTGTGCTTGGATTTAAAGCAACACCAGCTTTCATACCACATTGCTTAATATGTTGGATTAAACGATGCATATGCGGTACTGTTTCTTGATGGAACGTAAAATATTCTACACCGATTTTTGCATATTCTTCTACATAGTCACCAGGGTTTGTAACCATTAAATGTACATCAAAAGGCAATTTTGTATATGGACGAATCGCTTTCACAATAGGAGCACCAAAGGTTAAGTTTGGCACAAAATGCCCATCCATAATGTCGATATGTAATAAGTCAGCCCCCGCTGATTCAATAGATTGTAACTCTTCGCTTAAAGGTCGCAAAAATTTGCGGAAAGCATTGATGGTGCAATTTTTAATCATATTAAAAACCTCTTTCGTTGACTTTCTATATCATTACGTATAGACATATAAGCGTCATATCGTCCTTGATGAATATGACCTGCTTCAAGAGCATCTTTAATGCCACATATTGGCTCATGTTCATGATAACATGGGTTAAATTTACAAACATCCACATATTCACTAAATTCTGGGAATAATGTAGGCAATCGCTCAAGAGATACATCATTGAACTCAATAGCACTAAATCCTGGTGTATCCATAATGAAGGAATCTGCATCTAAACTATATAGGGAAGCATGACGGGTAGTATGTTTACCACGTTTTATTTTGTCACTTACCTCACCAGTTTGAAAGGCAAACTTAGGATCGACCGCATTTAAATAGGCTGCTTTTACCAACCCCAGATGGGCCTGCAAAGGCCGTTACCTTATGTTGCAGTACATGACGTAAATCTTCAATGCCTGTCATATCATAGGTGGATGTCATCAATACGTCGTAGCCGATTGATTTATAAAGCTCAACCATCGCTTCCGTATCGGAATCCATCAAATCACATTTATTGATACATAGCACGATAGGAATATCTGCATGTTCAATCATAACGAGCATTTTATTTAGTAAAAGCTCATTAATATCTGGCTCATGAGCTGCTACAACTAATACAACTTGATCAATATTAGCTACCGCAGGACGAACCATAGCATTATGACGTTCGTGGATGGATTCAACGAACCCATCCTCCGAAATCGTAACGCGGTCACCAACAAGGAGACTGTAGCGACCTTGCTTGAGTCTACCTCGAACTTTGCATTCATGAATAGTACTCGTATCATCTTGAACATAAAAAGTAACCATTCATATTTTTGATAACAATACCTGTAATCATAGTACCTCTTATAATGCAGTCTCTTGTACTAATGCACCATTGAGATATACTTCAATACGCACATTACCTACGCCAGATACTTTACGAACAATACGATCACCAGGTTTATTGGTATCATCATAAATGACAGCAGAACCTTCATCGTCTTTCACAACGATTTTAAGTTCTTGATTTTTAGAACCAGATGGTACAGTAACGTCTACAGTACCAGTTGTTTTATTGCTACTGCTTTCTTCTTTTTTCTCAGATTTCTTTTTATCTTCTTTGAATTCAGTAGTAAGGTTTAATGTGGAGCCTTCATCAATCTCATCACCAGCTTTAATACTTTGCTCAATGACTACAGATTTTTCCTCCACAGAGCCCGCTACTTGATTTACACCTAAATGAGCATTGCTCAAAGTATTGCGAGCATCTTTTAATGTCATGCCTACAAGATTAGGTACTTTTACTTTTTTAGCTTTTGCCTTATTTACAACAAGATCAATTGTAGTACCTTTAGAAACTTTAGAATCCCCAGAAGGACTTTGAGCAATAACTACACCATCTTTTTTACCATCTACAGATTGTTGTGTTATCTTACCTACAACTAAGCCAACATCTTTAAGTCTTTGGCGAGCTTGATCTACAGTTAAGTCAGATAAATCTGGTACTGTAATATCACCAACACCTTTAGAAACAACAAGGTGAATCGTACGTTGCTCCTTAACCTTTTCTCCAGCTCCAGGAGTTTGTGAAATGACTTGACCTGCTGGAACATCTGGGTTTGTAACCTCACTGGTAGATACACGTAAATGTTTATCTTCTAAAATATTTTTAGCCACAGATACTTGTTTACCTACAACATTAGGTACATCTACCGTTGTATTACTCCAGAAGTTACCATAGCTTAAGAAAGCTCCTAAAAATGCTACCAAGAAAATGACAGCAGCACCTAGAACGATGTATTTTTGTGGAATCGATGCAATTTTACTTAACATACTCTTCTTTTGACCCTCGTCTTTACGTTCTTCTTGAATAGTGCTGAAATCCTTAAGTGCTTCAGGATCAACAGCAGGAATCATTTGCGTAGCAAAGTCATATGGCTCATGACGCTGTGTTTTCCCCATCGTAAAGCCTTGAGATAATCGTAAATCACTAATCATATCTGAAATAGAATCAAAACGATCAGCAGGGTTCTTAGATAAGGCCTTTAAAACTACAGCTTCTAAAAGCGGTGGAATAGATGGATTATAACGTGTTGGCGGTGCCACCTTCTCACGAACATGCTTTAAGGCAACTGCGATAGGTGTTTCCCCTTCAAATGGCACGCGACCTGTGAGCATTTCATACAATACGACACCAAGTGAATAGATATCTGTATTACCATCTACAGGTTTTCCACTCGCTTGTTCAGGTGATAAATAGTGAGCAGAGCCTAAAATTGAATTCGTATACATAACTGTATTAGTCGCATTCATAGCACGAGCGATACCAAAGTCAGTTACTTTCACACGACCAGTCTGAGTAATAATTACATTATGCGGTTTTATATCACAGTGAACAATGCCCATTGTATGAGCGTGTTCAAGACCTTCAGCTATGGCAATAGTAAACTTAACAGCCTCATCTATGGATAGTCTGCCATGACGAGTAATATATTCTTTTAAGGTTTCACCGTTTACATATTCCATGATGATATAGTGTAAATCTTGATCAAATCCTACATCATACATATTTACAATATTCGGATGATTTAATTTACCTGCAGCTTGCGCTTCTCGCTTAAAGCGAGTTACGAATTCATCATCATTAGCAAAGTTTGCATGCAATACTTTAATTGCTACTTGTCTACCTAATAAGGTATCTTCTCCTAGGTATACGTCAGCCATTCCACCAACGCCAATTTTATCAACAATTCGGTAGCGGTTATCTAGAAGTATACCTTTTATATTCATAGTACTCATTATTTCTCCATTTCTAGATTAGATTGTTCCCACTACAATGGTCACATTATCTCCTGCTCCGACTTCATAAACAGTATCCATCAATGATTCAACAACCATCATGTTATCATCAGACGATGCAATGCAGAGGCAATTACATCATCTGTTACATAGCCACTTAATCCATCAGTACAGAGTAAAATACGATCACCGGGAAGAATCGACTCAATGCCGCTATCAACCTCTAATACTTCATCGACACCGACAGCGCGTGTCAATAAATTACGTTGAGGGTGACTTAGCATTTCATCCTTTGTAATCTCTCCAGCAGTTAATAATTCTTGTACCATAGAATGATCCGTAGTAATTTGTCTTAAAAGACCATCCCTATATACATACAAACGACTATCACCAACACTTGCCCAATATAACTGATTATCTTTTATTGCTGTAACTACAGCGGTAGTCCCCATACCAGCAAGGCGTTCTTCACTAGCCACGCGATTAACAATGCGTTGATTAGCGTGAATGATAGCGTCGCATAAATCTTGTTGACCCACCGTTTCAAGGGAGGCCAAATATTCTCTTATTTCATCTACGGCATACGTACTAGCGATTTCACCACCGCTATAACCACCCATGCCATCAGTGACAGCGCAAACGTTTACCATCAATAAAGAAACGGTCTTCATTGCGCTGCCGCACAAGTCCAATTTTACTTAAACCAACAAAATTATTCATGATTCTCCTTTTTCCGACCATGAGCAGCTTTTAATTGCCCACATGCGGCTTGGATTGCATCGCCCATTTCCTTTCGTACCGTTACAGATACTCCATAGGAACCAACGATGTCTTTAAATGTATTCATATTCGTAATAGATGGTTTATATAATTCAATATGTTCATTGCCGTTAACAGGTATTAAGTTAACATGACAATTTGGAAAATCCTTACAGATTTGTCCCAATGCATGAGCCTCCTCCATAGATGCATTTACAGAATCTATGAGGATGTACTCAAAGGTGATACGACGTTGTGTTGTATCATAATAATATTTTACCGCATCTAAGACTTCCGTCAATTTATAACGGGCACCAACGGGCATGATACTACGACGTACTTCATTATTTGTAGCATGTAATGAAAGGGCCAACGTTATAGGCAAACCTTCATCAGCTAATTTATAAATATTAGGAACCCAACCACAAGTGGAAATAGTCATCTTACGATAACTAATATTACAAATTACCGGATCGTGTAACAATTGCAAAGCTTGTAACACATTATCATAATTTTGTAATGGCTCCCCTGCCCCCATAACTACAACAGAATGTATTTGTTCTTTAGTAAGAGCCCCAAAAATAACGACTTGACCAATGATTTCAGCCACTGTTAAATCGCGATATAAGCCACCTTGTGTAGAGGCACAGAATACACAGCCCATAGCACAGCCTACTTGTGATGAAACACATACGGAGTAACCATAATGTTGCTCCATTAAAACAGCTTCTACTCGGCTTTGATCTGTCATCTCCAATAGGATTTTTCTAGTCTTTCCATCTGGAGATATAGACTCTGTAATTAATGTAGGTAAAGAGATAACACAATTATCACTTAACCATTGACGCAATTCTTTTGGGAATTGTGTCATTTCTTGAAAATCGAACACATATCTATGATAGATATAGTCGATTAACTGTTTCGCTCGAAACTTTTGTATATTATGGGTCTTAAAGATAGATTGTAATTCTTCTAAAGACTTACCCAATAATTCTATCATGGTACTCCATTTCTTATATTATGATAGGCGTTTCATACGTGCCATAAAGAATCCATCCATATGATCTCGCGGAGGATATGTTGAAATCATACCATCTGTAGCCGGTAGGCAACCCTTCATAGGATACAGGGTCGATAACAAAGTTCTTATGAGTTGCTAGGAATTTTTTTCCAATACATCCTCATTTTCACCTCTATTGATAGTACATGTGGAATATACTAAATAGCCATTAACCTTAACCATTTCAGACGCTTTTTCTCTAAAAATTTCTAGCTGTAATGGAGGTAATTCATTTAGTAAGTCCTCTGTTTTACGCCAACGCATATCTAATTTCTTTTGTAATATGCCAAGGCCAGAACAAGGGGCATCAACTAAAGACACGATCAAATTGTTCCTTCCAATTATCAGGTAAATATCGACCATCTTGTAATTTAGTAGAAACAATAGATACACCTAATCGTTCTGCATTCTGATTCATAAGATCTAACTTATGGTCATAAATGTCACAACTCATAATAGCGCCCGTATTATTCATAAGGCTTGCCATATGCATAGACTTACCACCTGGTGCGGCACAGCAATCTAAGATACGGTCCCCTGGATGAGGATCTACTACATGGGAAACAAGCATAGACGCTTTATCCATAAAGGTAATATGACCTTCTATAACTGGTTTTGCTTTTTCTAAGTGCCCTTGGTGGCTATCAATATACACTACTTCAGGAATATCTTTATCTTGTTCAACAGTCCATCCTAGATTTTGTAGTTCTTTTATATAATCCTCGATTGATACTTTCACCGTATTAATACGTGCTGTTAAACGAGGTTGTTCATTGAACCAAGCACATAGGTCTACGGTCTTATCTTTGCCCATTTCATTCATCCACAAAGTAACAAGCCATAACGGTTGATTGTAGATGAAAGAAATCTCTTCGGCTTCAGACTTAGCAAGTTCACCAATAGAAATACTATCGCATTCACGCAAAACGGATCGCAATACAGCGTTTACAAAACCAGATAATCCTCGTGTTAACTTCTTAGCAAGTTTAACAGATTCATTGACCGCCGCACTTTCAGGAACCTTATCCATGTAGATAATTTGGTAAATCCCAAGTCTGAGGATTTCCACAACCATAGAAGAAAGTTTCTTCAAAGGTCGTTTTGCAAAGTGAACAATTATGGCATCTAAATAATTTTTTCTACGAATAACACCATATACAAGTTCTGTAAAAAACCGTCGATCCAAATCGGATAAATGATATTTTTGTAAATACTCTTGCAACTTAATATTTGCATAAGCACCATTACGATTAATATCGCTCAATGCTTTCACAGCAAGCAACCGAATATTCTGTTGTTGGTTATTCTTTACTTCTAGCATCACTATTCCTACCAATCAATTGTTCTACTACTGCACGAACACGTTCAGGATCTACGGTTGTATTACAACACGGCCCATTAGGACGTTCATTTAATACGCCAATAACTGGGATGGGAAATACATCAGCCATACCACTTGCTAAATCTCGTTCGCAAGCTATTGCTACAATAGCTTTGGCCGTGCTTCCTTTACCTTCATTCGCGCTAAAGTACCTCCAGTGACAACTATAAATTGACACCCGTAGTCTTTAGCCACTTGTAATAAGCTACCAACTTGACATCGCCCACACTGCTTACAGTTGTATACGTCATGTGTAACCTTATGAACACACGAGCTTTCTTGTAGACAATGTGGCGTCAATAATAATATACGTTCTGGATCAACCGTATACATATCAAGCATCACAAGATGATTAATTAAATCAATCATAGACTGACGAAGTTGATCCTTAGTAACCCCTCTCACCTTACCGATAGCCAAGGTTAATGGAAATAGTCCATATATAAACTGATTGGCTAATCTTAAAACAATAGGATGTAACCGTATAATACCTAAAGTTGCAACAATAAGAGATAAACACAATAACCATATAATACCTATCAGAATAGAAAGAACTATACTACTCATAACAGGTGCAATAGGATGTAATTGTAATAACCCAGGTTCTAATACATACATTAGAAAACCAAGTACTGCAGTGAGCAAAGCACATGTAATAGTTGATAATATTAGGTATAACGGATACGTTTCGTACTGTTTAATTTGAGTCCCCAAAAACGATACCTTCCTTTATCTGATGTCCATTAATAAAATCTGTAGCAGAAATGCGCTTTTTATTTTCTGGTTGGACTTCTGTTAATAGAATTATATTTCCATCACCACAAAATACACCTAAACCGTCTATTTTAGATACAATTGTACCAGGCACAGTTGTGGCTGATATAGCAATTGGTACATGTTTACCACGGATATCTATCAAACAGTGAGTCGTATCACTTGGAACCACTTCTCCAGACCATATTTTTAAACGTTTTCCATCGAGGTAAGTATAACATCCAGGTGCTGGATTAAGTCCTCTAATGAGATTTACAATTTCATTTGCAGGCTTAGACCAGTCTATTTGCCCCATTTCTTTTGTAATCTTAGCAGTATGTGTAGCCATTGTATCATCTTGTGGCGTCGCCACAATTTCCCCATTAACCCAACGAGTTAATACAGGAACAATTGTTTCACCACCAAGCACCGCTATACGTTCAAATAACTGTCCTGTCGTTTCACCAGGTAAAATATCAGTCTCCACGATATCGATAATATCACCGGTATCAAGTCCGTCATCCATGTGCATAATGGTAACACCTGTTTTAGTATCCCCATTTAGAATGGCATAGTGAATCGGCGCAGCCCCTCTATAGTTAGGCAAAATAGAAGCATGTACATTGATACACCCATATTGAGGTAATCGAATTAGCCATGGCGGTAAGATTTTACCATATGCAATAACTACTACTACATCAGGTTTTAATGCTTCTAATTCTGCTTGCACTTGCTCATCCCGTAAAGTAACAGGTTGATAAACAGGTAAGTTATGTTCTAAAGCAGCTACCTTTACCGGTGGCATTTGAACTTGTTTGCCACGACCCTTTGTTTATCTGGCTGACAGTACACACCAACAATAGTATGTCCTGCTTGAATTAGCGCTTCTAAAGTGGGAACAGAAAAGTCTGGCGTTCCCATAAAGACAATACGTAAAGGATTATGATTAGACAATTTCTTTCTCCTCTGGATGATCTGCAATCAATCGTAAGTTTGTCGCTTTTTCTATAAATAAATGACCCTCTAAATGATCGATTTCATGCTGGAAAATACGAGCTAAGAAGCCTTCCGCTTTAATAGTAACCTTTTTGTTATGTGGATCAATACCTTTAACGGTGATCTTATTAAAACGTTCTACATCTCCATAATAGCCTGGTACACTTAAACACCCTTCAGGGCCTACTTGAGAGCCTTCAGCATGTGTAATTTCAGGATTAATTAATACAATAAGGCCACTACCAACTTGATCGTCTACTACGATAATTCGTTTAGAAACAGCTACTTGGGGCGCGGCTAGACCTACACCTTCCGTTTTATACATAGTTTCAGCCATATCATCGATAAGGGCTCTAAGTTTTTTATTAACATGTTCTACAGGTTCCGCTACTTGTTTCAAAACGGGATGACCTGCTTTTACAACATCTAATACTGCCATTGACACTCCTATACTACACAGGATCCACGTCAATCAGAAGCCCTTCTTGCGTGAAAATCCATGAGTTATATATATATTCTTTCAAATTCGTTAAATCAGTACCACGGATCATAATCGCTAAGCGATACATGTCCCGTACCTTTTTTATAGTTGCTTCGTAAGGACCATTAATAAGAATATCTTCATCCCCTTATGAGCCTCCAAATCATCTACTATTCGATTTGCAATGGACTCTAAGGTCTCCATATCTTGATGACGCACTACCATGTGAATCATTTCTCTAAATGGAGGATATCCTAAAGCTTTTCTATTTTGAATTTCTTCATGGTAAAAGCCTACATAATCATGAGCCTTACTCTTTATTATAGCATAATTTAACGGATTATATGTTTGTATTACAACACTACCGGTTTTATCCCCTCGACCAGCTCGTCCAGAAGTTTGGGTAAGCAAATCAAAAGTTCTTTCAGAAGCAGTATACACAGGAATATTTAAAACCGAATCAGCTGTTAAAATACCAACCGCTGTTACATCTTTAAAGTCATGCCCTTTAGATACCATTTGGGTTCCCAATAAAATATCGTATTTATGATCTCCAAAGTCATGTAAGATATCTTCTGCTAATTGTTTGTTTTTAGTTACGTCTTGATCAAGGCGGGCAATGCGGGCCGATTTAAAATGACGTCGCAACTCTTCCTCTACCTTTTGTGTACCTGAGCCAAAGAACTTAATGCGTTTACTATTACACTTTGGACAAACCGTAGGAATCGGTTCGTGATGTTCACAATAGTGACAGCGCATTTCCTCACCTGCTTGATGATAGACCATCGCTACATCACAATGAGGGCACATAATAGTTTCCCCGCAATCGCGACACATTACAAAGGTACTATAACCACGTCTATTCAACAGAATAATCATTTGATTATGTTCATGTAATGTTTTCTGAATCAACCGACTCATAGCGTCAGAAAAAACAGAATAATTGCCATGAAGGATTTCTTCCTTCATATCAACAATAGTTACCTTTGGCATGGGTTGTTCAAAAAAATACGATAAGGTAACTCGAGTAAATGATACTCTCCTTGCTTGGCTTTATAGTAAGAAGTAATAGCTGGTGTAGCAGAACCTAAAATCACAGGACAATCATGTGCTTCACCACGCCATAAGGCAACATTACGGGCATGGTATCGAACCATATCTTCTTGTTTATAAGATGTATCATGTTCTTCATCCACAACAATAAGACCGATATCCTCAGCAGGAGCAAACACAGCCGAACGGGCACCAATAATGATATGACTATCCTTACGACGCAACCGTTCCCAATTATTATTGCGTTGTTGTACCGTCAATTTACTATGGAATACGACAACTTCATCGCCAAAGGTTTCCACAAAGCGTCGCACAATTTGATCGGTCAATATAATTTCAGGCACCAAGATAATAGCAGTCTTATCTTGACTAATACATTTTGCTGTAGCTCGTAAATATAATTGAGTTTTACCGCTACCAGTTACACCATGAAGTAAGAAGGTTTTATGCTCATGACTATTCATAGCCTCTTGTATAGGCTCATATACGGCTTTTTGAGCTTGAGTAAGAGGAATATTCACCTCTTCCGTTAAAAGCTCCGTAAAGGTCGTTTTTGTGGCTTTAAAACGTGATTCAATAGTAATCCCTTTAGCTTCACTTACTTGCTTTATAACCATGCGAGAAAAGCCTTTAGCTAATAATAGTGCCTTGGACGCACCACCGACTTCAAGTAAGTATTGCGCTAATTCACGTTGTTTCTTTTTTCGTTCACTAAATTGATCTATTGAAAAATCAGGCATAACTACAAGCCATTCTTCTTTTGGTGCCTCATAGGATTTCAATGTTTTATTTACTGTAAATAATCGTAGTGCATCACCATAAGAAAAAAGATAATACTCATTTAAACGTCGCGCCGTATCCATCATTTCTGGTGTAAACCAAGGCTCACTATCTAATACTTGCACTATATTTCGCAACGTGAACTCAGGTGGATCAACTAATTCTTCATAACCAATGAGGATTCCTTCTTCACGACTATGACCTAAAGGAATGAGTACGCGAGTACCAGGTAGGACATTACCAAACTTTTCAGGCATTAGATAGCTCAATGGTTTATGGAGTTGTTTGGCAGGTCTGTTAATAATAACTTGTGCTACACGCATAGACTCATATCCTTTCATTTACTATAAAAGGTCTCAGTAGAAATTCTACTAAGACCTTTTGTATTATAAGCCAGCTTCAGCTTTTAAAATTGCTGCTTTGTCAGTACGCTCCCAAGGTAAATCTACATCAGTTCTACCAAAGTGACCATATGCTGCAGTTTTGCGATAATGAGGTTTAACAAATCAAGCATTTCAATAATACCTGCTGGACGAAGGTCGAAATGTTTCTTAACGAGTTCTTGAATTTTAGTTTCCTCAATGCGAGCTGTACCAAACGTATCTACCAATACAGATACAGGATGCGCAACACCAATAGCGTAAGCAACTTGTACTTCACATTATTAGCAAGACCTGCTGCTACAACGTTTTTAGCTACATAACGAGCTGCATATGCTGCAGAACGGTCTACTTTAGATGGATCTTTACCAGAGAAAGCACCACCACCATGACGAGCCATACCACCGTAAGTATCTACAATGATTTTACGGCCAGTTAAACCAGCATCACCATGAGGGCCACCGATTACGAAACGACCAGTTGGATTGATGAAGTATTTAGTATTTTCATCAACAAATTCTGCAGGTAAAGCCGCATCGATAACATAGCGTTTCAAATCAGTTTTAATTTGTTCTTGAGTTACTTCAGGGCTATGTTGTGTGGAGATAACAATTGTATCAATACGTTTAGGTTTACCATCAACATATTCAACAGTAACTTGAGTTTTACCATCTGGACGAAGATATGTTAAAGTGCCATCTTTACGAACTTCCGCCAGACGACGGGACAAGCGGTGTGCCAAAGAAATTGGTAGAGGCATGAGTTCAGGTGTTTCATTAGATGCATAACCAAACATCATACCTTGGTCACCAGCACCGATTTTATCAAGTGCTTCACCATTACCTTCTTTAGATTCAAGTGCTTCATCAACGCCCATAGCGATATCAGCAGACTGTTCATCAATGGATACAAGGACACCACAAGTATCACAGTCAAAACCGAATTTTGCACGTGTATAACCGATTTCACGAACTGTATCACGTACGATGCGAGGGATATCTACATAAGTGTGAGTAGAAATTTCACCTACTACATGTACTAGACCAGTAGTAACTAAAGTTTCACAAGCTACACGAGCAGTTGGATCCTTTTCAATAATCGCATCCAAAACAGCATCAGAAATTTGGTCAGCTATTTTATCTGGATGGCCTTCAGTAACAGATTCAGAAGTAAAAACATATGTTTTTCAGCCATTTTATCCTCCTAATACGAAAAAAAGCCTCTCATGTACTCATGAGAGACCCTCCCATCTAACGACATTTGTCATAGGAATTAGCACCTTTTCCCCTTGGAATGGTTGCTGTAGCTTCACAGGGCCTATCCCTCCGCTACTCTTGATGAGTTACAGAAATTATTATAGTGTATTTACAGTGAGAAAGCAAGTCATTATTATACTTCTTTACCATCTTTCAAGGCTAAATCATGTTCAGCTTTATGAAGGGCACTGTCGAACAGTCGATACATATGATGACGTCCTAGAACATCTAAAAAGTCAGATTTATACATTTCTCTACGAATATCGTAACTCACATCGCTAAGTAAAACTTCAATATCTCTCTTTTGAAGTTCTTCTATGATGCCCCGCAGAATACGTAATCCCGTCAAATCTACAAACGGCACCTTTACAAAACGAATAATTAAATATTTTGGATCTTTATGTATAGAACTTAAGGCTCTATCAAAAGCGCTGATGGCACCAAAGAATAAAGGTCCTTCCACGGTATATACCATAATGTCAGGATGAAGTGTTATTTCGTGCTTAATTTGTTCAGATAATTCAGCACAACTCGCTTCATGGACATCGATAGTATTAACCATTTTACGCATAAACTGTAAGACTGCAAGGACCACACCAACGTTTACAGCAACTACCAAATCGGTAAAAATCGTTAAGAAAAAGGTGAGCAATAAGATTATCTGATCTGGTCTTGGTGCTAAGATGAGCATTCGTATAAAACGCGGTGCATCACTCATATTATAAGATACTACAAACAATATTGCTGCCATAGATGCTAATGGAATGTAGACAGCATAAGGAGCTAAAAATAATAAAATAGCCCCTAATGTAATAGCGTGAACAATACCTGCTATTGGAGAATTACCGCCTTGCCGAATATTGGTAGCCGTTCGAGCAATTGCACCTGTGGATGCAATACCGCCGAACAAAGGTGCAAAAATATTGGCTAACCCTTGTCCAAATAGCTCAGTATTAGACTCATGCTTAGTACCACTCATACCATCTGCCACTACTGCAGACAATAAGGACTCAATAGCACCTAGCATGGCAATTGTAAAAGCTGGACCAATTAATGTCAAGATTTTATCAACATCAAAGTGTGGCACAGAAAATGCTGGTAAACCTTGTGGAATACCACCAAAAGCACTACCTATAGTCAAAACGGTAGGAAACTGATAAACAGCTTGTATGACTGTAGCGACCATCATGGCTACAATGGGAGCTGGAACTTTATTAATATAAGGAATTTTCGGCAAAACTAATAAAATGATTAAACTCAGTAAAGCAATCCCTAAGGTTGGTATATCAGAATACGGCAATGATTGAATCATAGCCCATAATTTTTCATGGAAATGAGGTATATACGGTAACTGAGGGAATCCAAAGAAGTATGGCCATTGACCTACCCAAATAGTAACACCGATACCCGCAGTAAAGCCCATAATAACCGGCGTTGGTATAAATCTAATAACAGTACCTAATTTGGCTATACTCATTAAAATAAGCATAACGCCAGCCATCATGGTTGCAATTTGTAAGCCATCAAAACCATAATTAACAACGATACTGCTCAATAAGACAATAAAGGCTCCTGTAGGCCCTGCTATTTGTACGGGTGAGCCGCCAAACAAAGATACAAAGATACCGGCAATGATAGCCGTATAAATACCAGCTTGAGGTGTAACACCACTAGCGATAGCAAAGGCCATAGCTAAAGGTAATGCTACAACTCCTACCACTAAGCCAGCAATAATATTATTACTCCATTTATCTTTACTTAAGGATCCATTTAAATATGCTTTTTGAATAGCAAACATATAAATAACACACCTTTCTCAAACTACACACAAAAAATTTGATATTAAAGGTGTTTATTTGCTACTAACTCAACTACTTCTTTCATAATATATTGAGCTAATTCAGATTTCTTCATATTAGCCATTTCTTTAGGCTCTTTATCAGGATATAAGAAATAACCTTCGTTTGTATCTACGTTAAATCCAGCATTAGATTTACTTACATCGTTTGCTACAAGCATATCAAGATTTTTTCTAGCAACTTTATCTTGACCATACTTGATTACATGCTCTGTTTCTGCCGCAAAGCCAACAAGGATTTGATGTTCTTTTTGAGAGCCTAAGCCTTGTAAAATATCTGGATTTTTTATAAGCTCTAGCGTCATAGACTCCATTTTCTTAATCTTTTGCTCCGCTTTATGAAGCACTCTAAAATCGGAAACCGCTGCCGCCATAACCACAACATCTACATTTTTATATCTAGATTCAACAGCTTCTTGCATGGAAAGTGCAGAATCTACTGGAACAAATTCAACACCACTTGGTACTGATAAAGATGTAGGGGCACTCACTAAAATGACATTCGCACCCATTCGTACAGCTTGTTCAGCAATAGCATATCCCATTTTACCGCTTGAACGATTTCCAATATAACGAACTGGATCTATGTTCTCCTGAGTACCACCAGCAGTGACAAGCACTGTAGTACCTTCAAGTTCAGAAGTTTTACACAGTTGAGCTTCAAGCCATTCTACAATAGCTACAGGCTCTGGTAAGCGACCAACACCTGTAACGCCACAAGCAAGCCAACCTTCAGCTGGTTCCATAATATGATAACCCAAGGAACGTAGACCTTCTAGGTTACGTTGCGTAATTGGATTGTTATACATTTCTGTATTCATAGCAGGGCAAATATATTTAGGTGCTGTAGTTGCCAAAATAGTAGTAGTCAACATATCATCTGCAATACCAGCATAGATTTTACCGATTACATTAGCTGTAGCTGGTACTACTACATACGCATCAGCCCATGTAGCCAATGCAATATGCTCCACATCCCATTGATGCACTTGTTCAAACATGTCTAATGCTACAGGGTGACCACTAATCTCACCAAAGGTCAATGGTGATGCAATATTCGTAGCATTACGAGTCATCACAACCTTGACCTCTGCCCCTTTTTTTACGAAGACGACTAACCACTTCAATTGCCTTATATGCTGCAATACCAGCAGAGACTGCGACAATGATATGTTTTCCGCGCATGTTCTTCTCCTTTTAAAAATTCCTTGTATCAAGGATACAAGGAATTGATTTATCTTATTTAATGCCTTCTTTAGTACGTTTATACGTCACTTCACCTTCGGCAATTTCATAGAATGCCAAGGAAACAGGCTTGTCAGTTGCATGTGTAGATTCAGCTAAGCATGGTTCACCATCTGTTAGTTCACGAGCTCGTTTAGCTGCCAATGTTACCAAAGTGTATTTGCTATCTACTTGACTTTCCAATTTTTCAATGGAGGTTTTACCATCATACTATCACTTCTCCTTAGACTCTTTATATTGTTTATAAATAAATTGAATTTGCTCTTTATTGCGACTAATCTTACATGATTCAGCCCGTAAAATAGATGCAACCTTCTCTGACGCATCTGCAAGATCATCATTTACAACTATATAGTCATAGCGATGAGCTAATGCCAATTCAGAACAAGCTAATGACAATCGTTTATCAATAACCTCTTTTGCATCAGTACCACGATTATGTAATCGTTCAGATAATTCAGTTAAGGATGGCGGTACAATATAAATAAATACGGCATCACTAAAGCGTTCCTTAACTTGCATAGCACCTTGAATATCAATTTCTAATAGTACACTTTTACCATCATCTAATAAATCCATTACATGTTGTTTAGGCGTACCATAGTAATTATCATATACCTTTGCATACTCCAAGAATGCATCTTCACTGAGTAAAGTCTCAAATTCCTCCTTGGAGCGGAAGAAATAGTTAACCCCTTCCTCTTCACCAACACGCGGTGCACGTGTGGTCATAGAAACGGAATAAACTAAATTAGGCATTTCTTTACGAATATTCGCACAAATCGTACCTTTACCTGCGCCAGATGGCCCGGATATAACGATTAATAATCCTCTGTCTGACATATGTACTCCTATGATTCCACTGTATCTACATCTACATCATGTTGCACAAGTCGATGTGCTACGGTTTCCGGTTGAATTGCAGATAATACAATTTGACCACTATCCATAACTAATACAGCACGAGTCTTACGACCATATGTAGCATCAATGAGCAGGCCCTTATCTCTAGCATCTTGAACCATTCGCTTAATCGGTGCAGATTCAGGACTAATGATAGCCATAACACGGTTCGCAGATACCATATTACCAAAGCCTATATTCAGCAATTGAATACTCATTCATGGACCTCCTATTACTCTACATTCTGTACTTGTTCTCTAATTTTCTCTAACTCACATTTAAGTTGAACCACGAACTCTGTAATACTGGAATCCATAGCCTTGGATCCAATTGTATTTACTTCACGATTCATTTCTTGCAAAATAAAATCGACCTTTCGACCGATTGGATTTTCATCTGTAAGTGTGTTTTTTAATTGTACCACATGTGAGCTGAATCGGACAATCTCTTCCGTAATATCAGTCTTATCAGCTAATATAGCAATTTCCTGTAGAAAACGCTCTTCGCTGATACTTGATTCTAAAGAAACTAAATACTCTTGAATTTTACTTCTAATATGTTCACGATACGCTTCTACAGCACCAGATTTATTAGTATCAATATGAGAAATAATATTTTCTAGTGTGGCGATACGGCTCACTAAATCTTGTTGAATATGTTCACCTTCCACAGTTCGCATAGCAATCAAAGCATCTAATGCAAAACCTGTAGATTCTTTCACTATATCAGAAAGTACCTCTTCTGCAATGGGAGTATCTTGTTGTTGAATCCAATCATTAGAAATTGAATTTACAGCTTGTAATGGTACCTTTTTAGGATCATCATAAAATTCTTCTTGAACGAGCAATTCTTGAATTTGTTTTCTTAATACACTATTTAATAGTAAAAGTTTTAGGTCTCTCACCCGCATCTTGAATAGAAACCGATACCTCTACCTTACCGCGATTTATACGATCTTGTACCATCCCACGAATGATACTTTCAAAAGGATTCATTTGTTTTGGACAACGTATAAATAAATCCAAGAAAACGTGCATTGACGGACTTAATTTCTACCGTACAGGTAATGCCATCTTTGGTTGCTGTACCAGAACCAAAACCGGTCATACTTTTCATAAGATATCCTCCTTAGTAGTTTTTATTATTGTACCACGAATTACACAATCCGTGTTTAAATACTAAGAATTATATGTACACTATGGTATACTAAACTATACTTCTAAATAAATTTGAAAGGAGTACTATGAATTTAGACGGTCTTACCATGTCTGTACTCGCTAAAGAGCTAAATGAGCGATTACAAACTGGCCAAATACAAAAACTATATCAAATAGATAAAACTACACTATTATTTAAAATTCGAGCCCTTAATGAAGATCAAAACTTGATCATCACCGTAGGTGCTACCCCAGCCATGTATCTTAGCAAGCCACTGCAAGATTTACCAAAAGAGCCTAGCTCACTTTGTATGTTCTTACGTAAACATATCGAAGGTAGCCGCATTGTAAAAGTTGAGCAAATCAATGGGGACCGTATTATGTGTATCCAAACGGATAAACTAGAAATGGATGGTTCCATTACAAGTACACTTATTTATGTTGAGTTAATGGGCAAATATTCTAACTGTATCTTTGTTCAAGATGGAGTTATCTTAGAATCTTTAATTCATGTTTCTCCACTGATGAACCGTGAGCGTTCTATTAGCCCTAAACTTCAATACGAGTTACCACCAAATGCTAATCGCGTTAGTCTAATGGACTTTGATTATAATGAGATTAGAAATCTACTAGTCTCCTTTGGTAATGGCAGCGTTCAACAATCTATTCGCGCTATTTTTAACGGCTTTGGTAAACCTTTACTTGATGAGGTTTTATATAACGCTAATTTAAATGGTGATGAAATTATAACTGATTTAGAGGCATCACAAGTCGACAAGTTAGCAAATGCTTTGTACGATTTAAAAATGATGCTTCAAAACGGCAATGGATTACTCTCCTTAGTAAATGATAACCATAAAAAAGCATATTCTACCTTTATCTTACATAACTATAATGTTGTGAAAACATACGAAACTATTTCTGAAGCTTTAGAAGAAACAATTCACAGTACAAAAGCAATCCACACAGCGGATAAAGAGCTAGAAAAGATTTTGACGGCGGCCATCAAAAAAGAAGAAGGTCGTCACAAAAAATTAAAGAGGAATTAGAAGACACGAATAAAATGGATACCTATAAATTATATGGTGATCTATTAATGATTAATGCACATCTTCAAGTGCAATACGAACCTTCTATTGAATTACAAAATCTTCTTTCTGATGAAGGAGAAATGCTAACAATACCATTAAAGCCAAATCTAACGATTGTAGAAAATGCACAATGGTACTACAAACTTTACACTAAACTGAAGAATCGTATGGTCAGCGGTGAGTACCAACTTAACGCAAGTACTACAAAACTTGAATACTTAAAGTCAATTTTGTATAGTATATCGCTTGCAACTACTCGTGAAAGTTTAGAGGAAATCCGCAAAGAATGTATGGATGCGGGCATTATAAAAAAATCGAAAAAGCCCCTATCCTACAAGTTAGGTAAATCTAACTACATTCACTTAACAATTGACGAAGGTGAAATGTTTATCGGTCGTAACAATCAGCAAAATGAATATTTAACGCATCGTTTTGCTAAACCAACGGACATTTGGTTCCACACGCAAGACATTCAAGGCTCTCACCTTATTCTTAGACTTAATGTTAAACCAGATGATATGATCTTATCTAAAGTAGCACAATATGCAGCCTACTTTAGTAAGGCACGAGAAACTAGTAAAGTTCCTGTAGACTATACATACATTAAAAATATCAAAAAACCGCCTGGATCGCCTTTAGGTTTTGTTATTTTTAATACACATCAAACTATGATTGTAGAGCCTAAAAAACCTGACAATTATAACGAATAAAAGAAAAACGGCTAGATACAATGTATCTAGCCGTTAATTTATATTATTGGTTTCTTCTGTACGTTGTTCAGTCTGTTTTAAACTTTCACGATTTTGACGTAAGCTTTCCAATGTTTTCTCTAAGTTATTTTCTACGTATTTAAGAACGTCGCCAGCATATTGAATGGAGCTGGATTTCAATTCTTCAGAGGATTGATTCGCAGCATTGATAATTTGATTAGCTTGTTCTTGAGCTTGTTTAACAAGTTCACTTTCTGCTGTTAATTTAGCAATGTAGTCTTTAGCTTGATCAATCAAAGTTTCAGCTTGACGTTGAGCATCAGCTAATACTTTATCCTTATCAGCTACAATACGACGAGACTCTTCAAGTTCCAATGGTAAGGACTCTTGAATAGAATCGATAATACGCATAATTTCGTCTTCCTCAACCATACGTTTTGTAGTCATAGGAATACGGCTGCTAGATTCAATAAGAACCTCTAAATCTTCTAATAATTTTTCTGTTTTCATACAATTCACCCCTATTTATTATGGACCGTATTAAATCGTTCTTCAAGTTTTTCCTTAACATCATCCGGAACAAGGCCATCTAGTTTACCACCAAATTTAGCTAGTTCTCGAATACCTGTGGAGCTGACAAAAGAGTATTTGTTATTTGTCATAATAAATACTGTTTCGATGTCATCATCCAAATATTTCGCAAACAAAGCACGCTGAAATTCATATTCAAAGTCGCTCAATGCACGTAAACCACGAATGATAATAGTAGCATTCTTTGATTTAACATACTCGTTAAGCAAACCACCTGTACAATCAATTTCAACATTAGGAATATGTTTGACAGAATTTTGAATCATCGCAACCCGTTCTTCCATGGTAAATAAGGAATTTTTATTCGGATTCGAGCTAACAGCAATGATTAATTTATCAACTAATCGACTGCCCCGTTCAAAAATATCAACATGTCCATTAGTAACTGGGTCAAAACTACCCGGACATACACCTATACGCACAGGATTAGCTCCTTTCAGCTATGTTTACAAAATAGGAAACTATCGTATAACCAAATTTCTGTTCTTTTATACACTCCCATGATTCAGGTAAACTAAAAACCTCATCCTTATGATGTTCTAGTAATAAAACACCTTCAGGTTTTAATAAATCATAGGTCACAACCAAATCTATGGTATCTTGTATAAATCCATTCTCATATGGCGGATCAGAAAAAATATAATCGAACTGTCGTCCCACTATATAATTTTTAATTGTGAAAGTTTCCTCGGAATAATTTCTAACCGATCATCCACACGACAATGTTTAGCATTCTCTAAAATTAATTTTCCCGTTTTAAAGTCTACCGCTACTGCATGTGCTGCACCGCGACTTAAGGCTTCAATTGCTACTGCACCAGTGCCAGAAAATATATCTAATACGTCTGTACCAAATATGCCTCTATTAGCTAATACATTGAATACACTTTCCCGAACACGATCAAGTGTAGGTCTAGTATCAACCCCTTTAGGTGCTTTTATAGCATGTCCCTTCGCAGTTCCGCCAATAATTCGCATACAACCCTCACAAGATTATACTCATTAATTATAGTATATAAATAACCAAATTAAAAGTATCTTTTATTTATGATACTTCAATTTTAATATCGCGCCCCATTAACTCAGCCAAGGCTAAAGCAGGCGATTTCTCCTCATATAAAATTTCATACAACGCTTTAGTTATAGGCATTTCAATTTGATGTTCACAAGCCATTTTATATATAATATCGGTGGCAAAAAAACCTTCCACCACCATATTTGTATGATTAATAATATAGTCCATCGTCTTACCATCTGCAAGCTTTTGACCAGCCGCACGGTTACGACCATGAGGACTCATACAAGTAGCAATTAAATCGCCCATACCGGCTAGACCAGCGTAAGTTTCTTTCTGGGCACCTAAGGCAACCCCAAAGCGAGTCATCTCATGTAGGCCTCTCGTTAATAATAAGGCCTTACAATTGTCGCCAAGTTTAAGGCCATCAACGATACCAGCAGCTAAAGCGATAATATTCTTTGTAGCACCAGCAAGTTCAACACCTATGATATCAGTATTGGCATAAATTCTAAAACTTTGGCTACATAATGCTTTTTGAAGTGTAGTAGCCACCTCTAAATCCTCTGTACTTAATACAGAAGCAGCCGGTAAATTACGCCCAATCTCTTCTGCGTGATTTGGACCAGAAAGAACAGCCAAGTGACAACCAACTGGACCTAGAACCTCTTTCATAACAGTGGTTAATAATTTACCTGTTGTTCGTTCAACCCCTTTTGAACAAAGAATATAAGATTGATTTTTATGCGCATAAGGCTTTATAGACTCCAAGCTAGTACGAACATGTACAGAAGGTGTAACCATTAAAACAACTTCTGCATTTCTAATAGAAGTCTCTAAATCAGAGCTATATAGTAACTCTTTAGGTAGCTCTACACCCGGCAAGTAATCTTTATTTTCTAAATCTTTAGCCAATTGGTCAGCAAATTCTGGGCGACGACAATATAAAGTTGTAGTATTTCCAGCTAAAACGGATTTAATAGCAAGGGCTGTGCCCCAACTACCAGAGCCTATAACAACAACATTCATACATTAATCCTTTTTAATACGTTCTACTTTCAACTCATTACCTGCAAGTAGACGTTTAATATTATCCCAGTGACGAACTATAACAAATAACGCAGCCAATCCACCAAAGCCAACAAACCAATAAGATTCACCTGTAACGTACATCAATACAGGTACTAATGCAGCAGCTACAATAGAACCTAAGGATACAAGCTTGGTGAAATATACGATGATGCCCCACACAAGGAAGCAAAGCAATGCTACTAAAGGAGAAAGAGCAATGAGAACACCTAATCCGGTAGCAACGCCACGACCACCTTTGAACCCTAAGAATATAGACCAGTTATGGCCCATCATAGCAAGGATACCACCTAAAATCATATACATAGGTCCATAAGAGGATAATAATACTACCCCAGCAGCACCTTTTAGAGCATCACATAAAAATACTGGTAATGCAGCTTTGAGACCGATAACACGATATGTATTGGTAGCCCCTATATTCTTCGATCCATATTGGCGTACGTCTGTATTAAAGAATGTTTTGCCAATGATTAAGCCACTAGGAATTGAACCAATAAAATACGCTAATACAGCATAAACGATAATCATAATATCCATTAGTCCTCATCATCCCGTTTCTTGCCACGTAATACTAAGCGAATTGGAGTACCTTCGAAACCGAAGGATTCACGCAATCGATTCTCTAAGAAACGCATATAAGAGAAGTGAATTAACTCAGGTTCATTTACAAACAAAATAAAGGTCGGTGGCTTGACACTTGCTTGTGTCATATAGTAAATCTTAGGAATTCTACCATTGCGAGATGGTACAGGATTTACTGTTTGCGCATCTTGTAACAATTGATTCAACGTACCGGTAGATACACGACGATATTGTTGTTCGGAGACGAATTTCAACATATCTGCTAATCGATGTATACGTTGCTTAGTTAAAGCAGATGCAAAAAGAATCGGTGCAAATTGCAAGAAACCTAATTCTTCATAAATATCTTCAGTAAAGCGCAATGTTGTTTATCGTCTTTTTCAACAAGATCCCATTTATTAACAACAATGACTACACCCTTACCTGCTTCATAAGCATAACCTGCAATCTTCTTGTCTTGTTCGGTAACACCATCCTGTGCATCTAGCACAAGAACAACAATATCAGAACGGTCTACGGATCGCAAAGAGCGTACAATACTATATCGTTCTACAGCTTCATCAATTTTAGATTTGCGACGCATACCAGCTGTATCGATCAATACAAATTTTTGATCCCCATGAGTCCAATATGTATCGATGGAATCACGAGTAGTACCTGCTACATCAGATACGATAACACGATCTTGACCCAATAATGCATTCGTCAAAGAAGATTTACCAACATTTGGACGACCAATAATAGCAACATGAATTGTATCTTCATCATCCACATTAGTACCTACAGGAGGGAAATGTTTCACGGTGTCATCAAGCAAATCACCTAAGTTCATTAGATTTTTTGCAGAAATACCAATAGGATCACCTAAGCCAAGATTGTAAAATTCATAAATATTAGGCTCTTGATTTACGCTATCAATCTTGTTAACTACAAGAACTACAGGTTTACCACTAGCGCGCAAAATATTTGCAACCTCTTCATCAGCTGGTACAATACCTTGTTTACCATCAACGACAAATAAGATTACATCCGCTTCTTCGATAGCCAATTCAGCTTGTAATCGCATCATTTTTGGAATAACATGGCTATTTTCCGTGATGAATTCGATACCACCTGTATCGATCATTGTAAATTCACGATTTAACCACTCTGCATCGAAGTAAATACGGTCCCTTGTAACACCGGGAATATCTTCGACTATAGAGATACGTTTATTAACAATGGCATTAAAAAGTGTAGATTTACCTACATTTGGACGGCCTACAACGGCCACTAATGGTTTTGCCATAGTTTCACCTCATTATCTAATCTAATACATTACTATATTTTATCATATTCTACGTATAGTACGCAAAAAGGCTAACCAAGTAAACCTTGGTTAGCCTTTATATTAGACAATGAATTATTCAGCGTCTTCTGCAGTTTCTTTGGATTCCATCATTTCAGTTAAAGCCAAACCCAATTTCTTTTCATCTTTGTTAAGAGAAATAATTTTAACTTCAACTTCTTGACCGCGGTTCAAGTAATCTTCAACTTTCGCATTACGTTGTTTTGTAATTTGGGAAATGTGAAGTAAGCCTTGAATGTCGTCGTTAACAGCTACGAATGCACCGTAAGCTACCAAACGAACAACTTTACCGTTGATAACATCGCCAACATGCAATGTTTCTTCAGCTACGTCCCATGGGCTCTTAGACAAAGCTTTCAAGGACAAGGATAATTTGTTGCTTTCAGCGTCGAAGGATTGTAATTTAACTTCGATTTCTTGACCAACGGAAAGAACATCTTCCACTTTTTTGATTTTTTGCCAAGAAATGTCGGAAATGTGAAGTAAACCTTCAATACCGCCGATATCTACGAAAGCACCATAAGGCATGATTTTACGAACGATACCTTTATAGTTTTCGCCAACGTTGATGTTTTTCAATGCTTCAGCTAATTTAGCTTGACGTTCAACTTCTAATACTGCACGACGGGAAAGAACCAAACGGTTTTTCTTTTCATCGATTTCAAGTACTTTAGCTTCGAATTCTGTACCAACCAAGTTGTCCAAGGATTTCACGAAGTGAACATCACCTTGGGACAATGGAATGAAACCACGAAGGGATTTAACTGTTACTACCAAACCTGCTGGGATAGCATCAATACCTTTACATACGATAGCTTCATCTTTTTCTTGTGCTTCGATAACATATTGCCAATCTTCATCTTTAGCCAAGCGAGTCATGGAAAGATAAATAGGATTATCTTCTTTGATGTGATTCATGATAACTGCTTTAATTTCATCACCATTTTTAACACATCTTTGGCAGATTCTGGTGCTGGATAAGAAATTTCAGTTCTGTTCAAAATGGCTTCAGTTTTGTAGCCAAAAGATACATAAGCGCGTTCATCTTCAACTTGAACTACTGTACCTTCTACAACGTTCCCTTTCTTAAATTCTTCTTGACCTTCGGCTGCTAATAATTCTGCAAAATCTTTCATTGTCTCAATGACCTCCTTAATAATCCAGTCGGGAGTCGATGCTCCTGCTGTTACTCCTACCGTCTGTACTCGGTTAAACCATTCCAGTTGTAATTCAGTAGAAGTTTCAATGTGATATGTTGTACATCCAACGTCACGACAAACCTCTGCCAATCGGTTTGTATTGCCGCTGTTCTTACCGCCTACCACAATCATAAGATCTACATTACGTGCTAATTCAACGGCAGAGTTCTGTCGTTCTTGCGTTGCATTGCATATCGTTTTGAAAACCTTAAGATTCTTAGATTTTTTCTCTAATATGTCTATTATACTGTTAAATTTGAATTGTGAAAAGGTTGTTTGTACAACAACACCCATTTTTTCCACAATTTGTAGTTTTTCGGCGGATTCTTCATCTTCAATGATTATGCCTTCGTTATTCGCCCATAAATTAATGCTTTTGACCTCAGGATGGTTTTTTTCTCCCAAAATCACCAAAGTCATCCCATCTTCAATGACAGACTTCGCATCTTGTTGTGCCTTTTTAACATGGGGGCATGTAGCATCTACAATATTTAACCCCTTTTCTTCAGCCTCTTCATAAATAGCAGGGCCAACACCATGTGATCGTATAATCATTGTCCCCTCTTCGATGTCAGATACTTCTTGAACAGGACTAACCCCTTTATCTTCAAGACGACCTACAACTTGAGGGTTATGAATAATAGGACCCAATGTATAACTTTTGCCATCACTGTTCGCGGCTTCATTCGCCATTTCAACGGCTCTTTTTACACCATAGCAAAAACCATGGTTTTCAGCCAAAATTATTTCCATAAAGTCTCCTCTACACGATTTTCATGATAAGAATCAATCATTCGTTGGATTTCACCTTTAACTTGATCATTTACTTTTTTGATTGCTTCTGGGGTAGCCTTTTCCTTTTCTACAGGTATTGGTTTTCCAATAATACAAGCTACCTTATCTCGCTCCATATTATAAGAGCCAATGATAGCTACAGGCACGATGCTAACCCCTGTCCTTAGCGCAATTGATGCTGCTCCATCGTGGAATTTACCAAGTTTACCACTTTTTGACGGTTACCTTCCGCAAAGATACCTAATACCTTATTATCTTTGAGCAGTCCCATAGCATGACGGATAGCAACTTTATCGATAGCGCCTCGATTTAATGGGAATGCACCAAGCCAAGTACAAATAAAACGAGAAATAGGATTCACAAACAATTCTTGTTTTGCCATGAAATGTACATGTCTAGGTAAGGCATAGCCACAGATAGGTGGATCATTATTACTTAAGTGATTTGGTACTACGATAACAGGACCTTCCATAGGAAAATTATCGCGTCCGTATATTTTCAATCCATAACCTACCTTATAGCGTAACCAGAAAGCGGTGCGCCATAACCAGGTAGAAAATTTATTCATGATTGATTGTCTCCTGTATCAATTTCAACATATATGCCACAGTTTCATCGAAATTCATATCGCTAGAATCTACAACTACTGCATCATCGACACATACTAGAGGAGATTCCTCGCGATTCTTATCCATTTCATCGCGACTTTCAACATTCTTTTTAATTTCATCTAAAGTCTGCTCATTTGGTGTGCCTTGTACTTCAAGCCATCTTCGTTTAGCACGAGCATCCACAGAAGCAGTTAAATATATTTTTAACTCTGCATCAGGCAATACAACAGAGCCGATATCTCGACCATCCAAAATAACACCACCAATAGCGGCCATTGCTTGTTGACGTTCTACCAAATATTGTCGAACCCCTTTATAAGAAGCAATCTTAGATACATTTTCATTGATTTGTTGTTGTCGTATTAATGATGTTACATCTTTACCTTTAACAAAAACTTTACATGCTGTTGCAGTAGGCTCTAATGTTAAATTTAATGATGGCAATAAAGCTTCTACAGCTTCTTGGTCATTAACATCGATATTACTATCTAGAACAGCCCATGTTACACCACGGTACATGGCACCTGTATCAATATATAAATACCCTAATTCATTAGCCACTACTTTAGAAATACTACTTTTACCAGCCCCTGCAGGACCATCGATAGCAATGGCAATTTTTTTAGTGCTCATAATAACCTCTATTCTTCATCACCGTGTACGGCATGCATAGCCGCCACATAGCCTGTGGAAAGGCAGCTTGTAGATTATAGCCTCCTGTGAAAGCATCGATATCTAATACTTCACCAGCGCCATATAAACCACTAATCAATTTAGACTCCATAGTTTTAGGATTAAATTCTTTTAAAGAAATACCACCTGCTGTAACGATGGCTTCTGCTACAGGTCGCAATTCCTTAACAGTTAACGTCATATGTTGTAACACATGACACAAACGTAAACGCTCTTCCTTCGTAATCTGATTAATCGGTTTAGCTGGATCTAATTCAGCAAGCTTAATAGCTATGGGAATGAGATTTACCGGAAGTAAGTCTTTCATACCATTAGCTAATTGTTTTTTAGAATATAAATCAAAGTCCTTTTGTAAGCGTTTATCCAATACCTCAGCAGTCAAAGCAGGCTTAAGATTGATTTCAATTGTAATTTGAGGGTTCTTCTTACGTAGCAACTTACCTACCGTATGACTTAACGACAAAATCGTAGGGCCCGTAATGCCAAAATGAGTAAACATCATTTCCCCAAATTGTTTAGCCTGTACTTTATTCTTAGAAACTACAGACACTTCAACATTACGAAGACTAAGCCCCATAATGTCTTTACCCATGCTTCGTTTGTAACGATAGGTACCAAAGATGGACGAATATCAGTAATCGTATGTCCCACTTTTTCAGCTAAAGCATAACCATCACCAGTTGAACCTGTTAATGGATATGATGCACCGCCTGTACAAATGATGGCAGCATCACAAGCATATTGTTCCTTATCTGTTGTAACGCCTACTACGCGATTATCCTTTACCGTAATAGATGTAACAGGTTCATTCAAATGAACTTGAACATTATACTTTTTAAGGATTTTCATGAACGTATTGCGTACCTCTAAAGCTGAGTCGGATTCTGGGAACACACGGCCCCCTCGTTCAACCTTGGTTTTTAATCCCCAACTATGCAGTAAATCTAAAAGGTCCTCATTGCTGAAACGTTCATAGGCACCATATAAGAACTTGCCATTACCAGGTGTATTTTTAATAAACTCAGCCATATCAGCACTATTAGTAATATTACAGCGGCCTTTACCGGTAATGCCCATCTTCTTACCAACCATATTCATTTTTCTAATAAGATGACACGAGCTCCTTCACGGCCAGCTATAACAGCTGCCATTAAGCCTGCTGCACCACCACCAATGACTATGATTTGTTTCATTTCTTACCTGTTTCTAACGCTTTTAGAGCTTTCACTTCACGAATTGTAAGCTGACGAGAAGCACCGCGTTTAACACCGCCCAAGGTGAGACCTGCATAGGCAATACGTTTTAAATTATGAATGCGGTACCCAAAGTGTTCAAACATACGGCGAACTTGTCGATTACGACCTTCATGGATAGTAATCTCTACTTCATGTACACCGTTATGGTCATCAAAACCTAAATCTACAATTGTAGCAGGTGCAGTCATACCATCTTCAAGTTCAACACCATTAGCTATAACTTGTAAGTCTTCATCGCGAACGCGACCTTTGATGCGCACTTCATAAGTTTTTTCCACACCTTTAGAGGGATGTGTTAAGTTTTGTGCTAACTCACCATCATTAGTAAGTAGTAATAAACCTTCTGTATATAAGTCGAGACGTCCCACAGGATAAATGCGTTTAGATTCATTTTTAATATAATCTAAAACAGTTTCTCGACCTTGAGGGTCAGATACAGATGTAATGACACCTTTTGGTTTATTTAATAAATAATATACAGGCTTTTCCTGAGCCAATAATTGGCCATTAACCTTAACCTTATCTTTTTGAGGATTTATTTTAACGCCAAGCTCTGTAACCTTTCGGCCATTTACCTGTACCTTACCCTCTGTAATTAGTTCTTCTGCTTTACGTCGTGATGCAACACCACAACTAGCAATATATTTTTGTAATCGTTCCATATTATCCTTCTGCTTCCGAAACTTCTTGATGTAAAGCTTCTATCGATTCTACACCAGCACTTCTTAAAAATTCATCAGTCGTACCATATAGAATAGGTCTGCCTACAGTATCTTTATGGCCTAACTCGGCTATAAGAGATCTAGTAAGCAATTGTTTTATAATTTTATCACTATTAACACCGCGTACTTCTTCAATTTCAGCTTTAGTAATTGGTTGCTTATAAGCAATAACTGCCAGTGTTTCCATAGCCGCATTAGACAGTTTATCTTCTCGCTTGCGGATATGTCCCACATACTCAGCACTTTCCATAGCACTAACTAATTCGACACCAGCCCCAGATATACGAAGTCGAATACCTCGATGTTGATCTTCTAACTCCCGTTTTAATTCATTTATATAGGCTTGTATGTCGTCTCGTGAAAGACCGAATACCTCTTCTAACATATCGATTGATATAGGTTTTGCCGCTGCAAACAAAACAGCCTCTAAATGCATTGTTGGTAAGCTCATATAGTCCCCTTTCTACACGGCTCCATCTAAAGCAGCAGTGAATATAATATCATCATCTTCGTAGCGCATTTCCATTACTTGCTGCTTTAACAATTCAAGAACAGCCATAAAGATTGTTACCATACCACTTTTGAGTTTCTATAGCTACTAATAATTCCCTAAAGTGTAAACTTTCACCACGACGTATACGACTCGACAACGATAGAATCATATCCTCTAAACTATACGTATCTTTTTCTACCTTAACCTCTCGAATAGGCTCCTCTTCAGGTATTTCTTTAGCCCGTTGTAATGTTTGGTAAAAGATTTGATATAACTGTGAAAGTTTTAGATTATATACATTATCTAAACCGAGAACACTAGTTTCTTCAGGACGACTAAAAATATTTGCTGATACGGCTGTTCGCTCCATCAATAGAGATGTAAAATCTTTAATCTTTTTAAACTCAACTAATTTAGCTACTAACTCATCCCGTGGATCTTCAGCATCCTCTGGCTCAGGTTCAGCCTTAGGCAATAACATACGCGATTTGATTTGTAATAATGTGGAAGCCATAACAAGAAATTCACTACTATAGTGAATATCAAAATGGTTCCAGTTATCTAGATACTCCAAGTATTGACTCGTTATCTCAACGATAGGAATATCGGTGATTTCTATTTTATGTTTTTCAATGAGATGCAGCAGCAAATCAAGGGGACCTTCAAAGACGTCCAACTTGTAATTATAATCTCCCATAAACCCCAATCCTTAGAAAGATATACTTTAACTATATAATTATAAAGCATTTATAGTAGTACTTTCAAATAATTGTTTTTTTTACACTCATCTGCTATCTTTAATAATATAATTATTATATATTATAAAGATATATTATTGTGTGTTCCTTTAAGAGAGGCTTTATTATGTCATCTAGTTTAAAGCAAATTGGGCGTAACCCCATTTTTCGCTTTGGTATTATAGGTATTGTTTTATATATCATTCTATTTTTAATTTACGAACCCATTACACTAGGCTTAGATGTAGAGGATATTACAATTTTAGCGGTGCCCACCATTGTTGGTACATTCTTGTTTCAATATTTTATGGGCTGCACCGTTTTCCATAGACCATTTTTAGGATATGGATTGGTAGGTATCTTATGGGCTCTTACCTTCCCACTTCTATTTCACTGGTCTTATGTAAAACCATTGTACTTCTATGAATTTGCCAATGATTTCTTATTTGGTTTATTGATTTTTATGGGTTTATCGGGCATTCAGTTTTTACTCAATCAAACGAATCGCTTCCATAAAACAACCTCCTTAATCATGGCCATTATTTCCATGATTCTTAGCCTCATCCCATTCTTACAAATTGGCTATTACATGACTACATGGCACTGTTTAACACCAGCTAGTCTATTAGCAGTCTATATGACTAATCCAGAAGAAGCATTTGGTTTCCTAAAAATGCAGCTGGTATTCCTGGTCTAATTGCAGTAGGCATCGGTCTTGTATTATGGACATATTTATTATACTGGTCTAATTTAGGCATGAAAGCGGTAGTTAATTTAAATACTACACGCCCTATGCGATCTGCTATGCTCATCGCTTCTATCGTAGCCTTCCTAGTATATGTACCGTTCTTCTTATTCCCTCAAACATGTATCGTAGCCAACTGGATTGCTGCTGGTGATTATGTAAAACAAATGCAGCAATATAATGATAACCATCATATAGTATTTGATTCCTTTAACTTAGATACTAAAGAAACAGCTGCCCAGAAAGCACCGGGAACTGTTATTCTCGTCATCGGTGAATCTAGCTCTCGTGATTATATGAAAGTATATAATCCGAACTTCCCTTATGATGATACACCATGGCAAGGAAATATGCGTGCAGACAATAAAGATTTTATATTCTTTGACAACGCCTATTCCTCTTATGTACAAACAGTACCAACTTTAGAGCGTGCTCTATCTGAACGAAACCAGTACGACGATAGACCATTCCTTGATTCAGCAAACATCTTAGACGTAGCCAAAAAAGCTGGTTACACAACTTCTTGGTTCAGTAACCAAGGTGTATTCGGTGAATATGATACAGCTATTTCGTTGATGGCTAAAACTGCAGACACTACAAAATGGTCTCATGAGTCTTATGCGTTCTCCGATCGCTATGATGAAGCACTATTGCCATTATTAGAAACTGTAGACCCTACCAAATAACTTTATTGTTATTCATATTATGGGTAGTCATATTTATTACAATGACCGTTACCCTCATGAATTTAGTAAATGGAAACAAGGTCCATATCCTGACGGCCAAGAAGCATATGCAAATAGTCAGTTATATACAGACTGGTTATTACAACAAATTTACACCTATGGTAAAGATAAATTGAATTTACAAGCTATGGTATACTTCTCCGATCACGGTGAAAGTTTAGATAAGTCTCACAATCCTGATACATTCGACTTTGTTATGACACATATTCCATTCTGGGTATACTTATCTCCACAATATCGTACGGCCTATCCGCAAACGGCAGATGTACTAACTAAACATGAGCATCAATTCTTTACGAATGATCTGCTATATGACACATTAGCTGGTCTCATGCAGGCACCGAGCCATCGTTACGATGCTACGCGAGACTTCAGTAATGCTCAATATCGATTCAATTTACATAACTTAACTACATTACTTGGTGAACAGCCACTAATTAATGATCCTGTTAATGCTGGTAAATAACAGAAGTACATACCTATAGTTAATGTTTCAAAAATAATGCCCCTATAACATACTATGTATTAACAATAAAGTTAGCAAATGGGAATACCACCCGTAAAACGGGTGGTTTGCTCACAGGCTACCGGCCCATAGTACTAGACCAGCGTCTAAGGCGCTTCCAGCTTTCCTCCCCGTTCAAGCCATAGCCATTGACTCATGTGGTCCCTTAAAGGGGATATGTATTACTTGCTACCCTTAAAAGGGTCCTCATATTCTTTTACACTAAGTTTATCTTTCATTTGGTCATGTAACTCTTGCTCACGTATATATTTTTTTACGGTAGCTTCATTTAATCCTACCATTACTTACATAATATCCCTCGGACCAAAAATTATTTAAATTTATACTAAGTTTGCGTGTTTATCGAACCAATGGCGCACTTTACCCTTTAGATATCCCATAAAAGATGAAACTGATATTTTAGGTGGGATTAACACTAGCATATGCATGATACGCACTAAGCTCCTCTATAATCTTGACGCCCTTATATTCACATAAACGTCTCAGTATTTCGTAAACTATTTCTATATGATTACTCTATAACACGTCTATGCCAAATTGTAAATACTATGTGGTATTTGCCTAACCATTTTGTGTGCGCAAGGCTCTGTGTCTTTGTTGCCATATAAAATCACCTTTCTTTTGTACATAATGCGGCTTGAACACCTACATTATACTTAAGCAAGGTGATTTTTTTGTATAACTTTCGTTGCCGCACCACATGGCGGGTGGTTTATGTTCGCGACTACGTCGCGAACCAGTCTAAAGACAATAATAAAGAAAAGAGATGGAAGTTAAACTCATCTCTTTTTTTGTGCCAACAAAAGATCTATATCATGTTCCGTATAAATTCTAATATTTTTCTTTAATAAAGCCTCTACAGTACATCCATGACCATCCGTTAAGGTTCTCGTAAAGGAACCATCATAAATGCGTTTATAACCACAACTAGGGCTTTTCGCCTTCAATAGAGCTTGTTCACATTTATATTCAATAGCTATACGAACTGTAAGCTCTGCACCTCTAATAAACTGTGTTGTCACATCTGTCCCATCAGCAGTACATATACGATTTCCTTGACGCTCAGCAGGATCTCTCGGCGTGCATAGCCCACCCAACACCTCTGGACATACAGGTACTAATTCATAATACTCATTCAGAAGATCAAGTGCTTCTATATAATTATCTTTTCCATCATAGCGACAAGGAACACCACATAAGCATTCACTAATCAATAGTTTAGGTTTATTATTCATAGCAATACTTTTTATTAATTCAGATAAGAAAAAAAGACTAACCGAAGTTAGTCTTAATTGGTGCCGAGGACCGGAATCGAACCGGTACGGTTGTCTCCAACCGACGGATTTTAAGTCCGTTGCGTCTGCCTGTTCCGCCACCCCGGCATGGGTAACGATTTGTGGAGGCGGCACCCAGAATCGAACTGGGGAATAAAGGTTTTGCAGACCTCTGCCTTACCGCTTGGCTATGCCGCCATATAAAGTTGGAGCGGGAAACGAGATTCGAACTCGCGACCCCCGCCTTGGCAAGGCGGTGCTCTACCGCTGAGCTATTCCCGCATGTACATGGTGCCTCAGGACAGAATCGAACTGTCGACACACGGATTTTCAGTCCGTTGCTCTACCAACTGAGCTACCGAGGCATGAATGGCGACCCCGATCAGATTTGAACTGACGATCTTCGCCGTGACAGGGCGACATGTTAACCGCTACACCACGGGGCCGTATCCAAAGTACTTGCTTAGTATATCGGTTATCAGAACTTTTGTCAACACTATACTACAATATTTTTGATGAATTCTTCTTCATCTTTTAATATTGTAGATTCTTTATGTCCTGGCTCAATAATTAAGTCCTTAGATAAAGATAAAATATACTTCAAACTTGTAATTAAATCATGAGGATTACTTTTATAATTATCTGTATTTCCCACATTTTGCTTAAACACAGTATCACCAGTAAATAAGTGCCCCTCAATTTCTAGACAAACAGAACCCGCACTATGACCAGGTGTGTGATGGACAATAATTTCAAAAGGACCTAATTGTAGTTTTCCTGTTACTAAATCTTCACAATTAGTATACATTTTCTTCTTGTAAACACTAGGTCTACGACGAATTAATTGTAACAACTCATGATCTAAAGGATGTAAATAAGCAGGAATATTATAATACTCACAAACCTCATCAAGAGCCGATACATGATCACAATGACCATGTGTTAATAATACTGCTATAGGCACAGAATCTCCTACCATTTCAATTATATGCTTACTATGAAACCCGGGATCAATAATAAGGGACTTCCCCTCATTTATTAATACATAACAATTTGCTTTATAAAGCCCTAGAGGGCGTTTTATAATATTCATATTATTCGCCCTCCTATAGGATACGATACCGTTTAGTAGATTGTTTTTTTATAAAATACCCTTCCCAGAATTGAGGATGAAGCATAACAAGAATTGTAAATAATTCCAAACGACCTAATAACATATCTGCCATTGCTACGCATTTAGCACCATCAGACATACTACCAAAGGCATCTGTAGGCCCAAAACCACCAAATCCAATGCCTACATTACTAAGAAAAGCTGTTATAATTTGCATCGCATCATAAGTAGACATTCCCGAACAAGTCATAAGGAACACAGATATAACGTAAATCATTAAATATAAAAATAAAAATTGCTGTGCCATCTGTATCCATTTAGTAGGCATCGGTTTACCATTAATGCGCACTACTTGTACCATCTCAGGATGAATTGATTTTCTTAAATAAATAATGCTGCTCTTAATTAGAATAATGAGGCGAATAATTTTTACGCCCCCTGTTGTAGAACCACTACAACCACCAAAAAATGATGAAATAAATAACATCATCTGTGCAGCGGCTGGCCATAAATCATAATCGCTTACAGCAAATCCACTACCAGTTTGAATCGATACATAATTAAAGGAAACATCTCTGAAGATTTGAATTGGGTCATTGATATTTGATTGTACTGCCATCGAAATTGATATTATAGCAATTCCAATAAAAATAACCAGCCAATACATACGTGTTTCAAAATCATCAATCAAAACGCGAAAGCCTTTTTGAAGTGCGTTGTAATATACTGAAAAATTACCACCTGCAAGGATCATAAAGAAAACAAATACAAAGCAAATATAGTTACTCTGTTCATATATAAATGCCCCTGCTGATGTTGGTGCAAATCCACCCGTTGCAATAATGGAAAAGGCATAGTTTAACGCATCAAAAGGCTCAATACCACCAGCCCAAAGCATGAGGAAACAAAGAGCCGTAAAAGCAATGTATAAACACCATAGTTTTGATGCCATTGATTGAATACGGGGCATAACAACACCAGGTTTGGTACCGATGCTTCTGCATTAAACATATGAGCTGCATCTGCACCTAAGTTCTTTAAGAACGATAAGATAAGGACAATAATCCCCATCCCACCAATCCAGTGCATTAGTCCACGCCATAAAACATATGTCTTAGGTAAATCATCTACGCTATTAATAATTGTAGCACCAGTTGCTGTAATCCCCGATGTAGCTTCAAATAGAGCATCAAATACATTGGTTAATATACCACTAAGAATAAATGGTAAGGAACCTAAGATAACAGTTAATATCCATGTAGCTGATACAACTAAAAACCCATCACGTAGACTAAAGCTTTGACTTTCATGACCATAATAGGATAAAAGTCCACCTAAGCCAAATGAAATACCAGTAGTAACCAAAAACGACCAATATGCAGTTTCAAATACGATACCATATATAAAAGGAATTAATGTAAAAATCCCAAATATATATAATAATCGCCCCACTAAGGACATGACAATTTGAATGCGCATAGTCCCTCCATACTAAGTAAGATATTTAAGTAATTTACTTACAGATTCAGGTAACGCAAATAGAACAATGTGATCTCCATCTAAGATTTCAGTATTACCACGTGGTACGATGGCTTCATCACCACGTAAAATTACACCAACTAACGCCTTCCCTGGTAAACGGATATCTTTTAATTGTTTACCAGCCACAGGTGATTCACTTGTAATGGCAACCTCTATAGATTCCGCTTTTCCACCTTCAAAGGTCGAAATAGATAAAACACCTTCTCCACTACGCACGAAACGTAAAATTTGACTCGCTGTAAATAAACGTGGCGAGAATACAACATCAATACCCACTTGTTCCATAAGCATAATATATTCAGGGCGACCTACGCGAACAACAGTCTTAGGGATCCCCATATGCTTACCTACAAGAGCTACTAGTAGGTTAAGTTTATCATCGTCAGTTAAAGCTATAATAACGTCGCTATCAGCGATTTCTTCAGCTTCTAACAAATCAAAGTCGGTACCATCGCCATTGATAACCATCGCTTTATCTACAAGATTCGCTAATTTCTCACATCGCTCTAAGTTTTTTTCAATGACTTTCACAGAGAAACCAGCACGTTCTAATAAAACAGTCAGGTTACGACCAAGTAGTCCAGCACCAATGATGACAGCCCGTTTATAAAAAGCATTATAATTATGGAACCAAAGATTTTCCACTTCCTCTACAGACTCTTTTAACCCCAAGAAGAATACGCTGTCATCAGCTTGGAGAATACTTTCACCATGAGGAATAATCATTTCACCATAACGTAAAATCCCCACGAGAAGAACACCTTCAGGGAAGCGAATTTCTTTTAATGGCTGGCCTAACAGAGGGAACTCCTCAGTAAGTTTAAACTCCATAAGGCGCACTGTACCTTGACCAAAGTCTTCAACATCAATGGCAGATGGAGTTTCAAGTATTTGTAATAGTTCTTGAGCTGTAACCATTTCAGGGTTGATAAAGAGATCTACGCCCAGTTTAGCACGCATCTCTGCATCCATATGTTCCGCCACACTATTGTCACGAACACGAGCAATCGTTGTAGGAACTCCTGTAATTTTAGCCACCGCACAAGATAGCATATTAACCTCATCGGAATCAGTAACAGCAATAAACATGCCTACGTCAGACATACCAATTTCATGCAGTAATTGCACATCACTGCCATTACCTTGGACAAGGCTAACATCTAATGTATTTTCAAGATTGTTAATTCGTTCTGGTGAACGATCGATGACATACACATCATGATCATCTTGAATAAGGCGTTGAGCCAATGAATAACCAACCTTACCAGCGCCTACAATGACAATTTCATCGTCTTTATTCCTTATCTTGGGACTCTTCACTACCAGGAGGTGTCCACTGGCGACCAATGTCGGTAAGCAATGTCCAACCATCCTCTTGAACAATTTTTTTCTCTTTCATTAAATGCCCTAAAGCACGTTTGAAAGCAGCTTTACTAATGTTAAATTTATCTTTAATCAACATAGCAGAAGATTCATCACTATACGGCATCTTGCCACCGCGATTCAAAAGATATTCCATAATAATATCTCCATCGGATACAAGAGCTTTTTCCTTTGTAGGGCGCATCGATACATTAACCCGACCATCATCACGTTTAAAAGTAATGCGACCTTCAACCATTTCTCCTACTTTTAATTTTCTAGTCATCTCAGAACGATGTAAAAAGGCAATCCATCGTTCAGGAGTGATGAAAAATGCCCCATCACTAGTCAAGTTGTAGATAGCACCTTTTACAAGTTGTCCTACTGTAGCATCTGTAGCAGCCTTAGATGCGCGACGCATTTCGTCATCAACATCCATAGATACAGCAAAACGACCAGATTTATCTGTATAGAGTCGAACCCAGACTTTTTCGCCCACTTGAGGACGACCACGCATCTCTGCATGTGGCATGAAGATACCGCGCTCAGTACCAACCTCTACGAAACAGCCAAAGTTTGTCGTATTGATTACCTCAACATACCCAATTTGCCCTACCTTCATCGCTGGTAAGCGCATAGAAGCAGTTAAACGACCTTTTGGATCGCGATATAAGAATACTTCTACTTCATCACCAATGGCAACGGGAGACGTTTGTTGATCTTTATGAAGCAAAATATCATCATTCGTATTGCCTGTTTGACCATCTAGGAAAGCACCTTGGTCACTAGTACGCAATACTTTCAATGTGGCAATTGTATTTTCCAACAATTCTGTAGCCATATTATACTCCTTCGAATGGAACTCGACCTGCGTCATTCCACAACTCTTCTAACCCGTAGAATTCTCGCAATTCATCGCCGCCAAAGACATGGCAAATTACATCGCCAAAATCTAATAAAATCCATTCACCTTCACGGTAACCTTCTCTATGACGAACTGTCATGCCTAATTCAGCAGCTTTATCTTCCATTTCATCAGCAATACTTTGAGATTGCTTAATATTATTTGCACTAGCAATTAAGAAGTAATCGCCTAGCATAGAAATACCTTCTAAATCGAGGATTTCAATGTCTCTACCTTTTTTATCAAATGCAGCTTGTGCTAATGCTAATACAAATTGTTTAATATCTTCCTTATTTTTCATAGTTTTCCTCTTATCTTAACGTTTACTACCGCTTTCATCACCTGGTTCAGTAGGCTTAGTAATTGTACCGCCATTATGTTCTGATTCAGGTGCGACTTTAGCTGTACTGTTTGTAGGAGCAGATACAAATTGTGTCATTTCATTAGCCGGTAAATTGCCCATTGTAATGCCTACTAAACGTTGCGCTTCTGTTGGATTTACTTTCCAGTAAGTCATATCTCCTACTAACTCTTTTTCGCCAGGAAGAATATAGAAATGAATTTCTTCCTTATTAATTTTGCTCGCGTTGTATACGAGCTTAATTGCATCTAAGGTAGAGATATTACTATCAAAATGATCCCAAATACGCCAAATATGCCATGCATTTGTTAAGAAAAATGCATTATGCTCTTGTTCCATCCACAATTTTAAAAATCGTTCTTGTCGTTGAACACGAGTAAACGTGTCATGCTTAGGATCTGAGTATCGTAAGTATGCTAACGCATTATTACTATCTAACGTTTGATATCCACGACGTAAATCAATATCTTTATTACCTTCTGCATCAACATGTTCCATAGGTTGTTCTACATAAATTTGTTGATCACCGAGGACATCATTTGTTTTTTTGAAAGCATTTTGATCAACCACTACATAGTATGGTATTGAAATGTGGAACATATCCTCAATAACGGCTTTAGTAAGCTCGATGCCGCCTTTTTCATAGATACCATTCAACATAGTTGCATCAGTTTGATCACGATTATCGATCTTACTATTACTTGGAATACCGATAACATCCATCGTTTTTTGATCAAGATTTACAGATAATAAAAATAAACTATCCCCTTGGCTTGGATTATTATCATCAGTACCAACAACCAAAATATATAGAGGTTTATCTAACCCTTTTTGCTCAACTGATACAGTGTTAGCGTCTTGTTTATTTCCATTATCTGCTACTGTTTCAGTAACTTCTGTAGTTCCTACAATCGCTCTATATGCATAAGATACGCCACTATATATGCCATATCCTATCCCCCCGAGCAAAGCGAGAACAACAACGATGGCTAAAATGACTCTAGGCCATTTTATCGATGACTTTTGTTGACGTCTTCTCCTACGCCGGCGAGCTCTTGCTCGTTCACGTTCTTCCATATAAAAACTCCATTACTTACAAGATTGTAATACGTCATTACGACCAAGAATGGTCAAAGGATAAATAGAAAGATGTTGCTCAATAAGATGATTAATAGTGTTATCAAATCCCAATAATACAGCCTTATCTAGGTCTTGTTGTGCTAATCTACGCAATTCATCCACACCTGGAAAATTTCTATTAGGCTCAATATAATCGGCTAAAAATATAACCTTATCAAGCTTTGACATATGAACTTTGCCAGTAGTATGAACACGAATTGCTTCTAAAACATCTAAATCAGTTATAGAAAACTCCTTTTCAGCCCGAATCATACCTGCTAAGCCATGCAACAAATTACCATTAGCTAACAATTCATCATCAGCTTCGTATTTACTGGCCTCTACCAAAGCTTGCATATCTTTGAGTGGCATTTCCTTTGCACAGTCATGTAGTAATGCCGCTAAACGCGCTTTCTCTACATCAACGTTGTACAGTTTAGCTAATTGAGTGGCTGATTCAACAACACCTAGAGTATGCTTAAAGCGTTTTTACCCATCCATTGGCTTACTCTATGTTCTATTTCATCAAAAGATAACATCCTTTATTCCTTCCCATAAATATGGTTTTTTTCTATATAATCTACTACACATTTAGGCAACATATAGCGAACGGTTTTACCAGATCGTAAACGGTCACGTAAATAAGTAGCAGATAATTTCATTTCAGGCACTTCCATAACATGAATCTTTTCATGTGCCTTTGGCCCTAGTTCATCTAATGTAGCATCAATAACACTCGTTCCATCTGGTCTAGTAGCACCAATAAAATGAACTTCATCTAATAATTCTTCTATAAACTTCCAAGTCGGCAATGCCCGAATTGTATCCGTGCCAGCAATAAAATAAAATTCTACATTTGGACCATATATAATTTTGAAATGTTGAATTGTATCTACTGTGTACGATGGACCTTCTCTTCGCATCTCTATATCAGAAATTTCAAAATTTGGATTATCTGCTACAGCAGCAGCTGCCATAGCATAGCGATGATGACTATCTATCACATCATGCTGTTTATGCGGTGGAATACGGGCAGGTACAAATATAACCTTTTCTAGATTAAAGCTTTCACAAGCAACCTCTGCAATCATTAGATGACCTAGATGAATGGGGTTAAAAGTTCCACCAAGGATACCTATACGACGTTTCTCTACCATAATGCGGTCACTCCCTTAATGACAATGACACAAATAATGATGAATAAGAGCAATGCCTTTCCATAGGATATCCATTCATATCGTCCTTTTGGTGTTTGAATATATCTGTAGTATGCCCTTATAAAGTAATATATATTCTTCACGTCCGCACTTGGCCTTCTCCAAATACGAAGTATTTATAAGATGTTAAAGCTTGTAAGCCCATAGGACCACGAGCGTGAAGTTTTTGTGTACTAATACCAATTTCTGCGCCAAAGCCAAACTCAAAGCCATCTGTAAAGCGTGTAGACGCATTATGATATACAGTAGAACAATCCACTAAATTCATAAAGACTCTAGCACGCATAGGCTCATCAGTAATAATAGCCTCAGAGTGATGTGTAGTATAGTAGTTTACGTGCTCAATAGCTTCCTCAAGATTTTGAACAATACGCACATTTAAATCCATATCATTGTATTCTGTGTTAAAAGACGTCTCTGTTAAAGGAATTGTATTTCTCATATATTGAGCTACTGCTTCATCACCGTGAATGCGAACACCATATTCTTGTAATGCTGTATCAAGGCGAGGTAAATTCATCAGCCACTGCTTGGTGAACTAACAAAGTTTCCATAGCGTTGCATACCGATGGACGTTGCACTTTAGCATTAATAGCAATGTCTAATGCCATATCGAGATTAGCATATTCATCTACGAACGTATGACATACACCACTACCCGTTTCAATAACAGGAATACTACTGTCCTCTACGACACGGCGAATGAGTCCAGCCCCGCCACGAGGAATAATAACATCTATGTATTCGCGTTGTTGCAATAGTACGCCAACCATATCTCGATCAAGAACCTCAACCAATTGGATAGCATCACCATTAATGCCTAAAGATTCTAAAGTATTACGCATGATAGACACGATGATTTGATTCGTATGGAATGCTTCTTTACCACCCCGTAAAATCGTAGCATTTGCAGTTTTTAAACAAAGTACACCAGCATCAATAGTCACATTGGGGCGCGCTTCAAAAATAATACCAATCACACCAAAAGGTACTGCTCTTTTTTCTATAATCAAGCCATTAGGACGTGTAATCGTTTCCATAACAGATCCCACAGGGCTTTCAAGAGCCGCGACTTGACGAACCCCTTCAGCCATTTGAGCAATTCGATTAGGGGTCAACGTTAATCGATCAATCATAGTTTGAGGTACATTATAGTCCCCAGATTTATCTAAATCTTGCTTATTGGCGGCCATGATTTCATCAGTTTGTGCTTCCACAGCATCAGCGATTGCTAATAATGCAGCATCTAACGTACCTTGATCAAGTTGAGCTAATTCAAAAGCAGCTGCTTTAGCTCTCAGGCCCATATCTTTACAAATTTCTTCGTACTGGTTCATATTATATCCTCAGTGTAATAAAACTAGATTATTACGATGTATAGCTTCATCATACGTCGTATTAATACCTAAAGCTGAGCTATATCGTTAGTATTATGACCTTTAATAGCTTTCATATCATCAACACTATAGTTGATAAGACCACGTCCAATTTCTTTCCCATTATGATAAATAGAAATTGTATCACCAGGTCCAAATGTACCTTCCACATCAACAATACCAGCAGGTAATATACTAGCCCCTTTATCTAAAACAGCACGAGCACAACCATCATCAATAGTAATGGAGCCCTTCAACCGCTTACCAAAGGCTAGCCAATGATGTTTCCCTGATAGACCAGCATCATGTGCTTCAAAGAGAGTACCGATTTGTTCACCCTTACATACGCGACGAACAGAGTCCTCTACTTCACCAGAGGTAATAACCATAGGTACACCAGAGTTTGTCGCCATGTGAGCCGCTTTAATTTTAGTATACATACCACCAGTGCCCATATTAGAACCAGCACCACCTGCAATAGCATACGTTTCATCTGTAATTTCAGAAACTGTTTCTATTAAGGTAGCATCTGGATGGGTTGCTGGATTAGCCGTATATAAACCTTCAATATCAGACAAAATGATAAGTAAATCAGCATCTACAATACCTGCCACAGTAGCAGATAAAGTATCATTATCACCTATTTTAAACTCTTCAATAGCAACCACGTCATTCTCGTTGATTATGGGAATAACATTAAGTTGCAACAAAGTATGTAATGTATTACGTAAGTTAAGATAACTATGACGTCCAGTGCTATCCTCTTTTGTTAAGAGAATTTGCCCTACAGTACGTCCATATTCACGAAACATGCGCTCGTACATATGGATAAGAATGCCTTGGCCGACCGCTGCTGCTGCTTGCTTAAGTACAAGATCTCTAGGCTTCTCTTTAAAACCTAATGGAGCAAGTCCAGCTCCTGTAGCACCAGAAGAAACAAGGATTACCTCTTTACCTTGGTTAGCCAAATCTGATAATTGTCGTACTAATCTTTCAATACGCTCTAAATTTAAATGACCATTAGCGTAACAAAGCGTACTGCTACCAACTTTGACTACAATTCGTTTAGCATTTACGATAGCGCTGCGCATAGACTAACCTCCTAAGGTTAACAGTTTCTTAACTACAACATATTAATAGAAATGATTTCAAAACTATTTAGGTAAAATAATTTTTGGTTCTTTTTTAGCTTTATACAAAACGCCATTAAAGCCAATAACTTGCACTAGCTCAGCACCTAGCATATCCGCTAGTTCTTCGAAAATAGTTTTATCTTCAGGGCTGTTATTGTGTAATTTCACTTTAATTAACTCACGAGCCATCAACGCTGCACGAGCGCTATCAATAACACTATCTTCTAAGCCATTTTTACCAATTTGTACAACTGGTGGCATAGTAGCAGCTAAAGAACGTAAATACCGTTTTTGTTTTCCTGTCATCATATCTCCTACTCTTGGAATGTAAAGCGTTGATCCCCAATTACAACTTCATCACCGTCTTTACAACCTTTTTCTTTCAACTTAGCATCGAGCTCCATAAAACGCCAAATACGTTGGAATCTACGAAGAGATTGATCGTCGCTAAGATTTGTCATAGCAACTAATCGTTCAATACGTTTACCAGTAATGTAGAAGGCAGCATCATCACCACGAGTGATAACAAACTCTACATCTTGTTTCGCTTCATAAACCACTGTATCATCAGTCGCTTCAGGCTCTGGTTCGTAATTTCTACATAGTAGTAAGCTCGTTCCATAAGCTCTGGTAAACCTTCACCGCTCAATGCATTGATAAGAAATACTTCATAGCCCTTATCTTCAAAGTATTTTTTATTATCTGGAATTGTCGTGTCATCAAAGACCATATCGATCTTTATTAAGAGCAACGATTTGCTTTTTATTAGCTAATTTTTCAGAATATTTACGTAACTCTTCATTAGATAGCATCAAAGTCAACCTTAGGGTCACGGCCTTCCATACCAGATACATCAAGAACGTGAATTAAAATATTCGTACGTTCAACATGACGCAAGAAGTTATGACCTAAGCCAACACCTTCACTTGCCCCTTCAATAAGACCAGGAATATCGGCTAATACAAAGCTACGGTCACCGGAAATAGTTACAACACCTAGAACTGGTGTCAATGTAGTAAAGTGGTACGCCGCTACCTCGGGTTGAGCTTTAGATACTTTACGCAAAATACTAGATTTACCAACAGATGGATAACCTAATAAGCCTACATCTGCTAATACTTTTAGCTCTAATTGTAACCAGAATTCTTCACCTGGTTCACCTTTTTCTGCAAATGTTGGCGCACGATTAGCGCTCGTTTGGAAACGAGCATTACCGCGACCGCCACGGCCGCCTTTAGCAATAACAAATGTATCGCCATCATTAACGAGGTCGCAGAAAACTTTGCCCGTTTCTTCCTCTTTAATGACTGTCCCCAAAGGAACAGGAATGATAAGTGGTTCAGAACCACGACCATGCTTTGTTGGAGCTTTCACCATTACCCACCAGCAGGTGCCTTGAATTGACGTTTATATCTAAAGTCTACAAGGGTATTAATATTCTTGTCCGCTTTAAAAATAACGTCCGCCCCTTTACCACCATCGCCGCCACTCGGACCGCCATTTGGCACGTATTTCTCACGACGGAAGCTAGACATGCCGTCCCCACCGTCACCAGCCTTAACAAAGACGCGCGCTCTATCTATAAACATAATTTAACTCCTATGCATTATTGTTGTAATATCTCTAATGCTTTTTTAATTTGAATATCATCTAATTTGCTAGATGGATTTACACCTTTCGGTAACTCTATTTCCACATCAGGTTTAATACCAGTTCCGTCAATAATACGGTCACTTGGTGTGTGGTATTTGGCAATGGTAACTTTAATGCCCTCATTATCTAAACTTGGATATATAGTTTGAACTGTACCTTTGCCATATGTATTAGTACCTACAATAGTACCTAATTTACGATCTTGAACGGCCCCTGCTATGATTTCAGATGCACTAGCAGAGCCTTTGTTTACTAAAACGACTAAAGGAATAGCTACTTCAGGACCATCAGACTTATAAACATCCTTTTTACCAGCCCGATTTTGTACTGTTACTAATGTACCTGGAGGCATGATGTAGTTGGATATTTTTTCAGTTGTTGAAAGTAAGCCACCTGGATTATCTCGCAAATCTAATACAAGTGCCTTCATACCTTGAGCTTGAAGCTCTTTAAACTGAGTAGCAAAATCATCTGCCGTATTCTCAGCGAATTGACTAATGCGAATATAACCAACTGTACTAGTTAGCATTTTACTTTTAACAGTAGGAAGAACAATGGATTCTCGAGTGATATCGAAATGCAACTTTTCACCATTCCGTTCAATATCAAGGGCTACAACAGTACCTGCTTCACCACGAATTTTAGAAGATGCTTCCTCAACGGTGATATCACTAGTAGATTGTCCATCAATAGCAATGATATGATCTCCAGGCTTAATACCTGCTTTAAAAGCTGGTTGATCTTCCATAACACTAACAGCATGTAAACCTTTATCATCAGTTCCAAGAACCATGCCTACACCTGCATAAGTTGCAGATGTTTGCATTTTCATGGACTTATATTCTTCTGCATCTAAGTAAACACTATGCGGTTCTCCCAAAGAGTCAATTAAACCTTTAAGCATACCATCATAAAGAGTGGATTTAGCCGTCGGTGTCATAAAGACTTGACTCGCAGCATAGTAGGCTACAAATAATCTTGGCAATCCCCAGAATGAACCGGAAAGATACCAAAATGTAAGCCACATAATGACGATGCCAGAGCCTATATATTTCAATAGACTCCATAACACCGTACGTGTGTCAAATTTCATATTATAAATATCCCATAGGATCCACTGGATCCCCACTTATACGAACTTCAAAATGTACGTGTGGTCCTGTACTGTTACCAGTACTACCAGCATAGGCTACAACTTGGCCTTTACCAACATCTTGACCTTCAGAAACAGCTAGCTCAGAGTTATGCGCATATAATGTAGACATACCGTTACCATGATCGATAACTACGGCATAACCATAACCACCCATCCAGCCAGACCAAACAACAGTACCTCCATCAGCAGCATGAACAGGTGTACCTTCATCAACACCAATATCGATGCCTGAATGGTAAATTGTAGTGCCCCAAATTGGATGTGTACGATAGCCATATGGTGAAGTAATTTCACCACTAACAGGCCAGCCAAGTTGACCAGACCCTTGTACCCAAGAATAACTTGGTGCAGCTTGTTGAGCCGCTGCTGCCGCTGCTGCTTCTGCAGCTGCACGTGCTGCTGCACGTTCTGCTTGGCGAGCTTTTAAGAGAGCTGTAATTTGAGCAGATGATGCATTTAGTTCTTCTACAGCTTGCATTGCTACAGCACGATCATTTTGTGCTTTTTGTAGAACTACTTCACGCTCTTGTTTCTTCTGTTCAATTTCAGCTTGTTTAGCCACTGCCGCTTTTTCAAGCTCTACTAATTTAGCACGAGATTGTTCAAGGGCTTGCTTACGAGCAGCTATTTCAGCTCGCTCTTTTTTAATTTCATCAATTAACTTAATATCTGAATCAATGATACGCTTTAAGATTTCTAAACGATTTGCAAAGTCTTTAAAGTCTTTAGAACCAATAACTACATCTAAATAACTTAAACGACCATTGATATAAATATCACGTACACGTTTATAGAAAACAGCTTCACGTCCTTCTAAACGCTTTTGTGCTTCAGCAAGTAACTTTTCATTAACAGTAATATCATTTTCTACTGCTATACGTTGCTGTTGAATTACTTCTAATTGTTGTTGAGCTTGACGCAATTGTTCTTCAATTTGACGCAATTGCTCAGACACGCTAACAATGACAGTTTCAGCATCTGCTTTAATAGCATTTTGCTGATTTACTTGTTGTTGAATCGAATCGAGTTGATTCGTTAAATCTTCGTCTTCTGCAACGATGTATAGAGGTGTTCCCAGTACGACTATACCCGTTAAAATGGTTGCTACAAGACGGGACTTTTTAATGTTTTATATTTCATAAACATTACACCTTCATGTATTGTTTTAAACGAAATAGTACTACCAATAGCACCTACCACTATGCCACCACCTAAAATATAGATAGCCACATCATAGAAGAATGGGAACATTGGTACTAATGGGAAGAATGCTAAAGATTCAGATACTTCCATAGTAATAAAGTGATAAAATTCACCAACGCAAAGAACAGCAATGATAGCGCCAATTAAGCCTAACAACATGCCTTCAATCAAGAACGGCCAACGGATAAAGCCATTAGTAGCACCTACATATTTCATGATTGCAATTTCTTTACGTCGTGCAAATACAGTCAACCGAATCGTATTAGAAATAATAAATAATGTAGCAGCTGCTAAAAAGGCAATCAATACAATACCACCAATACGAATAACTTGAGTAATGCGGAAGAGCTCTTCTACAATATCTTGACCATAATGCGTACTTTCTACACCTTGGAAGGTCGTAGCTAGCTTTGCAGTTGCCTTTACATCACTAGGATTATCAAAAGTTAATACATAAGAATTAGGTAATGGGTTTACACCACCTAAAGCATTAACTAATTGTTGTTGATCACCAAGACGCTCTTTAAACTCTTTCATAGCTTGTTCTTTATTAACAAACTCAAGCTTTTTAAGATTAGGTATGGCCTTAATTTGCTTACCTACAGACATAATTTGTTCTGTTGTTAAGCCGTCTTTTAAGTAAATGCTCAACTGTACTTGGTTTTCCAAGCTAGATGCCATATTATTCAAATTGATAACACCACAAAGGAATACACCAAGCATAAATAAGGATAAAGCTACTGTAGAAATGGACGCCAAGGTCATAAGCCCATTACGCTTCATAGATTTTAGAGCTTCTTTAAAATAGTATTTTATCGTTCTAGGCTTCATTAATTTCTGCACCTCTCATATTGTCACTTTGAACGCGGCCGTCTTTTAAACGAATAACGCGTTTATTTAAATACGAAACAAGATCCATATTATGGGTAACCATAATAACGGTAGTGCCAAAATTGTTGATATGCTTGAACAAATCTACAATATCCTTACTTGTATCAGGATCTAGGTTGCCTGTAGGCTCATCAGCAATGAGTACGGATGGGCGATTAACAATAGCACGAGCAATAGCCACACGCTGCTGTTCACCACCAGATAGATCCTCTGGTAAATCATTAGCCTTATCACTTAAACCAACAAGCTCTAATACATGACTCACCTTTTCTTTAATGATTTTTGGTTTTTCTTCAATTACTTCGAGAGCAAAGGCGATATTTTCAGCTACCGTTTTATTTGGTAATAAACGGAAGTCTTGGAATACAACACCTAGCTTTCTACGTAATTTTGGAATTTTGCTACGCTTCATGCGCGTAACATCAAAGTCATCAACGATAACTGTACCAGTGTCTGGCACAACTTCATGTGTCAACAACTTAAATAGAGTTGATTTCCCTGCACCACTGTGACCACAAACGAGGATAAATTCACCATCGTTAATGGTTAAACACACATCGTCTAATGCAACAGAACCATTATCATAGACTTTACTAACATTCTTAAATTCAATCATGGGGGTCCCCTTTGATTATTTACGAGTGATTACACGTTTTACTGCTTCTACAATGTCTTTTTGCTGTTAAGCCATATTTAGCCATTAATTCTTTTGGTGTACCACTCTCCCCAAATGTATCTCGGACACCAACGAATTCCATAGGAACTGGCTTATTAGCCACAACAACTTCAGACACAGCAGAACCAAGACCACCAATGATATTATGTTCTTCTGCGGTAACGATAGCACCTGTTTCAGCAGCTGCTTTTAATAATTGCATCTGCATCGATAGGCTTAATAGATGCCATATTGATAACGCGAGCAGATACATTAGACTCACCTAACAATTTTTGCTGCTTCTACAGCAGGTCCAACCAAGGCACCGCAAGCGATGATTGTAACATCAGAGCCCTCCACTAATGTGGTAGATTTTGCCTGGTACAAATGTATAACCTTCTGCTGTTACATCATCAACACCTGCACGACCAAGACGTACATATACAGGGCCTTCATAAGATGCAGCCCAGTCAATAACAGACTCTGCTTTCGCGCTCATCAGCAGGAACTACGACTGTCATATTAGGTAATGTACGCATACAGGAAATATCTTCCAAGCTTTGATGTGTAGCACCATCTTCACCTACTGTAATACCTGCATGTGTAGCACATACTTTTACATTTAATTTTGGATAACATACAGCATTGCGAATTTGTTCAAAAGCACGACCTGTAGCAAACATAGAGAAGGAAGAAACAAATGGAATCTTACCTGCTGCTGCAAGGCCAGCACCAACGGAAATTAAGTTTTGCTCTGCAATACCTACGTTAAAGAAGCGCTCTGGGCATGCACCTTTAAAAGTATCTGTTTTAGTAGATTTAGATAAATCTGCATCTAAAACAATAATATTTGTATTTTCTTTACCAATGCGAGCTAGCGCATTACCATATGCTTCACGTGTTGCTTTACCCATTATTGTACCCCCATAATCTCATTAACAAAGGCTACACCTTGTTCTTCGCTTGGTGCTTTACCATGCCAACCAGCTTGACCTTCCATTTCTTCAACGCCTTTACCTTTTACAGTATGCATTACAATACATGTTGGGCCTTCTGTGAAAGCTTTTGCAGATTCAATAGCATTATGAAGTTCATCAAGATCGTGACCATTTACTTCAATAACATTCCAATTGAAAGCTTTAAACTTTTCTGGAATTGGCAATGGAGAAAGCACTTTTGTAATATCTCCATCAATTTGAAGACCGTTGAAATCGACAAAAGCAGTTAAATTATTGAGTTTGTAATGGCCAGCAAACATTGCTGCTTCCCAAACTTGACCTTCTTCAAGCTCGCCATCACCAAGAATGGAATATACACGATAGTCAGCATTATCAATTTTACCAGCCAAGGCCATACCGCAAGCCGCAGAGATACCTTGACCCAAAGAACCAGTAGACATATCTACACCTGGTGTATGTTTCATATCAGGATGACCTTGTAACATATGGTCAATTTTACGCAAGTTAAAAGTTCTTCTTTAGAGAAATAACCTTTTTCTGCCAATGTAGCATATAATGCTGGTGCTGCATGACCTTTAGAAAGAACGAAACGATCTCTATTAGGATCCTTTGGATTTGCTGGATCTACATTCATTTCTACATAGTACAATAAGGCCATCACATCGGCGATAGATAGTGAACCACCTGGGTGACCGGATTTCGCAGCCGTCACAGACTGTACAATACTAACGCGAATAGCTTTTGCCTTCTCTTGAACTAATTGTTTAACATCTTGTGTTAATGTAGCCATAGAGACCTCTCTTTCTGGATAGGATCCAATATATTAATAATTCTTAAGTAATGAAATAGCAATTTCTGCATTGCGTTGAGAATCTACGCGCAATGTTTCAATGCGGTCATAAGAGGATTGATATTCTTCACGAGAATTCAATAGTTTATGACACCGTTGATATAAAGCTTCTTCACGTAAATGAGTCATTGTGCCAATAGGTTCTTGCCCAATCATGTGTAAGAAACTTGTGATTTTAGGATCGTAAGAAATGCCAATAACAGGTTTCCCCATTAAGGAACTAAAGACTAAGGCATGTAGTCTTATACCAATCATTAAGTCTACATTACCGGATAGAGATACTTGTTCCTCCGTAGAGAATGGTCCCTCCAATACAATAGCGCCCTTCGGCATATAACTAGCAATAATCTTAGCTTCTTTTGTATCCTCAGGATGAGACATAGGAATAAAGATAATTTCCACATTATCTTGTTCTTGTAAGCGACTCAATACATTGGCTAAGGCCTCACGGTATTCGGTATCCTCTTTCCAACTACGAACAGCAACACCTATCTTCTTAGGTTGTTCAATTGATTCTGAAAGTTTAGAAGTATACCCCTCAAGAATATGAGCTCCAATAGATAAATCAGCTGGTTGCATTGCCAGTACAGCATCTGCAGTAACCTCTACATCCTCAATGCCTAAAGACTCTAATTCCTCTTTAGAAATAGAGTCTCGCACTGTAATTGTATCTACAAAGCGCAATACAAAACCTACAGCTCGGCGAGTAGATGGTCGATTCAAAGGTCCAATCCCTTGGGAATAAAGCATAACCTTTTTCCCCATCATTTTAGCTAACGACATAATACTTAAATAATAGTAAGTATTTCGAATACTAGTAGCATCTTGTAATAGGCTGCCACCACCACTGATGACAAGATCAGAATTAGCAATAGCCTTTAAAATACCGAATGCAGAAAATGTACCAACTGCATTGATATTGTGTTTTTTACTAGTCTCTTTAGGATTACCAGAAATTACAGTAATATGAGCGTCGGCCTCTTCTTTACGAATAGCATCGATAATGGCGCAAAGCATAGCCTCATCACCAGCATTACCAAAGCCATAATAACCAGAGATCACGATATTACTCATGGTCTACCTCCCTAGCTTGGAACCATTGTGTTGCATACATCATAAAACGTACTGCAATGATAAGAAGCAAGCCTAAAAGAGCACCAATCAATAATCCATCATAACCACGCATGATAGACATGAATACAGGCGTTCTGAGATGGCAGAACGTTTCTACCATAGAAGCAATACCGATAACACCAGCTAGAGTTAATAAGAAATGAATCACTGAAGGCCATTTGCGTAAGAATGCAAAGGTAGCAAGCATTAATGCAGGATGACCGATAATAAATTCTTTTTCGCGAGGTCTTGCATACATCGTATTCTCAAGGAAACGACGAAGCATAAGTTCAGAAGTAGGCACTGGAACACCTGCAGTATGACCACTACGACCAACAAATACCCACGCTACTGCACCAAGAGCAGCTACTACGAAGAATACATAGAATTTAACATCCATTGTAAGGAATTCTACTACGAACTTCTTCGCTTCTTCTTTAGAGTTAATCATGCGCCCCTTCCACAATGGGAATCGTTGTAAATAGGCAATCATAACGAGAATAACTGGTAATACAAATGTTAATTTGACACCTCTAAAGATAGCAAATTCCATAAAGAATTTAGTATTACCAAGTAAGGATGCAATATACATGCCTCCAATAGCAGCAAATAAAGCTGCAATTACGAGATAGAATAAAGCAAGCACTGTAGCCTTAGTAGCGCCTAAAGGACGTACACCGTCATAACGACGCCACTCTTCCATCAGGCGGATCATAGCCCCCACTGGAGCCATAACAGCACTAGATAAAGCCCAAATTTGAGTTATTAAAGTACCACTTGTAACGATAAATCCAACGATAGATACTAAGGAAATACCAAAAAATGCAACCAATTGTGTATGTTTAGGCATTGGAATTAGCATTTGAACAACATATACAAAGAGTGCAATAGCACCAGTCATAGTAAGAACTACTAACAATGGATTTGGAGTATACGGTGGATAAATATCTGCAGGACCAAATTCATAGCCTTTAGCAGCAAGTTTTTCCGTAGCCATACCAATATAGTTTATGGTTGTTTGTAATACAGTTTCATTGTTTACGCCTGTTTCATACATAGGAAACAAGTTAAAACGAATATTACGTTCAATATCACTAATATAAAAACGTTGAGCTGCTTCTTCAGGCGTAATTTTCTTCAATTCATCTTTAGCAATAGTATAGACACGCCCAACACTATATTCATCCTTAGCAGCCATTTCTAAGAAACCTTGTTGAGGCTCATATTGTAGCTGGTTAACTGCTTCGATACCTACTAATGGAATATGATTTTTGTGAAGTAACTCTAATGTTTCATCAGTTAAGTTTGGTGCGCCAAGAGCTTCTTTACCTGCAAAAATCATACCTGTTACATGTGGAATACCTTCAAGACGTTTGAATACATATTGAAGATCTTCAGATGTAACATTTCTATAGTTCGTAGGACGAACGATAACATTAAGCCACGATCAGCTACTTCTTGAGCTTGTAATTTAGAAATACCAAGATTCATCTTTGCATAGCTATCTGCTGTAGCCCCATACAACTCTAGAACAGGGCCGATACTTGTATTAAGTTCTTTAACCTTATCCTTGCCAATGCGATGATATAAATCTTCACGAATTTCTTTGTAATAACCTTCTTTACCAGAGATAAGACCTACGTATGTGGCACCATGTTTAATAGATGCGCCATTAACACGAACAGAATCCATCTCTTCAGACGTTAAGACTTTTACTTGCCCCGCATCTTTTGCTTTTTCTAAAGTACGGTCATAAATAGCAAATGCTGTTACACCTGCATTGCGAAGTGCATCAAACGCTTCTTGTTGGGTGCGCTTTTCAAAGGCATTTGCTCGTAAAACAGCGTCATAATCAACGATGTTTTCAATATGATTTTGAGATTTTTCAATTTGATGGCGTTCAAATACCAAGTATAAAGAAGATAAAAGCCCTACAATAATACAAAGTATGAGAATCCATGAGTACTTACTTTTATGTGTGTTCCGATGATTCACAGCAAATCCTTTCTAGTTGAGTATAGGTTTAACTTTAATGCGAATTTGGCCATTATCAGTAGTTAAAGTATCTGCTTTTACAGGAATAGGGAAATTATTGAAATCATAAATCTCTGTATCTTCTAACACATTAGATGTCAAACCAGGAATTGTAGCACCATTAATGGTGAATTTTTTAGGTGAAAATAATAGTTTATTATTATTCAACTCTAAGTTACCATCCAATTTAACGGCACCTTTAAATACCATTCCCACATTCATTTGACCTGTTAAACTAATATTGTCTTTATCAATAGTTACATTAACATCTTTAATTTCACTGCCCGCTTGAGTACTCAAGAATGCAGCTAAATCAGAATTTGTAACAGTACCATCGATACTAGCATTACCTACACTAACAACATCAATTTCTTGACTCGCTAACAGGGAGATTGGATTAACAAGAATCTGTTTTGCATCATATTGGAAAGTTGCAAAATTAAGTTTACCAAGCTTAACATTATCTAAAGAGCCATACACATGGTCAGCTTCACCATACAATAGTTTGAATCCAGGTTGAGACTCAACATTAACACTTTGTGCTGATGGTTTTAAGGAATCATTTAATTGCTTTTCAATACGGGAACTAATATAAGAAGGTAATAAGAATTGTGTTGCTGCAGCTAATGCAATAATCAACACTAATAGGAATAGCAAAAATTTTTTCATAATTATCTCCTAAATTGTTAAGTTCGCTTCTTTCTTCAAGAAACCTTCAATAAATTGATCAAGATTACCATCCATGACAGCTTGAACATTACCTGTTTCAACATTAGTACGATGATCTTTAACAAGATTATAAGGATGGAATACATAAGAACGAATTTGACTGCCCCACTCTATGGCCTGGTATGTACCACCAATTTGTTCTTTAATCTCAGCTTGTTTTTCAAGCTCTAATTCAAATAATTTAGCACGTAATAAGCGCAATGCTTGTTCTCTATTTTGCATTTGAGATCGTTGTGTTTGACATTGTACAACAATGCCTGTCGGTTTATGTGTCATACGTACGGCAGAATCAGTTTTATTGATGTGCTGACCACCGGCACCACTGGCACGATAAGTATCTACCTGTACATCCTTCATATCGATATTGATTTCAACAGTATCATCAATTTCTGGCATTACATCGACAGCAGCAAAAGAAGTATGTCGACGTGCAGCAGCGTCAAATGGAGAAATACGAACTAAACGATGAACACCTTTTTCAGATTTTAAATAACCAAAAGCATTTTCGCCCTTAATAAGGAACGTAGAAGATTTAGTACCAGCCTCATCACCTGGTTGTTCATCCATGAGTTCAATAGAAAAACCAGATTTTTCAGCCCAACGCAAGTACATACGAATTAACATGGAGCACCAATCTTGTGCTTCCGTACCACCTGCACCAGCATGGAAGGTCAAAATTGCATTATTAGCATCATATTCACCGCTTAATAACAAGAGAACCTCTTGTTTTTCTACAGTTTCTTCTATGGCTTAACATATTCTTTAATTTCACTCTCCATAGAACTATCATCTTCTTCGATAGCCATTTCAAGCATTACGTTGGCATCTTCAATATCACTAACAAGTTGCTTATAGCTTTCCACAGCATTTTTAAGTTGTGTAGCCTCTTGAGAAATCTCACGAGCCTTATCTGGATTATCCCAAAATGTAGGATCACTCATCTGTACATCGAGTGTAAAAATTCGATCTTCTTTCTGAGCGATGTTAAAGTGAATCCCTCATTCCATAAATACGTTCTTCCAGATTAGAAATTATTGGTTTTAAATCTTCTAACAATTTATGCTCACCACCTTTAACTTATTAGCCTATTATATTGATAAACTATTACCTTAATAAAATAGAAAAATGGCCGTTGCCCACTGGAAGTCCCATTGAGCAACGTGCCATTCACAAATCTTAGTCTTCGTTTTGTGGCTCCAACACATCTTCATGATGGGATTGTGCACCTTCTAAGTGATCAACTGGTTCTTCTAGTTCTTGAATCAATTGTGCACGAATTTTGTATAACGCCATGATTGTTTCATCTTGGATTGCTGCAATCATGTTTTGGAACATCTCAAAGGCTTCAAATTTATATTCCACCAATGGATTTTTTTGACCATATGCACGAAGGCCAATACCTTCACGCAACATGTCCATATTATCCAAATGTTCCATCCATTTGTTATCGACAACGCGCAACATAATAGCCTTCTCAAGTTGACTAAACATAGCCTCACCAAGCATATTAACACGGTCTTGGTACTCTTCATGAGCAATTTCCAATAAGCGTTCTAATAATTCTTGACGAGTATATTCCTCCATATCTTGAGGAGTCATAATCTCTTCGGTTAAGAAATATTGACTCAAGTGCTTGTAGAGACCTTCGTAATCCCATTCTTCTGGATAAAGCTTTTCATCAGCATAAGCATCTACAGAATCAGTAACAAGCTTATCAATCATTTCATTAATCGTTTCACGCAAAGATTCGTTGCGCAAAATACGACGACGTTGTTCATATAACACTTCACGTTGTTGATTCATAACATCATCATATTCGAGGACATATTTACGAATATTGTAGTTATGATCTTCAACTTTCTTTTGAGCTCGTTCAATAGATTTTGTAATCAAAGAATGCTCAATAGGTTCATCCTCTTCCATACCAAGTTTATCCATGATGCCTGTAATATTATCAGCACCAAAGATACGCATTAAATCGTCTTCTAAGGATAAGAAGAATTGAGAAGAACCAGGGTCACCTTGACGCCCAGAACGACCGCGTAACTGATTATCAATACGACGACTTTCATGGCGTTCCGTACCCAAAATAGCTAAACCACCTAATTCAGGTACACCTTCACCAAGGGTAATGTCTGTACCACGACCAGCCATGTTTGTAGCAATAGTTACCATGCCCATTTGACCAGCATTAGCAACGATTTCAGCTTCTTTTTCATGGTGTTTAGCATTCAATACACTATGAGGAACTCCGGCACGTAACAACATGTCTGAAAGTTCTTCAGATTGTGTAATAGATGTAGTACCGATTAAAAGCGGCTGACCTACTTTATGACGTTCTACAGCATTACGAACTACAGCACGATATTTAGCAGCTTTAGTTTTGAAAATTTGATCCGGTAAATCTATACGAATCAATGGTTTATTTGGAGGAATTGGAATTACTTCTAAACCATAGATGTCGATAAACTCTTTTTCCTCTGTTTTAGCTGTACCAGTCATACCAGCTAATTTTTCATACATACGGAAGTAGTTCTGGAATGTAACAGATGCCAAAGTTTGGCTTTCACGTTCAACTTTCAAGCCTTCTTTAGCCTCAATAGCTTGATGTAAGCCATCAGAATAACGACGACCAAACATTAAACGCCCTGTAAATTCATCGACGATAACAACTTCACCGTCTTTAACTACGTAATCAGTATCGCGGTGCATCATTGCATAGGCACGTAAAGAAGCACCAAGCAAATGATTCAACTCGATATTTTCGGCATCATATAAGTTTTCAACGCCAAGCATTTGCTCTACCTTTTCGATACCAGAATCGGTAGGCGCAATAGTTTTTGTTTCTCATCGATGATATAGTCTTCATCTCTTACAAGGTGAGGAACAATTTTAGCAAGTTTATAGTAATTATCTGTGGAACGTTGACCAGGACCAGAAATGATTAACGGAGTTCTTGCTTCATCGATTAAGATGGAGTCAACTTCATCGACAATAGCATAATTTAATGGACGTTGTACCATTTGAAGTACATCAGATACCATATTATCGCGCAAATAGTCAAAACCAAATTCGTTATTTGTACCATACGTAATATCACATGCATATGCTTCTCTACGTTGGTTAAAATCTAGATTAGCTACAATAAGACCTGTGGAAAGGCCTAAGAAATTATATAAACGACCCATTTGCTCGCTGTCACGAGTAGCCAAATAATCATTTACTGTAACTACGTGCACGCCTTTACCTGTCAACGCATTAAGATATACTGGCAATGTAGCAACTAATGTTTTACCTTCACCCGTACGCATTTCAGCGATATTACCATTATGTAGGCAAATACCACCCATTAACTGTACGTCAAAATGACGCATACCCAATACGCGTTTAGATGCTTCACGAACGACAGCAAATGCTTCTGGCAATAGGTCGTCCAACGTTTCCCCTTTTTGCAAACGACGTTTAAACTCATCGGTTTTTGCCACTAAATTAGCATCACTTAATTTAACATAATTTGGTTCGATTTCATTAATATGATCAGCAATAGCACGCATTTTTTTGATTTCTTTAGCGTTGTTATTGCCTAATAGCCTTTGTAAAAAGCCTAACAAACAAATCACTCCTCTACAGGACATCTTACATTATTTTTATCTAATTTATTATAACGAAAATGCCTTGAATAGTCAAAGAATTCAAGGCATTTCACGATTATTTATAGTATTTTTTTACAAAAAAGGTGGATGACTCAAAACGGTCATCCACCTTTAGTATAATAATCGGCTGATTAAAAGTAGAAAGGAGTTAGGATTAAGTTCAGCCGACATTATAGGTTATTGAAGTTCTGGCTCAATTAAACCATAGAAACCATCATGTCTACGATATACAACGTTCATTGCTTCAGTTTCAGCATTGAAGAACATAAAGAAGTCGTGACCAATAAGGTTCATTTGCAAGATCGCTTCTTCTACATCCATTGGGCGCACTGCAAAGTGTTTGCGTTTTACAACTTCGATAGTTTCTTCTTCCACAGGAGCTGCCAACACTTCTGGATGGAAAGCTTCTTGTTTTTTGAAACGTTTAGCTAAACGAGTTTTATGTTTATGAATTTGGCGAACGATTTTATCTACTACTAAATCAATAGCAGCATACATATCATCGTTAGTTTCTACACCGCGAAGAACAATTTTATCAACGAAGCATGTAAGCTCAATTGTGGACTTATCTTTAACAACGGATAGAACCGCTTGTGCATCTAACTCATCATCGAAGTAACGAGTTAATTTGCTCAATCTTTTCTCGATGTATGCTCTTAAAGCATCTGTCACTTCAATGTTTTTTCCTCTGATTGCTACTTTCATAAGTCAACACCCTTTCTAAAAATCATCCACGAGATACGAGTGTGTGGTATCATGTAACCTTATCTCTCGTGTTATATTTAGTATTTCTACATCTACATATAAAACTCCTCTTTTTTTCTATAAAAAAATTTTATATTTTTTTGTAGAAATATGTATATTTTTTTACCACAAAAATCAAAAAAACCCTCGACATAATAGTATGTCGAGGTTTTGTTATATGTTGTTATTATGAATAATTTTGTATGTGATTACGCTTTAACAACGTTAGCAGCTTGAGGTCCACGGTTACCATCAACGATATCGAAATTCAACATTTTGACCTTCTGTCAAAGATTTGAAGCCTTCGTCTTGGATCGCAGAGTAGTGTACGAATACATCGCTACCGTCTTCACGTTCAATAAAACCATAACCTTTTTCTGCGCTGAACCATTTTACTTTACCTAACATGGTAATTTCCTCCTAAAAATATATTTATTGTCTTACTGTCTTGCTCTATATCTGTATCATAACACAGCATGTATAAAATATCAAACAATAATATCAACATTTTTAATGAATATACAAATATTAATACTTGAGAATACGTCTCTCCTAATCATCGAAAAAAATCCCTTTATTTATCAGTATTATAAATAATTACGAACAACCTATAAATTTATTACATAATTTTATAATCATAAAAAAATATATGAATTAAAAAAATTATCACTTCACAAAAAAAGGCTGTATAAATTATTGTTATATCACAAATATTTATAGGCATAATCGTATTTTTTTAGATTAATATATGTGTGAAAAACCTTATACATATTCTTAATAGTCAATTCATTTCACACAATGCTATAAAAATATATTAATAGATATATAGCAATACATATATTATGAAATTTAATATGAACAAAAAAAGTTCACTTTAAAAATATAAAAAAATAGGAAGCAAGCTCTATTTCTAGAGTTTACTTCCTATAATTTTATAAATTAATCTAATAGAATTTTATCCAAGAAAGATTTTTGTTCTTTCATTTGTTGGTGAGTCAAATACACGTTCTGGTGTATCATCTTCTAAGATCAAACCACCATCAACAAATAACACTCTATCCGCTACTTTTTTGGCAAAGCCCATTTCATGAGTAACAATAACCATCGTCATGCCATCTTCTGCAAGAGACTTCATTACATCCAGAACTTCACTAACCATTTCAGGATCAAGAGCAGATGTTGGTTCATCAAATAGCATTACTTTAGGTTTCATAGCCAAAGCACGAGCAATAGCAACACGCTGCTTTTGACCGCCAGATAAAGAATCAGGATATGCATTAGCTTTATCACCTAAGCCAACTCGATCAAGTAAAGCTTGACCAATTTTTTTAGCCTCATCAGTAGATGTTTTACGAACCTTAGTTTGTGCCAATGTTAAGTTGTCCATCACGGTCATATGTGGAAATAAATTAAAGTTTTGGAAAACCATACCCACTTCAGCACGTACTTCATTTAATTTTTTCTTATCAGATAGATCCATGCCATCAACGATAACCTTACCAGATGTAGGTTCTTCTAAATAATTCATAGTACGTAGTACAGTACTTTTACCAGAACCAGATGGCCCAATAATTACAACTACTTGACCTTGTTTAATATGTAGGTTGATACCTTTTAGTACTTCATTTTTACCAAAGGATTTATGTACATTTTCTAATTTAATCATTTAATGCTATATTTCCTTTCAAGATATCCAACTAATTGTGAGATTGTCACCGTCATAATAAGATAAATAACGGCAACTGTACCCCAGATTTCAAAGGATGCATAGGTTTTAGCAATAATTAATTGACCACGACGTGTCAACTCTTCGAAGCCGATAACAGAAACCAAAGAGGAATCTTTCAACATGGCAATAAATTCATTACCTAATGGTGGAATAATTGCTTTGAAAGCTTGAGGCATAATGATATAACGCATTGTTTGACCCCAAGTTAAACCAAGAGATCTACCAGCCTCCATTTGACCTTTATCAATAGACTGAATACCAGCACGGAAAATTTCAGACACATATGCACCAGAGTTAATACTACATGCCGTAACAGCTGCAATAAACGGATCGATACGTTGACCTGTAATCATTGGTAAAGCAAAATAAATCAAGAAAATTTGTACCAAAAGTGGTGTACCACGAATGATATCTACATAACATTTGGCTAGTAATCTAACTAAACTAAATTTAGATAAATTAGCTAAAGATACTAACAAACCGATAAAGAAACCACAGCCTACAGACATAGCTGTAATTTCTACGGTCACAAGTGCACCTTGTAATAAGAGCGGCAAATTATCCGCAATTAACCCCCAATTAAAACTCATAATCTCTCCTATTATTTAAATTCTAAAACTACTGGCATATCAGCAGGTGCATCTACATTAAACCATTTTTTATATAATGTATTAAATTCACCGTCTGCCTTCATATCGGCAATTGCTTTATTAATTTGTTCTTGCAACGCTTTATTATCTTTATTCATTGCTAAGCCCAAATATTCTTTTGTGTTTGGATATGCCATAAATTTGATGTGTTGGTCAGGATGCTTAGTGCTGTAATATTGTGCAACAGGTAAATCAATTACAGTTGCATCAACACCACCATTGTGTAATTCTAACAAAGCTTCATTACTATGGTCAAATTCTTTTACTGCAGTACCTTCAATTTTATGTGCAAGATCTGCTCCAGTAGTCCCCAATTGAGCGGCAATTTTTTTACCTTTCAAATCATCTAGAGAGTTCACAGTTGTACCATCTTTATAAACTACTGCTAATGCATTTTCATAATAAGGAGAAGAGAATAATACCTTTTCACTTCTAGCTTTTGTAATAGTCATACCAGATGCAGCAACATCGATATCACGAGTATTTAAAGCTGGAATCAAAGCATCAAAAGCTATATTTTTAAGCTCTACATCTTTATTAATACGTTTACCAATAGCGCGGATTAATTCAATATCAAAACCTGTATAGTCTTGAGTTTTTTCATCCTTAAATTCAAACGGAACAAATGTTGCATTAGTACCTACTATAAGTTTATTAGATGTTGTTTGACTAGAAGAACCACAACCACCAACTAAAGAACCTGCCATAACTAACATACAACTACCAACAATTAATTTTTTCAACTTGCTATTTATCATATTATCAACCTCATCATTCTAACTTACTACTACTTTATAACAGTATATATAGTTAGTATAATTATGTCAATAAATTTGTATAAAAAAATTCCAAAAATATCGCAAAAATTCCTATATCTATATTTTTGTATTTTATACATGTTATGTATAAATATTACAGCTATGTATAGAAACTTTCCCATAGGTAGTGGATTTCTATAGATTCTTGAATATACAAATGTATAAAAAGAAAAAAAGCACATGAGAAAAAGCCTCATGTGCCCGTATACGGCTGACCTGGTCTTTGCCCCCCACACTCGCCTGCTGGAGGGTTCGCTCATAAGTCTGAGACTCCCCACTACTACCCTCTCGGTTTTAACCGGCAGGACTTACACCTAAGCCGCACCATGCTCACAGTCTCTTAGACTGCTTATGTGGATCGTTTTGCCTGCGACTGGCATCGACTTTCAACCACAGACCCGTATAGACGTATTATAAAGAATAAGAGTATTCATGTCTAGGTAAAAGATAATTATATAGGTAGCATATAGTATATAATATATAAACCTACAATAGTATAATAACAAATCTAGTAATGAAAATAGATGGTATAAATCAAAAGCCAAACATAATAACGATGAGTTCTCAGACCAATGAGAATATTTTTTGCAACCCCTATTTCTTGATGTATAGAAAATTGGAATAGAAAACCTAAAAAAATCCTTCATATTATTTTAATAATTCTAAAATTATTTTTTTCAAGGTACTATATCTAGTGTATTCTCAAAAAGTCAATTCATTTTAGTATGCCAAATATGAATACAACATGTATGCAAGAACATACGTGTCATACACAAAACATAATTTATGGTGTATAATTTGTATACTGTTAAATTAGAACGGCCTAAAGTTGTACGATATGAACATAAGTACGAGGGGTTGTACCAAATGTTCTGTACGTTAGTTAGAGGGGTTTATTATGTTTATGTTATCATTGATGCAACCATCTGGGTTGTATGAACTGGAAAAGGACAGTTTAGAAGCAATAAGCGCTCAGCTTTTGCAGATGATACAAATGAAAAGCTATCATCTCTATACTCATTCTATCCAAGTTTCAAACTATGCAGTTAGTATCGCTGCTAAAATGGGCTTACCATTAAATGAAATTGAACAAATTCGTCACGCAGCTTTACTTCATGATGTAGGGCTATTAATGGTACCTAATGCATTAATTCAAAAATCTCCATATCTAAATAAGCAAGAAATGTCCAAGTATAAGCAACATGCTGCAAGTGGTGCCAATATGATCGAAAACTACCCTTGCTGCCAACAAATCTTGCCTTATATTCGTTACCACCACGAAAAATGGGATGGCTCTGGTTATCCAAAACATCTACGAGGTGCTAACATTCCATTAGGAGCTCGAATCATTGCTGTTGCTGATTACTATGATACAACAGTTAATCCTTCTACCGAGTTTTGGGCAAAAACTAAAGCTAAAGCTAAAGAAGAACTCTTCAGTGCATCTGGTTCCCTTTTCGATCCAGATGTAGTAAAAGCTTTTATTGATGTTCTTGGCTAATAGACTTACTACGCGTTCACCATAAGGTGGACGCTTTTTTGGTGGAAATTTAAAAACTACCACTAGCTAATGTTAAAGCATCAATTTTAAGAGGTTTATATGACCTCAACACCTTTGTTACAGCCTCAATTGTTGCGCCTGTCGTATAAATATCGTCAACAATTAAAATATTTTTATCAGCTAATTCCATATGCTTATACTCAGCTTTTACGACAAAGGCATCATCAATATTTCGATGGCGCTCCTTATTTGTTAAGGCCCACATATCATTGGAAGTATCAAATTTATATATACAATCTAACCAAATAAAATGCTTATTATCGATATTTTGTAAGGACTGTGCCCAATGACGGAAAAATAAATCAACTTGATTATATCCCCTCTTATTTATTTTTTTCGGACTAGACGGTACAGGTACAATATAGTCATATACGATTTTACAATTATGACTAACTATATTAAATATATCGTATTTCATGTAAAGAGTTGTACGACGCTAAAAAAGGAGCAGCCCCTTTGGACTGCTCCTTTTTTTCATTAAATTTTACATCGTAAATCATAGACTTTAGACCACCACGATATTCAGCTAGCACACATACATCATCTACATGATGTAAAAATTTATGTGGCACATGACGAATATGTAATAGATCTGTAAAACAAGTTTTACACCAATCCCCTTGTGTTGCTACAGAGGCCCCACAGTGAGGGCATACAGGTGGAAATAGGAAATCCAAAAGACTCATTTAAGAATCACATCTCCCTTGTAGTCGTTCTTTAAACAATGTATATCGTTCATCACCATTAACGGTACGTACTGCACGTTCAACAGCACTAGTAGTACCAATGATAATAACTTTTCGTTTTGCTCGAGTAACAGCAGTATACAACAAGTTGCGCTGTAACATACCACCATATCTAGGGACAAATGGAATAATAACTACGCCATACTCACTACCTTGGCTTTTATGAACCGTAATAGCATAGGCTGGCATAATCATATGTGCTTCATCGATAGGTAGACGAACCTCTTTATGGATAAATCGGATACAAATGTCCGTTCGTGTAATGGCGTAGATTATACCAATTTCACCATTGAAAACCTCTAACTCATAGTCATTTAAGATTTGAATAACCTTATCGCCAACGCGATAAGTAATACCATTTACACGTGCTTCCCCTTTATAGCTATCCGGTGGATTAACAGCTTGTTGTACATATTGAGAAATCAATGTACTACCGGCTTCACCACGACGCATAGGAGAAATGATCTGAATATCTAATTCATCCTCTACATATTCCTGTTCTCGTTTATATACATCGATGATGGCTTTCATCATCATGTCATAGGATTTAACAGGAATAAAAGAAAACTCTTCACTCACACCATCTAGGTTCGGCATTTCCCCACGATTGATAGCATAAGCGCTTTCAACGATAGTATTACCCGAACTTTGACGATAGATCTGATTGAGTCGTGTATAAGGTACACAATCACTATCAAGCAAATCTTTTAATACAAAACCAGCCCCAATAGGTGGCAATTGATCCACGTCGCCTACAATAATAACATGGGCCTCTTTAGGAATTGCGGCCATTAAAGAATAGAATAGACGAACATTGAGCATAGATGCTTCATCGATGATAATAACATCTATATCTAATGGATCATCCTCGTTCTTAGTAAAATCATAGGAATCACTACCTTGAACAGGTACCAATAATCTATGTATCGTAGTAGCTTCAAACTCCGTTGCCTCTGTCAGTCGTTTCGCAGCACGCCCCGTAGGAGCACATAAGATAATACGACCTAATCCACCAAGTTGGAACCCTTTTACTAAAGCCTTAATAATCGTTGTTTTGCCCGTACCAGGACCACCGGTTATGAGGGAAAACTTCTCAAAGAAAGAAAGCTGAATAGCCTCTTTTTGAGCATCGCCAAAGGTAATATGGTTATCTTGCTCAAAACGTTCTATAAAGCTAGGAATATCTAAAGCAATTGGATCTGCTTCTAATAAAAATTCCCGAGTATAATGCACACCTTCCACTTCAGAAACATACATTTCTGGCGGATAGATATATAAAATATCTTCGTAATACGTGCTATACATTGCACCTTGCTCTAAAAGGTTTTCAATAAAGTTAGCAATATCATCTACATCAGTTTGTAAAAGATCATCTAACCGACCTATGAGTTGATCTACAGGCAAGCATGTATGACCTTGATTATCTAAACTGCGTAAAATCCATTCTAAACCAGCCTCTAAACGGCGAGAATCACTGCCAGTAATACCTAAATGTTCCGCCAGTGTATCAGCCGTACCAAAGAGCATGTCTGGTGCAACACGCAACAAAGTATATGGGTTATCCTCTATAACAGCTACCGACTGAACACCATAATAAGTATATACAGTTCGACTCCATTTAGAAGAAATATGGTGACTTTCAAAAAAGTGATTTAAATCGGATAAAATACCTTCACCAAGTAATGTATTAAATAGTTCATCCTTAACACTTTTTCGAAGACCAGGAACATCCTTAATTTCTTCAGGACGTTCCTGTCGTAAAAATTTCTAAAAATACGAATACCAAAAATAGTCGAGAACCTTCTCTACAGACTTCTCACCAAACCCCTTTATACCTAGGTTTAGTAAATACATCTTTAGCAGCACCCATATTATCGGGCTTTAATTTTTTTTCCACACTGCTCGCATCAAATTGACGACCATACTTTTCATGCTCTACATAGCGGCCTCGTACTTCAATATCTTCCCCTTCTTTAGGAGACTCGAATTTGCCGGTACAAGTAATGTATTCCTCATTATAATCTTTGAGGATAAAACACGCAATATGTACGCTGTGTATTCTCATATATAGTTCGGTATACAAATCCTCGTATGGCGTCCATTATTTCTCCGTATTAGGCAAGGCTTCTATAATTTCTTGCACTGCATCGGTAATGCTACCTTCGTTACCAATTTTGATATGCGCCACTTCTTCGTATAATGGGTATCGTTCTTCGTATACATTAAATATATACTCAATACTTTCTTTTACAAGTGGGCGAATTTCAAGATCCAAATCATCTAGAATATGATTTACATCGCGATTAACGAATACAACAAGACCGTTATTGCGCATTAAGTTTACAGTTTTATCATACGTAACTGTACCACCACCTGTAGCAATAACAGATGGTTTATTGTGAATCAATTCTTTGATTGTAGTATATTCGTATTCAGTGAAAAAGCATCTTTACCATCGTGAATATAAATATTTTGTACAGATTTACCAACCTTATTTTGGATTGTTTGATCTAAATCGAAGAAGTCTCTACCTAATTCTTTAGCAAGAACCTTACCTACCGTAGTCTTACCTGCACCAGGCATCCCAATGAGGAAAATATGTTTATGCATATTTTCTTTTAAGTAATCGTTACTCATGGAAACAATAGTTTTCATATATTTTTCCACATAGTTCGCTAAAGACTCATCTTTGCAGTTAGAACGATGCATAGCAATGATACTTGCATCCCGTTCTTCATCGACGAGTGGCAAATGATGTTCATCTTTATATTTGCCAATTTCTTTAATTAAGGATAGTCTTTTTTCAAATTCACCGACTAAAACAGTATCAATACTGTCAATTTGTTTGCGAGCTTCTTTAATATCCATGAGAACCCCCTTATTGTGCATTAGCTAAAATAGCTAACGCCTGTTCTTCATCTACCTTCATTTGATCGATAAGATCTTGTAAGTTATTAAATTTAACTTCTCCTCTAAGATAGGAAATAAATTGTACGATTACTTCTTTTCCATATATATCTTGGTCAAAGTCAAACACGTGTACTTCACATCTATGGTACTGGTTTTTAAATGTAGGATTGTCTCCAACATTACCTACCCCATCATACCAAATGCCATCAATGCATACACGATTAGCATATACTCCATCAGGAGGTGTAGCCATTTCATTAGGAAGCAATAAATTTAATGTAGGGAATCCTAATGTACGTCCCCGTTGATCACCTTTTATTACAGTACCTTTAAACTGGAATGGTCGACCAAGCCAATGAGTGGCATCTTCTAGACGGCCTTCTCGAATAGCTTTTCTAATTTCAGTACTCGAAATAGGAGTACTAAGTCCATCACAAGGCAATAAAGGCTGAACTAAAACTTGTATCGCCTTATCTGCCAATACTTGTTTCATATATTCAGGATTACCTAGCCCTTTAGCACCGAATGTGAAATTCTCACCAACAACGATAGCTTCCACATTAGTATCTTTGCAAAGAGCATCTAAAAACTCATCAGCACGCATGTTAAGTAATGCTTCAGTCATCGGTAATCGCAAAATATAATCCACCTGGAGGCTTTCAATGACTGTATTCAAAAGGTCTTCTTGAATCAACCGTTTAGGAACTCGTTCTGGATGTAGTATCGTCAACGGATGATGTTCAAAGGTTATGATGATACTAACACCATTAACTGATGCAGCCTCCTCAACAGCCTTACGTATAACTCGTTGATGACCTCGATGAATGCCATCAAAGGTACCAAGGGCATATACTTTTGTATCTTTGATTTGACGTAGTTCATCAAACGAATGAATTTGTTTCATACTTATCCTTCAATAAAAATATTTTTTTCCACCTTTAAGGAGTGGTTTGTTCGTTTCATAATACCAATAAAACCATGCGGTCCATAGGCTCTATACAAATTATCTGGCTCAGTGAAAAAAAATTCACTGTTAATAGGCAACTCCTTGCCTTGCACCATCATCTTTAATTGTACACTATTTACAGTCACTTGTGAAAGATGAGATACCGCCGCTTCTGTTGGTAGTAAAAGGCTTTCACCATGTAACATTAACTCTTCCGCTATTTTTGCGGAATCGATAGCAAAGGTCCCACTTGAGTACGTGCTAAAGATGTCATAGTTCCTGGTATGCCTAGAGAAATACAAATATCGCGTAATAACGAACGAATATAAGTCCCGCCTGAGCAAGTAACGCGAACCGTAAAGTATGGGAATCCATAGGCTATTAATTCAATGTGTTTAATATGAATTTGACGTAATGGCAACTCTACAGGGATCCCTTTTCGTGCATATTCATAAGCTCGAATACCATTTACTTTAATCGCAGAATACTTAGATGGCCTCTGATCTTGAACGCCTACAAAGGTATTCAAGGTATTAACCAATTCATCAAATGTTGGCTTAAGCATAGATCCGGAGAGCTCAGAAAACTGAATAGATTCATTCAATACAACACCGTCACGCAACACCATATCTGTATCAGGTAATACAGGTTGTCCAGAGCTATCTTCAGTATCTGTAAAAGTTCCAAATTTACATTCAGCTACATAGGTTTTATCAAAACCTTCTGTATACTCTATAAGGCGCGTAGCCTTACCAAGAAATATAGGTAATACACCATAAGCCATCGGATCAAGTGTACCACTATGACCAATGCGCTTTTCTTTTAAAATACGGCGACAAATGGCTACAGCATCATGACTTGTAATACCAGGCGGTTTTAAAAATGGTAAAATGCCATCCATTACTTAATTACCTCAATAAGAGCTTGTTTTGCCTTTTCTAACGGTAGATTAATAGTGCAACCAGAAGCGCGAATATGACCGCCTCCACCAAAGTGACTGGCTACTGCGTTTACATCAATGCCTTTAGAACGTAAACTAACGCGAGTTCTATCATCAGCTTCAGCTTTTAATAAAATGGCTACATCAACAGTATCGACGTTTCTAATAATATCTACAAAACCATCTGTATCATCTCCAAGAATATTCATAGCTTCTCGATTCAAATCAATGGTTGCTACTGTATTATTCTTGTGGAACTCAATAGTTTGCATTACTTGTTTAGTTAATTCAAGACGACTAGCAGATACGGCCTCAATCGTTTCAGAAATAACATTTGGTCTAGCCCCTGCAGCTACACATTTAGCAGCCATTTCAAGGGTATTCGCTGTGGTGTTACTAAATTTAAAGAACCCACAATCTGTAGCAATCGCCATATATAATGCGGTGCCCATCGACTCGGTGATAGGCCAATTCCATTTCGTACATAAGTCCGTAACAATTTCACCTGTAGCAGCAAATTCTGGCTTCAAATATAGATGATCAGCAAATTCCGTATTGGAAATATGGTGGTCTATATTAAAAATAGGTGCACTCCAGAGTGCACCTACTTTGCCAATTCGCTCATACGTGCTAGCATCCAAAACCATAAGCATATCAATGTCAACTGGATTAGTTTCAAAGTACGCTACATCATGGATGTGGTCCGTATATCGTAAGAATGAGTACTTCTCAGGAACTACATCATCCACTACCATATATACAGTTTTACCTTGTCCTATAAGGGCTTCGTAAAGGCCACCATGGATCCGATAGCATCGCCATCAGGTCTAACATGGACGGTTAGCATAATAGAATTAGCTTCACACAGAGCCATATGTAATTGATTAATAGTAATCTTACTCATGTTCTGTATCCTTTGTGTTAATTTGTTTCTTCGTCCTTTTTGATTTCATTCAAAAGGGATTCGATATGCATGCTATAGTCTAAAGACGTATCCTTATCAAAAGTGATAGAAGGAATATGGCGCAATTTAAGTACTTTGCCAAGCTCAGTACGAATATGGCCAGCTGCATGCTTTAATGCGATAAGGGTATCTTGTTTTTCCTTATCAGAACCAAACAAGGAAACATAAATCGTAGCTTCTCGTAAATCACCTGTTACATGAACATCAGTGATCGTAGTAAAGCCGATGCGAGGGTCCTTCAACCCGCGCATCAACATTTGACTTACCTCTTGTTTGATAAATTCTTGTAATTTTCTGACACGAACGTCACTCATATAAACCTCCTAGAATTGAGGTGCAATTTCTTCCATTAAGTATGCTTCGATAACGTCGCCTTCCTTCACATCGCGGTAACCTTCCAAGGAAATACCACATTCGAAGGATGTTTTAACCTCTTTCACTTCGTCTTTGAAGCGGCGTAAGGAGTCAACCTTACCTTCAAATACGACGATGCCATCACGGATCAAACGTACCTCAGAGTCGTTAGTAATACGACCTTCAGTTACATAAGAACCAGCAACAATTGCTTTAGGTGTAGAGATTACTTGACGTACTTCAGCACGACCAACGATAACCTCTTTGAATTGAGGTGCTAACATACCACGCATAGCAGACTCAACATCGTTGATAGCATCATAGATTACGCGATATGTACGAAGGTCAACTTTTTCATTTTCCGCAGCGCGGCGAACATTAGCATCAGGACGTACGTTGAAGCCCATTACGATTGCATTAGATGCAGAAGCCAACATGATATCGGATTCGTTGATAGCACCTACTGCAGCATGGACGATAACAATACGAACTTCAGGGTTTTTAATACCTTCTAAAGATTGACGCAATGCTTCTACAGAACCTTGAACGTCAGCTTTGATGATGATGTTAAGGTCTTTTAACTCACCTTGTTGAATTTGGTTAAAAATATCATCCAATGTAACTTTGTGAGTTGCTTGTAATTCTTGAACGCGTTGTTTTGCAATACGCTTTTCAGCGATTGCACGTGCTTCGTTATCATCCATACCATTGATGATTTCACCAGCTTGTGGAACTTCGGAGAAACCTAAGATTTCTACTGGCATAGATGGACGAGCTACTTTTACTTTTTCACCACGTTCATTTGTCATAGCACGAACTTTACCGTATGCAGTACCAGCAAGTACTGTGTCACCTACACGGAGGGAACCCTTTTGTACTAATACGGTACATACAGCACCACGGCCTTTATCAAGTTGAGCCTCGATAACTACGCCATAAGCTTTACGGTTAGGGTTAGCTTTCAATTCCATAACCTCTGCTACGAGCAAGATATTTTCGAGCAAGTCGTCGATACCTTGTTTTTGTTTAGCAGATACAGGAACCATGATTACATCGCCGCCCCATTCTTCTGGTAAAAGGCCATGTTCAGACAATTGTTGTTTAACATGGTCTGGGTTAGCACCTGGTTTATCCATTTTATTAATAGCTACGATAATAGGTACGTCTGCAGATTTTGCATGGTTAATAGCCTCGATAGTTTGCGGCATTACACCATCATCAGCAGCTACAACGAGAACTGCGATATCTGTAGATTTAGCACCGCGAAGACGCATAGCTGTAAACGCTTCATGGCCAGGAGTATCAAGGAATGTGATTTTATTGTCGTTATAACGAACTTGGTAAGCACCGATATGTTGAGTAATACCGCCAGCTTCACCAGCTGTTACGTTAGTTTGACGAATTACGTCCAATAAGGATGTTTTACCATGGTCAACGTGACCCATGATAGTAACTACTGGTGGACGAGGTTTTAATGTTTCTGGTGCATCTTCAATTTCGATAATATCAGTAGGATCCTCTTCAGGTTCTACTTCAGTTACAGTTACACCAAATTCTTCTGCTACGATTGTAGCTGTATCAACATCAACCTCTTGGTTAATACTTGCCATTACACCTAAAAGCATCAATTTTTTGATAATTTCAGATACTTCTCGGCCCATTTTTTCAGCTAGTTCTTTGACAGTTAAAGAACCAGACAATTCAATTTCTGTGGCAATCGCTGCTTCAGCCTTACGTTCAGCCTCAGCTTTTTGTTGTAAGTACTGTTCATTACGATGTTTTACGCGATTCTTTTTCTTTTGCATAGATGTAGATAACAAGGATTGAGGGCGATTGTTGCCACCTTTTTTATTCTTCTTGTTACGGCGATCATTGTTATTAGAATTGCGATTATCGTTGTTGCGATTATCGTTGTTGCGGTTGTCGCTATTACGATTATCGTTATTGCGATTGTCGTTATTACGCGCATCATTAGGACGACCGTTATTATTGCGGTTGTCATTATTGCGGTTATTATTGTTATTAGGGCGGTTATTAGCGCGGTCACCACCATGTTGGTTACCATCGGATTTACGTGTAGGCTCAGAAATTTGTACGTGACGTACATTGCCTTTTTTGTGGTCGTTTTGTTTAGATTGATCGTCTTGTTTTTGACCACCTTGTTTACGATTATCCTTTTTCTGTTCCTTAGAACGATTTGGATGTTGTTGTTTATGTGGCGCAGCTTCTTGTTTATGAGCTGCAGTTGGAGCAGATTTTTGTTCTACTTTTTGTTCTGTTTTTTGTGCTACTTTAGGTGCTTCAGATTTCTTACTCAATTGTTTTTTTACAATTTCATAACCGGAATCATCTACAGAATTAACTGCTTTCGTAACATTTACATTATGTTGTTGCAAAATAGAAATAACCTGCTTACTTTCTACGCCGAACTCTTTGGCGATTTCATGGACGCGCTTTTTGGACATCTACATACCCCCTTATTATCGATCAATCTCTTTTAATATTGCCTTTGCAAATCCATCATCTAGTACGGCAACTACTACCCTAACTTCTTTACCAATAGCCGTTCCTAACGCCTCTTTATTGGCAATACTATGAAGTGGAATCTGATGTGTCTCTGCTAATTGAGTATATTTCTTTTCATTGTTGGCTGCACAGTCACCAGCGAGAAGTACCAATTTCGGTTCCTTTCTCTTTATAGCCTTTTCTACGATGAAATCACCGGAAATAACTTTACCTGCTCGTTGTGCTAGACCTAAGAGATTCAAAATTTTATCTTCATTCATGTATATCAGTGATTACTCATTCTCTTGTAAATCACGTTGTAATGCTTCGTATATCTCTTTCGATACACCATGCTTTTAATGACCGTTCTAATCGTTTTTGCCTTATAGGCTTGCTCAAAAGCACGACATGGATTCACATAGATAGGCTCCACGTCCTGGTGCTTTTACCAGTGCGATCAATACTGATGTTACCGTCTGGGCTCAAAGCTACTCGAATCAATTCGCGTTTAGCCTTAGGCTCACCACATCCTACACAAGTTCGCATAGGTTGGGATTTCGGTTTCATGACTATTCACCTTCCTCAGCGTTGCCAAAACCTGTGAAAGGTTCTTCAGCAGCTTGAGTTTCGCTTTTTAATATCGATTTTTCCAGTTTGTTAACTTCGCCGCTAAACGAGCATTTTTGACCAGCTTTACCAATCGCTAAAGATAATTGGTAGTCAGGTACTACTACGTAAGAAGATTTTTTTCTTCTTCACTTACATCTACAGATATAACCTTTGCCGGGCTTAAGGAGTTAGCAATGTAAATTGCTGGATCTTCATCCCATTTAACAATGTCAATTTTTTTTCATCGTGTAATTCATCAACGATATAGTTGTACACGTTGACCTTTAGGACCTACGCAAGCACCTACAGGATCAACATTTTTCATCGCGGCTATATACGGCGATTTTTAGAGCGCATACCTGGCTCACGAGCTACAGATTTAAGCTCTACTACGCCTTCAAAGATTTCTGGCACTTCTAATTCAAAGAGACGTTTTAATAAGCCTGGATGTGTACGGGAAATCATGATTTGAGGACCTTTCGTAGTTTTCTTAACCTCTACGATATAGCACTTAATGCGGTCCCCTTCACGATATGTTTCAGTAGCAATTTGTTCTGTTGGCGGCAAAAATTGCTTCTGTTTTACCAAGATCAATAAATACGTTTTTTCCTTCTACGCGAGTAATGACGCCAGTGATGATATCACCTTCACGGCTATAGTATTCTTCGTATACTACGCTGCGCTCAGCCTCTTTCAAACGTTGAATTAGCATTTGTTTTGCAGTATGGGCAGCGCTACGACCAAAGTTGGCAGGAGTTACATCTACTTCTACTACGTCACCAATCTCAAAACGTTTATCTTTTTTGCGAGCATCAAGCAAGCTGATTTCTGTTTCAGGTAATTCCACAGTTTCTACTACTTGTTTTTTCGCCATTACTTTATAAACGCCTGTTTCGCGGTCAATCACAACGTACGCATCTGGGTTAGATGTTGGTTCTTTGCGATATGCTTGCAATAATGCAGCCTCTAAGGATTCAAAGATAACCTCAGGAGCAAAACCTTTTTGCTTTGTAAGTACCATTACCGCTTGAATTAATTCTTGACTCACTCGTATGCCTCCATATATTAAAAATCAAGATGTAATCGAATTTGTGCAATAGCAGAACGTTCAAATGTCATGCTTTCACCATTAATAGTAAAGTCGATAGTTGTATCCGTAAAACCTTGTAAGGCACCAGTAAATTGCTTACTACCATTAACAGGTTTGAATAACTGAATATCTACGTCACGGCCATTATAGCGAATCAAATCCTTATCCTTCTTAAGAACTCGATCTAGGCCTGGAGAAGATACTTCCAATAAATAGTTTTCCGTAATTGGATCCTTTTCGTCGAGGACAGCACTTAATTTTTCGCTCACCAACTGACAATCATCCAAATCTACACCACCTGGTTTGTCGAGATAGACGCGCAAATACCAATCGCGTTCGCGCACATAGTCTACATCAACGAGTTCCATATCGGTGCCGGCTATTATACCTTCAACTACAGAGGATACAAATTCCTCCACTGCTTCTCTCTTCATAGCCATCGCCTCCTTCATTACAACATCTTGTATATATCTCTTGATTCATTCACCTTAAAATTAGGCTAATCATAAATGAAAGAGTGGACATAAGCCCACTCTTTTAAAAGATTTATATAAAGTCATATATAGTATACCACATTTACGGTGTATATACAAATTCTACGCTTTCTAATGGGCATTTAAGAAATCAATACCACATAAGTCATTTTATAAAACTCGAAAATGACTACGATAACAGCATAGTCAAATCTATCCTAATTAATCAACACGGTCATTTAAGCCTTTTAATATAGGGCCTAAGTGTTCACGCAACACGTCAGCTAAATCATCTAAATTTTTAGCGTCTAAATGATGATCGATTTCTGGATAGCTTTTATAACGGAGTTCTGCAAAATATTCATCGCGCAACTCATTATAATACAATAATAACCCTGTACATTCATCCATTTTACGGTATTCACCAATGATAAAAGAACCATTAATCATGCGAATCCCGTGAGCAGGATCAATATCTCGAACAAAACCTTCTAACTTTTCAGGCATAACTTCGGAGAAGTCCCATGTAGGAATCCCTCTGCGACGATAAGTAAAGGTAAAATTATTAGATGGTTCGATTAACATATTTGTTAAGCCCTTCACACATCGTTCCTTAAGACCGTTCCAAAAGGATTCTAAATCAGCTCTTACAAAGGAGATATCCACAAAGGAAAACAAAGGCATCTCAATATGTACCGTATAATCCTCTACCTCTTTATCATATAAGGCACACCAACGCCAACCTAAGTCATTTTGATAATGGAAAATAGGTACTCGTAAAACCTCTTCTCCACGTTCAATACAATTAGCTAACTCTGCATAGTCACTATCACTAGATGTAACTAAAGTAAAGCCATCAACACTTTGAGGCAACCATGAATAGTCTAAGCCTTTACAAGCTTCAATGATCGTTTCCATACAATGCCTCATATCTTTCTTGATACTGTAAAACAGCCTTTACATAGCTACGCGTCTCAGGAAACGGAATTGTATCAGCCATACCATTCCACTTATTCTCCTGAAGCCAAGATTCCACATGGCCACGACCTGCATTATAAGCAGCTAATGCTTGTACCTCGTCACCATTAAATTCCTTTAATAAATAACCTAAGTACCAAGTGCCTAACTCAATGTTAGTAGTAGGTTCTTTTAATTGGCGATCTGTATAATTGCCATGGCCAACTTGTTGCGCTACCCAACGAGCCGTATCAGGCATGAGTTGCATCAACCCAAGAGCACCCGTTTCAGACTCGGCAGTGTTCTTGTATTTACTTTCAGCCAAGATAACACTAGCCACCAAGGACGGAGGCACTTGCTCTTTCTCAGCGGCAGCCATCACTACATCTCTATAGTTAAAGGGATACGCGGTTTGACGCGCCAAAGGATCATCTAGATGTGTAAAATAAAACCATCCAAGTACGACGCAAGACAGCGCCGTTGCCGTTGCACGTTTCATATATCCCCCTTTCTACATATAATTACTATAATATTTACCATTATCTAGCATATAAGAAAATGATAGACAATATGATACTAAATTACATGGGCTTATTATACCATTTAATACTATTTTTTATATACCAATTTTGACACATGTACTGTTATTATTGAGATTTTTGTAAAAGCGGCTCTAAACGCTCACTCCAAATAGTATCTAGTTGTGCGGTCAAACCCTGAGGCGTACCACTATTATCAATGATTAGATCTGCAAAAGATCGTTTATCGTCGAGTCGCATTTGACTATTAATACGAGCTAGAGCATCCTCTTTAGAAAATCCATTACGACTCATCAAACGCTCTATTTGAGTTGGTTCGTTAACATAGACGAGCCACACCTCATCCATCATGGTATACCATTCACCTTCTATGAGTAAGGGAATGTCATAGATTAAAACAGCTGTACGATTCGACTCATAATGAGCGGTAAGTTCCATAATCCGATTTCGAATGTGTTCTTTCAAACAGTCATTTAGTTGTCGGCGCTTTTCTTCATTATGAAAGACAATAGCTCCCAGTGCTTCACGATTTAATGTACCATCATCATGCAATACATTAGAACCAAAGACATCCACAATTGCTTCTAAACCTTTAGTACCGGGCTCTACTACCTCACGAGCGACAATATCTGCATCGATATAAGGTATTCCTTTGCCCTTAAAATAGGTAAGGACTGTACTCTTGCCCGATGCAATACCACCAGTTAATCCTATTTTAAACATATATACCTTCTATTTTTAATAAACTAATATTAAGAAACTATTATTTAACCAACGCCCAATTTTCCGCATGATGTACATCTACAATAAGAGGTACTTGTAACTCCACAACAGATTGCATAGTAGTACGTAATAATTCTTCTACTGCTTCTAATTCAGAATTCACCACTTCTAACACAAGTTCGTCATGTACCTGTAATAAAAGACGAGATGTAAAGTTTCCATCTTCTAGCTTTTGCTCTACTTGGTTCATAGCCAACTTAATAATATCTGCCGCAGTGCCTTGAATTGGTGTATTCATTGCCGTACGTTCTGCAAAGGAGCGACGGTTAAAGTTACGGCTGTTAATATCAGGCAATTCACGTTGACGACCGAACATAGTGCGAACCTTACCAGTTTCATGAGCCTCTTGCACCATGCGATCCATATATTCTTTAACCTTAGGATAACGACTAAAGTATAGATCAATATAGTTTTTAGCTTCACCCCGTGTAATACCGAGGTCACGAGACAAGCCAAAGTCGGAAATACCGTAAATAATACCAAAGTTAATCGCCTTCGCATGGGAACGTTCTTCACTCGTAACGTCCTCTTGAGATTTTCCTAGTACCTCCGCCGCAGTAAAACGGTGAATATCCTTGCCATCAACGAAGGCTTTAATTAAAGCTTCATCGCCAGACAAGTGAGCTAAGATGCGCAACTCAATTTGAGAGTAATCGGCACTCACCAAGGTATCGTAACCTGTACCTGGGTAGAATAAAGCACGAATTTCTCTACCCTTTTCAGTACGGACAGGAATATTTGTAAGTTTGGATCAGAGGAGCTGAGACGTCCTGTAGCCGTAACCATTTGATTGAAGGTAGTGTGAATGCGTTTAGTCTTATCATTAATAAGAACGGCCAAGCCTTCACAATACGTGGATACTAGCTTAGCTACAGAACGGTATGCCAAGATTTTCTCTACAATCGGACTTTCATGACGAAGCATATCAAGTACTTCTGCATCTGTAGAATAGCCAGTCTTAGTTTTCTTAATAATTGGCAAGTTCATCTTTTCAAACAAGATAACACCCAATTGTTTAGGCGAGTTAATGTTGAAAGTTTCCCCTGCGATATCGTAAATCTCTTGCTGTACTTGCGCTAGTTCCTCTTTAAAACGAGCCGTAGTTTCAGCTAATTTTTCTGTATCAATGTAAATACCATTTTTCTCCATTACTACTAAAGTATGAATCAATGGCAACTCAATTGTTTCATATAGAGACCAAAGCTCTTCACGGCGTGCAGATTCACAAGCTACTTCGTTCATAGCGAGTAAAGCTTTCACCATGGATACGCATTCTACATCTACACTACCACTAGCAATGCTTGGCACAGAGAAACGTTCCGTTAAATATAGATAACCATAGTTGGTACGCGTAGGATCTAACAAGTACGCAAGAAGAGACATATCATGGACACGAGCGGTTTTATCATCATTAAATAGAGAAATCTCAGCTGGTGCATCTTCACCAAAGGCTTCAATAATCTCTTTAGTTTGAGTAGTAACGATGCAATTTGCACCTTGTAAAACCGCTAATACAGCTTTAGTATCATCTGTTTTTACAATAGTATCACCATTAGATAAATACGCATTCGTTACTGTTCTAAATGGAGTTTTACCATCTAGTACAACATGTACTACCACCGTTTTATCTGTATAGAACTCAGAGGTTAACGCCTTAGCATCTGCTAAATCATCTAGAGAAATTTCCTCTTGTGGTGCAAATAAAGAACCAGGATCACCAAAAGCGGCTTCCTCTCCACCCATCACTTGAACAATACGAGGCGTTAATTTTGTAAAACCTAATGTTTCAAATAAAGGCTGTACTTCAGAGGCATGGAAATTTTGTAAAAAGTCTTCTACTTTATAAGATAAATCCATATCTGTTTTAATAGTAGCCAACTCACGGGATAAGAAAGCTAATTCTTTATTCTCTAGTAAACGCTCTTTTAATTTTTTACCAGAAATATCTTCAATATGATCATATACAGATTCAAGATTACCGTATTCTGTAATTAATTTAAGAGCCGTTTTTTCACCTACACCTGGTACACCTGGAATATTATCAGAGGAGTCACCCATAAGGGCTTTCATTTCGATAACCTTATCAGGACCATAGCCATAAAGTTCTTCCATGTTATCAAGAGTAACCTCTAACATGTCAGAAATACCTTTTTAGTTAAGAACACGTGACTATGCTCTGTAACGAGCTGCAGATTATCGCGGTCACCAGTAATGATTTGAACAGCCATCTCTGATGTACCAAATTTCTTACTTAAAGATCCTAGGATATCGTCCCCTTCAAAGCCTTCTTCTTCAATAACACAAATACCTAAGGCTTTTAATACATCTTGAATAAGACTAAATTGAGGGCGTAAATCCTCTGGTGCATCTGGACGATTACCTTTATATTCGCTGTACATTTCAGTACGGAACGTCTGACGACCTTTATCAAAAGCTACGGCAATATAATCAGGATTAATTTCTTCATACAATTTGATGAGCATAGTTAAAAAACCATACACTGCATTCGTTGGAGTGCCCAAAGCGGACTTCAACGGTGGTAACGCAAAAAATGCACGGAATAACAAACTACTGCCATCTATAATCATTAATTTTTTCATAATACACCTCGCTTAATTCTATCCTTTATTATAACATAATGGAGCTAACTAACTTTTAAAATCAAAATAAATAACTAATTACAACACTAGCAAATATATTAATAATCTTGATTTCATAAAACAGACTTATATGCTATAGTTAAAGAACAATAGAAAATGTTTTATACTTCATATTAACAAGGAAAATATTGGGCTGAAAAGTCCTTGCGTATCAATATGTGGTATGATATAATCATTCAGGTATAAGAAACGATTTTTAAGGAGGTGACTCAATTGCCAAACATTAAATCCAGTATTAGAAGCGTAAAAACGGATGCTGAACGTCGTGCGAAAAACGCCGCTGTAAAATCTCAAATCCGTACAGCAAGTCGTAAAACCGTAGAAGCTGTTCAAGCAGGCGCAGTAGAAGAAGCAAAACAAGCACTTGTTCATGCTACTAGCGTAATTGATAAAGCAGCCTCCAAAGGTGTACTTCATAAAAACACTGCAGCTCGCAAAAAATCCAACCTTGCAGCTAAAGTAAACGCTTTATAATTTTAAAAGCAAGTAAGACAGTCTCTCGGATTTCCGTTGAGGCTGTTTTTTTATGCCCTTTTTTATATAATGATTGTTTCGTTTTTTATACAGTTATATTTTATTACGCCCTATGGGCAGATTAGAGGACTATTACTATGAGAACACTATTATTAATGCGTGGTGCTCCTGCTAGTGGTAAGTCTCAGTGGATTCGTGACAACAATCTTGAGGCTTACACCTTAGAAGCCGATCATTTCCGTATGCTATTACGCAGCCCTTCCCTTGGTGAAAGCGGCTGGTATATTTCACAAGAGGATAATGGTCCGGCCTGGGAACTCCTACTAGATTGCTTAGAGAAACGAATGAGCAATGGCGACTTTGTCGTTTTAGATGCTACCCACACTACATCTAAAGCTGTTAATGCATATAAAGAATTGCTTAACAAATATAAATATACTGTATATTACTACGAACCAGATACATCATTAGAAGAATGTTTAGCTCGTAATGCTACACGAACAGATTACAAACGAGTGCCTGAGCAAGTTATACACCGCATGCACAAGATGATTAAAACAACTACATTACCAAAGTTTTGTAGGAAAATAAATTCTATCGATGAAATCAACAATTACTTTACTGTAAATTTAACGAATCGATATGAACGAGTACGTATCATCGGTGATATTCACGGCTGTTACACGGCATTACAACAAGCTATCACTCCATGGGATGAAAAAACACTGTATATCTTTTGTGGCGACTATTTGGAGCGCGGTATTGAAAATAAAGAAATGATATATGAAATGATGCGCCTCAGCACATTACCTAATACGATTATGTTAGAAGGCAATCACGAACGACATATTGCAAACTTTGCATTCAATACAAACTTAGATCATTCCAAACGATTTATGAAAGAAGTAGTGGCACCTATCGTAAAAGATATGACGAAAAAAGATGTAGAATCACTTCAACGAGAATTACGCCTCTTTATAAATCACTTCGTCAATGCTATCCTTTCAGCTTTCATGGCAAAAAATATTTAGTATCCCATGCTGGTCTTTCCTATGTACCTAACATGACCTTTATAGCTACCTCTACCTTTATAAATGGTTTTGGAGCTTATGAAACAGATATTGCTAAAATATATGATAATAATTACGAAAAAGGTATGTGTCAGAACTTTATTCAAATTCATGGTCATCGTGGTGTTCCAGATGGTAAATATTCCTTCTGTTTAGAAGGAGAAGTAGAGTTTGGTGGAGAACTTAAATACATTGATATTACTGCAGATGCTTTTACTAAAAATGGTATTAAAAATGATGTGTACGATAAAGAGTACATGCGCCATGAATACCAAAACATGACACAACATGTCATCTTCACGCAAAATGAAGATATTAATATTTTAGGTAATTCTAAATTAGTGAAAGTAAAAAAATGCTCCCCTAACCTATATTCCTTGAACTTTACCTCACGTGTATTCCACAAACGATTATGGAATGAAAATACAGTACAAGCTCGGGGATTATTTGTGGATCGTATGACAGGAGATGTAAAATTACGTAGTTATAATAAATTCTTTAATCTCAACGAACGACCAGAAACTGAATTAAATAATTTAGCTAACACTCTCTCCTTCCCTGTAGAAATTCGAACTAAAGAAAATGGATACCTCGCTATTCTTGGTGTCATTAATGATGAGTTAGTCTTTGCTTCTAAATCTACTACAGAAGGTATGCACGTAGATTTGTTTAAAAATTTATTCCAAAACATTACCTACAAGCCTACAAGAAGAAATTAAAGAATTATTAAAACGTAATTGCTGTTCTATGATGTTTGAAGTCATCAGCCAAGAAGATACACATATTATAAAATATGACCAAGACCATCTTTATGTACTTGATATGATTCAAAATACGTTAGATGTAAATGGTAAACATATTGATGTATCTTTCTCTAGGGAGAGGCTAGCAGAACTAGACTCCATCCTTAAGAAATATGATACACAGTTGATATCTATTGTAAAAACAATTCAACAAGTTAATACTATGGACGAACTGACAAACATCATAAATAAAGAACTCAATTCACATCATGAGTCTGAAGGCTTTGTATTAGTCGATAGCAATGGCTTTATGACAAAATTTAAAGGTCCTTATTATAATACTTGGAGGCACCGACGAAATCGGATTCTACGAACCATATCAACAAAATGGTAAAATTCCTTATGAAAACTGTAAAAACGAAGATGATAGAAAATTTGCAGATTTCTTGAGTACACTAGAATATGATGTAGTTTGTAAATCCACCTTACTAAATATAAAAGAAATGATGGAAAATAAGGGCTTTACTATAATAAAATAATCATATCTTTTCTAGAAATATCCTGTAGTAAAACCAAAAGAGGTTGCAACAGAAATGTGATTTAATCGCATTCTAGTTACAACCTCTTTTTCTATTATATTTTTCTTACACTACATACTAAAACTCCATTACACCAGTGGTGGTAATTCTAATTTCTGGAATTACTGTTAATGCAAGGAAGCTCAGATTGATAAATGGATCTAGTCCCTTAGGCACACCCATACCGTAGGCAATGTCTTTCATTTTAGCTACTTTAGCATCTACTTCCTCGTGTGGTCGATTTGTAATTAACCCCATTACTTCAAGGGCTAATTCTTCTACGACTTTCCCCTCACTTGTAATGACATAGCCCCCACCAATTTCACGAATACGTTCAATGGCTACCATCATATCTGCATCATTATCGCCTACAACGATTAAGTTATGGGAATCATGTGCAAAGGATGTTGCAATGGCACCGTTTTTAAGATTAAAACCTTTCAGAATGCCTACACCATTTCTGCCTGATGCTTTATAACGCTCAATGCAAGTAATTTTATTATACTCTGCATTTGATTTAAATAGACCGTTTTCTACAGGAACTTCCTCAACCGTTTTTTGTGTAACGATTTGGCCTGGTACAATGTTAATAATAGCTTGAGGACCGTCTACATTAATGTCCAGTTTCTCTTTTGTGAAAGTCCCTATATTAATAGTGTGTAATAATTCCTTAGGAACTTCTTTCTCTTCCCTAACAAGAACTCGTTCAATAGGTTTTCCCTTATAGAATACTTCATGTATGGCTACGCTATTAGGATCATCGAGAACCACAAGATTTGCTTTATAGCTTGGGGCAATAGCACCTAAGTCTTTCAAGTGATAACAAAGCGCCGTATTGGTAGAAGCCATTTTATAAGCTTTCACAGGATCTAAGCCAAGTTCAATAGATCTGCGAATATTATAACTGATATGACCTTCAGAGCGGATATCCTCAATGTGTTTATCATCTGTACAGAAACCATAGTATTCTGTATTAGCTTTATTATGAACAATACCTTGTACAATAGCATCTAAATTATGAGCCGCACTTCCTTCACGAATCCATACATAGATACCATTTTTAACTTGTTCTTTAGCCTCTTCGTAGGAAATACATTCGTGGTTTGTAGTAATGCCTGCTAGACGATAACTTGCCAACTGCTCTGGTGAAAGCCCAATAATATGACCATCCATAATCATATCTTTAAAGTAATCTAATTTTTTTACCATGTATGGATCTCTATCAATAACACCAAAAGAGTCCATAACCTCACCTAAGCCTAAAATGCGAGAATTACTTTGTAACTTATGTAACATATCTCCGTCTAAAATAGCACCGTTGTCCTCACCAGGTACAGCAGGCACGCAGGATGGAGCCATAACATATACATCACCTTGAGCGGAAGCTGTCTCATTGATCATGTATTCAATGCCTGCAATACCTGCTACATTGCCAGCTTCATGTGGATCTACTATAAAGCCTAAGGTACCAACTTGAGATGCTTCAAACACCAATTCCTTAGGATTTACCAACGTAGACTCTAAATGGAGATGACTATCGATAAAACCGGGCACAATATATTTACCGCTATAGTCATATTCAGTTTCACCGCTATAAGTACCTACACCGATAATCGTATCATCGTGAATGGCAATATCGGCCACATCCCACTCTTCGGTAAAGACATTTAAAACAGAGGCCCCTTTTAATATAACAGGAGCTTTCTCAAGACCTTGAGCCTCTCTAGATACTTTTGTATTGAACGTTATCATATAAGGGACCTCCTACATTAAGATTTCTTTCAAAATAAAAATAAGTGCTAAGAAATACATAACAACAGAAATATCACGATATTTACCAATAAGGACTTTAATTAACACGTAACTAACAAGTCCCCATTCAATACCAACACCAATAGAGTAAGCAAATGGCATCATAATGATTGTCAAAAATGCTGGCAGCCCTTCCGAAATGTCTCCAAAATTAATATCCTTCACGGAGGACATCATAAATAAGCCCACTACAATCAATACGGGAGCTGTAGCAGCCACGGGAATGACCATAAGCAATGGTGCCAAGAATAAAGATGCAATAAATAAAGTGGCAATAGTAAGTGCCGTTAAACCTGTACGACCACCTTCTGCTATGCCTGCTGCTGACTCAACAGCCACAATGTGTGGAGATGTTCCAACTGCACTGCCCACAATCGTACCTAAAGCGGCCACTTTCATACAAGAACTTTGAACGGCCATTTGTTGATCTTGTGGTACCTCCGCTTGATTTGTTAAACCAATCAATACACCTACTACGTTAAATAGATTTACAAATAAAAATGTAAATACAACGAATAACATGTCCACCGATAGTATTTCACTCATATCATAGTGGAACCAAATTGGCTCTAAAGATGGTGGCAGGGAAAATACTGTAGCTGGTAATTTAGTGATACCACAGAAGAAGCCTACTACAGCGGCGATAATAACGGCGAGGAAGATACCGCCTTTAACATTTCGACCTGTAAAAACAGCTATTAAAATCACTCCTAAAATAGCTACTAAGCTAGATGGTGATTGTAAATCCCCTATGCTTATAAGCGTTGCAGGATTACTGACTACTAGGCCTGCACTACTTAAGCCAATAAGAGCAATAAATAGACCAATGCCCGCTGTTACAGCTAGTTTAATGGTATGCGGTATAGCATTAAATAAATATTCTTTTAGCGGAGTCACTGCAATGAGTAAAAATACTAACCCCGCTACAAGCTGCGCCGTCAAAGCAAAAGCAAAACTATGCCCCATTTGAACTACGATAGTGTACGCAAAGAATGCATTAATACCCATCCCAGATAAACCGGCAAAAGGCATATTACTATAGAGCGCTAATAATAATGTCATGATAATGGCGCTCACAGCAGTTGCCGTAAATACAGCACCTACGTCCATTCCAGCAGCACCTAAAATGGCTGGATTTACAGCTAATACATAGGATACACATAAAAATGTAGTAGCCCCAGCAAATAATTCTCTCGATACAGATGATCCACGTTCAGTAATTTTAAATAACTTGTCTAATGTACTACGTTGCACTTGTGCTGACATAAAAAATCCTCCTCTCATACTTATGTGAATAATCTCTCCTTACTAATATATTTCCACACAAATGTATAAATCTCCTGTTGATGTACCAAATATTAGACATAAAATAGAGTATAAATATAGATATAGGTATAGGTAAATATACAAATATAGATTTAGATATGGATGTGAATATAGATTGTATGTATAGATTAAAATATTAGTACAAATAAAAAGACCAACTTATGATATACATAAATTGGTCCTTCATTATAATGTAACTGTCTATTTTTAAAGATACTACCAGTTAAAACTATTTATTTTTTTAACTGGTAGTATCTCATATATAGCATATAATATTTGTTATTTAGAAATTATTTACTAAGTTTCTCCAAAAACGATGTTCCAATACCCCATTGTTTTAAGCCAAAGTTTTCCAATATGGTTTCCCCAATATCAGCAAAGCTTTTTCTATCGCCAAGGTCTATAGGTCCATTCATTCGCGGACTATATCCAAGAATTGGAACGAGCTCACGAGTATGATCGGTTCCCTCCCAAGTTGGATCGTTACCATGGTCAGCAGTGATGAGTAATAAATCATCATCATTAAGAATTGGTAATAGCCCACCAAGTTGATAATCAAAATCTTCAATAGCTCGTTTGTATCCTTCTACATTTCTGCGATGACCATATAAGCTATCAAATTCAACGAGGTTAACCATCATTAAACCACGCTCAAAGGAGGAACCAAGTAAGTATGGAACCATATTCATGCCATGGGAATTAGTCTTTGTTGGATAGCTTTCATCCCATCCTACATGAGCATAAATATCTCCAATTTTACCAATAGCTACTGTTGGCACACCAGCATCTTGTAACTCTTGTTGTACCATCTTTTTCTCTGGCATACGACTATAATCATGACGATTAGAGGTGCGAACAAAACTACCTAGTTCACCTACGAAAGGACGTGCAATAATACGGCCTACATAGTAATCACCGATGCATACCTTATCACGGGTTATTTGGCAAATACGGTATAATTCATCGATAGGAATCACATCTTCATGAGCGGCAATTTGGAATACAGAATCTGCCGAGGTATATACAATAGGCTTACCTGTTTTGATGTGCTCTGCCCCTAGACGCTCAATAATTTCTGTACCAGATGCTACTTCATTGCCAAGATAACCATAGCCTGTCTCTTTTGTGAAAGTATCCATCAATTCTTTTGGGAAGCCTTCGTAAAAGGTTGGGAATGGAACGGTAACGGGATGCCCCATCATCTCCCAATGACCACTAGTCGTATCTTTACCAGTACTAAGCTCAGCCATGCGGCCAAAAGCCCCTTTGATACTTTCACCAGTATCAGAAATATCAGCAACGCGACCTAAGCCAATAGATTTTAAATTAGGACAATAAATCTGACCAGCCGCCGATTCAATATGGCCCAAAGTATTAGAACCTTCATCACCAAATTTGCAGCATCAGCAGCGTGACCGATACCAACAGAGTCCATAACTAATAAAATAATTCTTTTATACATAAGTACTCCTATTGTAATACTCAAGCAGAATAATCCATGCTATAGTAGCAATCATTACTATTATGATTACGATATTTTTTAATAGCCGTAAATCATAATGAAAACGCCTAACGTATGAGGTATCCTACCACCTCAACACGTTAGGCATCATCAAATTTCCCTATTTTAGATGAGCCTAACGCTAGCAGCACGTTATTTGGCTCTCTTTATGTGTTAATTATACTATATGTAATTATGAAAATAAAGTACTACTTAAGATAAGGCATAGCTAACATTAGAGCTGCTAAGGACTTACTATCCTTAATTTGCTCACCCTTAATAGCCTCTAATAATTCAGGCAAAGTAAAATACTCAAGCTCTACATATTCGTCGGGATCCCAATTAGTTTCACCCATAGTGAGATCTTTCGCTAAATATAAATGTAATACTTCATTACAGAAACCAGGACTTGTTGCAATAGTACCTAATGGAATCCACTCGTTAGCACGATATCCTGTCTCCTCTGCTAACTCACGTTTAGCACAAGTTAGAGGCTCCTCATTAGGATCCAATTTACCTGCTGGGATTTCAAGCAAAGGCTGTTGCAGAGCATAACGGAATTGGCGCTCCATTACAATTTTATTATCTTCCGTAACAACTACAATCGCTGTAGCACCAGGATGATGAACTACCTCTCGCCACGCTTCATTACCATTTACATCTGCAATATCATAAGTAACTTTAATTAGTTTACCATCGAATTTCATTTCGCTAGATTTTTGTATTTCTTTGCTAATTGCCATATATAATTCCTCGTATATATAAAATGATTGTTACCTTATAAAACCTACTCTTCATTATAGCACAAATTATGTGTACAAAAATAAGGTCCTACTAGTCAAAGCTAGACTAATAAGAACCTTATAGAACAAGATTATATAAATATTACGCTACCTTTACATAGTCTTGCAGGACTGTATCTACAATACTACACTTTGCATCTAGCTCAGCTTTGAGTGCCGTTTCAGGATTGAGTTCTCTAGATACCACCATATCTACTATAGCTTTCGAGAAGCCAGATACGAGAATAACACCACTCGGATGCATTTGTACAGGAATTGTATTATGCGCGTACACAGATACATTCCAGAAGATAAGCCGTGGCATAATATACCCAAGGGCTTCAAATTTCTGGCGACACGATTCGATAACAGTTGTATTATCATCATGAGCTGTAGCCTGATCAAACTGCATATCAGAAATGATAAGGCATGATGAAGGTAACTCATCTTGACGCAGATGATTTTTAACAGCTGTATCAAGAATTAAGTCAAAGGTTGCCTCTATATCCGTATTGCTATAGTCATCAAATCGATGCAATCGTCTTAGCTTATCCCTCAATGTTTGACACATCGAAATATCTACCATCTTAGGGCGATTGCTAAAGGTGATGAATCGATTTTTAAAAGATTCATTCTTGTTATACTGTGCACAATACAATGCAATCGAATCTGCTACGCTAAGTGCGGTAACGGAACTATTACCAGATAGTTGTTGCCCCATAGATCCAGACCCGTCTCGTATAACTAAAATATCGTTATAATCCTTAGGAGATTCTTGGGCATTCCATAATTGTTCTAGCGTTTCGTCATATGGATTTAGACTACTATCCCAGCCACTATCCGCCTTTACATAGGTTTGCACGATATCATACAAGAACATAGAATTCGCATTAATCTTAACTGAGTCGTCTCCCTTTTCTAATGATGTAAGATACGCCTGGCGGCGTTCTTCATCATGTTTTAAAAAGGCATTACGATATTTAAGATTCGCCTTAGATGGTACATGATTATAATTAATATCGTTCCATTGGTTAAGAGAAGCCTTGCGGTCTACCACCGCTAGATATTCGCGCAATCTAGACAGAGTTTTACGGTACTCTCGTGCACTTAGATGTAACAAGGATTGCAAAATAATCGCCTCAGAACGTTTTTGCTTAGAAGATGTATTATTGGACGGCATCCATTTAGTCAACAAGCTAATGGAATCGCCAAGTCCACAGCCTATAACATCACGTCTAAACTGGTTGGCAATTAGCTCCCCTAATCCATCATGTAAAATGCCACTCGTTGTATCAAAAAAGATGCGTAGCACATCATCCCAACGACCATAATTCCATAACTCGGTGCCGATGATGAATTGCAATACCATCTCTGGATGCAAGTCACCGACTTTTGTAAGCATCATGCGAAATACATCACGCTCGCCAAGACCTAGCTTAATATGGCGAGCATACATAAGCCATTTCATGGTATACAGAGGATCTTCATCGTAGGATGTAATAAATAAGCGCAATGCTTCCACAGCATCCATAGTACGATGTGCACCATAGAAATATCGATCATGTTTACTTTTACCATAAAAATCAACCGCAACTTGACGCAATGCAGGCACAGAGAAATTAAGGTCCACAAGAGGACTGCCACTCGTATGATACGCAGTACCATCATTAGCGGTATAAGATTTTTTTCATTGTTTGTTAAAGCATTCATAAATGTATTCATAGTTCCTATCTCCTTAGCATATAAAAAAACCGCTCCAGATTATCACAACGTAAATTTTTGAAAGCAAAAATAAACACGACAACCATGAGCGGTTACAATACATAGTTCAAGACAATTACTAACCTCACTGAGGCTAAGGCTAACTAGACACGATACTCTAGACCAAAAAGGTCTCCAAAAATAACTTTTTTTCTGGTTATGTAATCTCAAGATTGCTGTTTGTGTCTAACCTTATGAATCGTTTATGAACGATAACTATTAAATTATGCTAGATTCTATACTCATCTCTATTAAGCTATGTATATTATAAAATTGCTGTTAGAATCTAAGTCTTTCTGTTCTACATTTTGGTGGCATCTTTCACCTTATGACGCAATTATAATACACGTATCCGTGTGTGTCAACAATTATTTTTAAAAAAATTTTTACGATAGAAAAAAGCCGCCCAACCTAAGTTGAGCGGCTTTCACCATTCTGTTCAGAATCGTATTTAGTTTACATAGTCCCAGTGCTACCAATACCACCTGTACGAATGCCTGTTGCATCGTCATCGTTAGTGATAAGGTATTTAGAGAAGATGCCTTGGGCAACGCGTTCGCCTTTTTCAAGGGATACTGTTTCTTTACCATAATTGAGTAGAGCGATCATGATATGACCTTCGTTTTCCTCATTATTATAGTAATCGCTATCGATAATGCCTGTGCTATTTACGAGTGCTAGATGGCGCTTAATAGCCATGCTAGAACGAATGTGAATGGCAAGGTATTCATCGTATGCCATGAAAGCTTTAATACCTGTTGGCACTAATACTACTTGACCTGGTTCTAAAGTAACAGCTTCAGCACATTCAATATCATAGCCTGCGCTTTCTGTTGTTTTACGTGTCGGTAAATTGATATCTTGTTCTTCAAAAGCAGAAACTACTTCAAAGCCACGAATATCCATGTAACACCTCTTATTTTAAACAATCTTTACGGGACAAGTTGACACGGCCTTGTTTATCGATTTCGATAACTTTTACCATGATCTCATCACCTACATTTACTACGTCTTCTACATTTTCAACGCGTTCTTTTGCAAGTTTAGAAATGTGTACAAGACCTTCTTTACCTGGTAATACCTCTACGAAAGCACCGAATGCCATCAAACGAGTTACTTTACCAAGGTATACTTCACCTACTTCAACTTCTTTAGTAAGGTTTTCAATAATTTGTTGTGCTTTTGCAGCACCTTCTTGTTCTACAGAAGCAATGAATACTGTACCATCATCTTCGATGTCGATTTTAGCGCCAGTTTCTTCGATAATACCACGAATTACTTTACCGCCAGAACCGATTACGTCACGAATCTTATCTGGATCGATTTTCATTGTAATGATGCGTGGAGCATATTCAGACATGTGTTGACGTGGTTCGGCAATTGTATCAAGCATAATGCCCATGATGTGCATACGGCCTTTGTGAGCTTGTTCTAATGCTTCTTGAAGGATTTCACGGGATAAACCGGAGATTTTGATATCCATTTGAATTGCTGTTACACCTTTTGCAGTACCAGCAACTTTAAAGTCCATATCGCCAAGAGCATCTTCCATGCCTTGAATATCTGTTAAGATTGTGTAGTGTTCACCTTGTGTTACAAGACCCATAGCGATACCAGCTACAGGAGCTTTAATAGGTACACCAGCGTCCATCAAGGACAATGTGGAGCCACATACGGAAGCCATGGAGCTAGAACCATTGGATTCTAATACTTCAGATACTAAACGCAATGCATATGGGAAGTCTTCTTCGCTAGGAATTACAGGAACCAAAGCGCGTTCAGCCAAAGCACCATGACCAATTTCACGACGACCAGGACCGCGGGAGGAACGAGTTTCGCCTACGGAGAAGGATGGGAAATTATAGTGGTGAATATAGCGTTTTTCTGTTTCAATACCAATGCCATCAATTGTTTGTGTTTCGGACAATGGAGCTACAGTAGCTACGTTCAATACTTGAGTTTGACCACGTGTAAATAAACCAGAGCCATGTGTGCGAGGCAATACACCTGTACGGCAAGAGATTGGACGAACTTCATCAAGTTTACGACCATCTGGACGAATTTTTTCAACAGTAATCATATGACGAACGATTTCTTTAATCATAGCGTCAAATGCTTTATTTACGTCCCCCATATTGTCAGGGTAGATTTCTTCAAAGTGAGCTAATACATCTGCGCGTACTTCACTTTCTTGAGCATCACGTTGTTGTTTATCTGCACAACGAACTGCTGCATCAAGTTTATCATGACCATAAGCGCGAACTGCATCAGCGATTTCAGCAGGAACGTCTTTACTTTCAAATACGCGTTTTTCCTTGCCCACTTTTGCTTTCATATCTTCTTGGAAAGCTACGATTTTTTTGATTTCTTCGTGAGCTGCCATGATAACTTCAAGAATGATATCTTCTGGAACTTCTTCAGCGCCACCTTCAACCATGAGGATAGCATCTTTAGTACCAGCTACAACAATGTTAAGGTCTGTTTCTTCTAATTGAGCTTTAGTTGGGTTTACAACGAACTCACCATTGATACGACCCATGCGAACGCCTGCAATAGGACCATTCCAAGGCACATCAGAAATAGATAATGCTGCAGAAGCACCAATCATGCCACATACTGCTGGATCGCAGTCTTGATCTACGGACATAACTGTTGCTACTACGTGTACTTCATTACGTACACCTTTATCAAATAATGGACGAATAGGACGGTCGATCAAACGGCTATTCAAAATCGCAGTTTCAGGTGGACGTGCTTCACGTTTAATAAAGCCACCTGGTAAACGACCAACAGCGTACATTTTTTCTTCATAGTCTACTGTAAGTGGGAAGAAGTCGATATCCTTCGCCTCTTTAGAACCTGTAGCGGTAACGAGTACACGAGTATCGCCATAGCCAACCATTACGGCACCGCCAGCTTGTTTTGCAAGTTCCCCAGTCTCGATCGTAAGCGTACGACCAGCTAGGTCCATTTGGAATTGTTCCATTCCTATTCCTCCTAAAAATCTTCTTATATGTATACCTTCTTATTATATATCATCAGTAAAAAAATAAGCTATTTTTTTCACTTCATTAAAAAGCAACTAGCATTAATAAAAAAAGGACAGAGTAGCCGCTCTGTCCTTTTTCCTGTTTCCACAATAGGTTATCGGCATTCGTTTCCCTTTGCCTAATGTTATTATAACATAGAGAAATGAAATAAAAAAGCCGTCCAAAAGGACGGCTAATTTTATTATTTACGAAGACCAAGACGTTCGATAAGGGAACGGTAACGTTCGATATCTTTACGACGAAGGTAGTCAAGCATGTTACGGCGTTGACCAACCAATTTCAACAAACCACGACGGGAATGATGGTCTTTTTTGTGCTCTTTCAAGTGCTCAGTTAAGTAAACGATGCGGCTTGTCAAAATCGCAACTTGTACTTCTGGAGAACCAGTGTCACCTTCATGAGTAGCGTATTCTTTAATTACTGCTAATTTAGCTTCTGTAGTTAACATTAATGTTACCTCCTAAAAAATAAATAATCCCGATAAGCTTAAGTAACCGTTGGAGATTCGAATACTTCGCTTACGATATGTCTTACGACCTTATTTAGTATACAGTATCTGCCTTATCTTGTAAAGGAAAATTACAGTAAATAAACAAAAGAGGGCTTATGCCCTCTTCTATTATTTCGCACCAAGTACCATGCGGTCGCTCAATGCATTTTCCCCAGCTACTTCGAACTTTTGAAGTAAGTCAGCAACTGTTAATTTTTTCTTTTCTTCCCCTTTTACATCATAGATGATGCGACCGGAGTCCATCATGATGAGGCGATTACCAAAGCGCAATGCATCGCGCATATTGTGTGTAATCATAAGAGTTGTTAAGTTATGCTCTGCTACAAGTTTATCTGTTAATTGCAAAACATTTTCTGCAGTCTTAGGATCAAGAGCCGCCGTATGTTCGTCCAACAGTAAAAGTTCAGGACGAAGCATAGTAGCCATCAATAATGTGATGGATTGGCGTTGACCACCAGATAATAGACCCATACGAGCAGATAAACGATCTTCAAGACCTAAACCTAATAGTGCAAGACGTTCTTTGAAGAATGCTTGTTCGCTATCTTTGAAAGCCCATTTAAGCCCTAAGCTTTTACCACGGCGCATAGCAAGGATTAAGTTTTCCTCGATTTGCATGTTGCCTGCAGTACCTACCATAGGATCTTGGAATACACGGCCAATGTATTTAGCACGTTTGTATTCTGGCATTTTTGTTACATCAATATCATTGATTGTAATGGATCCTTCATCTACTGGGAATACACCAGCGATGGAGTTTAGTAACGTACTTTTACCAGCACCATTACCACCGATAACAGTACAGAAATCTCCTTCTTCCAAACGAAGATCAATACCTTGAAGTGCAGTTTTTTCATTGATTGTGCCCTTAAAGAAGGTTTTTACCATATTTTTTACTTCTAACATAGTGTCCTCCTTAGCGAGCCAACCATTTTGCTTTCAATGTAGGCAAGGAAAGCGCGATGGCAACGAGAATTGCAGTGAATAATTTCAAATCGTTTGGCGGCATACCCATGTAGAGTACAGCAGCGATAACGATACGATATACGATGGAACCAAGTACTACGGCGATAAGACTACGTACGAAGGATTTCGTACCGAATACTACTTCACCGATGATTACAGACGCCAAGCCGATAACGATGGTACCGATACCCATACCTACGTCGGCAAAGCCTTGGAATTGACCAATAAGAGCGCCAGACATACCAACAAACCATTAGAAATCAAAAGACCTAGAACAATCATGTTATCAGTATTTACGCCTTGAGCGCGAATCATTTGAGGGTTAACACCTGTTGCACGTAAAGCTGTACCAATTTCAGTGCCGAAAAACCAGAATAAGAACAAGCATACAGCAACAGCAACCAATACACCTACGATAGCAGCAGACCACATATTAGGAGTGTGGAATACACCGCCGAGGATAGAATAAATTGTATCCATACGAAGCAAGGATACGTTAGCTTTGCCCATAATGTGAAGGTTCACAGAGTACAAAGCAATCATTGTCAAAATACCAGCCAATAATGCAGGAATTTTTAGTTTTGTATGAATCCAGCCTGTTACAGCACCTGCCATCATACCGCCCACACCGGCAAGTAAAATGGAAAGGATTGGATTCATGCCACTTGTAATTAAAACAGCGGAAATAGCCGCCCCCATTGGAAACGTACCTTCCACAGTTAAGTCAGCCACATCTAGTACACGGAATGTAATGAATACACCGACCGCTAACAAGGACCATAAAAGGCCTGTGGTTATGGTGCCTACCATTAAATCTAACATCAAAATCTCCTCTATTGTTTCATATCTTTACGAAGTGCGTCAGGAATTGTAATACCTAATTTTTTAGCACGTTCTTCGTTAACAGTTAACTTAATATCTTTTTGCGTTTCTACAGCTAAATCTGCAATTTTTGCTTCACCAGCAAGCACTTTAGCAGCCATTAAGCCAGTTTGGTAACCTAATTGATAATAGTCAACAGAATATGTTGCTACACCACCAGTCATTGTCATACCTTCATCAGCAGCAAATACTGGAATTTTTGCAGCATCTGTGATTTGTGCTAAGTTAGCCATAGCAGATGCCAATACATTATCTGTTGGTGTATAGATTGCTTGTACATCTTGGTTTACAAGATTAGTAGCTGCTTGTTGGATATCATTTACGTTGGAAACAGTTGCTTCTACAACAGTGATACCTTTAGTAGCTGCATAAGCTTTCATTTTTTCAACTTGTAATTGGGAGTTGATTTCAGAGGATGTATAAATAGCACCAATACGTTTTACATTTGGTACTAATGCGATAATGAGATCAACCTCTTTTTCAACAGGTGTCATATCAGATGTACCAGATACGTTACCACCTGGGTGTTCATTAGATTGAACGAGTTTAGCTGTTACGTAATCTGTAATAGCTGTACCCATGATCGGCATATCATGAGATGCATTTGCCATCGTTTGCGCTGCTGGCGTTGCAATCGCTAATACTAAATCTTTTTTATCAGATACGAAGCGTTGAGCAATACTGTTCAAGTTAGATTGGTCAGCTTGAGCATTTTGTTGATCCAACTTAATATTTTGACCATCTTTGTAGCCTTTAGAAGCAAGACCATCAACAAAGCCCTTATTAGCAGCATCAAGAGATGGATGTTCTACTAATTGAATGACGCCAATTTTCTTTTGGTCATTAGTAGCGGTATTGGAACCACAACCAGCTACCATTGCCATAATAGTGACGGCACTAAGTGCCACTGCAATACTTTTTTTCCAATTCATATGTAACTCCTTACCAGTTATGTGTTAAATCATAGTCGCTTTGTTCATCAAATCCTCTGGTAAGGTGATGCCCAATTTTTCTAATTTTTCTTTACCCACAACTAATTTAAATTCTTTTTGCATTTCGATAGGCATATCTTCAACTTTAGCTTCGCCAGTTAAGATTTTTGCTGCCATCAAACCTGTTTGGTAGCCCAGTTTGTAGTAATCTACAGACAAGGACATGAGTGCACCACCTTTTACGTGGTTGTCTTCACCGCCAAATACAGGAATTTTTGCTGGGTCGGTAATAGCTACAAGATTACTCATTGCGGAAGCTACAACATTATCTGTCGGTACATATACGGCATCTACATGTTGAGATACGAGGTTTTGAGCCGCTTGTTGAATATCGTTTACGTTAGAAACTGTAACTTCTTCAACTTTAATGCCTTTTGTAGCTGCGTAAGCTTTCATCTTCTCTACTTGAATTTGAGAGTTTACTTCGCTAGAGCTATAAATAGTACCGATTGTTTTTGCATTCGGTATTACTTGTAAAATTAAGTCAACTTGTTGCTCTACTGGGTTCATGTCAGATGTACCAGACACATTACCACCAGGTTTTTGATTAGATTTAACAAGTTTAGCTGCTTCGTAATCTGTAATCGCAGTACCCAAGATTGGAATATCATGAGTTGCATTCGCCATAGATTGAGCTGCTGGAGTAGCAATTGCTAAAATCAAGTTTTTACGATCAGATACGAATCGCTGAGCAATACTATTCAAGTTAGACTGATCAGCTTGTGCGTTTTGTTGGTCAAAAGCAATTTTTTCAGCTAATCCCTTTTCTTTAAGAGCATCAACAAAACCTTTATTTGCCGCATCTAGTGCAGGATGTTCAACGAGTTGTACTACGCCAACTTTGTATTCACCATTCGATGTTGTTCCATTTGAGCCACAGCCTGTAAAAGCTAATAAAGCTGCCGCCGTGAGTGCTAGGGCAATACCTTTTTTCAAGTTCATGGGGATTTCCTTCCTATCTGCAATGACTATAATACTTCTATTATAAACAAATTTATCCACTACATCAATGTAGCAGAGTAAAGTATTTTACATTTTTATTATGTGTAAAACACAATAAAGACAAGAAATCCAACTATTTTTCTAAAGATGCTAGCATATCTTCTGTCAAATCATTTGCTGCAAGAATATATTCTTTAAGAGTGCCTTTATCGAGTGCTACCTTCATAACAGGTACTTCAAATGGGTCGAGAATAACGCACATCAAGATTTCACCCGTTACATAATAACCTACTACAGCTTCCCCTTCGTCTTCATCTAAGGTTTCTCGCTTTACTGTTACGCAGTATGGTTTCATAACTGCAGCAGCCGCCTCAGCTACCTGTTCACGATTTGCAATATATTCTTCAGCTTGTGTTTCAGGAATATCAAAGATGTCGACCTTTACAGTCTTAACCTCGGTTGTCTCTCCCTTCGCAGCCTCAATAGCTGCGCCTAATTCCGTTTGATTCATATATACCTCACATAGAATGGACTTTCACCATTGGTGAAAGCCCTATTATACTAGATTGTTTCATCAGCTGCATTTAAGAATGCCACGTAGCATTGTTTAGCCTCGTAAATATCGGCTTTAGAAGTAACCTCCCACGGAGCATGCATGCTAAGAACTGCTACACCACAGTCGATAACATTCATACCGTAAAGTGCCATGATGTACGCAATTGTACCACCACCACCGAGGTCAACCTTACCAAGCTCTGCCGTTTGATACGTTACATTATTGGATTCCATAACACGACGGATAAAGCCCATGTACTCAGCATTGGCATCATTAGAGCCAGCTTTACCACGAGAGCCTGTAAATTTATTAAATACTACGCCCATACCAAGGTAAGAAGCATTTTTCTTTTCATACGCAGATGCATAAAGTGGATCGTAGCCAGCGCTAACATCGGAAGATAACATACGAGATTTTTCCAATGTACGGCGAACGCTAACAGAATTTGGTTTACCCATAAGTGTTAGAATTTCAGCTACAGCATTTTCAAAGAAACGAGATTGCATACCCGTAGCACCTACAGAACCGATTTCCTCTTTATCGACGAGTAAGCAACAAGTAGTACGTTTTACATTATCTACTTCAAGCATAGCCACTAAGGATGTGTACGCACATACTCGGTCATCTTGGCCATATGCCATTACCATAGAGCGGTCAAAGCCCATATCACGCGCCTTACCTGCTGGTACAATTTCGAGCTCTGCAGATAATAAGTCACGCTCAACAAAGCCATACTCTTTTTCAAGAAGGTTATTAATGAATTTAGAAACCCCTTCTTTTTCCTCATCTTTTACTGGACGACTACCTATGAGTAAATCAAGAGCTTCCCCTTCAATTACTTTAGCCGCATTCTTTTGCATTTGCTCTTGGCCTAAATGAGGCAACAAGTCTGTAATACAGAATACAGGATCAGTTTCTTTATCGCCAATATTAATATTGATGCGTGTTCCATCTGTTTTTACCACAACACCATGAATGGCAAGTGGCATAGCTACCCAGTGATATTTTTTTATACCGCCGTAGTAGTGAGTATCCCAGAATAAAAGGTTGCTATCTTCGTATTGAGGGTTTTTGTTTTACGTCAATACGAGGAGAGTCGATATGAGCACCCAAAATGTTCATACCTAATTCGATATCATCTGTACCGATATTGAAGAGAGCAATAGATTTATCCATATAGGTGTAATAAATCTTATCCCCCGCCTTAATTGGCGTATTATTTTTAATGATATCTTTTAGATTTACATAGCCCTTTGCCTCTGCAAATTCTACGGCCTGCACTACGCATTCCCGTTCTGTTTTACCATTATCTAAAAATTGACGATACGTATCACTTAAGGCATATACCTTTTCCATAGTGGCATCGTCGTAATTATGCCATGCATATTTGCGTTCCATATTCTATCCTTTCTAAAAGCTCACAATCTAACACTTATGAAACTGTAGATGTGAACAGGAATTAATAAAATTATTTTGTGGCGGTCCTTTTCAAGTTCCGCCTGGCGAAATTCCAAATACTTTCGCTCTTTCTCTCGATTAATTTCAGACTTCTGAGTATATAGAGAACGAATTTCGTCCGTACAATGCGTTAATACCTTTGTAACGTAGAATTTAGTACTACCGGACTTAATCGTATATTTTCCAACTTTAAGTTGCACTGCAAAATCGCCATGTTTTCGGGCAAAAGCCAATGGCGAGATGCTTGTCCCCTTGTAATCGTTCTGGTCTAGTCATTTCTAAACGAGTCTGACAATACGGGCAGAAAGATAAACGTACACGTCTATCGTGAACGATACGCTTCTTCTCAGGGAAGTTTTCATACATAAAAAATGTCAAAATCGGTGGATATAGGAAAGGATTGCTACTTTCCTTGCGAATTTGGTCATAATGCAAAATTCCTTGTGGAATATCTAGCTTCTGACATATACGAGCCGTAAATACAGCATCATGCAATGCGTTATGAGCAGACAAATGCTCTGTCGATATATTGAGATCCTCCATAGCATGCGCCACAGAATACTGCTGATTTGTACCATATCGCTGATAGGCATAAATCATTTGTGCATCTACCCATTGATCATAAGATAAGGCTTTCATCTTATGGAGCATAAGATTTTCTCTTAAAATAAGAATATCATCAGAGCCCCCAAGACAATAGCATATATTCATCACCACACCAGTTTTGAAAGTGCTGCATAGCCGTCTTAAAAGGGCACACCATGGTCGAGTTCTCTAGAGGTTATCCCCGTCAGCTCTCGTACATGCTTATGCATCCGTGGCAAGTATTGAGGTTTAATGAACATCGTAAAATGATCTACGATATCCAACTTGTCATTCAGTTTTACCGCTCCGATTTGAATGATTTCACCAGTCAACGGCATTTTAGTACGCTTCATAAAGCTAATGTCATTGCTATACGGGTTGATTCCACTCCAAATCAAATACTATATAATTCATAGGCTTTTATTTCGATTCTGAAAGCAACGTTTCCGCCGCTTTAATAACCTGTTCTTCAGAAATTACAGATAACCCTTTGTAATTTCCTTCTTTAATAATCTTTTTCATGCTTTTACCAACCTCATAGGAGTCCATCGTTTCAAGAACGATAGCATGAGCTTGGTACGGACCATAAAAGAATGGGTTTGATGGCCCATAGAGTGCCACAATTGGCACCTTTTGGCTGATTCCTACATGCATAGGACCAGAGTCATTTGTAATCAATAGATTACAGTGGCTCATAGCCGCCGCCAATGGTCCTAACTGGAATTTTCCAGTAGCCACAATCGGTTTCGTTTCCATTTGTTCTACTACAGGTTGTACCATTTCAAGATCCATAGGGCCGCCAAAGAATACCGTCTTATACCCTAAACGACCGAAATGATCGGCCACATGGGCAAATCGTTCAGCAGGCCAGCGCTTCTCAGGAACAGCACTACCAATATTAAAACCGATGAGCGTATCACTATCGGTTAATCCATGACTAGCATAGAAATCTTGAGCCTCACGGCGCCATGCTTCACAAGTTTCAATATGTAAGCCAGAGTTAGAAGTATCGGTTACACCTAATTGCTCTAGTACATTGATGTACATATCTGCAGCGTGGCGAGTTTTACGGTCTAAACGGGTATACTTTGTCATAAACGGTCTAAACAAAAAATGACTCATACCAGTCGTAATGGGCGCATGAATCTTCCAGGCTAAATAGGAAGTACGTTCATTGGGATGCAAATTGATAACGATATCAGGTTTACCCTTTGCATTAATCTCACGAGCAACCTCATTGAGCCCAGAAATACTATTATGACGCCCTTTTTTATCTACAACGATAAGTTCATCAATATTTGGATTATATTGCATCACTTGTTGCAGTTTTTTTCATCTATTACATACGTAATATGGCTATGTGGAGCAGCTTTACGTAGCACCTCTAGGAATGGAGTCGTTAAAATAACATCACCTAAGTGCATGAGAAAGGTGACCACAATGCGCTTATAATCTAGTTCCATTATAGTTCCTTTCCAAGTACTTCTTCATACACAGACCATACTGCATCTACAGGAATTTGAGCCATACAATCTGGATCATTTACGAGAGGTTGCTCAGGCGTAGCCTTCGAAGTCGGGGAAATAATAAGATGTACATGACTACCACCATATGGACCAGTTCGCTTTGGAGATGTCGTTCCAAATAATGCAATCAAAGGCCGCTTCAGAGCATTAGCAATATGCAAAGGACCTGTATCAGCACTGATGAAAATTTCACAGTGTCGAATCAACTCAATTAGCTCTGGCATGGATGTAGATCCCACTAGGTTGATGAGATTCTTATTTTTTACATAGTTTTCTATGAAAGCCCCCTTTTCTGCATCATCAGGAGCACCAGCAATAACGACCTTTTTACCAGATTCACATAACCGAATACAAAGTTCTCCAAAATTAAGGAGCGGCCACTCCTTAACAATCCATCGAGCACCAGGTACAACAACTATATAATCTTCGTCAACACCATGACATGCTAACTTCTCTTTTACGGACTTTTCCGCATCTACGTAAGCAGGCATAGGAAATTCTATACTATCTACCTCACCACCGAGCGCTCGAACAGTATCTAAATAGCGTTCAATGACATGGTCGTATTTATGCTCACCTACTAGTGCTTTATTGACTAGATTACTGCCTTCACGAAGTTCCCAATATCCATATTTTTCAGGCGCACCAGATAATAATGATACAATGGCACTTTTAGCAATACATTGAAGGTCCAAGGTCATATCAAAATGACGACTATGTAAATCCTTACGCAATTGATATAAGTAAGAAGGCTTTTTAAGTTGTTTCTTGTCAATGATAATCACATCATCAACCCAAGGTGTACCTGGTAAGAGGCTAGCGAATTGTTCATGAATGGCCCATGTAATACGAGCATCAGGCCAATTCTTACGCACAGCATACAAGGTAGGCAATGCATGAATTACATCCCCTAGTGAGCTCATCTTTATGATGAGTATATTCTTGTAGTCTTTCATATAGCCTCCCAAATACAACACAACAGTAAAGAACCTTATAATAGCTTTACATTAGATTTAAAAATAAAGCGAATACAAACGCAATACCAGATTAGTAGATTAAATAATTGATTAAATGATAGTTTTCATAAAATCTAAAAGATTAGTACCTGTAAATAGATAGCCCTTTACCCCAGCTGCCTCAGCGGCATCAATATCACGTTGACTGTCTCCAATTAAGAAACTTTCTGTCGCATCCACATGATAATCCTTAATTGCTTGCTTGATCATACCAGGCTTTGGCTTTCTACATTCACAGTCTACAGCATAAAGAGGTATGGCCCCTTCTTTATGATGAGGGCAGTAATAGAAGTGCAAAATAGGTGCCCCACTGCGGTCTAGTTCATGAGCCATATGGTCATGAAGAATCTGTACATCAGACTCTTTGTAATAACCACGGGCCACTCCGCTTTGATTCGTCACCACAATGAGGTCATATCCTTTACTGTAGGCATAAGCTAAGGCCTCTTTTGCACCGTCTACCCACTCTAAATCGCTAATTTTATATAAATAACTAACGTCTTTATTAATAACGCCATCGCGATCTAAAAATAACACCTTGCGCATTAACGTAAATATCCTTCGTTATTATCTAATAGCTCACAATATTCTTTAACGGCATCTTCCATTTTGTGGAATCCTTTATCATAGCCAGCAGCCAATAATTTAGTCGTATCAGCCTCTGTAAAGCTTTGATATTTGCCTTTTAAAACCTCTGGGAATGGCACGTATTCAATCTTGCCGTGGCCGTTATAATCGATAACAGCTTGCATGAATTGATTAAAGCTATGAGCATTACCAGTACCGCAGTTAAAAGTACCAGAAATTTCTGGATGCTCCCAGAAAGTAGAAGTTTACATTAACTACGTCTTTTACATAAATAAAGTCACGAGTTTGACCACCGTCTTCGTAGCCATCTGTACCTTCAAAGAGGTTGATAACGCCCGTTTCTTTATTTTTGTAGAACATTTGACGTACCAAAGAAGCCATTTTATCTTTATGTGCTTCGTTAGGACCGTACACGTTAAAATAGCGTAAACCTACTACTTGAGCAGTATATTCACCTTCATACTTACGCACATAACGGTCGAATAACAACTTAGAGTACGCATATGGATTGAGCGCTTCTTCGGCTTCTGGTTTTTCTACGAAACCATTTGTACCATTACCATAGGTAGATGCAGAGGATGCATAGATAAATGGAATACGACGGTCTTGGCAATAGTGGAATAGATTTTTAGAACCTTCATAGTTGTTCTTCATCATGTATTTGCCATTATATTCCATTGTGTCTGCACAAGCGCCTTCGTGGAATACGACTTCAATAGGGCCCACATCGAATGTACCGTCAGCGATAGCACAATCAAAATCATCACAATCGATGTAATCTAAGAATTCTAGATTTTGAATATTGCGAATTTTGCGACCATCTGTAAGATCATCTACAATAAGAATATCTGTACGACCACGGTCATTTAGTTCTTTCACAATATTACTGCCGATAAAACCAGCACCACCTGTTACGATAATCATAATTTGCCCTCCTTAGCCATAGTGGCTATTTTTCCCTACAATATCAGATGTAGAATAACCTTCTTTAAATGAAAGCACCTCTACATTGTCAACGGACTCGCGTCCGATAATATCTTCAATCTTATAATCGCCGCCCTTAACAAGCGTATTAGGACGTAAGTACGCTAATAACTCAGCAGGAGTATCTTCTTCAAATAATACAACCCCATCAATACACTGCAATGCACTCAATAAAGCGGCTCGATCCTCTTCACTAACGATAGGACGAGTTTCACCTTTAAGGCGTTTAACAGATGCATCTGAATTCAAACCAATGATGAGATGGTCACCAAGTTGCGCGGCCTCTTGTAAGTACGTAATATGGCCACGATGAAGAATGTCAAAACAACCATTAGTGAATACTACAGTTTCACCCTTGCTTTGCCACTGTGTAACAAGCTCTTTCATCTCTTCCTTCGTATATAGAGGCTTAGACTGAATGCTATGTTTGAAAGAGTGCCATAAGTCTAATAGTTCAGAGCGGTGAATTGGATAGGTCCCAACCTTAGACACTACGATGCCAGCAGCACCATTGGCGATATGCAAGGCTAAGCGCATAGATAAGCCACTAGCAAGACAAGTCATCATCATAGATACAACGGTATCCCCTGCACCACTCACATCAAAGACCTCTTGTTGAGTAGCCGGATTATGCCATGTGCGGCCATCCTTTGCGATAACTGTAATCCCCTTAGCAGACCGTGTAGCCACAATATAGTCCAAATCTACATTACCCAGAACAGACTTAGCGGCCTCAACGATTGTGGCATCATCATTTTCTAATTTACGGCCCACACATTCACCAAGCTCTTTTACATTTGGTGTTATACAGGTCGCACCATTATATTTCGACCAATCAGATCCTTTTGGATCAACGATAGTTTGCACACCATATTCTTTAGCTAAGCTAAAGATTTTCTTCAATAAGGTAGGTGTACAAACACCTTTACCATAGTCAGATACGACAATACCATCGATACCAGACTTACATAGATTCTCAAGCCAAGAAGCTAGTTGTTCCTCTTCTCCGCTTGTTAAATCTGTAATCGTTTCAAAATCAAGGCGCATCATTTGCTGACGATCACCCAAGATGCGCATCTTTGTAATGGTAGAACGGTCATCACTTGTAATTAAACCAGTTGTATCGATTTTGTCGGCATCAAGTAAATGTTGCAATAGGCGACCATGGTCATCATTACCAGCAAGTGCACCGAGGTATACCTTACAGTCTAAATTAGACAAGTTAGATGCAACGTTTCCAGCCCCACCAAGAACCTCTTTCATTTTTGACACTCGGTTAACAGGAACCGGTGCTTCTGGAGAAATACGACTTACATCACCAAAAACATAACGATCTACCATCACATCGCCAACAACGGCAATCTTCAAGTTTGGCAGTTGCTTTGTTAAAAACTGATTAATGGTAGTATTTATCATAGTCCACCTATTCCTTACCCCAATGACATGTGTGCTTGATTAAAATGAGAATTAAATCGACACCACATGTATGTATCACGTATAACCTAAAGGTTAATAATCCTCTTCAATAAGTTCGCACATAATGTGCCCAGCCAAAATATGCATTTCTTGAATGCGAGCTGTTACATTACTAGGAATTGCTAATGTAATGTCACATAATTCGGCTAATTTACCGCCGCCTTCACCGGTGAAAGCAATAGTATGCATACCAATAGAACGAGCCATTTCAGCTGCTTTTACAACATTCTTAGAATTACCAGAAGTAGAAATACCGATGAGTACATCACCTGTACGGCCTAATCCCTCTACTTGACGAGCAAAAACAGCATCAAAATCATAATCATTGGCAATCGCTGTCAATGCAGAGGTGTCTGTAGTTAAAGCCACCGCGGCAAAAGAACGACGTTCCTTTTTAAAGCGACCAATTAATTCTGCTGCTAAATGTTGAGAATCTGCTGCAGAACCACCGTTACCACAGAATAAAATTTTATTACCATTATCGAGAGCCACCTTACAGCGATAGGCAATCTCTTGAATGGTATCCATATGCTCCATCGTCTTACCAAACACTTCAAGATGCTCGGTGAAACGATCCGCAATGATTGGATTTAAGTCAGTCATTATAAAATCTCCTTTAACAGTCTATCTGCATTCTTCCAGAACAATTTTTCACATTGCTCCACAGATAAACCAGCCTCTTTAAATGCATCATAGAGACGATACATTTCAGAAGCATCTTTAATTTCTGTATTTGGCTTAATACCATCAAAGTCAGTTCCTAATGCAACTACATCCTCCCCGCCTTTATTGATAAGATATAAGCCGTGCTTTACAATATCTTCTATGCGACTAACGGGCGATGTCCCCAAGAAGGATTGAGCAAAATTAAGCCCAATGACACCACCTTTATTGGCTATGAGTTTAATTAAGTTATCAGGCAAGTTTCTAGTATGAGCAGTAACTTCGCGCGCATTAGAATGAGATGCTACAAAGGGTACATCTAATATGTCACCTAATTGCTCAGTACCAGCATCGTTAAGATGAGAGCAGTCCACGATTATCCCTAAATCTTGCATAACTTCTACAAACTCAATACCTTTAGGTGTTAATTTTTTATGTTGCTCACCACAGTGAGGTTCTCCCAAACCATTTGGATAGTTCCAAGTAAGCGTTATCAGTCTAACCCCATCTTGATAAGCTTGTTTAAGTTTATCTAAGTCACCGCCTAGTACGCCACCTTCCTCGATGGACATAAGGGCACCAATCTTACCAGAATCGTACACAGACTCTACATCTTGATAAGAGAGCACATGCTGTATGTGCTCTCCATAGAGATGAATTTGTGTGGTACATAAGTTTCGCATCTCTTCATAACGACCATAAGGATCATTCGTCTTACCAAGATTGATAAAGAGTGCAAAATCTTGTACCTTACTGTGAGCCTTTTGTAATTTCTCAATATCGATTTTCCAAGTATTACGATATAAATCACCACTATCGGGATGATCGAGTAATTGCATTATTGTATCGCAATGTAAATCTATCATAAAGCCTCACTATGTAGTAACATTAACTAACTACGTTTTGGTTTTTTTGCATCTAATTTTTTAAGCGCTTTAAGCTCTTCCATGAAGCTATCGATATTATCAAACTTACGATATACGCTGGCGAATCGAACGTACGCAACTTGATCAATATCTTTCAACTGTTGCAATACGAGTTCCCCAATGCGATCGGTTGTAACCTCTTGATTGATTTCGTTACGAATATCGCGCTCTACATCATTAACTACTTGTTCCATAACGGACATAGGCACTGTGCGTTTATCACAAGAGCGCAATAGACCATTCAATAATTTACCGCGATCAAATAATTCGCGGCGTCCGTTTCTTCATTACCATAAGTGGTACTTCTTCTATAATTTCATAGGTAGTAAAGCGACGGCCACAATTGATACATTCTCGGCGACGGCGAATACTATTACCTTCATCAGTGGTTCTAGAGTCTGTCACCTTCGTGTCTGTGTGCTGGCAATAAGGACATCTCATCTGTTACTACTCCTTTTCTACTAATCACTCTAAAACAGCGCAGAATACGCCCATTTTCTCTACTATATATAGTACCATGAAACCCCTTAAAATACAAAGAATCCCTAGGATTTCCTAGGGATTCTTCTATTATTCTTCAGTTTTTCATTTTATGAAATACTTTTGAAAAACTATTTTTAATTTTAATTGCTTTTAAGCTTATCGTTTCAATGTATCTTCAATGCGAAGCAAGCAGTCGCCAGATTCGATACGGCTACCTTCACGTACAAGAATTTCTTCTACGATACCACCCATTGGAGCTGTAATTGTTGTTTCCATCTTCATCGCTTCTGTAACGATCAATGGCTCACCTTTAGCTACGGATTGACCATTCTTAACGAGAATCTTAACAACAGAGCCAGACAATGTAGCACCGATTTCACCAGGGTTAGATTCATCAGCTTTACGACGAACAACACCAGTAGTCTTAGCATGTTTATCATGAACCTTAATACTACGAGGTTGACCATTGAACTCGAACAATACGATACGGTTACCATCTTCATCAGGTTCAGAGAAACCATTCATTTTGATGATAAGTGTTTTACCTTTTTCAATAGTTACTTGAATTTCTTCGCCCCGTTTCATACCAAAGAAGAATGTTGGAGTATCAAGTACAGATACATCACCAAAGTCTTTTACAAATTTGTTGTAATCTTGGTAAACCTTAGGGTACAAGCAGTATGCACTAATATCTTCATCAGTTGTTTGGGCACCCATTTCACTCAATTCATGACGAATATGTTCAAAGTCTGTTGGAGGCAATACTGCACCTGGACGAACTGTGATTGGTTTTGCACCTTTTAAGATAATTTTTTGTAACTCTTCAGGGAATCCTTGGTACGGAGTGCCAAGACGACCTTCAAAGAATTCAACTACGGATTGAGGGAAGTCTAATACATCGCCCTTTTCGTAAATATCTTTTTCAGTCAAGTTATTTTGTACCATGTACAATGTCATATCGCCTACAACTTTAGAGGATGGCGTTACTTTGATGATATCACCAAACATCATATTTACTTGGTGGTACATTTTCTTGATATCAGCCCAACGATCGCCAAGGCCTACCATCTTAGCTTGTTGTTGCAAGTTGGAATATTGACCACCTGGCATTTCATGTTGATATACTTCGGTGTTAGGATATGCTTCTGCTTTATCTACACCTTTGTAGTATGGACGAATACTACCGAAGTAGTGAGACATTTCTTCCATGTAATCAATGTTCATTTCAGGTTGACGGTCATGTCCACTCAATGCATAGTACATGGAGTTCATGCTAGGTTGAGATGTACCATTAGCAAATGCAGAGTATGCTAAGTCGATAACGTCTACACCAGCATCTACAGCGCGACCATAGGAATAGATAGCATTACCAGAACCTTCATGTGTATGTAAATGAATCGGTACAGTAACAGCATCTTTTAAGGCAGATACAAGATTATAAGCTGCTTGAGGTTTCAATAAACCAGCCATATCTTTGATTGCAATAATATTAGCACCCGCTTTTTCAAGCTCTTTAGCCATATTTACATAGTAGTCTAAATTGTATTTAGGACGGTTGCTGTCAAGAATATCACCTGTATAGCACAATGCTACTTCAGCAATTTTGTTTTGTGCACGTACTTCATCGATTGCTACATGCATATTATCGAGACTGTTCAGGCTATCAAATACGCGGAATACGTCAACACCATTGGCTGCAGCACGTTGAATAAATTGGCGAACAACATTATCTGGATAAGATGTGTAGCCTACTGCATTGGCACCACGAAGAAGCATTTGAAGTAATGTATTAGGCACTTCGCGACGGAACATACGCAAGCGTTCCCATGGATCTTCATGTAAAAAACGGTAAGATACGTCGAATGTAGCACCGCCCCAACATTCCAAGGAGAATAAGTTAGGAACACCTTTTGCAGCATGACCAGCTACGCGTGCCATATCAATGGTACGTAAACGTGTAGCAAATAAGGATTGATGAGCATCACGCCATGTAGTATCTGTAAAGAATACTTGTTTTTGTTCAGATAACCATTTGCTGAATTTATCTGGGCCAAGTTCATCGAATTTTTGTTTAGTACCAGCCGCTGGACTTACATCTAGAGTAGATGGCATTTGAATTGGTTCAAAGTCAGGAACTACTTGAGAGCCTGCACCAGAGTAACCATTGATTGTAACGTCAGCGATGTAGCGTAACAATCTAGTACCACGGTCACGTGCTGGTTTTAATTCAAATAACTCAGGATGTTCTTCAATGAAGTTTACGTTGTATTTACCGCTTTGGAATTCAGGATGTTCCAATACATTGATTAAGAAGTGAATATTTGTTTTTACGCCACGAATACGGAACTCTTTCAAGCAACGAAGCATTTTGCGAATTGTTTCTTCGATGTTAGGGCCGAATGCAGTTGCTTTTACAAGCAAAGAATCATAGTAAGGTGTTACTACAGCACCGGTGAAAGCATTACCGGAGTCAAGACGAATACCAAAACCACCGGAACTACGATAAGCCAAGATTTTACCTGTATCAGGCATAAAGTTATTCTTAGGATTTTCTGTAGTGATACGACATTGAATAGCAGTACCTTTACAAGGAACTTGATCTTGCTCTGGAATACCTACCTCTGGGCTATGTAAATTATAGCCTTCAGCAATTCTAATTTGAGCGTGAACAATATCAATATCTGTAATCATTTCTGTTACAGTATGTTCTACTTGAATACGAGGGTTAACTTCGATAAAGTAGAAGTTACCATCAGCTGTTACCAAGAATTCTACTGTACCAGCATTAACGTATTCAACGTTTTTCATGATTTTTAACTGCAGCATCACATACAGCTTTACGTGTTTCTAAAGACAACGCAAATGCTGGCGCCATTTCAACTACTTTTTGATGACGACGTTGAACAGAGCAGTCACGTTCATGTAAATGAACTACATTGCCATGTTCGTCACCTAAGATTTGAACTTCAATATGTTTAGGTTCTACGATGAGTTTTTCTACATATACATCATCGTCACCAAATGCTGCTTTCGCTTCAGATTTAGCGCGATCATATGCATCACGAAGGTCTTCTTTGCGATGGACTTCACGCATACCACGGCCACCGCCGCCATTAACGGCTTTAATCATCAATGGGAAGCCATGTGTATTAGCGAATTCTTCTAATTGAGCATAATCTTTTAACGCTCCATCAGAACCAGGAATCATTGGAATTTGTGCTAATTTCGCTTGCTCACGAGCATTAACTTTATCACCAAACATGTTTAAGTGTTTGATTTTTGGACCGATAAAGATAATACCTTCTTCTTCGCATCGACGAGCAAAGCCTTCATTTTCAGATAAGAAACCATAACCAGGATGGATAGCATCGATGTCATGTTCTTTTGCAATACGGATGATATCTTCAATGTCGAGATATGCGTCAACTGGTTTTTTACCTTCCCCTACGAGGTAGGCTTCGTCAGCTTGGTTACGATGCAAGGATAATGTATCCTCTTTAGAATAAATGGCTACAGTTTTAATACCCATTTCATTACATGCACGGAACACGCGGATCGCAATCTCACCACGGTTGGCAACCAATACGGATTTAATTTTTCTCATGTATTGCCTCCTACTAGCTTCCACAATTGTGAACTATCAGCTTTCAATTTTATTGATATATGAATATTTCCTATACTTATAGATAAAATAATATATTTGGATAGCTCATCAAAATTTATGATGAGTTTTATATTCATAATAACATATAACTATTATACAATATTTTCAGTATATTTAAAGGATTATATCAATTATGAAAGTATAAAATATAATTTTTGTTGTTCATTACAAAAAATCATATGTCTTTTATCGATGCACATCGAATTAATTCTATTTTCTATATTATTTACCACCTAAAAAATGATTCATCAATCGATTTAGTTGCTCTTGATCATTAGCGCCCATTAACTCACGGGCAGAATGCATTGCTAATAATGGTAAGCCCACATCGATGGTACGCATTGGCAACATAGCGGAAGAAATAGAACCTACCGTTGAACCTCCAGGAACATCTGAACGATTTACATAAATTTGATACTCTGCACCTGCTTCTTCACAAAGCCCCTTAACTATAGCAATTGCTCTCGCATCCCCTGCATAAGATTGACTACATGCAATTTTAAGGGCAAGGCCTTTATTAAGGATAGGAATATTAGTGATATCGTTTTTCTCCGGATAATTAGGATGTAATCCATGAGCTACATCAGAGGAAATCATAAAGCCTTTGGAGATAAAACTGTCCATCTCTTGATTAGAATATCCTAATGCATCATACAAACGTTTAATAAGGTTAGGTAAAAGCATTCCTGCCCCACCTTGTTTTGTACGACTACCTACTTCTTCATTATCAAAGAGAATAGCACAACGTACACCATTAGCATTATGTTTACGAGCTTGAATAATACCAGATAATACACCAAAGCAAGATGTTAAATTATCTAACCGCGGAGCACTTATGAAATCACCTTCTATGCCAAGTACACAGCCTTGCTCCGCAGGATATAAGGTCATTTCATAAGACAATATTTCAGAAGGATCGCAATCTACTTCATCAGCTAAAAAAGTACTCCACTCATCATATTGAACCTTGTTGTCAGGGAATAAACTTGGATTTCTATTATCAACGAAACCTCTTTCACCATTATCATCTTTTTGGGACGCCATCATCATAATGGGAAGCATTTCTTTTTGACGATTTAGTTTAACCCCATCATTGACAGAACGATTCATGTGAATTGCCAAATTGGGAACGATAGCAATCGGTCGTTTTGTATCAACTAGTACAGAATCAACATCAAAGGCATTATCACCTTTTAATACGACTGTACCTGCAGCACCTAATGGGCGGTCTAACCATGTGTTTTCAATGAGACCACCATACATTTCCACATTTAACTTGGTATAGCCTTTCACAGTTGTAACAGGATTAGGTTTAACGCGAATAGCAGGGAAATCAGTATGAGCCGAAGCAATACGTAATGTAGCTTCAGGTTTCTTGCCTATATGAAAAGCAAACAATGTAGTGCCAAAAACATTCACTACATAAGAACCCGAGTCTAGTTGCCACTCATCGTCTAAACTGAGTTCAGTAAAACCAGAGTCTAACAACATTTGTAAACTTGTATCTACCGTATGGTATGGTGAAGTACAAGCACCAATATATTTTAGTAACTGTTCATTATCAAACTTCATAATTCCCTCCTACGCACAAATACAATTTGTACAATATCATGAATAGTTTTAAACTCGTTCAATTTTTATAGATTATTTACTTTTTATAATTTTACGATATATACATTAATAATATATTAATTACTAATATTTTTATCATAAAAAAAGCCGCCCCTTTCGGAGCGGCTTTCAACATACATTGTAAATACATACAACTCTAAATCAATAAAAATTTACAATTATATATACTACGACCATATAAAATTATCAGTATTACTTCTTACCACATACCAATCAATTTCATCCATACAGAACCAAGGCCCTATGAAAGATGATTAAGTTGATTACAGATGCGAAGAAACCAAGTTTCCACCATGTATTTTGAGGAACATAACCAGTGTTAAAGATTACTGGGGATGGACCTGCTGCATAGTGAGTTAAGGACATACACAAGTTAGATGTGAATGCGATCATCAACAATGTCAACATTGGTGGTGCACCTGCAGAAATAGCGATTGCAGAGAATGCTACGAACATTGCAGAAATATGTGCTGTTAAGGATGCGAATACATAGTGTGCATACGTATTTACAAGAACTGCTATAACAAAGGCAATCAACCCAAGAGCCTTCAGGGATAACACCACCCACTTGAACTGTGGCCCATTTAATGAAGCCCAATTTGAAAGGAAACCCGGCAAAGCCCATCAATGTACCCATCCAAACTAATGTATCCCAAGCGCCTTTTTCACTTTTAACATCGTCCCAAATAAGAACGCCTGTAGCAAGCAAAATGGAAATACCTAAAAATGCAACTGTTGTAGCATCAAGTTTTGTGAATTGAGATGTCGCCCACAACACTAATGCCAAGATAAATACGCCAAGCATAACCCACTCTTGGAAGGACATTTTACCAAGACCTTTTAACTCTTCACGAATCATTTGTTGTGCTTCGCGAGCATCTGTGATTTCAGGTGGATATACTTTGTAAATGAAGTACGGCATAATAAGCAATGCAATGATACCAGGCACGATGGCAGCCATAGCCCAATCACCCCAAGTAATGCCAATACCAAAGGATTGAAGTGCTAAAGCAGCAACCAAGGTATTACCAGCCATGGATGTTTGGAACATAGCAGATGTAATCGTATTTACTTGGTAAATGGATTGCATCAAGAAGGAACCAATTTTACGAGGACCATCTTGAGGCTCAGAACCGAAAGCTTTTGCCAAACTTGTAGTAATAGGCATGATAACGCCACCCACACGAGCTGTGTTAGATGGTGTTGCTGGGGCCAAAATCAAATCAGATAAAGCCAATGCGTATGCTAAACGTAATGAACTGCTACCAAAAGCAGCAATCAAGTTATACGCAATACGTTTCCCCAAACCAGTTTTAATAAAGCCACGAGAGAATAAGAAAGCGCCTACGATTAACCAGATAGCAGAGTTAGCAAAACCAGAGATAGCTTCGCCGATTTTCAACGTACCTGTCAAAGCAGCCACAGTAATAACAACGATGGATACGCCACCAATCGGCAATGGCTGAGTAATAAAGCCTACGATAGTAGCAACAAAGATGGCGAATAAATGCCAAGATTGAGGAGTTAACCCCTCTGGAGTCGGAATAAACCAAAGACCTAACCCGAAGGCCGCTGGAATAATCCAGTTTAATAGTTTTTTCATACACATACCTCCTACATAGGAAAAAACAAAAAAATATTTATATCTTCTTATGATAAATATAATATATTTCAAAGATAAAAATATGTGAGAAAAAGCTGTGCATCACTAGGTATGCACAGCTTTCATTATCATATAAATCCTATTCTGGTAGAGATACGTTCTCTAAGTTTGTTTTTTCGATAGACTCAATATCACCTTGGTCGCAAAGGTTTGCAATAGTTGGATCAATTGGTAAACGGTTCAACAATAATAGACCGTATTTTTGAAGGATTTCTTCAATGTGGCTTTCACCAAAGATTTGGTAATCCTTACCGTTATCTGGGCAATGGAAATAAGAGTAGTTTTCCACTACACCAATAATAGGCACTTGCATTAAATCAGCCATTTTTACTGCTTTTTCAACAATCATGGATACCAAGTCTTGAGGAGATGTAACGATGATAATACCATCCAATTTCAAGGATTGGTAAACTGTAATCGCTACGTCGCCTGTTCCTGGTGGCATATCAACGAATAAATAATCGATGTCTTTCCAAATTACATCTGTATAGAATTGTTTTACAACATTGCCTAGAATAGGACCACGCCATAAAACAGGGTCTGTATCGTTTTCCAAAAGGAGGTTAACAGACATAACGTCAATACCGCCTTTAGATTTTACAGGATACATGCCAATTTCGTCAGCATATGCTTTTTCCTTGATGCCGAACATCTTAGGAATGGAAGGACCTGTAATATCCGCATCGAGGATACCTACTTTGTAACCTTTACGCGCCATTGTAATGGCCATCAAGCTCGTAACGGAGGATTTACCTACGCCACCTTTACCAGATACTACGCCGATTACATGTTTAACAGAACTAAGCTCGTGTAATTGAGCTGTAAGATCTTGAGGTTGTTGAGGAGCGCCGCCACCGCAACCAGAAGATTGAGATGGGCATCCGCTACAATCACTGCTGCTACCGCAACCCATAGTATACACCTACTTTCTTGGAGGAACTACCTCACATCTATATGTAAAACCTTTTGTTTATATGGTAAATACAATGTATCTACTGTTACATTGTATCACGTCATATCAAAAATTATCAATATATTACTCGCCACAGAATTCTTTAGTTAAAGCACCTAGAATTTCCATGCCCTTTGTAATTTCTTCTACAGTTGGCACCGTATAGCTCAAGCGGAACGCATGGCCTTCCCCTGCACCATCTGCTGCAAAGGCACCACATTTAATAATCCCTACATTGCGGTCCATACATGCTTCAAAGAAGTCATCACAGTTAACTTCAGCTGGCATGGTCATCCATGCAAACATACCTCCTGTAGGCTTAGTTAAATGAACTTTAGAACTGGCATACTTGTCAAAAGCGTTAAGTAAAGCATCGCATTTCATTTTATATACTTTGCGCACATTATCTAAATGCTCATCATAGTCAATCGTATCTAGCACTTTAGCCACAACTTTTTGAGTGACTAAGGGCATTTGACCTGCTGTATTATTTTTAATGCTTGGATAGCTTCTATTACCTTCGCTGGGCCAAATAAGAAACCTACACGCAAGCCTGCAGATAATGTCTTGGAATAAGAACCAGCATAAAGAACGCGATTTTCTGTATCAAAAGATTTAAAGGTCGGGATGTATTCTCCAGCAAATCGAATTTCACCATATGGATCATCTTCATAGATAAACAAATCATATTTAGATGCAATAGCGTAAATTTCTTTACGTCGTTCCAACGGCATCGTAATGCCTGTTGGATTTTGGAAGTTAGGAATGAGATAAATATATTTTCCCTTGCCAGATTGAGCAGCTTTCTCTAATTCACTTGGAATCATACCGTGCTCATCTGTTTTAATACCTAATGCTTTACCACCCATGTTTCGTACGGAATTAATAGCACTGGTGAAAGTAAACTCATCCATATATACTTCGTCGCCTGGTTCTAATACAGTAATTGGTACAAGACCTAATAATTGACCGGCCCCATTAGAGATAATGAGTCCTTGACCTTCTGGGTTCATCTTATGTGTTTTTACTAAACGTTCTAATGTTAGCTCAGCTAGTCGGGCATCACCTTGCATAGGCCCATATTGTAAAAGGCTCATCGGATTAGAATGAACCACTTCATCAAAAGCCTTTTCAATAACCTCAACAGGAATGGCTTCAGGTGCAGGATTACCAATACCAAAGCTGATAAAACCTTCTACCCCTACACCACGTTCAAATACTTCACGAATAAAATTAGGACCTTTTAAGGTAACCCGTTCAGGAAGAGAAAAGCTCATACTATCGCCTCTTTCATATATAATAAGTTCAAAATTTTGACTAAGATAAGAAATTGTTATGCCTTAGGATCGTGCTCTTGTTCAGCATTCTTCTTATCCATGTAATTCTTGTATACTTTCCATAGTATAAAGTACACTACGCCAGCAACAACTACGATAATTCCTAAGCGCCCCATATTCTCTTGGAAATTAACTATATCAGTACCAATAGCCACTTCAAGAGCGGTAGATGGAAACTTACCGATTAAATTCGCCAAGATATAATCTCTTGGTTTAATCTTACTAATGGCGCCTAATGCAGTGATGACACCAGACGGAAAATATGGTAAAGACCGGGCAAATAACATGACCACAAAACCATTTTTACCGGAGAAATCATCTACTTTCATCAAAACAGTACTCTTTTCAATGAGCTTGTCCGCTGTATCGCGCAAGAAGTAACGCATAATGTAAAAGCTGATGACTACCCCAATGGTTTCAGCTAGCCAAGAAATGATAATCCCTGGCCACATGCCGAAAACTAGACCATTCGCAGTAGAAATAAAAATGGATGGTAAAAAACCTACTGCATTGACGAAAATATCGAGGACCATACTCACAACCATAGCCATAGGACCAAAGCTTTGAATATATTCTGCTATTTCCTCCATAGAACCACTCGTCGCCAAGTGCCACATGGTTGGATAGAATGTAGGATCTATTATATTTATGACAATTAATAGGACAATAAAACCTAGTCCTGCTATTAACTGTACCCAACCCTCACCAGAAGGCTTTAAATTTCTTTTACTCATATATACCTCGTATTAAAAAGACTAGCTTAATTATATCACGTATTCTATAGACACGTTATATATAGTTATCCGCCTTTGATTCCAATCTAATTAGCATAAAAATAATTGAAAGATGTATAATACAATTATAACAAGAATATTCTTAAGGAAAGAAGGTATATTATGGTATCAGCAGGTCAAACAGCTACAGCAACTGTTACAGTAACAGAATCTAATATTGCAAAAACTATGAAATCTGGTTCTTTAGAGGTCTTTGCTACACCAGCTATGTGTGCTCTTATGGAAGAGGCAGCACAAGCGGCAGTACAACCCCATTTAGAAGAAGGAGAAGGCACAGTAGGTATCTCCCTATCTATTACTCATGAGGCCCCTACTCCGCTTGGTGCAATAGTAACTGCTAAAGCGACGGTAAGTGCTGTAGAAGGTCGTAAAATCACCTTTGATATTGAAGCCTCTGATGGCGTTGGTATCATTGGTCACGGCACATATGAACGCTTCGTTATTAACAACGAAAAATTTATGGCTAAAGTAGCAAGCCGAGCAAAATCTAACTAAATAAAACTAGAATATGTATCCATCAAAATCAATAGGTTAATAATATCCCTATTGGAATAAATAACGGCATCTATCAGACGATAGATGCCGTTTTT